>Ga0209542_10004822_pt1 | contig 27434 bp, 29 predicted proteins | sample RifCSPhighO2_01_FD_184028 | JGI IMG/M metagenome (GOLD analysis project Ga0209542, IMG submission 184028) | Soil microbial communities from Rifle, Colorado - Rifle CSP2_plank highO2_0.1 (SPAdes) (version 2) | ecosystem: Environmental > Terrestrial > Deep subsurface > Rock core/Sediment ...
ACCGTGGGTTGCGCTTTGATCGCCGGTTCAAAGTCATCCGCGCGTATCTGAAGTTGTGAAAAACGCCGCCGCTAAGCACCATTAATTTCCATTAGACCGAGTACCCATGAGTGGGGGCTCGTGGTATAGTGCCGCATGGCATCATTGCCCAAACGAATTGCGACTCTCGGAAGCCACACAGCGCTCCAAATACTGAAGGGCGCTAAAGACGAGGGCTTCGAAACTATTGTCGTGTGCGAGAAGGGAAAATCGCGCGCGTATATCTCCTATGGCGTTGCCGATGAGATCATCGAGATCGAACGATATGCTGATTTTTTCTCTGTAGAAGACAAGCTTATTGAGCGGGACGCCATCATCATTCCGCACGGCTCGTTCGTCGCGTATGTCGGAGCGGAAAAGATGCCGCAGGTGCGCGTCCCGCATTACGGAACGCGCGGGATCCTACGGCTCGAATCGAATCGGAATTCGCAACGAGAATGGCTTGCACAGGCTGGCCTCAAGGTTCCGAAGATATTCGCGCATCCCGAGGAAATCGACTGCCCCGTCATCGTGAAGACGCACGGCGCGGCCGGTGGTCGCGGCTACTTCCTCGCACGCACGCCGGAGGAGTTCAAAAAGAAGATCGCGCAACGCGATGGCAGTATCGAATACGTGATACAGGAGTACATCATCGGCGTTCCGGTCTATGCGCATTATTTCTATTCGCGTCTCACCGGAGAACTTGAGATCATGGGGTTCGACAAGCGCTATGAGAGCAATGCTGATTCCATCGGGCGCGTCGCTGCCGCGGATCAGATAACCGTTGACCTTGAGACCAGCTACACGATCGTGGGGAATATCCCGCTCGTCGTGCGCGAGAGCCTCTTGCCTGAATTCTTTGAGATCGGGGACAGCGTCGTCGCGCAAAGCCAGAAACTCGAGCCCCCCGGTCTTTTCGGGCCCTTCTGCCTTGAAGGCGTCGTCACTTCGGATCTTCATTTTTATGTCTTCGAAATATCAGCACGCATCGTCGCGGGCACGAATCCATATATTCAAGGAAGCCCGTATACGGCGCTTAAATACCAGGAGCCGATGTCGACCGGCCGGCGCATCGCGCGTGACATCAAGATGGCGATCGAGCGAAATGAGCTCGACAAAGTGCTCGGGTAACGAATATGAAGCACGAAGACGTGAACGCAATCCTCTCGAAGTACGACCCGAAGAATATTACTATCGCGAGTCTTGGCGGGCACGTCGCGCTCGATGTCGTGGCGGGCGCGAAGATGCACGGCTTCCGCACGCTCGTCATCGCGCGCAAGGATCGCGCGCGGCCCTACGCGAAATATCTGCGGACCGATGCAGAAAAAGGACTTGGCTGTGTAGACGAGGTGATCGAGGTAAAGAAGTTTAGCGATCTTCTTGATGAAAAGATACAGGAGACCTTACGCTCGAAAAACACGCTTCTCGCGCACAGCCGCTATTTTTGGGTCTACTTTGACTTCAAGGACGTCGAAGAGAAATTGCGCGTGCCGTTCATCGGCTCTCGTTCTCTCTTGCGTCTCGAAGAGCGCGACCAGAGCCCGAATCAATATGATGTCTTGCACTCCGCCAGCATCCGTACGCCGCGCATCTTCGCGAAGCCGGAGGAGATCGACCGCCTTACGCTCACGAAGGTGAACAACGCGACGCGCACCTACGAGCGGGAGAATTTCTTCGCGCGCACGCCTCAAGAGTGGCATGCGGTAGCGCAGGAGAAGATTACAAGCGGCGCGGTTGCAAAAGCGGACATGCAGAAAGCTGTCATCGAGGAATTCGTCCTTGGGGCGCCTATTAATTTCAATTTCTTTTTCTCGCCCTTGCATAATCGTCTTGAGCTTATGGGAACCGATATCCGCCGGCAGACATCACTCGACGGCTGGCTGCGACTCCCCGCTTCCGAACAATTAAAGCTCCAAGGGGCGCCATCCCACATTGAAACAGGACATGTGGCGGTAACGGTCAAGGAGAGTCTTCTGGAGAAGGCGTACGAGGCGGGGGAGAAATTCATTACTGCATGCAAAAAATACGATTCGCGCGGTATTGTAGGGCCCTTTGCTCTTCAGGGGGCTATCGACACAGACGGAAAGAAGGAAGAGTTGGTCATCTTTGATGTGAGTTTCCGGACGCCGGGGAGTCCTGGCATCGCGGCAACGCCCTATTCCACCTATCTTTTTGGTCGACCGGTTTCTATGGGCGAGCGCATCGCGATGGAAGTGAAAGAGGCAGTGGAGAGCGGCCGACTGGGCGATATCTGCTCATAACACCTATGGCACACGAACCACTCACCGCTATCAGTTCCATTGATGGGCGATACCGTACTCTCGTAGAGCCGCTTGCCAAGTATTTCAGCGAGTATGCACTCATACATAAGCGATGTGTGGTTGAGTGCGAATATCTCATCGCACTTTCGGAGGATCGAAAGACCGGCATGCGCACGTTCAGTGCAAGGGAAAAGAAGATGTTGCGTGATATTGCAGACATTTCTCTTGCAGAGGCGCGTATCGTGAAGGCTATCGAGAAAGAAGGATATAAAGGCATCCCTGCGACCAATCACGACGTGAAAGCAGTCGAGTACTTCCTAAAGAGCAAAACTAAAGGCACGTCGCTTGAAGATATTTCTGAATGGATCCACTTCGCGCTTACATCGGAAGACGTGAATAGCGTGGCCTATGGCTTTGCGCTTCGCGCTGCCATCGAGGCGGTCATGCTTCCGGCTCTGCAGGAGATAGAATTCGGTCTCGACGATTGTGCGAAAAAGTATGCGGGAACGCCGATGCTCGCACGGACACATGGTCAACCGGCATCTCCCACCACCTTCGGCAAGGAAATGCGCGTTTTTGAGTCTCGTCTCTCGCGCCAGTATGATGGACTTCGTAAGTCCATCATATTGGTGAAATTCGGGGGAGCGACAGGGAATTGGAACGCGCATGTAGTCGCATCTCCCAGTGTTGATTGGCCGGCTTTTGCAAAGAAATTCGTCTCCAAACTGAACGAAAATCGTGAAATTAAACTTGAACTCAACGAAGTAACGACACAGATAGAACCACACGATACGTATGCCGAACTTTTCGATTCGATGCGGCGTATCAACACTATCCTCATCGATTTCTCGCAGGACATGTGGCGCTATATTAGTGACGGTTGGATTGGACAGAAGGTAAAAAAAGGCGAAGTTGGTTCATCTACTATGCCGCATAAGGTGAATCCTATCGATTTTGAAAACGCGGAAGGGAATTTCGGTATCGCGAATGCCTTGTTCGAACATTTCTCGCGTAAACTCCCCATCTCCCGCCTGCAGCGCGATCTCTCGGATTCGACGGTCGAGCGCGCGTTCGGCTCGGCTTTTGCACACTCTCTCATCGGCTACAAATCGCTCGTTCGTGGTCTCGGCAAGATCGCAATAAACAAAGAGGTAATGCTCGAAGCCCTGCAGTCTCATCCAGAAGTCATTGCCGAAGCATTTCAGACGGTCCTTCGCCGCGAAGGTGTCGCCGTGCCGTATGAGAAACTCAAAGAACTTACGCGCGACAAACAGGTGACACTCGCCGATTTTGCGAAGTTTATCGACGAACTCCCTGTAAACGAGAAGGTCAAGAAGCGTCTTAAAGCGCTCCGGCCGGAAACTTACATCGGCCGTGCAGCAAAAATCGCTGCACACCAGTAAAAAAACAAAGGACCCCGAGCACACTTGCTCGGGGTCCTTTTCATGCATGTTCTGCGCGGTCTACCACGTAAGTCCTTCCGCGGCCGCGACGATCTCGTTGAGATGTGTCACGTTCCCCGCTCCTAAAGCGGCCAGAACCTTATCGTTGGCCTTTCGCCACAAAGGCCATGCTTTCTTCAGAACTTCTTCTCCTTGAGGAGTAAGATGCAAGCCCCGGCCTCTCCGCCCCGCCGGCGGGTCCATGGTCATATACCCGAGGGCGAGCAGTCTCTTCAGATTGCGCGCGAGCGTTGATTTCTCGATATCGAGTGCGCGGCCGATTTCGACACTGATAGGACTATTTTGGTACGCGATCTGGCCTAACAACGTAAGTTGCGAGCTGGTAATGTCAAGCGGCCGCAAGGCGTCCTCATACACCCGGGTAATTATCCGGCAGAGCTGGCGAACCTTTATACATATGCAGGTCTGGCTTATCTCTCCAGCAATGAGCTGGTGTGCTTGTGTGTCAGTCGGAGTTGCCCTGGTGGTCAGCATGATTCTCTCCCAATATTGTGGACCCTGTGGTCCGTTGCACCATAGTTACTATGCCATTCTCATGCTCGGAACGCAATTACTGCTTCAACCCCAAGCCCGTACGGATGAGGTACCAGTTGATGGCGACGAAAACCGCGATCATCGCGAAGAGCATCGCGAACGATATCCAGAGCGAAACGTCGGCTAGCCCCAGGAAGCCGTAGCGGAAGCCGTTGATGAGATAGAAGATCGGATTCAGGTAGGTGAGCATTTGCCACCACTGCGGCAGGATGTGCACGGAATAGAATACGCCGCCAAGGTAGACAAGAGGTGTAAGGACGAATGTAGGCACGATCTGTATACCGTCGAAATTCTTCGCATAGATGCCGTTCACAAGACCGCCGAGCGCGAAAAGGATGCTGGAAAGCAGGAGGAACGCAAAGATGACGAACGGGTTCGCGACCGCCGGAGCAGCGAATATGAGAGAGACGATGAGTACCAGGATGCCGATGATGACACCGCGCACGACGCCCCCGCCCACGAATCCCGCGATCATGACCCACGGCGGGGTGGGGGAGACGAGTATCTCATCGATGTTGCGCGAGAAGAATTTCGAGGTGAAAAAGGTGAACGCGACGTTCGAGAACGCGTTCGTAACGACCGCGAGCATCACAAGACCGGGGATGACGAACTGCACGTACGAATGCTCGCCGAATCCGCCGATGCGGTCGCCGAGAACGGAGCCGAAGATGAGAAAATAGAGAACGGACGTAATGACCGACGGCAGAAACGTCTGTGTCCAGATGCGCATCATGCGCACGACGTCCTTGCGCAGCATGGTGTAAAAACTCGTCCATTTCTGATAGTTGGTCATATTATTTTTCGGAGGTGAGTTTCAAAAAAACTTCCTCAAGACGCCCGCCGCGATAGCCATTTTTTGCCGTGCCGCTTTCATCGTGCATCGCAAGCACCTCTTCCATGGTGCCGCTTGCGACGATATTCCCCTTATGTATGATGGCGACGTGCTTCGCGAGTTGCTCTGCTTCTTCGAGATAGTGCGTAGTGAGAAGAATCGTAAGCCCGCTCGCGGTCAAATTGCGAAGGTAATCCCACATACTGCGGCGCAGTTCCACGTCAACGCCTGCAGTCGGTTCGTCGAGGATGAGGAAGCGCGGCTCGTGGATGAGGGCGCGAGCTATCATGAGGCGGCGCTTCATGCCGCCAGAGAGCGTGAGCGTATTTTGGTGCATCTTTTCGCCGAGACCGAGGTCTTTCAGAAGCTTTTCAGCACGTGGAATCGCCACATGACGGGGTAGCCCATAGTAGCCGCCTTGATTGACGACGATATCAAATGCTTTCTCGAACGGGTTGAAATTCACTTCTTGGCCCACGAGCCCGATCTGCGCCTTGGCCTTTTCCGGCTCTTTGTCGATATCGTAGCCGAAGACCTTCACGGAGCCCTCGGTCTTATTCACAAGTCCCGTCGAGATGCCGATAATGGTCGTCTTCCCGGCGCCATTGGGGCCAAGTAAAGCAAAAAAATCCCCTGTCGGCACTGTCAAAGAGACGCCTTTCAGCGCCTCGGTCCCATTCGCATACTTCTTCTTTAGATCTTTTATCTCAAGTGCGGGTTCGGACATGAATGGTAATTATAAACACATTCGCAGAAGTTACAAAATTGCGCCGTGTCTTGATGCTACAGTCATGGGGATGCAGCGATTGTCTTTTGGGGCGAATGTCGTGCTTCTTATCCTTGCGGCCTTCCTGACGGGCGTGGCTGTTGTCGTTGTAAGCATATTTGCGGGAGACGAGTATAAGTCTCGTGTTCTGCAGATCGAAACGTCCGGCGTTTCGCTCGATCGCTCCTCAGCATGCGCATCACCTCCTGACGGATATATCTGTGTATCGAATCTAATGGGCAGCACTGAATCGTATTATGTCCTTAATGCCTCAGTGCGTGATGATTTTCTCGAAGGTTGGGAATCTCGTATATGGGTAATCGAGAATACCGAATCAGTTCTCTCATATATCAACTATGGCATTCCTCCGGGATGGACGAGGAACCAGCCGCTCGAAGAGTATTACGTGAACGGGCATCGCGAATGGGTCCGACTCAATGCACAGGGAGACGCAGGGCCACGCGCCGTAGCCTGGATGAATCTCCACGTTTTGTCACCGGAGGATGTTTCAGACGCGGCCTATCGAGCAATGATAGCAGCCGAGTATTCGCATTACACGTTGGAATTTTTACGAGAACGTCCCGGCAATTATCGCCGTATCGCGCGCTGGCACGGCACGTACACCTCGTGGGATTTGACGCAATCGTACCAGCTTGAGCTCGTCCATTTTCGTGATATGACCGATGGAACAGTCTATGCGGTCGACGTCATGTGGGATGACTCCTTGACCGAACTTCTTACCCCGGTCATTGTAGCAATGATCCAATCGCTCTACCTGTCGTTCGACGAAGGTTTCGGCACTGGTGCGGGAAATGCATACGGGCCGTAATTCAGTGTCCCGATGTGTCCCAATCCTGGCTTACGCTTGGAAATGCGGCTAATTTTTCCTTAAACAGCTTCTGGATTGAATCCAATGTGTCTTGTGTTTTAGCTTCGAAGCGAAGGACGAGAGAGGGGACATTTGATGAGGCGCGAACGAGGCCCCAGCCTGACCGGCCAGGGCCGTCATTGATATAGACGCGTGCGCCGTTTACGTCAACGACGCGATAACCTTCTTTTTTAAATGCGGCGGTGAGCTCTTTGACGATGCGGTATTTATCTTCGTCGGTCGTTTTGACATGGATGGTCGGCGTTGAAATGTAATAGGGAGTGTTCGCGATAAGTTCGGAAACAGTCCTCTCCTGTGAAGAAACATATTCAAGCAATTTGAGTCCCGCGAAAAAAGCATCATCAAATCCATAGAAATTTTCACTGAAGAACATGTGTCCGCTCATCTCGCCTGCGAGCGCAGCTTTTTCTTCGGCGAGTTTTGCTTTGATATAGGAATGTCCGGTTTTCCACATGATGGGAACGCCGCCGTGAGCCGTAATGTCCTCCGGAAGTGCTTCGGAGACCTTCACATCAAAAACGATCTTCGCGCCCGGTTTTTTCGCAAGCACTAAGCGCGAAAGGAGCATGAGATATCTATCAGCCCACACGATGCCACCCTTTTCATCAACGACGCCCAAGCGGTCCCCATCGCCATCGAAGGCGAGACCGATGTCACATCTGTTCTTCAGCACCTGCTCGCCGGTATCTTGCATCATCTTTTCTCCTTCGGGATTCGCGGTGTAGTTGGGATACATGGGGTCGACGTTCGTTAAATGCTCGATGACCTCGTATCCCGCTTTACGGAAAAGTTCCGGCGCGTAGAGCCCTGCTGTGCCGTTTCCCGTATTGATAAGCACTTTGAGCTGCCTTCCAACAAATGAGCGACTTCGTAAGTCACTCATGTACGCCTCCGCGATATTTTCTCTTCGAATGAGCGACTTCGTAAGTCGCTCATTGCTATAGTCTTCGTTCTCGATGATGGAATATAATTTTTGTATCTCGTCAGGGCCGAGTGTTTTCGAGAGGTCGGTTCCTAACTTAAGCCCGTTCCAACCGACAGGGTTGTGGCTTGCGGTAATCATGCAGAGGCCGCGCACCTTGAAGTGATATTGCGCCCAGTAGCTCATCGGGGTCGTCACGGTGCCGATATCGGTGACGTTCACGCCGCTTTCCATGAGAGCCTTTTTAGCTTGCGCATGGAAAGCTTCGGAGGTCGAACGCGCATCGTGACCGACGATGACTTCGCCGATTCCAGCGTCAATGAGCATCTTTCCGAATCCGCGCCCAATGTGATAAATGGAGTTTTCGTTCAGTTCGTCTTCCGATTCCTTGCCGCGGATATCGTATTCGCGAAACATCGTCCGCTTTAGGATCGCCATGACAGCTACTCTATCACGCTCGCATCAGTCGTCGGAATTGTCCGAGCGTTTTGTGTCATCACCTTTGCCGTCGTTCTGGGACGAGTCGCGGCTTTGGTTCGTATTCGTGTTTTTGCCTGAGCGCGCGCGGGCTTTTTCGAGGGTGGGGGCCGCCTTGATGAAGACCTGCGCACCTTCAGAGGCCTTCAGCGACTCTTGGAATGCAATGAATGCACCCTCGCGCGTGTCATCTTTGAGAAGCGCTTTGCCGTCATCCAAAAGAGCCTCGGAGAATTCGATATCAGCTTCCGCCTTTGCGCGCGCATCTTTCGTGAGCACGCGTGCGGATTTGAGGGATTTCTGCGCAGCTTTCAGGCTCTTTTCGGCGGCGCTCTTCATGCGCTCGGCGGCCTTCTTGTCGGGGGAGTCGGACTTTTGCGAAGAGGTCGTTGCAGAGGACGTAGACATCTCTGCCGGAGCCGCAGCCATCAAAGAGATTTCGGCGTCGGCATCTTCCGCCCCCGACGCCTTGAGAGAATGGGCGGCCGATGGCGCGATGGACGTGGCGAAATTGTCGGGAAGCGGCTCATTGAACGCAAGCCGTGCCTCGGCATGTTCACGGATCGAGGCGACGGCGCGGCCGGTCTCCCCGATCGCCTGCGCGAAGCGCCCGTTCGGATTTTCCTCATTCGCACTGCGCACCTCGTGGAGGATCTCTTCACGTGCGGCAAGGCGGGTCTCGAAACGGGTGCTCATGGCGATGGGCGCAGCGCTATCTTCGACCTCCACTTTCTCGATCTCTTTCGTGACGGCATCCGAATGCGCCTCGAAGGCGACGGCGAGGCTCTCTTGCGTCGCCTCATCGAGACGACCCTCGGCGGCGAGTGTCGTCGCCTCCTCGATGCGGCGTTCGGCGAGCTCCATCTGCGCCTCGGCTTTCGCTTCCGCGTTCGTGGCGAGCGCAACTTTGACCGGCTCATTCACCTTCGTTTTCACCGCGTAGAGGACGTCGCCGGGAAGCGCGGACTCGGCGGCGTAGGAGATGCCGGTCCCGGAGACAAGGACGAGGACCAACGCGGCGGCAAGCGGGCGGTGGAGATAGATGATCCAGTCTCTCGTTATCGTGTAGGTCGTAACTGGCTCCGGCAGGGGATTGAAGTGCATATAGCTCTCGAGGACATTGCGCATGCGTATGCGCTCCGCGTGCGAGAGCCGCACGCTGTCGGTTGCTTTTTTGATGTAGTGTGTGATGTCTCTCATATAGTTTTGGTGTTGTACATGCTAGGTATGCACAAAGCGCGCAGTTTGATGGTGCCTCGATGCAAGCGCACGGAAACCACGTTCTCGGAGACTCCGATCATACCTGCGATCTCCTTCGGGGTGAATCCATCGACGTAACGCATCGTGACCACCTCCCGGTAGGTATCGGGGAGTTCGGGTATGTGCGCGCGTATTGTTGCGAGAAGCGCCTCTTCGTCGAGTCCTTCTTCGGTTTCGCGCACGCTTCCGTCCGAGAGCTTCCGCTCAAGTTCCCCCGTATCATCTTCCAGCATCTCATCCAAAGAGCTCTGTTTTGTTTTCCGGTACTCGTCGATGATGAGATTGTTCACAACGCGATAGAGGAAGCTTTTGAAACTCTGCACCTCGCCGCCGCCTTGGATATAATCCCACGTTTTCAAAAAGGCATCTTGCACTATTTCGAGCGCTCGGTCGCGGTTGCTCAAGCGGAAGAATGCGTGCCGGAACAGCTGGTCGGAATACGTCTCAAACGCCTCCACATAAGCCGCTTCTTGGGGGTGCTTACGGGGGCCTGTCATAGTAGACGGCCATTGTAGCCTTGTATTACCACGCGCGTCCAGAAAGCCCTGAAAAGGGGCGGGCGGCCCCCGGGGAGGGCCGCCCGCAAACCTTCACGCAGTTCGGCTACCAGAAGTTCGACCACTGGACAGTATGTGCAAGAGAGAAGATGAGGGGAATCGTCATTATTGTCACCACTCCAAGATTCCAATACGCACTGCCGTTAATTAAACGTGTCTTTGTCATAATTTGTGGGAGCGTATTTATGATAAATTGGCTCTCCTATATTTAAAGACGTTCATTAAGACGAATGTTTACTTGACAACCTACTTGGACTGTTGCTTACTACATCAGCTAGGGAAACCATGTGTTAGGTTACAAATTGGCGCTGTTCTTTACAGCACCACATAGTGTGAAGTCAACCAATGGAGAATATCCTGCAGCAGTTGGTGAAGAAGGCCGCAAAGCCGAAGATCATCAAGGATTCGACTGAACTGCGGATCCGGATGGTACTGACTGGGGTAACGCCCATCATGGTTAATCCGAAGAACGACGAAATCTCTCCCAAGGAGATGAGTCCGGAAGAGCAAGCTAAACTGAAGATTCATCAGGACTCGAAGGGCGTGCACGGCATACCAGCCATGATGCTTTACCGCACGTGGGTCATGGGTGGGAAGGAAGTGGAAGTCAAGCTCGTCGGCAAGACCCGTAAGTCGCTACTGACATCATCGAAGGGCGGCTCGAAGGTCGGCTCGTTCATTTCCTTCGAGCAGAACTTTTTTCCATTTCTCAACCAAAAGGAGAAGTGGGTCCTCGACTCGCAGCAGTTCCCGGCCGAAAACGCGGCGGGCAAGATGACGCAGCAGATCGCCCACCGTCCCCGTTGGGACAAGTGGGCGATCGAAGTCGTTGCCATTCTCGACGTTTCGGAACTCTCGGAAGACGACTTCATGACGCTCGTTGCGCGTTCCGGCAAGCGCGTCGGCATTGGGTCGTACTCTCCCCGCTGTGGCGGCTGGTTCGGCAAGTACAAGATTACTCAGTGGGAACACTGTTGAGTACAGGCTTCACTAAGGTATCGTGTGGTCTCGTCGCGTACAGTTACGTAAGATGACGTAAACCATTCCTCCCTAATTCCAGCAATGGAATTAGGGAGGGATCTGATCCTCGGATGCATGTCCGAGCTGACGATTCCGAAAGGATGAAATCAGATTCGTGTTATGTTGCGTGAGGTACGGTGCTGTATGGTCTCGTGATGTGCCGTAAACCATGCCGCTCCAATTTTTAAGAAAATTGGAGCGGCATACGATCGCGGAATGCGTATTCCGCCTGATGAGTCCGAAAGGACGAAATCGGAAGTTCTTTGACATCTCTCGAAAGGAGACAAACGTGTCTAAAAGAAAACCTCACGGTCTTATGGGATTCTTCCCATTCGATCGCCACCCGCGCATGCGGGATGGTCAGCGCATAGCGCTCGAGCACTTGCAGGCAGAGCTGATGAATTCGACGTCAATCACAGTCATTCATCAGTCACCTGTCGGCACCGGCAAAACGGCTGTCGGCTACACCCTCTTGAAGGCGAAACAGGCGGAAGGAGCGAAACTGCTCATCTACGCTACGCCGAACAAGACGCAACTGGCGCAGTTGCACGCGATGTATCCTGACGTGAAAATCGTCATGGGTCGGAATGAACATCCGTGCCTGTATCCAGACTACACGGATAATCCTATGGCAGATGAAATCCCGTGCGCAATGCTGCGCGACTGCCCAAGCCGCGTGTATCTCAAAGATACCGAGACGCACAGGGCGGGAGAGACGCACGAACCGGGCGCGAAACGGTGCCCGTATCTATCGCAGAAGTATGAGGCGATGCAAGGCGGGATCATCGCGTGCACGCACGCGTTCCTCGTCTTCAACGTCCTCCTCTCCGGCGCATTTGAGCCTGAAGTACTCGTGATCGACGAGGCGCATCGCCTTGCGCAATCGTTCCGTTCCGTGCTTTCTACGGATATCACGGACTGGAATCTCGTGCGGGCGATGGAAGCTATCGAGGAGACGAGTCCGCGGCAGTGTGAAAAGCTCGCCGACTTCCTCGAGTCGCTCAAGCGCATGGTCAGACGCCATGCGCTCGACAAAGAGACACTTCTCGAAGAGAGTCAGATCAGAAAGCTGTACGAGACGCTGATGCAGATCAGCCCTCAGAAGCTTGAGACTGATACACTTCGCGCCATTGAGCGCGGAAGAGTACATGTGGTGCAGGATCGCGACATCCTGAAGCAAGTGGAGGATATCGCGCGGTCAATCCGCCGATTCCAACATGCGCTCAAATTCGCGATATCCGGCCAAACGGAGAAGGGCTACCCGCTTTCGTTCGTTATAGCGTATGGAAAGACGGAAATGGGACCCCACGATAAGGTGCAGTATCGCCTGACGATCAAGGACTACTACGTGGTCCCGCTGATCCAAAAGATGCTGCCCAAAGTCACGTACGCGTTCTCGGCCACGATCGTCAACTCGGAAATCTTCGGGTACGAGACCGGCATCTGGGGACCGTACTTGTCGATTCCCTCGAACTTTCCGGTGGGGAACACGCGGATCTACATGCCGACGGACACGGCGGATCTCGCGCGAAAGACGATGAAGAAAGGCGCGAAGACGCGGATGCTACGTCTTGTCGCAACGACCGCAAAGCAGTTTGCGCGTAAGGGGCAGCGATCACTCGTGATCGTGGTCTCAAACGAAGAGCGGCTGAAGTTCATCGAGATCGCAAAAGAAGAAGGGCTTCAGTTCCTGACGTACGGTAATGGTATACGTGCGCGGGAGTGTGCGGAGAGGTTCCGAGACGGCGAAAGCGATTGTCTTCTAGGCACTGTCGCGCAATTCGGCGAAGGGCTGGATCTTCCAGAGGAAATCGCTCCGGTGATCTTCTACCTTCGGCCGGGATATCCTCCTCGCGACGCACCTCAGACTCAATTCGAAGTGCGTAGGTTCAAAGGAAGGGTACGTGCACTCTGGCAGTGGCGCGTCATGGTAGAGCTTCTTCAGGTTCGCGGCAGAAATGTCCGATCCATGGAAGATCTGGGCGTGACGTTCCTCGTTTCCCAGCATTTCCGACGCTTCGCGTTCGGTGCGCTGCCTGACTGGCTGCAAGGTGCCTATCGTGGCAACTTGAGCTGGGGCGAGTGCGTAAAGGATGCAAACAAGCTGTTGTCTACGAAGGCGCAAAAGGAAGCGTAAGTAGTACACAAAAAGGCCGCGAGCAATGTTACTTGCTCGCGGCTACCTTTTATAAAATTACACCGCGGCCAGATTCTGCGCGATGCGGGCGTGCATCTGCGCGATCGTGGGCGCTGCTTCGCCCGGGTGCATTTCCTGGAAATGCGCGGTAATCGCGATGTCGTCCATGATGCTTTGAAGATCTTTAACAGCGGCGTCTCTGTCTGCTCCTTCGCCCGAAAAGACTTGGCCGCATGAGCAGGTCATCGAGAAGGTAGCCATGCCCTTAGTATACTCCGTGAAGTAGCACTGCAAGCACACCCCACGGTATACTGTTTATATGTCCATAGAACACTACGCCTCGCGGACGCACGAGAAAATGCGCGATGTCCTCATGCACCCCGACGCGCCCGGCCCCACCATCCACTACTACATGATCCGTGGTGGGTCGGAGCAGCGCAACATCACTATCTGGGAGCCTGGGACGGTCGGTAGTGAATACATCAAGACCTACGGTCACTACCACATCGGCCAGCTTGATGAGACGTACTGGCTTCTTCTCGGCGAGGGCGTGCTTCTGCAGCAAAGGCTCGTGTACGAGGGCGATGTGCCACAGCCTGATAGGGTAGAGGAATTCCGCGCCATTCAAATGAAAGCAGGCGATTCCGCCTATATGCCGCCCGGCTACGGCCATCTTGTCGCGAATATCGGAAAGACCTATCTCGTGACCGCCGACGACAGCCCCGTGGATTTTGGCGACAAAGACCCCGTCTCCATGCCTGGCCACGCCGATTATGAGATGGTGCGCCAGATGCGCGGCTTTGCCTATTACGTCGTCGAGAAAGATGGCAAGCCCGTCCTCGTCAAAAACCCGCTCTATAAAGAAGTGCAAAAGACTGATTTCGGAGGGTTACCAGTTGTCGAGTGATTCAGAATATGTTCTGATGCGTTGTGCACAGCTTTCTCTTTTCGCCATCGCTTTATACCGCCATGCTAAACTCTACCCATGTATCTCAAAGCGTGCGATGCATGTAAAATAGTTATTGCCGAAGGCACGGAGATTACTGCCGTCCAAGATGGCCGCTACTACCATTTATGCGAAAACTGCGGGGCGCCCATCGTGGAAGTTTTAGAGAATTATAAAGCCCACCACATACTTGTATGATTAAGAAAATCACATTCGAGACGCTTTCGCGGCAGATCGAAAAGATCGGGACAAAAATGGATAAGGGTTTTGCCTCCGTCGAAGCAGGAATGGAAAAGAGGTTTTCAGTCGTTGCGGAAGACATCGCTGATGTTAAGAACGACGTTGCCGATGTCAAAGAGAGCGTGCAAAAAGTAGACGAACGCCTTTCTGCTGTCGAGAACAAAGTCTCAGGGATTTACAATGTGCTCACCGAAGATGCTCGAAAAGCACGCGAACTCGCGATTCCTCGTCGCGTACACGAGCTTGAGGAGAAGGTATTTAAGGTGTCAAGACATCCGAAGCATCTCGCTCTTTGAGCATGATCGAAAAGAAATTTCCTGAAGGTTTCCTCTGGGGCGCGGCGACGGCGTCGTATCAAGTAGAGGGGGGCATTGAGAATACTGACTGGGCAAAAGCAGCACGGGAAGGCAAAGTGCCGCCGTGCGGCCGGGCCTGCGACTTCTACAATCGCTACGAGGAGGATTTTGATATCGCGAAAAGTCTTGGCCACAACTGCCACCGAATTTCCATCGAGTGGGCGCGCATCGAGCCGGAAGAAGGGAAGTTCGATGAGAAAGAAGTCGAACATTATCGAAAAGTCATCACCGCCATGCGCGAGCGCCGTCTGAAGCCCTTCATCACGCTCTGGCACTTCACGCTTCCGCAATGGTTCGCTGATAAAGGCGGCTTCGAGCACCCGGACGCACCGGAGATATTCGCGCGCTACTGCGGCTACGTCGCGCGCAAGTTCGGCAATGACTGCCGTCATTTCGCAACACTCAATGAGCCCAATGTTTTTTCGGCCGGCGGTTGGTTAAGTGGTAAATGGCCTCCGTTCAAGAAGTGGCCGCAGATTGACGGGCTTAAAATCCCTGGTCCGCGTCCCCGATATGATGCACGACCTACTGTGAGCTGGAAGAACGTGCCGCAATATTTCAGTGTCCTGAACGCGCTCGCACGTGCGCATAACGCTGCGTATGATGCGATAAAGGCCGCTGCATTCGGCGCTGAGGTCGGCATTGTGTATCAGATCATCTACTTCCACGCAAATAGGAATCCGTTCAATAAGCTGCTTGCGGCTTTTCTGAATTGGCACTGGACGTATCGCTTTCTCGGAAAAGTCCACACAAAATGCGATTCCATCGGTGTTAATTACTACCACCATAAGAAGTTCGGCGATACCACAACGTATGAAAAGACCGATATGGGATGGGACGTTTATCCCGAAGGTTTATGCGAGGCCTTGAAGATGGTGAGGCGCTATGGGAAGCCGGTGTGGGTCTCGGAAGCGGGAGTAGCCGATGCGACGGACCGCATCCGTGCCGATTACGTGAAGCGACTCATTCGCTGCATGCATATTGCCATTGAGAAAGGGGTTGATCTACGCGGCTACATGTATTGGTCGCTTCTTGATAACTACGAATGGGCAGACGGCTTTGAGAAACGCTTCGGACTTGTCGAGATAGATTTCGAGACGTTGGAGCGGAAGATCCGCCCTTCGGCCTACGTGTATAAGGAGATTATCGAACGCAATGCCCTGATAGACTAAGGGCATGATCGTCTGGGTCTTGCTTGCAGCGCTCGCACACGCCCCCGACCCCCGTCTGGGGAACCTCTCGGTTTCTCATTCCTTCCTCCACGGGGGCGTGCGTCAAGAGCCGCTTCGAATTCCGTGTGTATTTTCATAGCAATATGTCAGAAATGACCATCTGGATTACGTTGGCGGCTCTTGCGCAGCTCATCACGGCGTTCACGATCCTCGTCGACAAGTATGTCCTCGTGAGCAGATTCTACGCGGGGAAGCCCATCGTGTACACGTTCTACGTGAGCGTCCTCTCGGGATTCGTCGTAGTACTTCTTCCATTCGGCGTGGTGTCGTGGCCAACGCGGGAAGTCGCCGGGCTCTCGCTCCACGTGGCGGCCGCGTTCATCGCAGGGCTCTACTTCTTGTATGCCGCACTCAAGAAGGGGCATGCCTCCGACGCGATTCCCGTCGTCGGCGCGACAACGGCGATCACCACTTCGCTTCTGGCACTATTCTTTCTGGAGCAAGATCTTCCACTTGCATTCGTGCCGGCATTTGCGCTTTTCGTGGTCGGCACATTCCTCATCTCTCACTTCCACCTCTCGATCCGCGAGCTCTCGCTTGTGGGTTTTGCGGGAGTTCTTTTCGGCGCATCTGCGGTCCTGATGAAGCTCATCTTCCTTCAAGCATCGTTCATTGACGGTTTCTTCTGGTCGCGCGCAGCGATCGTGGTGGGGGCGCTGCTCCTCCTTTTATGGCCGCCGAATCGGGAAGCGGTATTCCACAGCGTGCGGCGTTCGCGGGCCTCCACTAAATTGCTTATCATCGGCAACAAGACGCTTGCCGGGGTCGCGTCCGTTCTTACGCTGCTTGCCATCAGCCTCGGTTCGGTCTCGATCGTGAACGCAATGACTGGTCTGCAATTCGCGTTCCTGCTCCTCTTTGCATACCTTGGCGCACACTGGCTCCCGGCCGTGTTCAAAGGCGAGATCCACCGTCATCATTTCCCGCACAAGCTCTACGGCACGATCTGCATCATGCTTGGCATCATCGCGCTGTTCGTCGTCCAATAAACATGAGACGTTTCCTGATATGGATCAGCATTCTCGTCGTCATTCTTATTGCAGCTTTATGGCTGCTGTCATTGCGTCCCGCGCCCGAAAAAATCACCTACGGCGTCTCCTTTACGAAGCTGCAAGCCGATGAGATCGGGCTCGATTGGAAGGAAGTGTACCGTGCGATCTTGGACGATCTCGGCGTGAGGCACCTGCGGCTCGCGGCGCATTGGCCGATGGTAGAGCCGGAGCGCGATGTCTATGATTTTTCTGCGCTCGATTTTCAGATCCGCGAGGCGAGCGCGCGTGATGCCGAGATAATTCTCGCCGTGGGAAGGCGCCTACCGCGCTGGCCGGAGTGCCACACGCCGCAGTGGGTCGGCTACATGCCGTGGGAAGAGAAGAAGTTGGAGATCCGGCAGTATCTCACGGCCGTCGTCGAGCGCTATAAAGAAGAGAAAGCGATCACGTATTGGCAAGTCGAGAATGAGCCGTATTTAGCGGTTTTTGCACGCCAGTTCTGCGGCAAGCTCGATGAAGATTTTCTCAAAGAGGAGATCGCGCTCGTGAAATCACTCGACCCGTCACGGCCGGTCTTGGTGACCGACAGCGGCAACCTCGGGACATGGTACGGCGCGTACCGAGCGGGAGACGCCTTCGGTACGAGCGTGTATGTGCATTTCTGGACGCCGGAATTGGGGCAGTTCAAGACGATACTCCCGCCGGCGTTCTATCGCGTGAAGATGAATCTTGCGCAACTTCTTTTCGGCGAGAAACCAACGTTTCTCATCGAGCTCTCCGGAGAACCCTGGCTTATCGAGCCCATCGTGGAGACCCCGATCGAGGCGCAGCTCTGGCGCATGGATATCGGGAAATTCAACGACATCCTCGACTATGCGCGCGCCACCCGTTTTGATATGCAGTACCTCTGGGGCGTCGAGTGGTGGTATTACATGAAAGAGCGCGGACATCCGGAGTTTTGGGAACGTGCACAAGAGTTGTTTGAGTGATCAGGACTTTTTTGTCGGGGTGGGAGATGGTCAAGTATTGGCCAATATTCTCTCATACGATAACATCTCACTATAGGATATAGTTATCGTATGGGGCAGATGGAAGAGAAAAGTAGGAAGCGTGCGAGAAATCAGAAGCTACAGGCTTTGATCCTCGGAAGCATTGCTATCGCAGGCGGCGTCGCTGTCGCGCTTATTGCACCGAATGTGCTCGGCGCGATGGGGAAGCTCGGCCTCATGCCCAAAAGACGCCAAGGTGAATACATATATGCGGCGCGGCAACGTTTGAAGAAACAAGGACTTCTCATTGAACACAACGGATTTCTGCGGATTACGCTGCGGGGTGAGGTGCATCTGCGCTCGCTTGTACTTGCCCTTGCAAAGCCGCCTCGATTGAAGCGGTGGGATCAAAAATGGCGGGTGCTCATTTTTGATATACCTGAATACCGCCGCAAGTTACGCGACAGTCTTAGACGGCAGCTACGCGCCTCTGGTTTTATACGTGTACAGGACAGTGTGTGGCTTTATCCATATCCTTGCGAAGAATTTGTGGCTCTCTTGAAGGCGGAGATGAAAGTGGGTAAAGACATGCTCTACCTGATTGTTGATTCACTCGAAGGGGACACTCGATTCCGCAAAGCATTCGGCTTGCCGCTTTCGGCGGATAATGCACAGCCGTCTTTGGAACTACCCAGAGTCCTTGATAGGGCATTGGATACGATTTTGCCGAAACACGATAATACTTCACGGTCGTGATATGTTATCGTATGGAGAATCTCAACGAAAGACTCTCGTATTACAAAGTCTCTCGTATTCAAAATGTGATTATGGATCAGTGATACAATGGGGCTGTCATGGGCGATGCAGGACATATTGTTTTCGATGTCGGCGGGACGAAGATGCGCGTCGCGACAGCGGAGGACGAGACATTGGGAGAAGTCAAAAAAGTCCCGACGCCCCAGGACATGACGGAGACCATTCAGACGCTTGCCCGGATCGCGCGTCGTATCGGAGAGAATCGCATACGATGCGCAGCGGGCTGCATTCCAGCGCAAACCGACTTGGAACGCGGCGTCTATGATGCGAATAATCGTCCGGCGTGGAATGGACGGCATTTCGATACCGAACTCTCCACGGCGCTCGGCGTGCCCGTGAAAGTGGCGAATGATTGCGCGGTCATCGGGCTCGGCGAATACCGCCGAGGGGCGGGGAAGGGCGCCCGCGCAATGGCGTACGTAACGGTCTCGACCGGTGTGGGCGCGGCGCGCATCGTAGACGGGGCGATTGCGCCACTTGAAGACTTCTTTCTGGGGCATGAGTTGATCGATGGGGAAGAGTTGGAAGATCTTGTTTCGGGTACGGCGGTAAAAAAGAAATTCGGTATCGAGCCGAAAGACCTCGAATCGCTCGAAGAGCGGAACAAGCTCGCAGATATTCTTGCGGAAGGCCTGTCTATTCTTATAGAAACATGGTCGCCGGATACTATCGTTCTCGGCGGCTCGATGATCGTCGGGGTGAATCCAATTCCTCTCGAACGTGTCCAATCCGAGCTTGCAAAACGCCTGTCGCAGCCTATAGCCGTAAAAATGGCGGAGCTGGGCGATAACGGGGGGCTTGTAGGGGCGGCGATCCTGGCACAGAAAATCCTGCCTGCCGGCTAGGCAGGGTTGTCCCACGGGGTAGGGGTTGCGCGCAAGACGCTACGGTACAATTGAGGGACTATCAATAATGCATGACGATATGGCAGGAGAAATGGCGTATTGCGTGAAGTGCCGCGCAAAACGAGAGATGAGGAATGCGAAGGAGGTTTCGATGAAGGGAGGCCGCCGCGCGATGTCGGGCTTTTGCGCGAAGTGCGGGACGAAGATGTTCAAGATCCTCGGGAAGAAGAAATGAATCGTCGCGACTGCGCACGAAAAAACTGCCCGCGGGCAGTTTTTTTCGTACAGGTCTCCACACATCAAACTCACACGGCCGTGTGAGTTTGATGTGTTTGGTGAGTACGGTTTTTAATCGAAACAACCCATCCTTTTTTATGAATGCAGGAACGTGCGGAACCCCCACTTTGTCAGCTCGACAAGTATGACGTTCGCCACGAGCCAGAGCGCGATAACACCGACGAGCGCGAGCGGGATTGTGGTGAGCCCGAAGAGATTCTGGAAGAAGGGAACAGTCACGCTTGCAATGATGAGGATCGCTCCGAGCGCGACGCTCCAATTAAGCGCGCGATTCTCGAAAAGCGGATACGAAAAAAGCAAGCGCCGGAGCGAGCGGAAGGAATAGGCGACGACGAGCCCATAGAGCGCGAAGCACACGAAGATCGCCGAACGCGCGTGTTCCGTATCAACTCCGGTGTAGAGGAGGAGCCAGTACATGCCGAAAAGGAGGATCGACGTAAGAACGCCGATGCCAAGGGTGAGGATTTTCACCTCACGGGTGAGAATGTCCGCTCTCACCTCCGCACCAGCGTGATTCTCGTATTCTTTCTCGAACGCGAACGAAAGTGCGGGAAGGCTGTCGGTGAAGAAGTTGACCCAGATGATCTGCAAGGCGGAAAGGGGAAGCGGGAGCCCGACGATAAGTGCGCCACCGATCAAAATAACAGCATCGAGGCAGGTCGAGGTGAGGTAGACGAACACTTTGCGGATATTTTCGAGGATGCGCCGGCCTTCTTCGATCGCGCGCACGATGGTGGTGAAATTATCATCGAGAAGCACAAGGCCCGCCGCACTCTTCGCGACGTCGGTTCCGGTGCCGAGCGCGATTCCGATGTCCGCTGCTTTGAGGGATGGCGCGTCATTCACGCCGTCTCCCGTCATCGCGACCACTTCTCCTTTTTTTTGGTAGAGCTTCCCAATGCGGAGCTTGTCTTCCGGCGTCACGCGGGCGAAAATCTTAATCTTCGGAAGTGCTTGTATAAGCTCATCGTCGGATAACTGCCGCACTTCTTCGCCCGAGAGGACCGCGCTCTCATCCACGTCCCACCCCAATTCCCGCGCAACCGCGATGGCCGTGCCTTTCAAATCCCCCGTCACCATGATGACTCGCGCGCCGAGACGCTCCATTTTCTGGAGGGCTCCCTTTGCGTCGGCGCGGATAGGGTCCCGGAAGACGAGGACACCGAGGAATTCGAGGTCAGAGGCGTGATCCGGTCGAGCGGTCCCGTTTTTGAAGTGTGTTGCCTTCTCGCGGGAGAAGCGTGCGACGCCAAGGAGACGCTTCCCTTCGGCGCTCACGCGATGGATCTCGTTCTCGATCGTGAGATAGTCGTCTTTCGTGAGGCGCGAACGGGCAAGCAGGATGTCGGGAGCCCCGACCGCGACATAGATCTCTTTCGCATGATTTCCGGAGATGGAAAATTTGTTGGTCGAATTGAAGGAAAGGAGCGACGCGCGCGTGCGGCTGAAGTCGCGCACGTCGAAGCCGTGCTCGTGTGCCGCACGCGCGATCGCCGTCTCGATGGGCCGCCCCAGAAAGCGCCACTCTTTCGGCGCATCTTCCGGATTCTCGAGGATGACATCCGCGCTCCAGAGCGCCGCCTCAAGTATCTCGTGTTCCGTGGGGTTGAGGTGCGTGAGTGTCTCTCGTGCGTCCGCCTTGTGCAAGAGTTCACCCTGCGTCCGTATATCAACGAGCTTCATGTTTGCTTCGGTCAAGGTGCCTGTCTTATCGGTCATGATGACACTCGCCGAGCCGAGGGTTTCCGCCGCGGCAAGGTTCCGCATGATGCCCTTGCGCGCCGCCAAACGCTCCACGCCGATCGCGAGGATGACGGTAAGGGCGATAGGAAGCGCCTCGGGAATGGCGCCGACGGAGATGGCTGCGGCCATGAGAAGCATCTCGAAAAGAGGAATGCCGCGCGCGAGCCCGAGGAAGAAGATGAGCGTGGCGAGAGCGACGATAAGCGAGAAGATGAACCACCCCAGGCGCGAGAGCGCACGCTGGAGAGGCGTCGCTTCGTGTTTCGTCTCGGAGACGAGGAGCGCGATCCTACCAATCTCGGTGTGCGCGTCGGTGGCGCTGACGAGCGCAACGCCAGAGCCTTCGACAACGAGCGTCCCCGCGAAGACCATGTTGGTCCTTTCGGGGAGGATGGTTCCTTCGGAGAGTATCTCGGTGTTTTTATGGACGGAGAGCGATTCGCCGGTGAGGACCGATTCGTCGATGGAGAGGTCATGGACTTCAAGAAGGCGCGCGTCGGCGGGAACGCGCGCGCCGGAGGCGAGGTGGACGATATCGCCGGGGACGAGCAGTATCGAATCGATTTCTTCTTCCACGCCATCCCTTACGACGCGCGCCCGTTCTTTGATGTAGGTCGTGAGTTTCTCAAGCGTCGTTTCCGCGCGGAATTCTTGATAAAAGCCTAAGCCGGCGTTGACGAGAATCGCGAGCACGATGACAGCCGTGTCTACCCACTCGCGCAAGATAATCGTAAGGACCGCCGCCGCAATGAGAATGAAGATAAGAGGGGACGTGAACTGCCGCGCGAGGATCCCGAAGACGTTGAAGCGCCGCGCACGCGGCAAGGTATTCGCGCCGAAGCGACGCAGGCGCGCATCCGCCTCATCCTCGGTAAGGCCATGTGCGTTCGACTCAAACATCGCGAGCGCCTCCCCTTCACCAAGCGACCACATGTATGTCTTTTCCCCGTGCATTCGTAGTCATTGTACACGATGGTACAAGCACACAATCGTGTGCTTCCCACGGCCAAACGGCTCACATACACCATCTGGGCCGTTCGGGCTCAAATTTGAGCCGCGTTCGCTCCTAGTTTCAAGATCACAACCTCCCCTTGACGCTTGACAGATGTTTTACGTTTGCTAGCATGTAAAACATGGCTACAACCACACTCTCAAAAAAATACCAGGTCGTGATACCGAAGGAAGTGCGCACGCGGATGCGTCTCCAAGTCGGCGAGACAGTCACGCTCTACTCGTTGGACAGAGACAGGGCGGTCTTGGTCAAACACTCCAGAAATCCGACCGAGGCACTTCGCGGTCTCGGAAAAGAAGTATGGCGCGCGCTCGGTGGCACCGAGAAATACATACGGAAAGAACGGAACGCATGGCGTTAGTCGGACTCGATACGTCGCTTTTCATCTACCTTCTGGAGGATCATCCTTCGTACGCTCCGAAAGCAGCGCGTATCTTCGACGCCTTGAGAAAGGGAAAACACGTGGGTCTTTTTTCCGCACTTGGCATGATCGAGATCCTGACTGGCCCGAAAAAACAAGGACGCGATGATCTGGCGGCACAGTATGAACATCACTTACGTCACTTTCCCAATCTTTCCATCGTAGGACTCAATGAGAGGATCGTATGGATCGCATCGGACTTGCGGGCGAAATATGGCATCAAGACTCCGGACGCCATCCATCTTGCGACCTCGATAGACGCCGGGGCGCGCACCTTCATCACGAACGACAAGTCCCTCCGGAAAGTGAAAGAGATACGCGTGGTTTTGCTCTGAGAAGTGTGTGCTTCTAACGGCCCAGATGGTGTAAATGGGCCGTTCGGGGGCAGAAGGTGAGCCGTTCGTCGCCGAGCGCCTTAATTCGCCATCAGCGCGCGGCCTTCTTTGACGGTCACCACTTTCACGCCGGTTGATTGGATGTAACTTACGATCTCTTGGAATCGTGCGAGTGTCGTCGAGTACTGATCGCCGCCGTTTTTGACTTCGTGGATGCAGAGAATGTACCACTGCTTGTTGGCCTTCGCGGCATCGATCTGCGCTTTGATGGAGGTCATAGAATCCGAGGTTTCGATGCACTGGCTCTTCAGGTCGAATTTGTCGGTCGTTGCCGTATTCAGGGTCTCATAATCAACGCCGCGCGCTGAAGTGTAGCCTGCGTTCTTGAGAAGCGTCTTTATCTTACTGTTCACGGAGCCGTACGGGTAGGCGAAGCTCGTGACGATGGCGCCCGTGAGATTCTGAAGATACGTCTTCGAGTTCTTGATCTCATTATTGATCCTTGTCTGGTTGAGCGACGTGAGATCGGCGTGCGTCACCGTGTGACCCGCAATCTCATGGCCTTTGAGCGCGATATCTTTCACCTGATTTGCTGTCATGAAGTCATCCCATTCTTCCTGGATAGGCTCGGTCGTGAGATAGAACGTGCCTTTGAATCCGGCCGCCTGGAGAATGGGGAGCGCGTTTACATATTGCGAGCTCCATGAATCGTCAAAGGAGAGCGTCACCATGCCTTCCGTAAATTGCCCCGGCTGTGGCGCGATATTTACCGTCACCGTCGCATTCTTTGATACGTTCCTGCCCGCTCCAGTGCAGGCGAGCGTATACGTCGCCGTCGCGCCCGGGGTTACCGCTTGCGTGCCCGAAGTTCCCTTAGTTCCGCTCCATGCACCCGAGGCGGTGCATGAGGTCGCATTCGTCGAGCTCCAGGTCAGCGTCGATTGCTGCCCGGCGTTTATCGCTCCGGGCGATGCACTGAAGGTAAGTGTCGGCTCCGGTGGCGGAGTGGTCCCGACGTTCACCGTCGCTTGCTGCGTGACGCTTCCGCCTGCGCCCGTGCAGGTCAAGACATACGTCGTCGGTACCGTCGGCGAGACAGCTTGCGTGCCCGACGTCGCCTTGGTACCCGTCCAGCCGTTCGATGCGGTGCATCCTGTCGCGTTGGTCGTTGACCACGTGAGCGTGGATGATTGCCCCGAAGTGATGTTCTGCGGAGAGGCCGAAAGGGAGAGGGTCGGTGGCGGAGAAACCGTGCCGCTCGAAAGCGAGAAATCATCGACGATGAGCGTACCCGTCTTGTCGATGAGATGGAAGACGGTCGCCTTCGTGATGCCCGAAGGAATCGTGATATTTGCCGTTGCCTGTTTCCAGGTGTTGCTTGAAGATGGCACATCAGCGACCCATCCCCAGGAAATGGCACCGCTCGAACTCACGTATTGAATATCTATTTCCGTCGCGACGTTCGATTTGTACCAACTGCTGTATGCATACGTGGTGCCAGGAGTCACGGTAACCGGATCATGCGCCCAGCGTGCGTCGCCCGATGAGTTACTAGTGAAGGTGATAGAAGCGCCCTTGCCTGCGCCGTTCACACCTTCGGCAGGGTAGGTGAACGTTGGTGTAGGAGTTCCCCAGAAAGTTTTTAACCAATTCGCGGGGTTCCCGCTGGTCCCGGCGGTCTCCAGCGAAGGATTCAAAATAAGATTTTCGGCCGCGTAGGCGGTGGAAAACGAAATACCAAAACCGAGTGTAAGGATAACCGCGAGCGCCGCGAGGCGCCCCGCTCGTATGCTCACCATATCGTTCGTACAGGAACTATTGAAAAACGAGTAACCCCCCGATGGAAAGACTATAGCAAGGATTCCCGCTTTTTTCCGTTGATACAAGACCAGAAGTGTGGATTGACAAAGTGTCAAGTTGCGATTGCATAGCGGGCCGCGCACACCGAAGTGTTGCGCGGCCCGCCCCTCCCGATACAATTGGAGACATTACTCACCTATCCCTTATGCATATGAAAAAAATCTGGACGGGAGCGTTGGTGGCGGCAATGTGCGTGCCGGTTTTAGCATTAGCGGCGGAAGTGAGAGTCGGCGAACAGCCCTCGCTCGCGGCGAACGAAAGGATTACTGATGATTTTTATATTGCGGGGGGCAATGTCTCGAGTGCGGGAGTGATTACCGGCGATCTTGTCGCTGCGGGCGGGAATGTTGTGGTGAACAGCGCGGTCACGCAGGATGTCATTGTAGGCGGCGGCTCGGTGACGATCCTGGGAACTGTCGGTGACGATATCCGTGTGGGCGGCGGCAACATCATGATCAACGGCCGTGTCGGCGGCGACGTGGTCGTGGGCGGTGGTCAGACGCAGATTTCCGGCGCAGGCGTGGGCGGCGACGTCCTCTGGGGCGGCGGCACGCTGCGCATCGAAGCGCCCGTTGCAGGTGACCTTAAGCTCGGCGGCGGGAATGTGTATATCAACGCGCCAATCCGGGGAAACGTGGAATTCATGGGAGAGAAACTCACGCTCGGCTCCGCGGCGGTCATCCAGGGGAATCTCACCTACACGTCTCCCGAAGAAGCGGTCATGGAAGAGGGGGCGGTCGTGCGCGGCGCGACTGACTACACGAAGAAAGAGACGAAAGCGCGTGAAGCCGCGAGATTCGGCCTTGCCGCATTCCTCTCGATCGCGATCCTTATGAAATTCCTGATGCTCTTCGCCTCTGCGCTCGTCGTCGGGCTTATCTTCCAACGCTATGCCGTTTCGCTCGTTAATTCCGCAGTGGCGCAGCCCTTGATGGGACTCGGCAGGGGATTCGCGGTCCTGGTCCTCACACCCATCGCGTCCATCATCCTCTTAATAACGGTTCTCGGCGTGCCCTTGGGCATCCTCGGTCTCATTGCGTTCGCGGGGATGATCGTCTTCGCGTCTATCCTCGTGCCTATCCTCCTCGGCTCGCTTGTCCATAAGTGGGTGATGAAGCCGGCCGGATACGAGGTCACCTGGCTCACCATCCTCATCGGGGCAGTCCTCGCGACCATCCTCGGATGGATCCCCATCGTCGGCTGGATCGTTAAATTCGCGGTCCTTCTCGTCGCCCTTGGCGTCGCCATGAAGATGAAATGGGACATCGCGAAGAATTGGCGCTGAATCCCGTTGCATTGACCGGAGGGTCGTTTAAGAGTATAAGGGCCCGGATGCAACGTATAACGGCCAGCTTCGCGGCGCTTATCATCGCGGTCGGACTTCCCATTTCCGCTTTCGCCTACGTGGAGTATGGCGCGTACTACTACACGCCTAGCTACGCGCAGATGTACTACCAGCCGATGTATGCGTATGCCTATTCACCGATGCAGAACTCACAGCAGAATACCTATATCCAGTATCCTCAGCAGTATTCGTACAACTACAATCCGCCATCGTACGGCTCCCACCCACAGTACACGTATCCGCAATATAATTATCCCCAATATTCGTATCCGCAGCACGGCTACTATTCGCAGCCCTCTCCCTATTTCTATGGCTACCCCACGGGAGACACTGTTCCGTGGCTCGGAGGGCCAATGTGCTATTTTCCTGACTATGGCGGCCGTGCCGCGTGCGGCTCGAATCCGAATCAGTGGGTGTATGACCCATGGACAGGCTCTTGGTATTAGAGCGGTCTAAAAGTTTCAGCTACTCGTCAACACAAAACGCCGCGTCTGACGCGGCGTTTTGTGTTGACTCAAGTCGCTTAGCTGACGCGGCTGACCTTGATCGCGTTCGGGCCTTTCGGCGAGTCCGCGACCTCAAAGGTCACCTTGTCACCTTCGCGCAATTCGTCGAAAGTGACTCCGACGAGCTCGTTCGAGTGGAAAAAGAGATCCTTTTCCTGACCCTCGCGCTTGATGAACCCGAAACCCTTATCGGTGAGACGGGCGATTGTTCCTTCTTGCATGTACTGTAAGAGAGACGATTAAATCAAAGTACAGATGCTGAGGATGGAGATCGATCCGTTGCTCCCGGATCAGCGCTGGTTTGATGGGGAAAAGGTAGCACGGTACGTACTTTTTGTCAATGTTTTCGCACTGCTCTAGGAC
>Ga0209542_10004823_pt1 | contig 27429 bp, 33 predicted proteins | sample RifCSPhighO2_01_FD_184028 | JGI IMG/M metagenome (GOLD analysis project Ga0209542, IMG submission 184028) | Soil microbial communities from Rifle, Colorado - Rifle CSP2_plank highO2_0.1 (SPAdes) (version 2) | ecosystem: Environmental > Terrestrial > Deep subsurface > Rock core/Sediment ...
GATATAAAATATCTTTTACTGTTTTATTAAGCATCATACCATAAAATAAATAATTTTCTTTATCTCCACAACTACCTCCTCTTTCTATAAGCTCACTAAGTTTATTTTGGACTTCTTCTTTAGTTAATTCTTGCTGATTTTGTTGCATTGTTGTTTTAATTCTATTTATTTTTAGTAAAAATATACCTTTAGTTTATTTTTTAAATCTTTCTATTTGTTACTCTTTTAAAGAAATAGTGCGACGCCCCGTTCGGTAAGCAAACGCCCAGACCGGGAATCGAACCCGGATCTATGCCGCGACAGGGCATTATTCTAGCCACTAAACTACCTAGGCTTGGTATAAAAGAAATTATAGTCACGAGTTTTTAAATCTTGCTTTTTACATTATATTTAAAAAACATAACTCCTTATTTTTAAAATGAGGTGGGGATTATTAATTTCATTCGTTTTAATTTCGATAATTTTTTTTATTACATCCGGAGTTATTCAAGAATTATCTTATGCGAAAACTTATCGGTTTTTTGATTTTGAGAAGGATAATTTACCTTTAGTTAATGAAGCTGTTATCGACGATTTTCCTAACGGGACTTTGTTTTACCATAATTTAAGATTTAAAGATAGATACATTAGTTATTCTCTTAATGAAACTTGTGATGAATCTAAAATTAAAGATGTAAGATTGGCTTTTGATATTTTGCAGAATGAAACTGTTTTGAATTTTGAAGAAAAAGATAAAGGAGATATTTGGGTGAGTTGTTCTAATAGTAGTAATGTTCCGCAAGATGGTTTTTTTATTGCGGGGGAAGGCGGTCCAACTTCAATTATTAATGCATCTAATTTTTATATTATTAATGGAGGAACTATTTTATTATATCGAGATAATTTTTGCAAAACACCGATTGTTGCAATTCACGAGATTTTACACGTTCTCGGTTTTAAACATTCTTCTAATAAAAAATCTATTATGTATGAAGTTTCAGATTGTAACCAACGTCTTAGTCCGGATATTATTGAAGTTATAAATTCAATTTATGATTATCCTACATTGCCAGATTTGACCATTAGAAAAGTTGATGCAATAAAAGAAGGAAGGTTTTTGAATTTCGAAGCAGAAATTTTTAATTCTGGTTTGGATTTTTCATTGAATTCTAAAATTGGAGTATTTGCCGATGGAAAATTAATTGGAGAGTATGATATTGGAGAATTAAAAGCAGGAGAAGGGAAAATTATTAAAGTGAGCAATCTCCGAACTTCTTATAATTTTGAAGAAATTTCTTTTAAGGTAGATTTTGAAGAAAATATTTTTGAAATCTATGAAGATAATAACGAGCGAATCTTGGTTGTTGGGAGTTAACTAAAATAACAATCTCTTCAATAGTAGAGTTTTACACAAACTAATGATACTTTTTAGTTCTATATAATGCTTCGCAATTTTATTTTGCAATTTGTAAAATCAAATATTCTAAATTAATTATTTGGTTATTAATTTACAAAAAATTTAGAGATGATTTTTTATGTTGATAAGACTAATAATTTTTGTTGAATGATTAAATTCTTTTTATGATGGTCCCTGCCCGGATTTGAATAACAACCACCAGCGGGTTCTTAGAGTCCTGCAACCATGTGAAATAACAACCTACCTTAATAAAGTAAATCCTTTGGATTTAAGTCACGGGTTCTTACGACTCCAGCAACCACAAACCTCTTACAATGAGCCTGCCCGGATTTGAACCGGGGACCTCTGGCTTTCTTAGATGCTCTATGAAAGCAATTACCCAAATGGGCAAACGTCATATAAGACCAGCGCTCTAAACCTGGCTGAGCTACAGGCTCGTAACTCTTCTGCAATAAATTACAGCTTATAGAAAAGAACTATAGTGCTTATTTAAAATTTCCTAAAATAAATTTATTAGATAGATTTTAACTTAAATATTTATTAAGTTATCACTTTTTCAATAATTAGATAATTTTAAAAACTATTAAAAGTTCTTCGTAAAATGGAAGACGAACAAAATAACGAAGAAAAAGTTTCTGAAGAAGAGACAGAAACATCAGATGAAGATTCCGAAGAAGTTGACGAAGATTCTGAAACAGAAGAAACATCAGATGAAGATTCTGAAACTTCAGATGAATCGACAGAAGTTGAAACTGAAGAGACATTAGATGAAGAAACAAAAACTTTAGATGAAGATTCCGAAGAAGTTGACGAAGATTCTGAATAATAATTTAATTATTAACTATAACTATTTCTTATTTTTATTTTTTATTAAAAATAGATAAATTGAAGATTTCATAAAAATTTATAAACCCCTTTTTCCTAAATAAAATTATAAAGAGTGTTTAAAATAAAGAGATGGATTTTAAAAATATGCCTAATGAGTTTGATATTAATTCTAACTCTTCTTTAGATTCTGAAGAAGATCCATTAAAAAAATTAGAAAATTATTCTGAAAAAAATTCAAATAAAAAATTTGTTGTTTGGACTATTTTGGGAATTGTTGGAATTGTTTTAGTTATTGCTATTTTCTCTATAGGATTTATTGCTCTTAAGGGAGGAAATGAAAAATCTACTGCTTTAGATTTACCTGAACAAACAACAACTACAACTGATTCTGGTTCAGATGATGTTTCAGCAACGGTATTTCCTTCAGGTAGAGGACGTTCTGGGGGAAGTGGTTCAGGAAGTTCGGGAAATACAGGAAGTACACAATTAACACGTATGGGATTTTTTGCAGATTTTTTTAATAGTCCTACATCTTTATCTCCTGGTGATATTTATTATAAAGAGGGTAATGTAGGTATTGGAACAGATAGTCCTCTTTCTTTATTGCAGGTTAATGGATCTACCACTATTGGAGAATTTACTTCTACTGAGTTAGATAGTATTTTTACAAATCCAACTATTTTGGTTTTGAAAGATATTCGTGCTGGAGGAAATACCCGTTTAACCCTTGTTAGAGGAAATGGAAGAGGAACTCTAAGTTATGGTACTGATGGAAGAATAGGAAGAGAAGGTCTTTCATTAAATGTTCTAGGAGAAGGCTCTGATTTTATTATTTTATCAAATGGAGACACACTCTTAGGACAATCAGGAACAGTAGGAATTGGTAATGTTACTCCTAAAGATATAAGTGATATAGATGCAACTGGTAATCCTGTTGCTTTAGTGATTAAAGATGTTCGTGATGGAGGGAATACTCGTTTAACACTTATTAGAGGTGAAGGAAAAGGAACTCTAAGTTATGGCACTGATGGAAGATACGGGAATTTAGAAGGTCTTTCATTAGATGTTAAAGGTGGAGAATCAGATTTTATGATTTCAAAAGATGGAGATATTTATTTAAAAAATTTAGTTTCAACTGGTAGCGGAAAATTTTTGTGTATTGAAGATACTGGTAAAATTTATAGAAGTGCAACAGCTTGTGAATAATTCTGAAATAAGAAAGTTTAAAAAAGAAATTTACTTTAATGAATAATGGTTAAGAAAAAAAAGAGTGTTAAAAAACAAAGTCGAAAAAAATCTGAAATTAAATCGACTGGAAAAGCATTTGTAACAACTTTTTTTAGTATTGTTGGATTTGTTATTGCTCTCATTTTTTGGAATAAAGATAAATATGTAATGTTTTATGCAAAACAAAGTTTAGTTGTTTTTGTGTTTGCAATAATTGTTGGAATAATTTCTGAATTGTTCTTATTTATACCTATTTTAGGAAATTTAATTTCAGTTACTTTACAAATTTTTGTAGCAATCCTTTGGATTTTGAGTTGGATTTATGCTTTATCTGGAGAGATGACTGAAGTGCCTATTATCGGGAAATATGTAAAGAATATTTAATTATTAACAAACTTTAAAAACCTAAATTCTAATTATATTCTATTGGCGTCTCTTATGAGAAAATGTAGCCCCTTAAATCTTTTGTTCTGCAAAAGATTTTCTTCCTACGGAAGAAAGGGCAATACGTCTCTTCGAGAAGTATTGCCCCTGTGGTGTAGCGGTCAAGCATAAAGCCCTTTCGACTGTAAAAAGAACCGATGGTTCTTCTTACGACATCTCCTTGAGATGGACAATCTTTGATTGTCTTGTAAGAATAGAAAGAAAGGCTTTGACCCGGGTTCGAGTCCCGGCGGGGGCATAAAAAACCAAAGAAAGAAGTTTTGGTTTATAATTAGTCCTTTTCAATCTATATAAATTTTTATAGTTGTTAATTTTTATTTATTATGGGAAAATCAACTCTTGTCGATAAATTAGTTAATGTTTCTGCTGTTACTGGTCTTGGTCTTACAACTTTATCTCTTGGTTCAATAATTATTGGAGATTATGTTGAAGATGAAAAGTCAATTTATTATCTTTTTGCAGGAGCAGGAATGTTTGGTTTGGGTTCTACTTTTTTATTTGGAAGTTATGTTTTAAGAAATTATAAAAGAAATTAATTACATAGAATCTCTGCAAGATTCACAAATCATTCTGCCGTCGATTTTTTCTAAAATATCGAAATTACCACAGTCTTCACAAGGAGATTCTATAAAATTTCCAGAAGAAGCAGATTCACTTCTTTTTAATTTTTCAGATTCTTCTCTTATTTTTTCAAATTCTCTTGATTCCTGAAATATAGAAGGAATAAATTTAACAACATCTTTTAATGTAACATAGCCGACTATTTTTTTATTTGAAATTACGGGCATTCTTCTTAATTTATTTCGATTTAATTTTTCTAACGCTTCAGTTAAAGTTGCTTCTGGTTTTATTGTGATGACTTTTTTTGTTGCAATGTCTTTTGCTTTTACATCGTGGAGGTCTTTGAACTTTTTCTTAGCTATTGCCCACACGATATCCTTTTCAGTTATTATCCCCTTTAAATCATTACCCTCTTTCAAAATTATAGAACCGACTCGGTTTTTTACCATCGATTTAGAAGTATCATATATAGAAGCATTAGGATTAACATAAGTGAATTTCCTCGTCATTACATCTCCTACACGGATTTTTTCTGGCATTAATATTTTAGGTGTTTAATCTTTATATATTTGACGATTGTTGAGAATATGGAATAATTAGTGTTATCTCAAGTGTATAAATACTTAAAAATTATTTTTTCCTTTTTATGTTATGAATGATAAACAACCAGTCTATATTTTGCCTGAAAATTCTCAACGTCTTGTAGGTAGTGATGCACAGAGGAATAATATTCTTGCGGCGAGAATAGTTTCTGATACGATTAAAACGACTCTTGGACCAAAGGGAATGGATAAAATGCTTGTTGATTCTAATGGTGATGTTGTGGTTACTAACGATGGTGTTACGATTTTAGAAGAAATGGAAATTGACCATCCTGCTGCTAAAATGATGGTAGAAATTGCGAGAACTCAAGAAAATGAAGTTGGCGACGGAACTACAACTGCCGTGATGTTGGCTGGAAAATTATTAGAAAATGCAGAGAAACTTTTGGATAAAAGAATTCACCCTACGATTATTACTCACGGGTATAATTTAGCTGCTGAGAAATCAATTAATATTTTGAAATCTCTTGCTAGTCGGGTTACCACCGACGACGAAGTTACTTTGAAACAAGTTGCGATGACTTCAATGACTGGGAAAGGAGTTGAAAATGTCAAGGAAAAATTTGCCGAAATTATTGTTAGTAGCGTTAAACAAATAGAAGATTATGGGAAAATTAATTTGGAACATATAAAAATTGAAAAAATTAAAGGAGAGAGAATTAAAGATACAGAACTTATTTCTGGAATTGTTTTTGATGCAGAGAAGATTAATATGGATATGCCAGTTAAAATCGATAATGCTAAAATAGCTTTGTTTGATTTTTCTTTGGAGTTGAAAAATCCGGAAATTGAGACGAAAATTAATGTTTCAACTCCAGAACAATTGCAAAGTTTTATTGATTCAGAGGAACGAATTTTGAAAGCGATGATTTTAAAAATTAAAAATTCTGGGGCGAATGTTATTTTTTGTCAAAAAGGTATCGATGACATTGCGCAATATTATTTAACAAAAGCAGGAATTTATTCTTGTAGAAGAGTTTCTAAAGGAGACCTTGAGAAATTAGCGATGGCTACTGGCGGGAAAATTATTAGTAATTTGAATGAACTTAATAGTGCGGATTTTGGAAGTGCGAAGAGCGTCGAGGAAATTAAGGACAAGCATAAATCTATGACTTATGTTCGAGGATGTATAAATCCTAAAGCGATTACCATTCTTATCCGAGGAGGGAGTGATCATGTTTTAGATGAAACTGAAAGAGCGATTAATGACGGATTAGGAGATGTTGCAGCGGTGTTAAAAGATGGAATGATTGTTGCAGGAGGAGGTGCGATTGAAATTGAATTAGCAAAAAAATTAAGAGAATTTTCGCAAGGGCTTTCAGGAAGAGAACAATTAGCCGTCGAGGAATTTGCTAACGCTCTTGAATCAATTCCTATTACTTTAGCTGAAAATGCTGGACTTGACCCTATAGATATCTTGACCGAATTAAAATCAAGACACGATGAAGGGAAAAAAGATTTCGGGTTGAATTTATTTACAAATAAAGTTGAAAATACTAAAGAAGCAGGAATTATTGAACCTCTGAAAGTTAAAACACAGGCAATATCTTCAGCATCAGAAGTTGCGACAATGATTTTAAGAATCGACGATGTGATTAGTTCTAAAGATTCTTCAAATAAAAAAGTTAAGTCCAGTTTTAATGGATATGATTAAATTTATTAGCAACTTTTAAATATCCTGTTTATTTCTATAATTTATGAGTGAAAAAGATAAGATTACATCTCAAAAGGTGAAATATAATGGAATTTTTAATTTTAAAGAAACTTATCAGTTTATGCATAGATGGCTTGTTGATGAAGGTTATGATGTTGAAGAGCAAAAATATCAAGAAGAGATTCAGGGCGATGCAAAAAAAATTGAGATAAAATGGGTTGCTACTAAAAAAATTTCTGATTATTTTAGAAACGAAATTAAATTGAAATATATAATTGTCGGATTGAAAAGTGTTGAAGTTGAAAAAGAAGGGAAGAGAGTGAAATCTAATAGTGGAACTTTGGAAATTAATTTTACTGGAACTTTAATCAAAGATTATCAGAGTACTTGGGAGAAAAATCCGACGATGAAATTTTTAAGAGGAGTTTATGATAGATATATTGTTGAAGGGACAATTGAAAAATATGAAATTAAACTTTTTGGAGATGTTGAAGATTTAGCTGAACAGATGAAATCTTTCTTAGCTATTGAAGGAAGAAAGTAAATTATCTTATTGATTTGTAACCATTCTTAACGCCGTTTTTTGACATTATAATTTGCCATAAGTAGATTTTTCTTGCTCTAAAAGAACCAGCCGACGTCAGTAAATAATATTCCCACATTCTTTTAAATTTTTCATCATAATTTTTTTTGAGTTTTGGCCAAGCATTTTGAAAATTTTTATTCCAAGCCATTAACGTTTTATCATAATCAGCTCCAAAATTATGCCAATCTTCAATAACAAAAATGTCTTCAGAAGAGTCAGTTATTTGTTTCATAGACGGTAAAACTCCGTTTGGGAAAATATATTTATCAATCCAAGGGTCTGTTTTTGTTACAGACACGCTGTTTCCAATTGTGTGCAATAAAAATAATCCATCTTCTTTTAAATTTTTTCTTACAATTTTAAAATATTCTTTATAATTTTTTGGACCTACATGTTCAAACATTCCTAAAGAAATAATATGGTCGAATTTTTCATTTACATCTCGGTAATCTTGTAATCTTATTTCTACATCTAATCCTTTGCATAATTTTTTTGCGAGAGTTACTTGTTCTTTTGATACAGTGATACCGACGACTTTTGCCTTGTATTTTTCTGAAGCAAATTTAGCAAAACCACCCCATCCACATCCAATATCTAAAATTTTATCTCCTTTTTTTAACCCTATTTTTTTACAAACTAAATCTAATTTTGCTTCTTGTGCCTCGTCTAAATTTTTTGCATTTTTCCAATATCCACAAGTGTATATTAATCTTTTATCGAGCATAGATTCATATAAATCATTTCCTATATCATAATGTGCCTTTCCTATATTGAACGCTAAAGATTTTTTCTGTAGATTGAATATTTTTGCTTTTAGGTAATGAATGATTAAATCAGGTTTGATTTTTTTATTTAAATTTGCGGATAATAATTTATTCATAAATTCATCTAATTGTTTTACATCCCACCATTTATCCATATAACTTTCTCCTAAACCTAATGATTTTTTATTTATGACTCTTGAATAAAAATTAGGATTATGTATTTGAATGTCCCATGGGTGATTTCCATTAACTTTTATTCCCGCCTTTGAGAATAGTTCCTTTCCTTTTTCTTCTAATTTTTGCATAGTTATTGGAATGATTTAATATTTATAAAATTTTTCCATCGATATTTATGAAAATTATCATTTTTAGTGATAATTTTGAGCACCAAAATTTTTAAATATTCATTTTTGATAAATTATGTATGGTGGTAAAAGGATTTTATTTAGTGTGCTTGGTTATTTTGGTTAGTTTACCTTTAATTAATGCTATTAACCTCGACGTTAATCCGATTCCAATTAGAGATACAATTATTAATGATAATAAGGATCCGATTATTTTTGAATTTGAAATTATAAATAAAGGAGATTCTGGAAATTTTGAGATTTTTAGCTTTGAGAGATTTAGAATTGAACCGAGCGATTTTTTCCTTGCTAATGGAGATAGCACAAATAGGATAGTTAAATTCTTCCCTGAAGGCTCAATGCAGGAAAATATTGGGGCTTTGAAGGTTCCTATCTATTTTAGAGAAGGAAGCGGGTCTGAAACTATTCAAGAGGATATTTTTGTTAAATTGGTTGATTTTGATAATGCTTTTGATTTGAAGGCCGAAAATATTAACCCTGAGTCAGATTCTTTGACAATTACTTTTTATAATGTGGAAGATATTCCTTATGGAAATATAGATGTTGTTTTTTCAAGCGATTTTTTCAAAGAGTATAAAGTTAGTTTGGGATTAGATAGTTATGGTAAAAAGGTTTTTTCGATTCCTATAAATAAAGAGGATTTTAAGAAATTAGTTTCAGGAACTTATTTTATTAGTGCCACATATACTATTGATGGTAGAATAGGAGTTGTAAAATCTCCAGTTAAACTTTTAGAGAAATCAAATTTGGTAATTAGTGAAGAAACTAAAGGATTTATTATTCATTCGAAAAGCGTTGATAAATATAACGAAGGGAATATTCCTACTATTGCGGACGTTGCTATAAGGAAAAATATTATCTCTCGTCTTTTTACAACTTTTTCTGTTGAACCTTTGAGAGTTGAGAGACAAGGGATTTATGTTGATTATTTCTGGCAGAAAGAACTTCAACCTGATGAAACTTTGTCAGTTAAGGTTACTACAAATTGGATTTTCCCATTGTTAATTTTAATAGGTATTATTTTAATTTTGTATTTGTTTAATTTGTATAATACTACTAATGTTGTTGTAAGAAAGAATGTTTCATTTGTTAGGACTAAAGGAGGAGAATTTGCATTGAAAGTTAATTTGAGACTTAAGGCTAAAAAGTTTGTTGATAAAGTTACTTTAATTGATAGGTTACCTGCAATGGCTCAGTTGTATGAAAAATTCGGGAATTCTCCGAGTAAGGTAAATAAGGTTTCCGGTAGATTGGAATGGGATGTTGGACATTTAGGTGAAGGAGAAGAAAGATTTTTTAGTTATGTGATTTATTCGAAGACAAAAATTGTAGGAAAATTTGAATTACCAAGTGCTACATTAGTTTATGAATTAGATGGTAAATTGCATGAAATTAGAAGTAATAGAGCATTTTTTATTAATGAACCTGTTGATTTTTCCCAAGAGGATTAATTTTTTTTAAAAAATAAACTTTTTCTAAATGTCCGTTAGGAATAATTTCTAAATAGGCTATGGCGTTTTTAGGAATATTTTCTACTTTTAATTCTTGTATCATTAAATGCTTTAAACTAAATACTTTTTCTGGAATGTAGCTACAAAATTCTAATTCTTGATTTAACCACGCTTCTGCTTGAGAATAAATCATCTCTTCATAATTTAAAGCATTTTCTTCTTTTCTTAAATAGAAAGGCAATTTAATTAAAAGTTTATGAAAAAATTGTAAACTTTTAGTTGGATCTATTGTTTCTTGAACTATTAGTTCCTCTCTATTTTTTAGAGATTCCATTTAATTGAAGTAAATTGAGATTATTTAAAACTTCCTGTATCGTTAATTATTTTGGGCTCTGGTGAAACCCCTTATTTTTTGAATTTATTTTGATTTCTAATTTCCCTCTAACATTTCGACTTCGTCGAAAAACCCACCCTATTTTTTGCACTGAGTTTCCAAGAAGGGGGAAATCAAAATGGTTTCACCAGAGCCTTATTTGGATAGTTTTATAAAACCATAAATTCATTAATTAATATTGACTTATGTGCAGATAAGTAAAAATCTTATTCTGTATAGAGTTAACAAACATCATATTCCCCTCATAGCTCAGTGGCTTTCTGCCAGAACTATATCGGGTAAACAAACATTATATTCCCCTCATAGCTCAGTGGCTTTCTGCCAGAACTATATCGGGTAAACAAACATTATATTCCCCTCATAGCTCAGTGGTTAGAGCGCCTGGCTGTAGAATGGTAAAAAGAACCTAGGTTCTTCTTACGACATCTCCTAAAGGAAGACAACTTTTTGTTGTCTTGTATGGCGTAAGTTAAATTAGCGTGGAGATTCCTTCGGGATAACTATGAAACGTGATTGGCCGGTGATTTTCGGTTTTGGGAAGTGTGCATAAGTCCGCTTCTTTTGCAGAACCCGGGAGATCCCAAGTTCGATTCTTGGTGAGGGGATTTTATTTTTTCTATTGAAAAAATAAGAACATTGAAAATGTTCTAGGGGATTTTATTTTCTTGATGAAATGTGTTTAGATAGGTTTTTAAAAATAGTTTCTTCTTAAAATCATGAATTTTAAGTGTAAAAATTGTAAAATTGGTAAGAATCATCACGCTAAAGAATTGTGTGAAAAGTGCTATCATAAAGAACGAAATAAAACATATTTTAAAAACCCACGAGTAAAAGAAAGAATTAAAATTTATAATAAAAAATATAGGAAAGAAAACCCTGAAAAAATTAAAGCTCTTAAAAAGAAGTGGAATAAAGAAAATCCAAATAAAGTTTTCTTAATGAATAAAAAACAAAGGGAGAAAGGAGGAGAGGAATTGCTTCAAAAGAAGAGAGAATATTCAAGTAGACCTGAGGTTAAAGCAAGGATAAGAGAGAATTATGATGGTTCATATTACCGAGAGAAAAGAAAGAATCTTGGTTGGAGGTTAAGTAAGAATCTTAGTAGAGCTATATGGGGTTCTATTAAAGGAAAGAAAGAAGGAATTAAATGGAATGTTTTAGTAGGTTATGCTGAGAAAGATTTAAAGAAACATTTAGAATCTCAATTTACAGGGTGTATGTCTTGGGATAATTATGGAACTTTTTGGGAGATTGATCATAAGGTTCCAATAAGTGCTTTTAATTTTATAAGTTCGGAAGATTCCCAATTTAAGATGTGTTGGTCTTTAGGAAATCTTCGTCCTTTAGAGGTTTCAAAGAATAGGAGTAAGGGAAATAGATATATTGAGATTGGAGTTCCTTATTATCATTAAATAATAAATTATCTATCGATTTGTAGTGAGATAGATTTTTATACTAAATTCTTAATAGTAACAATATGATTAAACGAAAAAAAATTCAAGAGAAACCAGAAATAAAGAAAGGATTTGTATGGTATGCTTGGAATACTATATTTTGGATATTGGTTCTTATATTTCTTTATGAGTTAATAATTATCTTTTACGGAGGATTATCTGTTGAGAATTATTATGAAACTATCACCTCTGCATTTTTTACATTTTTTCAATTAATATTATTTATATGTTTAATCATTTTATCTTTTATTTATATTGATATTTATGGTAAGGATTGGAGACAAGTTTGGTTTCAGTTTTTAGTTTTAATCTATTCAAATTGGTGGGTGGGAAGTTTTCTTTTTGGATTAGCAAAAGTAGTTTCTGGATAAACTATTAATTTTAAGAGAAAGACAGAGTATTAAGTTTGAAAATAATTATTTTTCTTTCCAATCTACTAAACTTCCTGCCTGGATTTCAATCTCATCAGCAGGTCTTAAATTTTTTACTTGTTTTTTATCTAATAATTCATAATGTTTTATCTCAACTAAATGTTCTGGAATAAACCAAACATTCTCTTCGGAAGTCATCCAATTTTTTGAATCAAACTTTTTTAGATTAACAGGTTTTGAATATGAACGAAGTGTTTTCTTTCCATTTTCGTTTAAAAAATATTCATGAAAAAAAGACATTACTAACTCTCTGACATTTTTGTAAACAGGTTCTCTGTATCTTAAGACAGCATGATTTGTTTTCCCTATTGCTCCCCAATGGCCATTTTTTTTGAATAATGCAATTACATGGTCAAAGTCATGTTTGTTTGCTTGAAGATCAAGAATTAATGGTTCGTGTCCATGAAATCTTAAAATCATCGACGCTAATATTGCTCCTTCAATACAATGGGCCTTCCCAGATTTTAAAACTTGTTTTGGAGACATACAACTATCTCCATCTTCTTCAAAATTTATTTTTAGCGAATTAAGAAAATTTTGAATTTTGGCAGGGGTATTTAATTTTTTAAAAAGTTTTATTTCTTCTTTAGTCAATATTTCTTCCCAATTCATTTTTTTAGATGAACATCCATTTGCGGGAAAGGAATTTCTATTCCTGCTTTATTTAATGCGTTGTAAATTTTTGTGTTGGCTTCATCAATGGATTCCCATCTGTGTTCAAAAGATGAAACATGAAAATATGCCTTGAAATTTAAAGAGGAATTTCCCATTTCATCAAATCTTATTGAAGGTTCTGGATTGTCGACGGCATTTTTTATTGATTTTATTTCTTTCATAACTATTTTTTTTACTTTTTCAATGTCTGTTCCATATGCAACTCCAAAAGGAATTACTACTCGAGATTTTGGCTCTGGTAAAGCAACATTTTGTATTTGACTTTCTGCAAGTTTTGTGTTCGGAATTATTATCCATTCATTATCAAATGTTCGTATTTTTGTGCTTCTTAGACCTATTTTTTCAATTTTTCCTTTTACATTATTTTCCAAATAAATTAAATCTCCGACTCTTACCGTTTTGTCTAATATTATTGAAGCTCCGGAAAAAATATTACTTAAAACAGGTTGTAATGCTAAGGCAACTGCGATTCCCGCAATTCCTAATCCTGTAAGTAACGGACCTATTTCAAATCCCCATAAATCTAAAATATATAAGAAAGCAATTATTATTAGAACTATTTTTAAAATTGTATTGATTAATGAGGTTAAAGAATCATCTACTTTTGTTTTTGTTCTTTTTGAAAATTCTTTCCATGCATTTAATATTATAATATCAAACAATACATAGGTCATGTAAGTGACTATTACTATCGCAATTGAAAAAATTATTTTACTAATTATTAATTCAAGGTTATCTGATAAAGGTAATTCTCTTAATGGGATTTCAATAGCAAATAGGAAAATTATAATTGTTAATGGCGTCGCAGTTTTACTCATTATTAAATTATCTATTTCTGTTTTTGTTTTTTTAGTAAAAACTTTAGCAATTTCAAAAATTAAAGAAATTACAATTCTTGTTATTATAATGATTCCTAAGGCTAAAACTATTGCCCGAATATAAGGATTTGTTATGTAACTTTCTAAAACCATAATTGAAGAAATATTTTTTTACTTAAATATCTTACTATCCTGACTTTATTTAAATTTTTAACTTTCTCAATAAGATATATGTATACCTTTCCATTATAAAAAAGTTTAAAAAGAGTTTTATTCTAAAATGATTAGATAAATCTTGTATAAATAAAAGAGGTAGATGGTGAATAAAAAAAATCTTGATGAGTTGGACGATACGAACCTTCTTTTTGACGACGACGAGATTGAGTTTGATGTGGATCTTGACGGCGATTGGGATGAAGATTGATTTTATTTCTTATTTCATTTTTTTATAATTAGGCTTACAAAAAATCTTTAAACTATTTTATTCTTGATTTAATATGTTAATTGGTCTTGTTGGAAAACCGAATGTTGGGAAGAGCACTTTTTTTAAAGCTGCGACTTTATCAAATGTTTTAATTGCGAATTATCCTTTTGCGACGATTAAAGCGAATCACGCGATGGGTTATGTAAAAGTTGGGTGTATTGAGAAACATTTCAAAGTTAAATGTAATCCGCGCGAGGGTTATTGTCTTGATGGTCAGAGATTTGTCCCTATTGATTTAATAGATGTTGCAGGGCTTGTTTCTGGAGCTTCCGAGGGGAAAGGTTTAGGAAATTTATTTTTGAATGATTTGGCAGGAGCTGACGCATTTATTCATGTTGTTGATGTTTCTGGTGAGACAGACGCTGAGGGTAAATCCACGGAGGGTTATAATCCTAATGACGATATTAAAATGATTGAGATTGAATTGGATAAATGGTATTCTGAAATTTTGAAAAAAGTTTGGAAAACTTTTGCTAGAAGAACAATGTCTGAAGATGTTGATTTTTCAGAGGCTATCGCTTCTCAATTTTCTGGTCTTAAAGTTAATAGAAATCATGTTAAAGAAGTTATTTTGAATGGTAATTTTGATGTTAAAAAAGTAGCTCAGTGGGGAGATGATGAGATTTTTAGGTTTGCATCTTTTTTGAGAAAAATTTCAAAGCCGATGGTTATCGCAGCGAATAAAATTGATGCAGGTAATGGGAAAGCAAATTATGAAAAATTAAAGAAAGAATTTGATTATCCTATTTTTCCATGTTCTGCCGAGTCCGAATTGGCTTTGAAAGAAGCATCTAAATCTGGATTGATTAAATATATTTCTGGCGAGGATAATTTTGAAATTATAAAAGAACTTAATGATAAACAAAAAAAAGCGTTGGATTTTGTTAAGGAAAAAGTTTTATTTGAATTTGGTAATACTGGAGTTCAACCTATTTTGAATTATGTTGTTTTTGATTTATTGAAATATATGGCAATTTTTCCGGCTGGTTCAAAGTTAGCAGATAGTAAAGGAAATATTTTACCAGATTGCTTTTTGCTTCCTAAAGGTTCGACTGCATTGGATTTTGCTTATCATTTACATACAGATATTGGTAAAAATTTTGTTAAGGCGATTGATTCTAAAACAAAACAAGCCGTCGGTAAAGACCATAAACTTAAACATCTCGATGCTATTGAGATTATGGTTCGATAAATTTATTTTAAAATGAAAATTAATGTGAAAGTTAAACCGCGTAGCGGTGAACAAAAAATTGAAAAGAGTGATGAAGGATTAATGGTCTATCTTAAATCTGCTCCTGAAGATAATAAAGCAAATATTGAATTACTTAAAGCTTTGAAAAAATATTTTGGAAAGAATGTAAAAATAATTAAAGGGAAAACTTCTAAAAATAAAGTTATTGAGGTAAAAAATGCCGATTAAATATGCTTTTGATTCTGAATTGCAAAATAGGACTAATGAAATAGCTCAAGCTCTTTTTCCTCACGTGAAAATTAATCAAATGAAATGTTTTAGGTCTATTGGGAGTTCAAGTAGAAATACAATTGCCCGTTGTCATACTATGGGAAAGTTAATGCAAATGACTGCTGGTGTTCCTCCGCATTATGGGATTGAATTTTTATCAGAACAGTTTGATAAACTTTCTAGAGATGAGCAAGATAAAGTTATAATTCACGAATTGATGCATATTCCGAAGAGCTTTGGAGGAGGATTTAGACATCATGATTATGTTTGTGATAGAAATATAGAGGAGTTCCATAAAAAATTTAAGAGGGTTAACCATGAATTTGGAAATAATTTTTTTCAAAAAGAGGTTGAACAAAAAACTAATGAAAATAAAAAATGGTGGTAGAGAGTTAGATTTAGATGTTAGAGAGGTAAGTAGTTTTGGAATTATTAGAGGTTTGATGTTTCGTCGACGGAAAACCTCTCCAATTTTACTTTTTAATTTGAGATCAGATTTGCATTCTTTTTTTGTATTCTTTTCTTTTCTTGTTTTATGGTTGGATGAAAAAAATAACGTTGTTGAATGGAAAATCGTCAAACCATTTTCCTTTATGATTAATTCTAAAACTAAATATTCTAAAATAATTGAAATTCCGATTTCTCGTCGGTATAACTCTGAAGTAACATTTATCGTCGGGAAAAGGTTTAAAAAGAAGAGTGACTATTAATTATTATAATTTATTCAAAAAGGAGGTAGAAGATGGGAAAAATACTTGTAAAGAATGTTGTTGATAGAAAGCCTGGACATCTTTATTACGTTGACGGAAGCGGAAACGTTTGTGAAGCTAAGATGGCTCGTGGCGGTAGAAAGAAAAAAGTAGTTGCGAAAAAAACAACAAAGAAAAAGAAAAGATAAGGTTATTTAACTTTTAATTTTCTATTTTTATTCTATTTCTCTTTTTTTATTTTCATATATTTTATAAATTCTATATTTCTTTATTTATTATGATACTTGGCATTGAATCTACGGCCCATACTTTTGGAATTGGAATTGTAAGCAAAGGAAAAATTTTAGCGAATGTTAGAAATGCTTATACAACTGAATCTGGAGGAATAATCCCTTTAGAGGCTGCGAAGCACCATAGAGAAATTTCCGACGAGGTTTTGGCGAAAGCTTTAGTTGATGCAGGAATTACTTTAAATGATATTTTTGGAATTGCTTTTTCTCAAGGACCAGGGCTTTCGCCATGTTTGAAAGTCGGGATGGAATTTGCTAAAAAACTTGCGAAAGAATTAGATGTCGCTTTAATTCCAGTTAATCATTGCGTTGCGCATTTGGAAATTGGAAAAATTACTGGTGCAAAGGATCCAGTTTTGCTTTATGCTTCCGGCGCCAATACTCAAATTATTGCTTATGCTGGCGAGAAGTATAGAATTTTTGGAGAGACATTAGATAATGGTGTTGGGAATTTTATCGACGGTTTTGCAAGATATATTGGTTTGGGTTTTCCAGGCGGACCCAAAATTGCAGAACTTGCTGAGAAAACTAAAAATTATATTGAATTACCTTATGCAATAAAAGGGATGGATGTTTCTTTTTCTGGAATGCAAACAAAGTTGAAACAACTTTATGATAAAAAAGAAAATGTTAATGATTTGGCATTTAGTTTACAGGAAACAACTTTCGCGATGCTTGTGGAAGCAAGCGAAAGGGCTTTGGCTCACGTCGGTAAAAAGGAATTAGTTATTGGTGGAGGAGTTGGTTGTAATAAAAGATTGCAGGAAATGTGTAAAATTATGTGTGAAGAACGAGGTTGTAAATTTTTTGCCACTTCAAATGATTTGCTTGTTGATAATGGCGCAATGATTGCTTATTTAGGAGAGATAATGTTTAAGAAAGGAATCAAAGAAAAAAATTTTGATAAAATTGATTTTCTTCCTCGGCAAAGAACAGATGATGTTGAAGTGAAGTGGAAGTGATTACAATATGAATTTTTGTTGAAAAATTATTCCTTCTTAATTTTATTCTAAAATTTGGAGCTTCGCCCGAATCATATTTTGTTTCAGATTCGTCTTCGACAGAATTTTTCACAATTAATTAGGTAATCTCTTAGAATATGAAAATTTCGATGAAGTCAATTTCGATGAAAAATATAATTTTGCAAGACAAGAAATCTTACATTGTATTTACTATACAAGTATTTATTAATATTATTTTATCTTTATTTGAATGAAATCTAGGTATGATACTAAATATCAGATAGAGAAAAGTTCTGGGGCTATGCAATTACATGAGAGATTGGAAATTAGAGATTATATTCACGTTTTTGGTAAAAGAATTAAAGAAACAATGACTACACCTTTGACTTTTGGGAAAGGAGTTTTTATTTTAGGTTTATCTGGAATAATATTTTTATCTTCCCCATATTATTCTGTTAGATTTGCTCCATCAGAGATTCAAAAAATTTATCAGGATGGAGTAACTGCTGGAGTTGATAAAGCAAATGAACAATTTAGTAATGATTATATTCCTAAAATTATTGAAAATGCTGTAGAAAAGACTCGGAAAGAATCTCTTAAAGATATTGATAGAATTTTTGGATTAAAGGAATTAGGACTTAGTTATAAGGATTTGAAGGAAATGGAAGAGCAAGGTTTGGAACTTAAAGATTTCAAAATTGGACCTCGTGAAAAAACTATCTCTCCAAAATCAAAACTCAAATTTCCTGAAGATTACACTTAAGTTTCTTCACTGAATTTTATAAAATTAAAATTTTCTCCAAAGATTTATAAACCCTTTTCTTCATTGTATTTTACCGATGACGTAAATCATCTAATAAATTTGCGGAGGTCTACATGACTGACTTCTATACAATTGTTGAAAAAGCAAGAAAAACTGGAAAAATTGAGAAGGGAACTAATGAAGTTACTAAAGCGATAGAGAGAGGAACTGCTAAGCTAATTGTCGTTGCTTCAGATGTTAATCCGAAAGAGATAACACACCATTTAAGTATTCTTTGTAAAGAGAAAAATATTAAATTTGGCGAAGTTGACAGCAAACAAAAACTTGGAATAAGTGCAGGTCTTCCTGTTAAATGTTCAAGTGTTGCAGTTATCGAATCTGGTGAAGCAGATAAAGAAATTAATAATTTAAAATAATAATTTATTGAGTTTGTAAAATCAAATTATATAAAATCATAAACTAAAATGGCTCCCCCACCTAAAGATCAAAAACAAAAATCACAGAAGAAAGAAAGAATTTCTCTTAGCGACGAGGCTGGACCTGTTCCAGCAGTTGTTGAAATGATTATTGGAAGAACTGGATTTAGAGGAGAAATTACTCAGGTTAAAGCTAAGGTTTTAGAAGGACGTAATCAAGGACGTTCTATGAGGAGAAATGTTAAAGGTCCGATAAGAGTGAAAGATGTTTTAATGCTTCGTGAAACAGAAATTGAAGCTCGTAGAATTAGAAGCAAGGTAACGAAGGGGACATATACTTAAAATGAAATTAAATTTTAGACCCAAGTCGTCCAGGTTTGGCCGAGCAAAGGGGACATATACTTAAAATGGTACATTATGGAAATTTAATTAGAGATATTAGAAAATATTTTATGGATAAAGATACAAGGAGAGTTATAGACTTTGCAGAAAGCCTTTCATCTGATGATTGTGGAAGTTATATGCCAGTTTCTGTTCAAAGTAAAGGGATTATTTCAAAATATCAAAGAGCTTTAAAATCTCAAGGATTTGATTTAAATGTAGAAGTTGGAGATATTAAGATGACTAAAGGAGAAGTAACACATTATAGACTGCATATTTCAAGAAAAAATTTAGGGGCGTTAGTTTAAAATGCCACAATGTAATTTTTGTAAGAAACAATATGAAATTCCTCGAGGATTGACTTTTGTACTTCTTAATGGAGAGGCTCTTCATTTTTGTTCAAGTAAATGTCAGAAGAATCATAAATTAGGCAGAGTTGGTAAAAAAACTAATTGGGTTAGAAAAAAAAAGAAAATTAAAGATTCTAAAAAATAATTATTCGCACAATTTTTCTCTTTCTTCAATTGTTCTTGGATCTTTCCATTCTTTAGAATGTTGTATTTCTGAACCTTCAATAGGAATTATAGAAACTACTTTTTTCCCTAAACATTTTATCTGAAAATTTTGACATAAATTATTTTCATTACACGTTGATTTTGTGAAAGTTGTTTCAGCTAAAACAGAAAATCCAGTTAATTCATTTAAATCAAAATAAAAATAAGCGAAAATTCCAAGGATGATTAATATAAAAAATATCTTCACCCAACTTTTAAATTTCATATTTATACTATGTTTTTAGAATATTTAAGAGTTATGATTAAGGGCTCTGGTGAAACCCCTTATTTTTTGAATTTATTTTGATTTCTAATTTCCCTCTAACATTTCGACTTCGTCGAAAAACCCACTCTATTTTTTGCACTGAGTTTCCAAGAAGTGGGAAATCAAAATTGTTTCACCAGAGCCTGATTAAAGTTAATTTCACATTTATCGTCGGTAAAATGAATTCTTGAGTAGAAAAGTTTATAAACTAATAATGTCTTTTTTCTTCACAAAATAGAGATAAACCTTTTGACTTCGTGGAAAATTCCACGGCGTAAGGTTTCCAAAATTTAATATAAATTATACTCTATTCTTTGTGAATTATTAATCATCAAATGAAAGTAATTTTAAATATAAAATATTGGAGTAGGATAAATCATGGCTGAAGAATACAATGCAAAATCTATAAAAATTCTTGAAGGGCTTGAAGCAGTTAGAAAAAGACCTGCGATGTATATTGGTAGTACAAGTAAAACGGGTTTGCATCATTGTGTTTATGAAGTTTTAGATAATTCAATTGATGAAGTGCAGGCAGGTGAGGCAACATTAATTGAAATTATTATTAACCCTGATGGTTCTATTAGTGTTAGTGATAATGGAAGAGGTATTCCTGTTGAAAAACACGAATCTGGTAAAAGTGCCTTGGAAGTTGTTATGACAAAATTGCACGCTGGAGGAAAGTTTGAAAATAAAGCTTACCAAATTTCCGGAGGATTGCATGGAGTTGGTGTTAGTTGTGTTAATGCTTTATCAAAAAAATTAACAGCAAGAATTACTAAGGGTGGAAAAATTTATGAACAAACTTACAAAATCGGAGTTCCTCAAGGAGATGTAAAAGTTGTTGATAAATCGAAAGAAGATGAACATGGAACTATGGTAACTTTCTGGCCTGACGACGAGATTTTTTCAACTCTTGAATTTGATTTTTCAGTAATTGCGTCGAGAGCTAAAGAGCTCGCCTTTTTGAATTCAACTGTTAAAATAATTCTTGAAGACAAACGTAAAGATAAAGAAAAAAAAGAAGAGTTTCATTTTGATGGCGGGCTTATAGAATTTGTTAAATGGATAAATAGGTCTAAGACAGCGGTTCATAAACCAGTTTATTTTCATAAAGATAGCAAGAATGCAATTTTAGATGTTGCGATTCAATATGTTGATACTTATCAGGAAAATATTTTTGGTTTTGTTAATACAATTAATACTATCGAGGGTGGAACGCATGTTTCTGGTTTTAAGACTGCTTTGACAAGAGTAATAAATGATTATGGAACTAAAAAAGGGCTTTTGAAAAAAGATAAACTTTCCGGTGATGATGTTCGTGAAGGACTTACAGCAATTATTAGTATTAAGATTGCACAACCACAATTTGAAGGTCAGACTAAAACAAAGTTAGGAAATTCAGAAGTTAAAGGAGATGTTGATTCTGCTGTTACAATTGCTTTGACAGAATATTTTGAACAGAATCCTGATATTGCTAATAAAATTGTGAACAAAGCTGTTTCTGCGGCTAAGGCTCGTGAAGCTGCGAAGAAAGCCCGTGATTTAGTTCGAAGAAAAAATGTTGTAGGATTTAGTGGATTACCAGGAAAACTTGCTGATTGTTCTTCTAAGAAAGTTGAGAAGACAGAATTGTATATTGTTGAGGGAGATTCAGCTGGTGGTTCTGCGAAAGATGCAAGAGATAAAGAATTTCAAGCAATTTTGCCATTGAGGGGAAAAATTTTGAATGTTGAAAAGGCTTCACCTGTTAGAGCTCTTTCTTCAGAGCAGGTTATTAATTTGATTACTGCAATGGGAACAGGGATTAAAGAAAATTTTGATATTTCTAAATTAAGGTATAGTAAAATTATAATTATGACAGATGCAGATGTCGACGGTCAGCATATTGCGACTTTACTTCTGACTTTCTTTTTTAGATACGTTCCTGAGTTGATTGAAAATGGGAATGTGTTTATCGCCGTGTCTCCATTGTTTAGGATTCGTAAAGGACAGAAAATGAAATATGTTTATTCAGAAGATGAATTAAATAAATCTAAGAAAGAGTTTGGAGAGAATGCAGAGGTTTTGAGATTTAAGGGACTTGGAGAAATGGATTCTGAACAATTATGGAGCACAACAATGGACCCTAAAAATAGAATTTTGAAAAAAGTTACTATTGATGATTCTGTTAAGGCCGATGAAATTTTCACGATGTTGATGGGAGATGTTGTTGGTCCCCGAAGAAGGTTTATAGAAACAAATGCAAATATTGCGGAGTTGGATATATAATAAAAATGACACCAAAAAAAACCGACGAAGATAATGAAGATAAACCTTTAGAAAAGGTTTCCAAAGATGAAGATAAAGAAGATGAAGATAAAGAAGATGAAGAATTAGAAACTTCTGAAGAAGATTCTGAAGAATCGAATGGTATGGAAATTGAAACTCTTGAAAAAATAGATATTAATCTGAAAGATTTGGGAGAGGATAGAACTGTTAATGCTGAAATTTCAACAGAGATGCAAAAATCTTATATTGATTATGCGATGAGTGTTATTGTTTCTCGTGCTTTGCCGTCGGTGGAAGATGGTTTGAAGCCAGTTCATCGTAGAATTTTGTACGCAATGAAACAAATGGGTTTGGATAAAGGACCTACAAAAAAATCTGCACGTATTGTTGGAGATACAATGGGTAAATTTCATCCTCACGGCGACGCAGCTATTTATGATTCCTTAGTTCGTATGGCCCAAGAATTTTCTTTGAGATATCCTTTGATTAAAGGACAGGGAAATTTTGGAAGTATGGATGGAGATTCCGCAGCTGCTTCGAGATATACAGAGGCAAAATTAGCTTCTATTGCGATAGAACTTTTAGTTGATTTAGATAAGGGAACAGTTCCATTTGTTCCTAATTTTGACAATTCTATGAAAGAGCCATTGCTTTTACCTGGGAAGTTACCTAATTTACTTTTGAACGGAGCTTCAGGTATTGCGGTTGGTATGACTACCAATATTCCTCCTCATAATTTAAATGAAGTTTGTGATGCGATTATCGCTTTGATTGAAAAACCGGATTGTGAAGTTAGCGATTTATTGGAATACATAAAAGGACCTGATTTCCCGACGGGAGGAACTATTGTTGGTTCAGGTATGAAAGAAATTTATGAATTAGGAAAAGGTGGAGTAACTTTGAGAGGAAATATTAAAACTGAAAGTACAAAGAATCGTGAGATTGTTGTGATTACTGAAATTCCTTATCAGGTAAATAAAGCTGAGCTTGTTAAAGCGATTGCGACACTTGCACAAGATAAAAAATTGACAGATGTTACAGATATTCGGGATGAATCTTCAAAGGGAAAAGTTAGAATTGTTATTGAATTGAAAAAAGATGTTGATACGAAATTTACTATTAATCGTTTGTATAAGAGCACAAATCTTCAAACTAAATTTAACGCGATAATGGTTGCTTTGGATAATGGGATTCCGAAGATGATGAATCTTAAACAAATTCTGCAAGCTTATATTAATTACCGAAGAAAAGTTATTAGGAAAAGAACAGAATTTGATTTGGCAAAAGCTGAAGCGAGATTGCATATTGTTGAGGGTTTAGTAATTGCTCAAAAACATATTGATCAGGTTATTGAACTTATTAAAAAATCAAAATCTTTTACAGAAGCTTTAGAAGGTTTGCAGAAGAAATTTAATCTTTCTAAAAAACAAGCAGAGGCAATTTTAGAAATTACTTTGAAACAACTTACTGCGTTGGAAAGAGAGAAGTTAGAAAAAGAATTAAAAGAATTAAAAGAATTAATTATTAAATTGAAGAAAATTCTTGAAGATGAAAAAGAAATTTACAAATTGATTAAGGCAGATTTAATTGAACTTAAGAAAAAATATGGGGATAATCGAAGAACAAAAATTATTAAGTCTATTAAAGATATCGAGGAGAAAGATTTAGTATTGAATCAAAATGTTGTGATTACTGTCACAGAAAAAGGTTATATTAAACGAATGCCTTTCAAAGCTTATAACGAACAGAAGCGTGGAGGTAAGGGAGCTATTGGGACAGGACTTTCTACAGACGATTTTGTTAAACAAGTGTTTAGTTGTTCTACGCATGATTATTTATTATTATTTACAGAACGCGGAAGACTTTTTTGGATGAAAGCGTATAAAGTTCCTGAAATGCAACGTCAAGGAAAAGGACAGGCAATTATTAATTTACTTAATATAAAGGACGATAATATTTCAAGTATTATGCCTGTTAAAGAATTTAATGATTATTTGTTTATGGTAACTAAAAAAGGAATGGTCAAGAAAATTAGATTAGATTTATTTTCTAAACCGAGAAATGTTGGAGTGAGGATAATTAATCTTCCGTTGGATAATAGTGATACTGTTGTTGATGTTCAGAAACTTGTGGAAAAACAAGAAGTTATGTTGATGACTTCAAAAGGACAGGCAATTAGATTTAATAGCGATGAAGTTCGTTCAATGGGTCGAGCGTCTTACGGAGTTGCAGGAATTAAATTAGGGCAGGGAGATAAAGTTGTAAGTTTAGAACTTGTTCCGAAGGGAAAAACTAAAGCAAATATTCTAACAGTTACTTCTAAAGGTTATGGAAAACGTAGCGAGATAGATGATTACAGAAAGACCGGCCGTGCTGGAAAAGGAGTTATAAATGTTAAAGTTGGACTCAAAACTGGAGAGGTTATTAGTACAATTGAAGTTGATAATTCTGATTCTATTGTTGTGACTACAAAGAAAGGTATGGCGATTAAAACAAATGTTAAACAGATTCGGGTAATGGGAAGAGCAACACAGGGTGTAAGAATAATTAATTTGAAACCTGGAGATGAAGTTGTAGATGTTGCAAAACTTGTCGAAGATAAAGATGTTGAAGTTATTGAAAGTGATGAGGAATAATTTTTAAATTGATTTTCTTTAGATATTGAAGGTGGAAAATGAATTTAGTTGATATACTTATTTTAATTTTAGGTGAACATCCTATTTGGATTTCTTTTTTTGGAGGAATATTTGGAGGAGAGGCAACAATTATTACTCTTTCTTTTTTATCAGTTCAAGGTTACCTTCCTTTATGGACGATTATTATTTTTTCTACGCTTGGTTTGATTATTTCGGATTTTGTTTTATTTATGGTTGGAAGATTTCATTTTATAAAAAATATTAAACAATTAGAAAAACATTCTAAGACTTTTAAAAAAATAGATAAGATTATTATTAAATGGGGTGGAAATAACACATTTATGGTTCTTCTTTATACTAAATTTATCTATGGAACAAGTATTCCCACTTTAATTTATTTAGGTATGAAAAACACTCCATATCATAAATTTTTAATTTACAATATTATTGTTAATCTTGTTTTTATGTCGATATTTATGGGTTTTGGAATTTTAGGTGGAAATAGTTTTACATATCTTTATGAATTATTTAATGATGTTAGATTTGCAATATTTGGTTTAATTGTTTTTATAGTTTTTTTTATTTTAATTAAAAAATGGATAAGTACAAAATTAATCCGAAAGCGAAAGAAATTAATATAAAATCAAGAACTAAAAAAGAATTTTTGTTATTTCATGGTTATACTGGAAGTCCGAGTGATTTTAATATGCTTCCAAGAAAACTTAACGAGAAGTTTAATGCATCAGTTAGGGTTATTTTATTAAAAGGACATGGAACTCATGTAAGTGAACTCAATAATTATCTTTTTTTTGATGATTACATTGAACAAGCTGAAAAGGAATTAATGAAATCGCTTAACGCTGGAAGAAATGTTATTCTTGGAGGATATAGTTTTGGAGGGCAGATTGCTTTATATCTCGCTTCTAAATATGGAGATAAAATTGAAGGGGTGTTTTCTATTTCTACTCCATACCCTCTTTCCTTTTTTCTTTCGACAAAACCTATGACTCTAATTTCAAAAATGAAAAAAGAATGGAAAAAACCTTTATCAAAAACCGAAGTAGATAAAAGAAATGAAGCATTTTATTATGAATATATGCCCGGGCATACTTTAGAAATTATTAGACAGGGAGTTAAAAAATTGAAGAAAACTTTACATAATATTAAAGCTCCATTATTCCTAGTTAACTCTAAAAATGATATTTGGATTCCGAATCGTAGTGTTAAACTTTTAATGAAACATATTAATTCGGAATTTGTAGATTATACCCTTATAGAACATAAAGGACATAGTTTATTTTATTCTGTTAAACAGAATGAAGTTTATTCTAAAATTATTAAATTCCTTAAGAAAATTAAAACATTTAATTCATGAAACAGAAAAGAGTATTAATTTTACATGAGAAGATTGGTTTTGGTCATACAAAAATAGCTGAAGCTATTCGCGATAGTTTAAAAGAAAAATATCCTAAAATTAAAATTAAAGAAGTTGAAGTTATTGGACAAGAATATCCTTCGATTAAAAATATTATAAAGCATATTTATTTTAGTATTGTAAACAATACCCCTTGGATTTGGGAATTTTTACATCAAGGCAAATTTAGTATAGGAGGAAATAGATTTTTTATTAATATTGCGATAGATTTAATTAAAGGGACATTTAAAAATACTATTGATAATTTTAAACCAGATATTATTGTAAGTACTTATGCTTTTAGTGCAGGAGTTGCCTCAAGGCTTAAGGAAGAAGGTTATAAATTTAAACTGATTGGAGTAGCTACAGATTTTTATTTACATGAATATTGGAATTATCCTAATATTGATGCTTATTGTGTTTCAACAAAACTTTCTAAAATGGATTTTGCAAAGAAAGGAGTAAATGAAAATAAAATTTTTGTTACTGGAATTCCAGTTGCTAAAAAGTTTTTAAAAAAAACTTCTTATATTAGTATTAGAAAAAAATTAAAATTAGATTTAAAATTACCAGTTATTCTGGTTATTGGAGGAGGAGCCGGAATTATTAAATTAAGTTCTATTTTAAATAATTTAGAAAAAGTTAAGAAAAGAATTCAAATTATTGTTGTTACTGGAACTAATAAAAAACTTTATAATGAACTTAGGGAAAAAAAATTTGAAAATAAGATTAAAATTTTTGGTTTTATTGATAATGTAGATGAATTTATGGAAATTAGTGAGTTTATTATTGGGAAAGCTGGAGGAAGTTTACTTTCTGAAAGCTTGGCTAAAAGAGTTCCTACGATAATTTATGGTAATTTATTTGCTCAGGAAAGATTGAATACACAATATATTGTGAATAATAAATTAGGTTTTTTTATAGAAGATAATGATGAACTTGAAAAGCTTATTGATGAACTTATTGATAATCCTGAAAAATTGAAAGTTTGTAAAAAGAATATGGAAAAATTTTCTATGGATCAAGCTAATAAGAAAGTTATGGAAGTTATTATAAATAGTTTTCAACAAATTCCTGAAAAATAGCTTAAATCTTTGGAAAAATAGTTTTTAAATTTTTTGATTCATTGAAGAGTGATTTTTTAGTGGTGGTAAAATTTAAAAACAATCTGATT
>Ga0209542_10004829_pt1 | contig 27412 bp, 20 predicted proteins | sample RifCSPhighO2_01_FD_184028 | JGI IMG/M metagenome (GOLD analysis project Ga0209542, IMG submission 184028) | Soil microbial communities from Rifle, Colorado - Rifle CSP2_plank highO2_0.1 (SPAdes) (version 2) | ecosystem: Environmental > Terrestrial > Deep subsurface > Rock core/Sediment ...
TCGCAAGTCCACTGATGTCGAGGACAAGCAGGTTCTTTCGATTGACGCTCAACTCACCGAATTGCGGGAGTATGCCAAGCGAGAGAATATTGAAATTTCCGCCGAATATATTGAGAAACAATCTGCGAAAGTTCCAGGTCGCCCAATTTTTAACAAGTTACTTAATGACATCGAAAAATTCGGCGGAAGTATTCTCGCATGGCATCCAGATCGTTTAGCCCGCAATTCGGTGGACGGAGGTCGGGTGATTTATCTCCTCGACACAGGGAAACTTGCGAGCCTGAAATTTCCAACTTTTTGGTGTGATTCCACATCACAAGGTAAGTTCATGTTGAATATGGCTTTCGGGCAAAGCAAATACTATGTAGATTCTCTTTCCGAAAATACGAAACGCGGACTTCGCCAAAAAGTCAGAATGGGCATATTTCCGAGCCAAGCGCCCTTGGGATATTTGAATGATAGTAGAACAAAAACAATCGTGGTGGAAAAGAAAAAATCTCGCATTGTGCGCTTGGCTTTTGAGAAATACACGAAAGGAAATATGCGACTGGAAGATGTGTCAAATTTTTTGGCGAAGTCCGGCGTTACCACTAGAACCGGAAAGAGAATCTCCAAAACCAAAGCGTCTTTTATCCTCTCCAATCCATTCTACATCGGACTATTCAAATATGGTGGTGAAATCCACGAAGGAAAGCACGAGCCAATCATTTCAAAGAAACTTTTTGATGAAGCACAGGAAATGTTGAAATTTCGCGGACAACCCGAACGAAAACCACAGAATGAACCTCAACCATATTGCGGACTTATTTCCTGTGCTTCATGTGGAATGATGATAACTGCTGAAAACAAAACGAAGCGACAGAAAAATGGGAATGTTCATTATTATGTTTATTATCGTTGCACAAAAAAATCTAAAGTAATGAAGTGCCCCGAAATGTCGCTTCGTTCTGAAAAATTAGATGAGCAGTTATCATCCTTAATTCAAAAAGTTTCTTTGCCCAAAGACTGGGCGGAGGAATTGAATCGTCTTGCTTTGCAAGACTACAAAAATTCCGCCCCGTCTTTGACTGCTAGTGTGAAAGAGAAGGAAACAAGATTATCGGTCATTTCACAAAAGTTAGAACGACTTCTTACTGGATATTTAGACCAAGTTATTGACCAAGTGGACTATACCTCACAAAAAACAAAATTGTTGTTGGAGAAGAAGTCGCTCCAAGAAGAAATGACCTCTCTTTCACACAAGCAGAATGATTGGCTCGCACCTTTCCAAAACTGGCTAAAAGACGCACAATCATTGGACAAAATTGCTTCTGATTCAGACCTTTTTGCGAAAAAGGTCTGTGCCAAAGAAATCTTTGGCTCGCACCTGCTTCTTGGCGAAAAAACAGTGCGCGCAAGCGCGCCAAAAATTCTGAATTCGTTGGGGGAATTCGGCGGGAATCCTTGGGACGCGCTTCGCGCGTCCCGCATTTCTGCTTCAAAAAAATCGTTGAGTTCTGTTCTGGTGCCCGAGGTGGGAGTTGAACCCACAAGCCTTTCGGCACACGATTTTGAGTCGTGCGTGTTTGCCATTTCACCACTCGGGCAGCTTGCAAATTTCCGTACTTAAGTTATTTTATATTTAATGGACGAAAAAATCAATAAAGTTAAAGAATCTGTTTTTTGGATAGAGCTTGAGAAAATTAAGCCCAATCCTTTCCAGCCGAGACGGGAATTTGACCCTGAAGCCTTAAAAGAGCTCTCTGAATCCATCCGCGAATATGGCGTTTTGCAGCCCGTTGTCGTTACAAGAAAGGAAATCCCCGGCTCGGGCGTTGGGTCAGCGCTTTCGGTTGAGTACGAATTGCTCGCGGGGGAGCGGAGGTTTCGCGCGGCTAACCTTGCCGGTCTTCCCAATATACCGGCTATCATACGAGAGGATACGAATGATAAGGCTAAGCTGGAAATAGCGCTTATAGAGAATCTCCAGCGCGAGGATTTAAACCCAATGGAAAAAGCGTTTGCGTTTAAAAAGTTGATAGATGATTTTGGGATGCTACAACGGGAAGTTGCCGCGCGGGTCGGAAAAAGCAGGGAGGCCGTAGCAAACACTTTGCGCCTTCTGATGCTCCCTGAAGAAATGAGAGCGGGGGTTGCTTCCGCTATCATTACCGAGGGGCACACCCGTCCGCTTCTCATGCTTGCGGATCACCCGGAAGACCAGAAAAATCTTTATGCAAAAATAATCTCTGATAAGCTTTCGGTAAGAGACGCGGAATTGGCCGCAAGAACGATTGCCAGGGAGCGCGCAAGGGCCTCGCTGGACCCGGAAACAAGAATTCTTCAGGAAAAGCTGGAAAATGTTCTGGGAACCCGCGTGAATATTGAACGACGGGGGCCAAAAGGCAAAATCTCAATAGAATTTTTCTCGGAGGAGGAACTCAAATCTATCTACGACAAAATCATGCCCCCTCAAGTTGAGCTAGCTTAAGTAAAACAAAATGCCCTTTCGCTTTCCTCGCGACTGCGCAACGCAGTCCCCGGGGTTGCTGTTGCAAAACCCGCTCAACGACATTTTGTTTTATTTTGCCTCCTTTATTACAACATCTTCCACGCTTTTGATTCTTTTGAGAGAGGTGAGAATTTTTGTGTTCGATATTTTTTTATTTGGCAAAAATCCGATTATCATGCGGTGATGCTCTTTGGTTATCGCTCCTGTTTTCGTTCCTGAAATATTTATACCCAGTTTCGAAAAAACCGACGAAATATCCCTTAAAAGCCCTACACGGTCTTTTACCGTGAGAACCGCTTCAAATATTTCCTTTCGCTTTGACGGAGATGCCGGCACCTCAAGAATTTCTTCCTTTCTTAAAAACGACCTGATGTGTCCTCTTGCAAGCGAGCTCTTGGCGTTTTCCAGCCAGTCCTTGGTCGGTTTTTTATTTTTTTTGGTAAGAATTTCCACAGTCTCGCCGGATTTCAGCTGATAAGAAAAAGGCACCATTTTCCCGTCAACTCTCGCTCCGGACATGTGGTCTCCGATGTCGGAATGTACATGATACGCGAAATCAATCGGCGTAGATCCTTCCGGCAAATCTATCACATCGCCTCGGGGTGTCAGCGCAAAAATTCTGTTTTTAAAAAAATCAATTTTTAGCGCTGAAAGCGTTTCCTCGTGGGTTTTGCCTTTGTGTGCAGTCTGCCATTCCTGGAGCTGGCGTACCCATGAAAACCTTTTTTCATCCATGCGCTCCGTAATCTTTTTTTTGCCTCCGGCTTCGTAAAACCAGTGAGCGGCGATTCCGTATTGCGCCTCTTTGTCCATTTCTTCCGTGCGGATATGCACGCTTATTATCTTTTTATCCGGTCCGAAAACATAAGTGTGAAGACTTTGGTAACCGTTCGGTTTTGGAAGCGCGATAAAATCTTTGATATGCCCCGGAACTGGTTTCCAGATTTTGTGGATTATTCCGAGTGTTTTATAGCAGTCATCCACCGTGCGCAAAATCACTTTCATGGCCACAAGGTCCATGATGCGCTCAATATTCATTTCATTTCTGACAAGTTTTTTCCATATGGAAAAAAGATGCTTTGCTCGGTAGACGATGCTTACATGGTTTAAATTTTCTTTTTTTAGTTCTATCTCAACTAATTTCTTAAATTTTTCCAGGTAAGCTTCCCTTTCTCCCTTTTTTTCGCGGACTTGATCCGTAGTCCATTGATATTCCTCGGGGTACACAATTGGAAAAGCGAGGTCTTCCATTTCAGCTTTTACTTTCCAAATTCCGAGCCTGTCGGCAAGAGGCGCGTAGAGTTCCAGGGTTTCCAAAGCAATTCTCTTCTTTTTTTCCTCGGGAAGTGGCGAAATCGTTTCCATGTTGTGGAGCCTGTCCATAAGCTTTATGATAACCACCCTGATATCTTCGGCCGTAGCCAAAAACATTTTATGCAAAGATTCTACCGCGCGCTCGGCTCCGCGATATTGTACTTTATCAACTTTGGTCACGGCTTCAACTAAAAAAGCAATTTCTCCGCCGAATTGCTTTTTAATCTCTTCTATTTTTGCGCCCTGATTTTCAATAACGTCATGGAGCAGGGCGGCGGATATGGTATTGGGGTCTAACCGGAGTTCAGCCGTTCTCAATGATACCGCAACCGGGTGCGTGATATAAGGTTCTCCGGAGGCGCGCTTTTCTTCCTTATGCGCCTGCTCCGCGAACACGAAAGCCGGTTTTATAATTTGAATAGCTTCTTCTTTATATCCCAGCTTTTCTATTTTTTTTTCATATTCCTGCCAAGTCATGATTCCTTTTAATTTAGCGCCAAGAAGCCGTATTTACAACTCCAGAAAAGATGAGGATAAATATTTTTATGTTCTTGCGCACGCGCATTTAATAGGAAAATACAGGAGAGCCTTCAGAAATACCTCCGGATTTGCCAAAAAACATGAAAATTGCCGTGTGCGGGGCATACCGTAATTTATGCGTTAGGTGCCAGCTCAACGCCCTCAAGCATTTTGGTTACGATGCCTTTATTTATTCCAAAGCGACAATTCGTTAAGTCTCTCTGGGGGCTTGCCCGCCATCATTTTTAAGGTGGGCTTTTTCTATTTTAGCTGCGGTTTGACCGGTCTCCGCGGCTTTGAAAGCTTTTGCGGCTGCGCGTTCTTTTGCCTTTTTGTCTTCTTCCGAGCCCGGCATTGTCCAGGACGCGAAGTCGCAAGCGGGATATTTGGAGCATCCGAAAAAGAACCTGCCCTTCCGTGTCCGTTTCCTGACGACATCTCCCGGGTCAGCGCTTCTTTCGGGGTTTATGAGGCAAGTCGGGCATTTCATGTTAAGCGACGCCTCGGGGAGTTTTTTCGTAGTTTTGCAATCAGGAAAACCCGAGCAGGCGATGAATTTTCCGAATCTCCCGCGCTTGATGACCATGGGCTTGCCGCAATTTGGGCAGACTTCGTCGGTTTTTTCTTCTACTTTCTGCGACTCAACACTTTCATATTTTTCTTCCAGATGCTTTGCGAATGGTTCGTAAAATTCTTTTATTACCGGCTGCCATTGTATCTTTCCTTCAGCTATCTCATCCAGCTCACCCTCCATTTTCGCGGTAAACCCTATATCTACTATCTCGGGGAAGTGTTCCACAAGAATACCGTTTACAATACGCCCGGTTTCCGTCGGGCGGAGCCTGCGGTCGTTGTCTTTTTCAACGTATCCGCGGTCTTGTATCGTCGCGATGGTCGGAGCGTAGGTTGAGGGGCGGCCTATGCCGAATTTTTCCAGGGCTTTTACAAGGCTTGCTTCGTTGTATCTCGGCGGAGGCTCGGTAAAATGCTGTAGGGGATTAATTGATTTCACATCCAGAATATCTTTTTCAAAAAGCTCCGGCAGGACGTTTTCCGTGAATTTCATTCCGTAAATTCTCATAAAACCGTCAAAAATTAGCCGGGCGCCGGACGCGCGGAAAGTATGATTTGCGATATCTATATCTACTTTGGTCGCTTCCATAACGGCGTCTGGGAGCTGGGTTGCGAGAAATCTTTTCCAGATGAGCTCATATAGCCGCGCTTCGGCCGGCTCCAGGGATGATTTTAAAGAAGCGGGAGTTTTGAAGGGGTCAGTCGGCCGTATGGCTTCGTGCGCTTCCTGCGCTCCTTTGGATTTTGTTTTAAATTTTCTCGGCCGTTCCATTACGTATTTTTCTCCGAGATTTTCTTTTATCCAGCCCGAGGCCGCCAAAAGCGCGTCCTCGGAAAGATTAAAAGAATCCGTGCGCATGTAAGTTATGAAGCCTTTTTCGTAAAGATGCTGGGCGAACATCATTGTTTGCTTTGCCGAAAAGCGGAGCCTCTGGAAAGCGGTTTGCTGGAGGGTTGAGGTCGTAAAAGGCGCGGGCACCAATTTTTTTTGGGAGCTTTTTTCCACGGATACGACTTTCGCTTCTTTCCCCTCCGTCGCTGAAGCGATTTTTTCGGCGTCGGCTCCGGTTTTAATATCAAATTTATCCAGAGCTTTATCCCCGATTTTTATCAATTGCGCTTCAAATTCGTTTTTATTTTTGAGAAGTTTCGCAGAGACGGTCCAGTATTCGTCTTTTTTGAACGCGTCAATTTCCGCTTCCCGCTCTACGATAAGCCGCACCGCGACCGATTGCACGCGGCCCGCGGAAAGTCCCCGCGCTACTTTTTTCCATAAAAATGGAGAAAGTTTATAGCCCACTAATCTATCCAAAACGCGGCGGGCCTGCTGGGCGTTAACCAAATGCATATCAATATCGCGAGGGGTTTCCAGCGCCTTTTCAATGGCTTTTTTGGTTATCTCATGGAAAACTATCCGCAAAATATTGTCCTTTGGGCGGTCTTCTATCCCCAGGGCTTGCAGGAGGTGCCAGGCGATAGCCTCTCCTTCGCGGTCTTCATCAGTCGCAAGTATAATTTGCTCCGCTTTCAGCGCTTTTTTCTTGAGCACATTAAGATTTTTCCGCGCTTTTAGCGGGATTATGTATTTCGGCAGAAAATCATTGTCCACATCAACGCCCAATTGGGATTTCGGGAGGTCTCTGACATGTCCAAAGCTGGACTCAATATGAAATTTTTTCCCGATAAATTGGGAAATGGTGCGCGCTTTTGTGGGGGATTCTACTATTACAAGTTTCATTGTTTTTATTTTTCTAAAAAAATGTTGAGAATAATTTTCCTTTTATTTTTTTCGTCGTTCAAATAAATAGCTTTTAACATCACTTCAGTAGCAAAAGGGAACATTACATTGTTGTAGATTTGCGAATATCGCGTTTTCAGATGCTTTTGCGATCTCTGTGATAAATACTACGAGCGGCCCCTTTTTTGATTTTACGATATCCAACTCGTCTCCGTTTTTTACGCTATCTAATGCGTTTTGGATTGATCGCATTTTTTCTGAGCGTTCTATTTTTAGCGCATCGAGCTTGTTTCCTAGCTTTTCGATTTCATCTCGAGGCATATTTTTTGTGGGTATTCTTTGAATCATTTTAAATGTGCTTTCGGGTTATGCACACGCATTATTGACATTAATAATGGATATGCTAAGCTTAAGGGGACAACAGCGGATTCAATTGAGTCCCCGAAAGCCCGAGCCTTGCTCGGTCTTTCTTTTTTATATGCTTTTTGATAGTTTAATTTTGCGGAGTTTAAGGGGCTACCTCTGGTGAGGAGTCCGCTGTTGTCACTCGGATAGAGGGGTTCAATTCCCCTTAACTCCACGCCAAAGATTCCATCCGTGTTTGATGGAATTTTTAGTTTCTTTCTTTTTAATTTAAATATTAGATTTTGCATTTTTATATTTGTTTTACGTATTCGGAGCCCAATTTTTTAATGATACCACGGATTTCCAAAAGACCTATTATTGATTGCGCGGTATGAGACGCCATTTTACTTTTTCTGATGAGAGAGTCAATGTCCTGCGGTTCCGAAAGCAGAGTCAAAATTTTATTTTCCTCCGGCGAAAGATTTAATTTAGCGACCCGGTTGCTTAAAGCAACCGGGTCGCTAAGTGCTTCTTCTATTCCATATGCCATCAAAATATCTTCCGCGGATTCAATAAGAGCCGCGCCCTGTTTTATCAGCTGATTCGTGCCGCGGGAATTCGCCGAAAAAGGGGAGCCGGGTACGGCCAGGACATCGCGGTTTTGGTCTAAGGCAAACTTTGCCGTGATCAGTGCCCCGCTTTTTTCGGGGGCCTCAACAACCAGAGTTGCTGGGGATAATCCCGAAATAATCCTGTTTCTTTGCGGAAAGCTCCAGAGGGTCGCTTTAAAATCAGGTTCGTATTCGGAAATCACGGCGCCGCCCCGCGCTACGATTTCTTCCGCGAGTTTAAAATTTCTTGCCGGATAAAACGCTTCAGGAGATATCCCGGAGCCCAGAACCGCGATTGTCGGAATATTATTTTCAAGGCTTGCTTTGGCAACTATCGTATCAATGCCCAACGCCATTCCGCTAACCGTCGCAAATCCATAAGGCGCGAGCCCCGCTATTATTTTTCTCAAAATTTCTTCTCCATGCGCGGAGTTTCTTCTGGTACCAACAATGGAAAGATAATAATTAGATTCACTTAGGTGTCCAACACCCAAGTTGGGAGGAATCGTGCCCCATATATATAACTGCTTTGGCGGAAATGGAATTTCGCGGAGTATCGCGGGAAAACTTTTATCTTTCGGTTTAAGTTCCCATATATTTTGAAGCATAGTGGCTATATTAGGCTTATTTTAAACCCACCGTCAAGCCACTTGACAATATTCATAAAAGGAGTATAATATAGGCAGAGTTCGTCAAATTTTCAAGGCGGACAGATCTAAGAAAGAAAGGGAGAATATAAGGAGAATATCATGAGTACGGTTATAACTACGGCTCGGGAAACGCGTGAAAAGCTACCCGAGAAGAGCGGAACTATTCAGGTCTTTTTCGGAAGCGAGGTGCGGAGGGGTGTTGACGGCAAGGTTTTGCGAAATGAAAAGACAGGTTATGTGTTGAGGGGTTATTTTGGTTACATCCATAACGACTCCGATCACAAAAGCTGTGATAATCCGGCAGAGTGCCGCGAGATTTCTCATCAGGTTAAGTTTAAGAATGAGGCTTTGAACCGCGCCAATTACAGCGGAGCTTGCCTACGCGGAGCTAAAGGCGAAGAGGTGAGGTTTGCCTCGCGCCAGCAGAGAAGTGAGCGTGAGGGGCCGCGGCCTATCGTCATTTTCATGAGGTCGGCGGAGCGTTCGGAGCGCCCGAGCAAGATGACTGATCCGAGTTTAAGATGGGGCAAGTAAGGAGTATCTATGTTTAATGTTAATCAAGTGAACAAACCTGATCCGAAAAGCACTTCGCTTGCGCGATTAAAAAAGCGTCGCGATGAATTGATGGCGAGAGGGGTCAGTACAGCTTCGTTAAGCCGGCTCATTCACGAAATGGAAAAACCTCTCCTCACAAACACGAAATGGAAAAACCTCTCCTCACAAAAATATCCGGTCCGGTGCCATCACGGTGGTTTTGCACCGAGCAAGAAATCAAGGATTGGGGATACGGCAAAGTACGCCAACCGAAAACAGAGGATCAAAACAAGAAACGAAAAGGAGGAAAGCGCTAATGAATACTGTATCGTCAAGATTTTTTCCGAGCCTGAAGAGGGGGCACAGCATCAACAGGAGTAAAAATCCTTTTATGCCGACGTGTATCCGGTGTGGAGAGTTTAACCCAAAAGTCTGCGGACAGGACCCCGGCAAAGTTGCTCTGAAGTACCTGGAGAACGAAGGTAAGCCAGAGCATTTTTCTCCTCTGAAAAAGGCCAAGGATGAAGGTTTTATCGGCGGGGAGGCGAGCATGGTGCGCGGGTCTGCCGTGATTCTGCCGTTCGCCTACGGTGAGCGGGCGCGGGTTACCATTCCCGCTCTGAACCTGAAGTTCGGGGCAAAAAAAGAGTATCCGCACGGATACTTTGGGACTCTGGTCGGACGGGATCCGCATGGGCGGAACTTCCTCGTCAAGCTTGAGAAAGTTTGGAAAGCTAAGAACGAAGAGGTAAAGGACATCTGGGTTCCCGGCGCATTGTTAGCCAGGGCCTAGAGCTAAGAACAACATAGTAAAAACATTAAGGGGAGCACATTGTGCTCCCCTAATTGTTTGTTTTTGATAGAAGTCGGACTTCTATCAAAAATTTCTGATTGCCAGGATTCCCGCGGCGATTACCTTGGCGAACTTGCGGTTATCCGCAGTTGCCCATTCAAACTCGGCAGGTATCAGCGCTTCAATCTTTTTTTTCAGCTCTTGTTCAGCTTTTTTTTCGCTGGCATCATACTCCGGAATTTCCAACCCGCCACCGTAAACGGTTTCCAAAACAAGCCACACCCCCTTGTCTTCCGGATGCACTACATTTCTAGAATCCTGCGTTCGGAGCCCGATTTTTTGTGCGCATACTATTACGTTGTTATCAATTACCTGAACGCTAACAACGTAGTTTCCGGGTTTGAAATTCGGTTTTGCTCGATCGTGTATAACCCCGCCTTCCTCGTTTGTCAGATAGATTGCCATATCAACATAGATGCCACGTGTGACTTCTTCCCAAGGCATACTTACTTCAAACGAGTTGTGCTGTTCAAACGACCCAGGATGTCCAAGGTAGTGGGCGGATACATGATATTTCATGTAGTCTCGCGGATGTGACTGCGTCAGCTGCGGAAAAAAAACTCTTCCGTCTTTTTCGATATCAATCTTTATAGTCCATGGATTTTTTTCAAACCTTGCTATCGGAGCGATTGGGTCAATCGGCGTGGGCGTTAAAACAAATCTTTTAATTTCCACAGCTTCCGCGATTTTCCCGTCCGTCCTTTGCACAATCCTAAACTCTACTTCCTCTTCCGGAGCCAGAGTGCGGAACCCGCAACCATCACTTACAATGTTGGCAAAATGACAGTGATAGTCTTTGCCGTTCTCGCCTCTGATCCTGCCCCAGCCGATGCCGTTATTAAACCACCTTACTTTTCCTCTCACAAAGCACCTCCTTGATTTAATTTGCCGAGTTTAATGAATCTTGCTCAATTATAGCGCAATTTAAGCCATATGTCAATAGGGCTTGACAAGAATTGGTTTTGGGAGTATAATGCTCATTAGGTAAGCTAAAAACTAAAAACAGGCCGAAAAGGCCCAAAACCAAAGGAGGATAGTTTTATGACCAAGCAGATCGTGAAAGGGTTGGAGAACATCGGTAAGGTGGCTGGTGTGCAAGAGGTGGTGGATGCGAGCAGGGGTCAGAGGTTGAATGTGGAAGCGGCGGCAGAGGCTGTGGTGACGATTTTGGGGTCAGTTTTGACGGAGGAGAAAACCGACAAAAGCGATCTCGACGCTTTGCTGAATTTCAAGCCTTCCAAGTTTGTCAAGGAAGGTAGGAAAACGGCGACAATTGTTTTGGAAGACCTCGCCAAGCTCGAGGCGCTGGTTGAGAAGCTGTGTACCGCTAAGGAAACCCTTAAGGAGATTCACGAGGCGAACAAAAGTAGGGGGATCCTAGGGGGTACAGGTGAGACGCGCCAGTTGGAGGCAATGATCGTTGCCGGAGAAAAAGCGATTCAGGAGACCGACCCGGAAGTTCTAAACCTCTATCGTTTTCGCCGCGATCACACCGAGCTCCGCGCTCTCGTTGACACCGGCCATGCCGTTTTCAACGCCTTGAAGAAGGGCGAGAAAGCGGATGAGGTAACATTGAAGGGGTTGACAAGCGGCTACGCTGACTTTCTTCACAATCTTCTCCGCGAGGAAAGAATTGTGGAAGTTGATCCGGCGCAACTGAGACGGTGGGCGAGCGAGCACGAACCCTTCACGAACCACGCGAGCTCATGGCTTTACAAAGATTGCAGAGTTTGCGAAGAAGCGAGACAGTGCAGATCGCACTGGTTCTGGGGTGTCCGCGGTGACGAGCAGTCGGTTCAGTTAGCTCGGGATCTCCGCGATTTGAATAACATCAATTCGCGCATCCGGAACCGCTTGAACCCGAGGCGTCCCGCACCAACCAAGCCAGCGACAACCGCGCCCGAATCCTAAGGATTCGCCGAACCCGGCAAGGGATTGCGTTCAAACGAGCGCAGACCTTGCCGGGTTCTTTTATTTTGTTTATAATTATATTTATGAACCCCGTAAGAAAATTATGAATACTTTTTATATAGCAGAAAGATTGGCATGTTTAAAAGTTCGCGTTGGTCGCGCGGATAGTGATTTAATTTTCTAACGGGGTGAAATTGCTTTCAAAAAATATCCTGGCCGCCATTTTAATACTTATGCTTTTGGCGTTTCTTTATACTTCGCTCGCCGGGCAGATAAAGGAAACGAAAGAGATATCGCTTTCTGAACTGGTCGGAAGAATAAACGCCGGAGAAGTCACGAAGATTATCGTGAGGGATTCTATTTTGGAGATAAATTTGAAAGATAATTCCACCGTTGAATCCAGAAAAGAAAACGAGGCCGCGCTTTCGGAAACTTTAAAAAACTACGGAGTCTCGGAAGAAAAATTGCGCGGGGTTACCGTGGAGGTAAGCAATCCTACGGGAGCTCTTTATTGGATAGGGGCCATTTTGCCGTTTTTACTTCCGTTTCTTTTGATAGTAGCTTTCTTCTGGCTGACGGCCCGCCAGGTCCAGCGTGCGAATATTCAGGCGTTTTCTTTCGGACAATCGCGAGCGAGGATTATCTATCCCAATGATCTGAAAGAGCGCGTGCTTTTTAGGGATGTCGCGGGGGCAAAGGAAGCGAAGGAGGAATTGGTTGAGATTGTTGATTTCCTAAAATCCCCGAAAAAATTTATTGATATCGGCGCGAGGATTCCAAGAGGAGTGCTTCTTATGGGGGCTCCCGGCACCGGAAAAACGCTTCTCGCGAAAGCCGTGGCGGGGGAGGCCGGAGTACCGTTTTTCCATATGTCGGCTTCGGAGTTTGTTGAGATGTTCGTGGGGGTCGGAGCGTCCCGCGTGAGAGATTTATTTAAAATGGCAAAAAAAGCCGCGCCCGCGATTATTTTCATTGATGAAATTGATGCCGTGGGGCGCCATAGAGGCGCCGGCATGGGAGGTGGGCACGACGAACGGGAGCAGACTTTGAACCAAATTTTGGTGGAATTGGACGGTTTTGAAACAAATGAATCGGTCATCGTCATGGCGGCGACGAACCGCCCCGATGTTCTGGATCCGGCGCTTTTGCGCCCGGGAAGGTTTGACAGGAGAGTTGTGATTGACCTTCCCGATATAAACGACCGCGAAGAGATTTTAAAGATCCATTCAAGGAAAAAACCTTTTGATGCAGATGTTGATTTAAGAAGAATTGCAGAGCGGACTCCGGGATTTTCTGGAGCAGACCTTGCAAATCTGGTCAACGAAAGCGCGATTTTGGCGGCGAGGCAAAACAGGAAAAAAGTCGCACAGCTTGACCTCATAAATTCAATTGAAAAAGTTCTTTTGGGTCCGGAAAGGAAAAGCCATATTCTTTCCGAAGGAGAAAAGAAGATCGCCGCTTATCATGAAGCGGGGCACGCACTGGTCGCGGCTTCAATGCCGGATTCAGACCCGGTGCACAAAATTTCTATCATATCGCGCGGGCGCGCCGCCGGATTTACTTTGAAGCTTCCGCTTGAAGACAGGCATTTTTTTTCTAAAAGACATTTTATCGCGGAGCTGGCCGTGGCTCTCGGGGGATTTGTCGCGGAAAAACTGATTTTCGGGGAAGTAACCACGGGGCCTCATGACGACCTCAAAAAAGCTACCGATCTTTCGCGGGCTCTTGTCACAAAATACGGAATGTCTGAAAAAATGGGGCCAATGGCTTTCGGCGGGCATGAAAGCTACGTGTTTCTCGGGAAGGATTTCGGAACGGAGCGCGAATATTCGGAAACATGGGCGACGATGATCGATAAAGAGGTTTCTCTCCTGATGAATAATGCGATGAAAAAAGCAAAAGAAATTCTTGCAGGCCACAAAGACGCTCTGGACGCTTTGGCCGAGAAATTAATAAAAGAAGAAACCGTTGAAAGAGACGAGTTCGCGGCTTTTGTGAAAGCCAACGGAGTCGCCTGAAAATTTGCGAGCGTAGCTCAATGGCGGAGCACCGAGCTTATACCTCGGGGGTTGTAGGTTCGAGTCCTACCGCTCGCACAAAATAACATTTTATATTTTTCTGTCAATGCTTGACGGGTTTTACTGCTGTTGCTAGCTATGAGATTAGGTGTAGTCTCATCTTTTCTTTGACAAAAGGAGGAAAATTTATGTCAATCGAAGAAATGGTTGTCAAAAACGACGGACTGCTTTCCCATGTGAGGGAAGTTCTCGCAGGCGTCAGAAAATTTGAGAACGCTGCGGAGAGCGTTTCCAGAATGATCCTGGAAAAGCCCATCAGCAAAAAGAGCCGTGCAGGTAAAACGGTATATGATTTTGAATTCTTCCGCGAAGGGAAGAAGCATATCGTCGGGTGGTACGATGAGATCAACGACTTTGTCCATTTTGTTAAAAGCGCCTCCGAAGGCGGGTCCGCCAAAGAAATGGCTTTCGTCCTTGTCGGCGAGCCGGGTAACGGAAAAACTTTTTTTGTGGATTATATCTGCGAAAAATACAGGAAGTACCTGATGGAGCTCCGCAACCGGAAATACACTTTTAAATTCGTCGGTTTGGATAAGGCTTTGAGCTACGACGAGAAGATCGCCCAAATGCATTCCATGACTTTTGAAGACCCGATGACCCTCGCGATGAATCTTTTTGAAGACCAGAATGAATCAAAAGAATTTCTTTCAAAATCCGGTTTTGGCGATAACGCGGTTGAGGCGCTTTATGAACGGCGCCGGCCGTTGGGGGCTTCCACGGAATATCTGTGGTACGCGCTTCTGGCCAGATACGGCGGGGATGTGGCAAAAGTCCTTGAGCACGTTGAAATCATTTCCGTTCCGATGCGGGAAAGCCTTGGTACGACTACCGGCAAATATTCGGCAAGAGATAAAATCACTTCTTCGTCCGTTGACCTTCTGGGAGAAGAGTCGCTCCAGCATCTTCTGCTTTTGAAGATGGGCGACCCGAATAAGTTTGACCTTCAGCGAGGGGCTTTGGCCAGAGTGGCGGGTTCCGGAATTCATTTTTCTGATGAACTTTTCCGGAATAAAAAAGACTTAGTCCAGATTTATCTCCAGGTCATCCAGAACCGCAATATTGAGCTGGACGGCTACATCTGGCCGATTGACGCTTTGATTATTGCCACCAGCAACAATGACGCGTACAACAAGTTCGTTTCAGAAAAAGATGAATCTCCAATCAAAGACCGGTGCAGAATTTGCTACGTGAGCCACAATACTGATTATAAATTACAGCTGGAGCTTACCGCGTATTCCATCGGGTCCCAGAAAAGGACGACTATCCTCGGCGAAGCGATGCACGAAGACCCGAACTTGAATTCCGCGACCTCCGTGGGATTTGTTTTGACGCGGCTGATTGATTCAGGCGACAAACTGACGCCTACGGAAACCATGAAACTGGAAGCCGGTGAGATCGCCGGCGAGAAGGGGATAAAGACCCTTATTGAAGTGAAGGAAACCGCAAATTCCAATCCGGATGTCACCAAAAGATGGGGGCAGACAGGTTTGGGACACCGCGATTTAGGAAGGGCACTCCAGATCCTCGGAGCGAGCGCTGAAAGCAACGAAGGCAAATGTCTTTTCGCCAAAGATGTTTTTAAGGCGATAGAGCGCGTCATTTTTGACTACGTTTCCGAAGCCACCGACCGCGACAAATACATGAAAGACCTCGCGACAGCCAGAAAGCTTTATCGCGAGCAGATTAAAACCTCTATTTTCAACGCATACAGGGACGACCCGGATGCCGTCAGGAAAGATGTTCTGACCTACATCAACATGATTGTAGCCGTGGACGCGGATAATCTCGGGCCGGATAAAATGTGGAGATACAAAGACCCGCAGACGGGCGCGTTCAAGTCCATCAAGATTGACCATAAATACATAGATTCCGTTGAAAGAAGACTGGGCCGTAATAACAACGAAAGCCGGGAATCTTTCCGCAACACAATGAGGAAAATTTACGGACAGAAAGTATCCAGCGACCCGAATTACGATTTCATGGATAACCAGGAGCTGGTGAAAGCCGTGACGGATGTCCGGCTTGAATCTGATGTGGCCGGGGCCGGCAGTCTTGTGGGCGCTTTGGGCAACAGAACCAACGAAGAGAACGCGAAGATCCACAACAGAATGGTGGAAACGATGACCAGGGTGCTGGGTTATTGTCTGACATGCGCGCCGAAAACAATAGAATATTTCTGCGAGAAGACAGATGAGTCTTAAAGCAATGAGCCGGGGTAATTTTCCCGGCTCAATTACTAAAAAATTGGCGGAGGGCCGAGTTCGATGAAAAGAAAATGTATGACCCAGTCGGATATTCTGGGACTAAGGGAAAGCGCAAGACAAAAAAATTCGCGCAGAAACGCTGATTTCGGCAAACCGCTGGTTTCCATAGAGTCTCTTGATGAGCTTGTAAAAAGAGACGAACAGCGGGAAAAAGACGGCTTCCAAAAAAAGATTAAGATAGGAAGGATCTTGGCCGGGGCCGGCAAGGTCATCATGGTACCCAATGTGACGGAAGAAAAGCTTTTCCACGGGGAGTTTGAGCCGTCGCAGGCAAATCAAACTGGAGAGCCGGGAAAAGGCGAAGGCGAAGTCGGCGATGTCATCGGAGAGAAATCTCCTTTCGGCGAAGACGAAGCCGGAGAAGATGGAGAAACGGGCGAAAACGGCGCCGGAGACGACGGCGGAGGCGAACACGGAGTTGAAGCCGAAGCCTATAAGCTGGGAAAAGAGCTTTCTGAAAAATTCAAGCTTCCCAATTTGAAGGACAGAGGCAAGAAAGTCCCGACGGATGAATATGTTTATGACCTGATTGATAGGCACAGGGGTTCCGGTCAGCTTTTAGACAAGAAGGCGACGCTAAAAAGCATCATTAAAACGAACATAGCTCTTGGTCGTATTGATAAAGACCATCTGGATACGACAAAGCTGGTGGTTGCCCCCAACGACAAGGTTTACAGGGTTCTTTCAAGGGAAAGAGTCTGGAAATCCCAAGCGGTGGTGTTTTTCCTCCGGGACTATTCCGGATCTATGTACGGAGAACCAACGAGGGCGGCGGTTAGCCAGCATCTGATGATTTACTCCTGGCTTTTGGTCCAATATGACAAGCTGGTAATCCCAAGATTTATCATTCATGATACGGACGCCAAGGAAGTTTCGGTAAAGCGCTATTTTACCGCAAGCGCGGGAGGCGGCACGATGATCGCCTCGGGTTATAAAAAGATTAATGAAATCGTTGAAGGCGAAGCGCTGGCGAGAGATTATAACATATATGTTTTCCAGGGCACGGATGGCGATGACTCTGACAACGGAAGAGTGGCAATCCCGGAAATGAAAAAGATTTTAAGTTACGCAAACCGGGTGGGAGTTAGTGTTCTGAAGCATCCTTATTACATGAAAAGCGACACCAAGTTTGAGGAATACATTAAAAAAGGGGGTTTTTTAGACCAGAAAGATCTTTTCCGGATGCATGTGATGACAAGCGTCGGGGTTACCGAAGAGCAAAATGTTGAGGCGGTAAAGGCTTTAATTGCGCAAGATTAATCCTTCGATTTCACTCAAGGCAAATTAATAAAGCGGTTCGCAAATACGAACCGCTTTTCGTTTTTTTTATATAACTTGGGAACCCGGTTTCCAAGTGACCTCGGTTGGGGTTTTCCGACGAGGTTGACACTAATTAGACAATATGTTACCCTCAATCCAGGAGGTGAGAAAAATGGTTGATAGTAAAGCTGAAAAATTGCTCGAGGAATTTAAGGAGCGCATTCGTTGGGCTGACGATATGTTTAAAAACAGTCCTGAGCTGGTAGAGGTTTATAAAAGCATTATTAAAGATAGAGTGGTTGAAGTTGATGGAATGAAGTGGCCTATTGATTCGCTTGTTGCTACGACGATCAACGAAATGAAAGTTTTTTACGCCCAAAATATTGCCGGGTGGTGGCCTCCTGATAGCGCGGTCGTGGTTGTAGCAAGCAACGAGAAGGAGGCGAGTACTTTGCTTGAGCAAGAATTGGAAAAAGAAGGCGTGCCATTAATCAATCCGGACGCCGGCCATCCATACGTTTTGCATCAAATTGATCTTTCAAAACCATCGGTTATAGTTCTAGACAATTGATGCGTTGCTTCAAATGATTAGGATATCAAAACTCGATCGGCGTCAGGCTGGCCGGGTTTTTTATTTTGCCCGCCGGGGGTTGACCCCGTTAGAAATCACGCCCGCGCTTCGCGCCCAAAGGGCCTTGGGGGCGGGCTATTTCTAACGGGGTTGATTTTTTCGGAGAATTTGGTATGAATGGCTTTAGGCGCATTGACAACAAAATAGGAGGCAAATCAGATGGAATTGATAGACCAGAAAACAAAAGAAATAATGGAAGAATGCAGAAGAAGGGCCGAAAAAGCCGGGCTGAATATCCAGGGCGAGACGCTGGAATACATTGCCACCAACCGCGATCTGCTTGAGCTTCATCCGAAAGTGATGATCCCGACCCTTTATGACTACTGGGTCAATGACGTGGAAGTTATCAGGGGTAAGTGGGTCTATGGTATTTATCCGCACAATCCCTATGAAACGGCGATAAATACAAGGCCCGCGATATCATTTTACAATGATAATAACCCCGACTGGCTGAACACCATGATTTTTTATCATGTTCTCGGCCATCACGATTTTTTCCATAACAATGTTTTTTTCAGGCGCACCTGGGATGATGATTTTTGCGGAGAGGCTCTTGCCGATAAAAGGCTTTTGAACCGCATTCGCGACGCACTGGGAGCCGAGAAGAGATGGGTTGATTACGCGATTGAATTTGCGAGAGGCGCGGACAATCTTGTCGGCTATTACGCCGAGCTGGAAGAAGCCGATAAAGTCGGAAAGGGCGACATTTTCGGGGCAGCCTCGGAAAGATTCAATTTTTATTTCGGTGAATTTTTACGCGTCCGCCATGAAGAAAAAACCGTTGAGCTTAAGTTTTACTATGACGAAATTGACCGCTTCAACCTTTGCCTGAAACAATTCGGCGAAAAACACGGAGAAGCCATTTTCTTTGACGATTTTGATTTCAAGAATAAATTTCCGGAGTTCGCCGGTGTTTTCCAAAAACATAAAGCAAAAACGAAGGGAAAAACAAAATCAAAAGACATTCTCCAGCATCTCATGGAGCATTCGGAATTTATCGGAAAAGAAGAAAACAAATGGATGAAAGATGTTCTGGGAGTGGTGAGGCGCACATCGCTTTATTTCCAGCCGCAGATCAGGACGAAAATCGCGAACGAAGGCTGGGCGAGCTTGTGGCACGAAAAACTTTTTATGGCCGACGAAAGGATCAGGGGCCATGAAGTGGATTTCGCCAGAGTTAATTCCGGAGTTTTGGTAGACCCGAAAGTCGGGTTGAATCCATATACCACCGGCAAGCGGCTTCTGGAATTCATTGAAGAGCTCTCGCGAAAAGGAAAGCTTTCTTACGGCTACCAGCTGCTAAAGAACTTTGAGGCAAGGAAGCGTTTTGACCAAAAAATGGGCGAAGAGTACGGGAAAAAGGCATTGTTTGGGGTGCGGCAAAACTTTGACGACTCCATGCTGGTGAACTTTTTTTCCGATGATGATTTCCAGGATTTTGTGGATAAGCACAATCTTTTTGTCGCCGGGGAGCGCTTTAATCCAGAAACATTCAGGATTGAAGTATACATTAAGTCCCGGAGCGGCAAAGAATACAGGAAGGCGCTCAATAAACGCCTGTATCACCCGCCTTATGTATTGATAAGCGCCGAAAAAGCCCAAAATGGAGAGCTTTATCTTGACCACGTTTTTGAAGGAAGAACGCTTCACACACCTTACATTCCGGCTGTTTTAAAAGGACTATCTTATCTATGGGGAAACACCGTAAAACTGGAAACGACGGAGTTTGAGGCTGAACCAAGCAACCAGTGGGATAGATTTTACGGCTCCGACCAAAAATTAAAATACAGGAAAGCCCGCGTGCTTTATACCTGCGATAAGCAAAACCTAAACAGGAACGTTTTTTCTTACGGTGAAATGGAGGAGGCTTACGATGAATGAAGTAAAACAAGCCCTTGAGTTCTTGGGGGCCGAGGCCAAAAACAAGGGAAAAAGAATCGTTCTTGATTTTGATCAACTTTGCGGGGAAGTAAGGGCTAATCCGTCCAAAATTCTCCGCAATATTTTTCAGCAGTTCTATGACATGGTGAAATTTTATGTCGGTCCGGGGAAAGACGAGTATCCGAATGACCCGGAAAGCATAGGTTTCATGGAGTATGATTGTTCAAAAATTTTTATTGAAGAAGCGGATATTCCTTTTTTCGCCGACAGACTTTTTGCCAACAGATTTATCCGCCAGGCGGAATCTCTGCGGCAAGGGTCCCAGCAGAACAGAATTCATGTCTTTGAGGGTCCGCAGGGGTGCGGCAAAAGCACGTTCCTAAATAATCTCCTGCGGTCATTTGAAAAGTATATGGACTCTGAAGAAGGACGCGGCTACGAAATTGTTTGGAATATAAAAACAAAAGAAGGCGAAAAATTTGAAGTTCCGTGCCCAAGCCACGATTATCCGATATTGCTTATACCGAGAGATTGCAGGGCAAATTTTCTGGAGAAACTGATTCCGGAGAGCGTGCCTGAATTTAAAGAAAAGCTGTTCCATGATAAAGAGTATGAGTGGATTTTTAAGGGCGAAGTTTGCACTATTTGCGAATCAATTTTTGACGCTCTGTTTGATAAGTTCGGCTCGCTGGACGCGGTTTTAAGCATGGTAAAGGCCAGGTCTTCTAAATTTGACAGGCGCTCCGGAGAAGGAATCAGCGTTTTTAATCCGGGAGACAGGCCGGTAAAAGAATCGGAGTTTGGCGACAGGCGGATTCAAAAGAAACTTGATGATTTTTTCGGGGCAAATATCGTTAAATACGTTTATTCGCTGCACGCGAGAACCAACAATGGCATCTATGTTCTTATGGACATCAAATCCCATAATGAAGACAGACTGCTTGAGCTTCATAACATTATTTCTGAAGGGGTCCATAAAGTTGTTGATGTGGAGGAGCAGTCCAATTCGCTTTTTCTCGCTCTTATGAATCCCGAGGATCAGAAAAAGATAGAAGATACGAAGACAATGGCGTCGTTTCAGGGGAGGATCCAATACAACAGGATTCGTTACGTGATGGAAGTGCCCACAGAGGTAGACATTTACCGGAGCACTTTTGGAGACCAGATTGACGCGCGTTTTTTGCCGAGAGTTCTGGAAAATTTCGCGAGAGTCGTCATCTCTTCCCGCATGAAGTCCGAATGCGGTCCGTTAAAAGAGTGGATTCCAGACCTCGGAAAGTACAAGAAATATTGCGACGAAGCAGGATTTCTTTTGCGGATGGAAATATACGGAGGGGTTATCCCTACGTGGCTTTCGGAAGCCGACAAGAAAAAGTTTACTGTGCAAGTGCGCCGGAAACTTATTGCTGAAGGAGAAAACGAGGGCGACAAAGGAATTACCGGCAGGGAATCCATCAGGCTTTTCGGCGAATTTTTCAACCTTTGCTGCAGAAAATCAAACCTGATAAATATGGGAGATGTTACCGAATATTTCAAGCACAAGACGGGCAGCGTCAAGAGAGACGAGAGCGTGCCGAAAAATTTTAGCGGTTCACTGGTTAATTTGTACGATTTCGTGGTTCTAAATCAGGTGAAAGAATCTCTTTATTTTTATAATAAGGAGCAAATCTCCGAAGATATTCTGCATTATCTTTACGCCGTTAATTACGATGTCGGGAATAAAGTGACATGCGCGTGGACGGGCAAAGAAATAGAAATTACGGTCGTATTTTTCAAGCTGGTCAGCGCCTATCTTACGGGAACGGATGTCGGCGACAGAGATGCTTTGGTTTTTGCCCAGGACATTCAAAAAAAATACGCCACAATGATCGCGCAGGACCGCACCCGGCCGATTATGGAAACGGAATTGTATAAAACGCTTTTCGCCGCGTATACCAAAAATTTAAAGGAAAAAGCGCTTCAGCCGTTTCTTAAAAATGAGAATTTTCAGGAGGCGGTGAAGTCTTTCGGGGCCAAGGCGTTTGAAACGTACGACACGAGGCTGAAAGAGCACGTTGCTTACATGATTAAGAATCTGGAGAAATTCGGTTACAACGAACAGGGGGCGAAAGAGATCTGCCTCTATGTGATAGATCAAAAATTAGCGGAAAAGTTTTCATAACCCCGGCGTTGCGCCAGGGTTTTTTTTATTTGGTTATTGAGCTATCCTAAATTTGTAAAATGCACGACCATAAGCATTATCTTAAGCTCGGGTTTTCCCCTGACCTTTCCGGCCGGGAACGCTTAATTTACAGGGCGCTGGAAATTTTCCCCGGTGCGCTGGCCTGGGCGACGCTTGGCGGCGTGATATTGGCTTCCCGCTTTATTCCGGTTTACGCCGCTTTTTTTATAATTATTTTTGATCTTTATTGGCTGGTAAAAACGGTTTTTTTATCCTGGCATCTCCGCGCGAGCGCAAAGAGGATGGGAGAACACATAAAGACCGACTGGAAGGAGCGCTTAGAAAGGCTTCGCTGGGAAGAAATTTGGCATTTGGTAATTTTGCCGATGTCCGGAGAACATTATGAAGTTGTGAGGGGGTCGGTTGAGGCCGTTGCCAAAAGCGCCTGGCCGAAAGACCGGATGATATTGGTTTTGTCTTATGAGGAGAAATGGGAGAGAGCCGGACGGGAAGTCGGAGAAAAAATTTATGAGGATTATAAAGACGTGTTCCCGCATTTTTTTGTCACCATGCATCCGAAAAATATTGCCGGAGAAATCCCCGGAAAGGGCGGGAACGAAAACTGGGCCGCGAAAGAATCCAGGAAGAAATTCATAGATCCGCGGCGCATTCCTTACGAAAACATTATTGTTTCCTCTTTTGATATAGATACGCAAATTTACCCGTATTATTTTGAGTGCTTAGCGTGGCATTTCCTTACGGCCGAAAATCCCGCGCGTTCTTCTTACCAGCCCGTGCCGATTTATAACAATAATATTTGGGACGCCCCTGCGCTTTCCAGGGTTGTTGCGTCCTCCGGGACTTTCTGGCAGATGATGCAGCAGGAGCGCCCGGAGCGTCTTACCACTTTTTCTTCGCATTCAATGAGCTTCAAAACTTTAGTTGACCTGGATTTTTGGCAGACGAATATCGTTTCGGAAGATTCCCGCATTTTTTGGAACGCCCTTCTTTATTATGACGGGAATTACGCCTCCGTACCGCTTTCTTACCCGGTTTCCATGGATGCGAACCTGGCCCCGACTTTTTGGCGCACCATGAAAAATGTTTATAAACAGCAGAGGAGGTGGGCGTGGGGAGTTGAGAATTTTCCCTACGTCGTTTTCGGATTTATAAAAAATAAAAAAATACCTTTTCGCCGGAAAGCCTATTATATTTTTAATATGATAGAAGGCTATTGGTCGTGGTCCACGAACGCGCTTATGATCTTCGCTTTGGGATGGCTTCCGATTATTTTGGGGGGGCGGGAATTCAACAATATGGTTTTGGCGTATAACCTTCCGCAAATTACGAAGATTATAATGACTTTCGCGATGGTGGGCCTTGTAACTTCCGCGATAATTTCCATGCGGCTTTTGCCTCCGCGCCCAAAGCATTACGGCAAGCGCAGGCATACTTACATGGCGCTCCAGTGGCTTTTAGTTCCTTTTACGATAATATTTTTTGGTTCGCTTCCGGCCATTGAAGCGCAGACGCGATTAATGCTGGGGCAGTATATGGGCTTCTGGATCACGCCGAAACATAGGAAATAAAATAGGCTTTTAATTTTCAGCAAAGGCTTGACAAATGTAATGAATATGCTACCTTTTAATAGGCGAAAAATAGGTTTCGCAACGGCGTTGCCGACCGATTCGGCGGCACATTGAAAAAGCCCGATAGGGCAGAAGGGATACCTATGAGTGGATACACTCAAGAAGACATCCGCGCGATAGTTGCGGGGTCAAAGCGTGCGAATGAGATGAAGGACGAGATTGCGCTAATTTTGAATCTCGTTCGGGATAACATAGAAAATGTTCACAAACGCCAACTGTTTGACGGGTTGAAACTAAGGGTGGATATAACCGAGACTGCTTTTCTTGATTTTATTGCGAGGAATTCTGTGAATATGTCCGTGCACGTGGAGATAATTTTACAAGAAGGAGATAAACTGGTTGACCCATTGGGTGGCTTGAAAATTAGTTCGGTAAAGGCAGTCCACGCTGCTTTGCCGAAAGTTCTGGAAGAGGCAAATAAACTTTACTACAAAGTCGGGGGGCTGGTCCGGCAGCTTAAAAGTTTTGCCGTTGCTGGCGATACGGCTAAGATCAAAAAAGGCGTCATGGATTATGTTCTTATGGTTATCGGTATGGATGCTGAGGTTCTTGGACCGGATAGAATATGGTGGTATAGAGATCCGCGGACCAGAGGGAAAGCATCTATCCAGATAGACCCCATATATATGCATGCGGTTGAAAGAAGACTGGGCCGCAACACCGACGAAAGCCGGGAATTTTTTCGCAACACAATGAGGAAAATTTACGGACAGAAAGTATCCAGCGACCCGAATTACGATTTCATGGATATCCAGGAACTGGTGAAAGCCGTGACGGAAGTTTTGGTGGAGACCACTAATTAGGCGGTATCGCGGCCAATTACTTCAAAATGCAAGAGCTCCATTCGGAGCTCTTTTTTGATATAACAAAATATTCACGGCCGTTACAAAAGTGTTATATCTTATTCAAAATGCAGGGGCTCCGAACGGAGCTCTTTTATTTTTGCTTCCAAAAGAGGATATTTTTCCAGGGTTTTGTTCTCAATTATTTCTCGCGCTTCAAAGCGGGCGGCTTCCACCATTTTCAAATTTTTTAAAGCTTCCATTCCGATGTCGGAGAGCCCCGATTGCCGGCGTCCGGAGAGTTCCCCGGCGCCGCGGAATTCAAGATCGTATTCCGCGAGCTGAAATCCGCTTTTCGTTTCCGTGAGCGCACGCAATCTTTTAAAAATGTCCGCGGAGTAGGAGGACGGAAAAATAAAGCAATAAGATTTTTTTTCGCTTCTTCCGACCCTGCCTCTGAATTGGTGAAGCTGCGCAAGGCCGAACCTTTCCGCTCCTTCTATCATCATTATCGTGGCGTTGGGCACGTCCACCCCGACTTCAACCACGGAAGTTGAAACAAGGATTTTCGCTTTATTTTCGCGGAAGCGTTTCATTGTTTCTTCTTTTTCTTTGGGAGTGAGCTTTCCATGCATTAGGGCGATTTCAAGCTCGGGAAAAATGTTCTCATTTAATTTTTTATATTCTTCCTTTACCGATTTCATTTCGGCTTTTAGGAAGTCGGACTTCCCATCCGGAAGCCGGACTTCCCCGGGAAGTTCGGCTTCCTGCGGTTCGATTCTGGGGCATATCACGAACGCCTGTTCTCCTTCCGCCACGCGCCGCCTGATAAATTCATAAGCGATATTTCTGTCTTTCGGAGGCACGATTTTTGTTTCTATAGATTTTCTTCCGGCCGGCATTTCGTCAATGACAGATAAATCCAAGTCGGCGTAAATTGTGAGTGCGAGCGTCCTTGGAATTGGGGTAGCTGTCATGGATAGAAAATGGGGCAACTTAGGTCCCCGAGACCCAAGTGGGTCTCGGGAACCTTCCTTTGCCGCGTTTTTATTTGAAAGCTTTGAGCGTTGTGTTACCCCGAACCTGTGCTGTTCGTCTACCATCGCGAGCGCCAAATTTTTGAATTCAACCTTTTTTTCAATCAACGCGTGCGTTCCTATCAAAATCGGAAACTCACCCTCACGCACCCATTTTAAAAGCTGGGAACGAGATACGTGCGTCGGGGTGCCGGCAAAAACTTTAGACGGGAATTTTTCGGAAAACGAAGAGGTCAGAAGCCCGACCTTGATTCCGGCTTTGCCGAGAGCCTTTGAAAAAGTTTCAAAGTGCTGGCGGGCCAAAATTTCGGTTGGCGCCATGTAGGTCGCCTGCGCGCTGTTTTTGGCGGCGATAAAGGCCGCGCAAGCGGCTACTGCCGTTTTTCCGGAGCCCACGTCGCCTTCCAGAAGCCGGTTCATGGGGTGCCCGGATTTAAAATCGGAAACAATGTCGTTTATTGCTTTTTTTTGCGCGGTGGTCAGTTTAAAAGGCAGAAGCCCCAGAAATTCATCGCGCAATTTTTCAATATTTGAAAATTTGATCCCGGCCGTTTTTTTTATTTCTTCTTTCTGCGACGCGCGCATGAGTTGCATCAGAAATACTTTTTCAAAAGCGAAGCGTTTTTTCGCGGCGCTTGCGTGATCCTCGGTTTTCGGCGCGTGTATCCAGCGGAGCGCGGTTTGGAGTACTGGCAGATGATATTTTTCTAAGATCTTTTCAGGTAAAAATTCATCAGCTTTCACCAACGGGAATATCCGGGCAATTGCCTTCGCTATCCACAAAGAAGAAAGACCCGCGCTTGATGAATAAAGCGGCTGCAATCTGGACGAATCTTCTTTGGAAAAAGCCGGCACGACATTGCAGGGGACGATGTCATAAAGAGGATTGGCGATATAATATTCGTCCCCGCCTGCGCGGCGGGCAGGTTTGCGCACCGCAATTTTACCTGAAAATATCGCGCAGGAGCCCACTGGCAGCATTTTGGCGATATAGGGTTGTCTGAACCAGACCATTTTTATGCGCCCGGTGGGGTCTTCAACCGTCGCGTAGGCGATATTCATTTTTTTCTTCCAGGTTTTTTCGTAGTCTATTTTTTGGACCCTGCCCCAGATCCTTACGCTGTTTCCCATTATCACTTCGCTTATTCTTTTCAAATCCGCCGGATTTTCGTAACGATAAGGAAAGTGCCACAATAAATCCTCGACAGTTTTTAAGTCTAAATTTTTGAGCGCGTTTTTTTGCCGCTGCTGAAGCTTGGTAAAAATTTGTTCAAGAGGGGTGTCTAGGTCCATAATCAATTTTTAGCATAAAACCGTATATTAAAAAACGTCCGTTACCGGGACGTTTTTGTTTTTACCTTTTGAATTGCCTTGAACCCCAGGTTTCGTTTTCCGCGCGGGGATGGTCATGCCAGCCTCTAGCGCTCCACTCGTCGCACATATGGCAGAACATTGCAAGCTCATTCATTACGCGCCTTTGGTTCGTGTAATCATTGTGTTCGCCCTCAACGTATTTTAGGGCGTTTTGCTGTTCGGGCAAAAGCTCGATGCCGTATTTTTTTAGTTTTTTCAGACGGAAAGCATGGGCATCGGCCTTTGTATCAACCCCTTTTTTTTCGCTGAAGTTCGCCGTTTGCCTTAAGCTCGTACGACCAGGGCTTTTCGATATCATGCAAGAACAGCACAAGCAAGGCCTCGCCAAGAGTAAGGCGGTGCGCGCGCAGTTCATCTAGCGGCTTATAAAGCACAATTGCAATATTCATAACTTCCTGTACATGGTCCCAATATCCGCCAGGCCATGCTTGGTGGTTATGCGTTGAACCGCGGGCCGATTTAAATAATCCATCGTTTTCTCTCAATAACTTCAGACAAGGTTTCCGGTTTACTGGATGGTCAATCTTTTCCAGCATTTCTTCAATTGAGTAATACAAAAAACCTCCTCAAAGAATTTCTGAAGCTAAATTAGCATGAATTATTTATTTTTGCCAGCCTCTAGCCGGAAACCTGGAAGTATTTGGGCGAACTGTTTTTCCGGGCTCTTTGGCGGTTTTGGCCTCGCAGAGCGAGGCAACAATTTCCAATTTTTCTTTGGCGGCATACTCTTGCAACTCTACGAGTTGCGCTTCAATA
>Ga0209542_10004831_pt1 | contig 27403 bp, 32 predicted proteins | sample RifCSPhighO2_01_FD_184028 | JGI IMG/M metagenome (GOLD analysis project Ga0209542, IMG submission 184028) | Soil microbial communities from Rifle, Colorado - Rifle CSP2_plank highO2_0.1 (SPAdes) (version 2) | ecosystem: Environmental > Terrestrial > Deep subsurface > Rock core/Sediment ...
TCAAAAACTGATTTAGGCAATAAAGTTTTAGTTTATCAAGAGATTCTTTAGTTTTAAATGCAGCATATCTAACAGTGTGCTGACTTGACTTAACAAAAATATCTTTCCAATAATTTAATTTAGTATATGAAGAAAGCATATCTATTATTTGAACATTCGAATATTTCTGTTCTTCTTGATTTTCTGACACTTTGTTTCCGTCATTACTTTTTAATTTTCTTTATTTTGTCTTTTAATTTTAATTTTATCAGCAATTCTTTGTATCTGTTTCTAATTGTAACTTCTGTAACTCCAGCTATATCTGCAACTTCTCTTTGTGTTCTCTTTTCATTATTAATTAAAGCAGCAACATATAATGAAGCAGCTGCAATTCCTGTTGGACCCCTTCCTGAAGTTAATTCAGAATTATCTGCCATTTCCAAAATTTCAACTGATTTAGACTGAGTTTCTGCTGATAATTTTAATGCAGACGCAAATCTTGGAATATATTCAACTGGATTAGAAGGCAAAATTCTAATACCTAATTCTCTTGTTACAAATCTGTAAGTTCTTCCAATCTCTTTTTTATCAATACCAGAAGCTTCTCCCAATTCATCTAAAGTTCTTGGAACTTCGTGTCTTCTACAAGCAGCGTATAATGCGCCAGCTACCACAGATTCCATTGATCTTCCTCTTACTAAACCTCTTTGAACTGCCAATGTGTAAATTCTTGCAGATTCTTCTTCAACTGATTTTGGCAATTTTAAATAAGAAGAAACTCTCTTTAGTTCAGCTAGAGCTAATTTTAAATTTCTTTCAATAGCTGTAGAAATTCTATACTGCCATTTTCTTAACCTGAAATATTTATTTCTGCCTTTGCCTGATAATTTGAAGATATCTCCTTTCTGGCCTACATCTGTTCCTAATCCCCTATCAAACTTTGTATTATGAAGGAATACAAATCCATGTCCGCCAACAAAGTTTTCATAACCTGGAATTGTTAAATCATAAGCATATCTTGAAGTTGATTTTACTTTATTAAGTTTTTTAACTTTTAAATATATAAAAGAATTTTTATTTTTTATTTGTAAATCTTTAGTTAATAGCATTGTATCTGAATTTTCATTTACTTTTTCTTCAAAAACATATGCTTCTTTTTCAAATAAATTATGTTCTGGGCAAACTATTAAATCATTAATTTCCAGATCTTCAACTTTTTTTGGAATAAATTTACTATTAGAAATTGTAAAAATACTGTGATTTCCTGTAACTTTTACTTTTCTATTTTGTTCTAATGTTATTTCATAAAATTCTGTAGCTGGATGCCTGGAAATTTCACTTACTTTTCTAAAATCAATGTTTTTATTTTTATCAAAAGAAATACACTCAAAATTCTCATTTGTAATGTCAGTAACTTCTAAATTTGTTTCTTGAATTAAATAGCTTCCTTTTTTAGTTATTAAATTATCTACAAAGCTCCCAATTTTGACAACTATTAATTCATTATTTTTCTTTAGAATAATCGGTTGATCTGGTGCAACTGAATAAGTCATAGGGGCTCCAGTTCTTCTTCTGGAATCTGCTTGATCATGATCAAATTCACGCCATTCTTGGGAGAAATCGATCATTCTTTCCTCTATTACAAGGCCACAATCTTTACAAATTACTTCTCCTTTTTCTTTATTAAGAATTAAATTGATGCCTCCACAATCTAGGCATTTTTTTACATATTCTGGCATTTTTCTCCCCCAAGGATTATATTAATAAGCATACAAAAAACTTTATAAATAAATTGAGAATCTTATATATAAATCTTTCGGTTCATTTTGCAGTGATTTCTAAGTAGTAAGAAGTTCGAAATTTACTTTTGATCTAATAAAACAGCGTTTATAGTGCCTTCCTGGCCAGGTCTAGAAGTTATTCTAGCTAGACCCTTATCTGTCTTAACTATGGCTCCTTTTGTCATAATATTTCGCCTAATGAAGTTTCTGTTAGCTGCATTTTCTGTGATTGTAATTATCTTTAATTTTTCAAATTTTTTTGTTTTTGGATTAAAAACATTAGCTAGATCACTAGAAAGCTGTTTTTGTTTTAAAGAACCAGATTTTGTTCTCTCTAATTTAACTTTTCTTTCACCTAATAATGTTAAAGTAGGCAAATGTCCTTTATGTTTTATCTTTTTAGATGTAGGTTTATATCTACCACCAGTTACTTTTCTTCTTGACCTAAATTGTGTTACTGCCATTTTTGTTTTAGACTTAGTTTTAGTTTAAAAAGATTGTGATTTTTAATTGATAAATTCTATGCCAAGTTCTGATTCTATTTCTTTTCTTAATTTTTGGGATAATTTTTTCTTAGGGCCAAATATTTGGGGTGAATTTACACCAGTTACTATCAACATTACCCTTATTGTATTTGTAAGATCTTCAGAAATCTGGGCTCCCCAGATTATTCTTGCATTTGGATCTAATCTAGATGAAACTGTTTCAACAACTTTTCTTGCCTCATCCAAAGTCATATCTGGGCCACCAGCTACATTAATCAGAGCGCCAACTGCATTATCAATGCTTACGTCTAATAAAGGATTATTAACTGCTTTTTCAACAGCTTCAACTGCCCTGTTTTGGGAATCACTTTCACCAACACCAATTACAGCAACTCCTCCTTTGCCCATTACTGTTCTTATATCTGCAAAATCTAAATTTACTAAACCTGTTTTTGTAACTAATTCAGCTATGCCTTTGACTGAATTAGTCAGAATTTCATCTGCAACTTTAAATGCTGTATGCAGAGGCAAATCTGGAGCTAAATCTAATAATTTATCATTTGGAATTACAATTAGAGTGTCTGTAAGAGATTCAAGTTTTTCCAAGCCAAACAATGCATTTTCATATCTTCTTTGGCCTTCCATTGCAAAGGGCATTGTTACTATAGCAACTGTTAAAGCACCTAATTTTCTTGCAACTTCTGCAACAACTGGTGCAGAACCTGTTCCAGTGCCTCCACCTAAACCACAAGTAATAAAAATCATATCCGCGCCTTGAATTTTTTCCTTGATCTCATGCTCTGTTTCACGAGCAGCTTCTTCACCAACTTGTGGAATACTTCCAGCACCCAAACCATGAGTTAAGGTTTTTCCAATCAGAATTTTCGTATCTGCATTTGTATATAACAAGTCTTGAGCATCTGTATTAATTGCAATTGTTTCTATTCCTGTAATGCCAACTTCGGAAATTCTGTTTATTGTATTATTTCCTCCGCCACCACATCCAATTACCTTAATTTTTGATTTTTGCTTAGAAATTAATTCTTCTAGCTCAGCATCTAAAGGATTTTGGTTTCTTGGCATAGAAGACTTAATGAAGCCTCTTTCTTTAACACCTGTTATTAAGCTATCCATTAAATTGCTATATTGAAAAAAGTAGTATTTAATCTTTTCTGAAGTCTATTGCTTAGGTTTAGATTTTGGCTTTTCTTCAGGTTTTTCCACTTTTTTAGGCTCTTCTTTTTGTTTTAGATTTTCATATTTTACTTCTTTTACAGATGGAATTAGTTTTAGAATTCTCTTTTTTAATTCTTCTTTATTTTTTTCATCTAAATTTAATTTTAAAGTTAGATTGCTCTTATCCAAATTTGCTTCAAATTCATTGGTTATTTTGGAAACTATAGCTTCAACTTTTTCTTTATCTTCTTTTAGTATTTTCCTAACTTCAATATCAAAAACTAGATCTCTTCCAGATAATGGGTGATTAAAATCAACAATTACTCTGCCACCTGAAACAGTTCTTACTGTGCCGATTAAACCGTTAATATTTATATTTAATCCTGGAAATGGTCTTAGATTTTCTTTTGTAAATACTTTCATAGGGACTAACTTTAACAAGCTAGGATCTTTTTTTCCAAAACCTTCTTCTGATTTAATTTCTAATGAGAATTTTCCTTTATCTTTTCCTACCAATTTTTCATCAAGCCCTTTAATTAATTCACCTTCACCAACACAGATTATTACTGGTTTATAAGAAAACCTAGAATTATACAATTTTTTTTCTTTGGCAATTTCTTCTTTTGTTAAATCAAAGATTTCATTAGTATCTTTAATCTTGCCAACAAAATCCATTTCAATAAAATCGCCTTTTTTAATTGTCATTTATGAAATCGGTTTTTCTCAGTTTTATAAAGATTTTGATAGAAGTATGTATTTAGCTCCTAAAAACATTTAGTAGCTAAACACGTACACATAAAGCAAAAATTTATAAATTAAATTTTTTGTCAAATCTTAATGACAACTAAACTGGTGACTGCAGGTAGTCTAAAAAAAGGAAATACAATTGTGTTTGACGGCAAGGCTTGTGTTATAAAAGATATTCAGACTGGCAAATCCGGAAAACACGGGCATGCAAAATCAAGAATAGAAGCAGTTTCTATATTAGATGATCAAAAAATAATTAAAGTTATGCCTGGTGGAGATAAAGTAGAAGTCCCTATTATTGAAAAGAAGACAGCACAAGTTTTATCTATAAAAGGAGATATGGCTAATGTCATGGACATGGAATCTTTCGAAACTTTTGATCTTAAAATACCAGAAGAATTAAGAGATAAGGTTAAGGATGATGTGCAAGTAATCTATTGGATTATACTAAACCAAAAAATTATTATGCAATTAAAATAACTTTTTAGAAAAAAACTAACAAAAATATAACATTAAAAAATCTTAATCAAAAATTAGAAAATGGTAAAATTTCCAGAGGCAACAGCAAGATTGTTCAAAGGAGCTTTTGTTTGCAGAAAATGTAAGACAAAAATGAGAACTAATGTAAATAAAATTATTAAAAAGGAAGTTGCCTGTAAAAATTGCGGCAGGAGAAGTTTCAGGCCAGTAAAAGCTAAGAAAACCCAGAAGTAAAATGAATGTTGATTTATTATTAGCCATTATTTTTTATTTATTCTTATTAACATTTTATTTTTTTAACAAAGAAAAATTTGAAGTCAAGGGAAGAATTCTTTTTATTTACAGAACACAATTAGGAATTAAATTAATGGATAAGATTGCCAAAAAATTTAAATTTGTTTTAAAGCCTTTATCTTATGTAAGCACTGTTGTTGGTTTTTTAGGAATGGCTTTTATTTTTTATATTTTAATTAAAGGAACTTTCTCATTAATATTTGTTCCTGATGCTCAGCCAGCTTTGGCTCCAGTTTTACCAGGGGTAAAAATTGATGGACTTCCAACATTAGGTTTTTGGCACTGGATTATTTCTATTTTTATTGTTGCTGTGATTCATGAATTTTCTCATGGAGTATTTGCAAGATTATTTAATTTAAAAGTCAAGAATTCTGGCTTTTTATTTTTTGGACCAATATTAGGGGCTTTTGTCGAGCCTGATGAAAAGAAATTAGAGAAAGTTGAGAAAAGAAAACAACTGGCAATTATGAGTGCTGGTCCTTTTTCAAATATTTTATTAGCTGGATTTGTTTTTTTGCTGATAAGTTTCGTTTCAATGCCTTTACAAGAAAGAATTTTGGACTTTAACGGCATAGAAGTAAATAAATTAATTCCAGAATATCCAGCAGAAAAAGCCAATATTCCTGTTCCATTTGAATTAATTTCAATAAACGGAGAGAAAATTAAAGATGTAAATCATTTTGTTTCCATAACAGACCAAATTAAGCCAAATCAGGGAATTACATTTGGGACTGACAAAGGAGAATTTAGTTTAACAACTGTTGAAAATCCCGAAAATTCTTCGAAAGGTTATATTGGAATAACTGATTTTAATATTAAAACAAAAATTAAATCAGGAATTAATGAAAATTTTGGTAATGTTATTTTATGGATATTGAAATTAATGTTCTGGGTATTTATTGTTAATTTAGGGGTTGGCTTATTTAATTTATTACCTTTAGGACCTATTGATGGCGGAAGAATGTTTTTAGTTTTATCTTTTATTATATTCAAAGAAAAAGAGAAAGCTAAAAAATTTTGGAGTTCTGTAAGCTACTTTTTATTAATTGTAATCTTTATTAATTTGCTTCCTTATTTAATCAAGCTATTAAGTTTTTTAATCAAGCCGTTTTTGTTGTTAGGGTAAAATGTTAGTAGATGTTCATGCTCATATAGATAGATTTAATGAAGAAGAATTAAATGAAATTATAAAAAGAGCAGAAAAAGAAAATGTTGTTTCTATTATTGCCCAGGGCGTTAATCATGAGAATAATTTAAGAGTCTTGGAGATTGCTAAAAAATACAAGATTGTTAAGGCTGCTCTTGGCTTGTATCCTTTAAATGCCTTAAATGTTCAGGTGATAGATGGTTATGAAGACTATGATAGAAATACTAAATTTAATGTTGATGAGACTTTAGAATTTATTAAAAAAAATAAAGACAAAATAATTGCTATTGGAGAGATTGGTTTGGACAATAAGTTTTCAAAAGATAAAGATAATCAGGTTAAGAATTTTAATAAAATAATAGAGTTAAGCGAAAAAATAAAAAAACCATTAATCGTGCATTCAAGAGGGGCTGAAAAAGAGTGTGTAGAAATTTTAGAGACTAGCTCTAATAAAAAAGTTCATTTGCATATGTTTTCTGGCAATAAAAAACTAATTAAAAAAGCAGAAGATTTAGGATTTTATTTTTCTATTCCTTGTATAATTAATAAATCACAGCATTTTCAGATGATGACTGAGATAGTTAATATTAACCAATTATTAACAGAAACAGACTGTCCTTGGCTATCTCCTTTTCCTGACAAACAAAATGAGCCTGCTTTTATTAAATTTACAATAGAAAAAATAGCTGAAATTAAGAAAATGGATAAAATAGAGGTTGAGAATAATATTTTTATGAATTACCAGAAGTTGTTTTTTAAGTAATCAAATCTCTATAATTTTTCCGTATTTTCCTGGATTTAATATGATGGTGTTATTTAATTTATCTTCTTTTTTCTCATTTTCATGCAAATGACCACAAACAACAAATTTAGGCTTGAATTTTTTTATAAACTCTCTTAAAGTTTTGCTTCCCCTATATCTTTGTAAATGATCTAAATAATCTAATTTAGTTCCAAAAGGAGGACCATGAGAAACAAAGATTAATTTTTCTTTTTCATTAAATTTTAAGTTTTGCATAATTTCTTCTAATTCAGAATCTATTTTTGAGAATCCTCCTGTGCCAAAACCAAAGAAAACAATATCATTGATTTTGTGTTTTTTTAAATGAATATTTATTAAAAAATCAAATTTTTTACAAGCATTATTTATCTCAGCATTAGATTCATGATTTCCTGGAATAATAATCATTTTTTTATTTGTTTCCTTAAACTGCTTTAAGATTGAATTCAATTCAACCCCAAAATTAGTTAGATCACCAGCACAAATCAATAAATCTGCTTCTTTAGCTTTGTTTATTATTTGTTTTATTGCTATTTTACTGCCATGAACATCTGTAAAAACCAATAATTTCATAAGAGAATTCTAATTTATAGTATTTATAAAGATATTTTTAATTTTCAGCTAATTTAACTTTAAAATAGCTTTTGTAAAAACCTCTATCTCTTGTAAGAAATGCATCAGTATTATTTTGGGCGTGACTTCCTATTAAAAAATCAGCAATAATATGATTTCTCCAAAATATTTTCTGCTTGCATTTTTTGCAAAAGAAATTATTTTTTTCACCGCAAGCTATACAAAAAATTTCTTTATTTTTTATGTTCTTTATATATTCGTTCCAAGCTTCGGCTGCAGTAATTAAATCTTTATTTGTAAAATTTACTAGAGAAATACCAAGTTCCTTTAAAAATTGATTAAGTTTCTGTTCAGCAGAGATAGAAAATTGCTTAATAAACTGAGTTAGTAATTCAGCATATACTATTGGAGATATAATCAATGCGCCAAGACTATTGTATTGCTCAATTGCCTCTTTGCTGCTATTGTAAAATTCTTTATCATTAAGCAAGATATCCAATAAAATATTTGTATCAATAGCTACACTCATCGCAATTCTTCCATTATTTCTTCTGTTTTACTTTGACCTAGAAATCCCCGATATTTATCAATTATAGAATCTTTTTTTTTCTTATGCAAAATTATTTTATTTTTCACAATATCAAAATCTATTTCATCCCCAGGACCAATTCCCAGAATTTTTCTAACTTTTTTTGGAATTGTTACTTGGGATTTTTGTGTTAGCATTGGCATGATTATATAATAATGTAATACTATTTAAATATTACTAATAAAGTAATACAAAAAAATAAAAAAATTAATCTAGGGAGTCGTAGCCCTGCATAAAGAAATACTCTTCTGCTGAGATTTCATCATCCTCGATTAACTCATCCCTAAATTTACCCGAATATATACCTTCTTTCATTTTCCCCTCATAATTGGCTAAATCTTGCTAATTCTTTTTTTGTATCGCTTTCAAGGCTTCTATAATCATAATCAGCATTACTCTTAGCAAATTTCTCAATTAAATGCAAGATATGCATTTCAACCAATCTCTTTTTGTACTCATCCCAGCTTAAGTATTTGGGATCTTTTTTCATAAAGTTTAACAACCTCATTTATACCACCTCCAATATAGAGTATAAAGATAATTTTCTTTATAAAAGTCAGGCAGGTCCTCGGTTTGTCCAGTAGATTTGTCCAGTAGTATTTATAAATAGGAAAAGTTCTAACTTGGAAATAGTTATGAAAAAACTAAAAAAATTTCTAAAGTTTAATTGGATAAAAATAATATTAGTTATTTGTTTATTTTGGGTATTTTCTTTTATAATCTCTTGGCAAAGAAAACTGATTGATTTTAATCATCAGATGAATTTGCCTTAGTCTGTGCAAGAATATACTTCTGAATACTTTCAGCGGTAACTATTCCAGCAGTTCCAACATAGTAGCCACCACTCCATAAATGTTTGCCCCAAAATTCCTTTTTTTGAAAAATAGTTTAGGCATTTGTTCAACCATAACATATTAAAAATAAATAACTACATAACCTTATCTAAATTAGCATTTCTATGCAAAGAACAATTAAAATTAAACTTACAGAAAATAATGACTTAATAGAAACAATTAGAATTTTCTCTAAAGCAAGACAATATGTTAATGATATAGGATTTAAGAAAAAGATTTTTAATAAAAATAAACTCAACAAGCTTACTTACAAGAAGATTAAAAAACTATATCCTAATCTTCCTACTGGATTAATTCAGACAGCAAGAGATGTTGCTTCTGAAAGTATCAAAAGAGAAAAATGTAAAAGACCTATTCAAGTTAAAGAATTTTCGGCTGTCAGATTAGACAAAAGAAATTTAAGAGTTAATTTAAAACATAATCTAATTTCTATATCCTCTATTAATGGAAGAAAGAAAATCACTTTTCAAACTCATAGATTGATTGAAAAATATAAAGACTGGAAACCTATTGCAGGAATGTTATGCTTCAAACAAAAACAATTATATCTTAATTTAGTTGTTGAGAAAGACAGTCCTCAAATAAATTTGGGAGGTATAGAAATACAGAAAGACATTTTAGGAATAGATAGGGGAATAAATAATATTCTTGTTTGTTCTAATAATCTTTTTTACAATTCAAAACATCTTAAAAAGATAAAAGGCAAATATCAATACTTAAAAGCAGTATTGCAGAAGAAAGGCACTAATTCTGCTAAACATCATTTAAAGTTGCTAAGCAGAAAAGAAACACGGTTTGTTTCTGATACAAATCACAGATTAAGCAAATGGATTGCAAATAGTGGTTTTAAAGTATTTGTCTTAGAAGATTTAAAAGATATGAAACACAAGAAAAATGGGAGAAAATTTAATAAGAAGTTGGGAAGCTGGAGTTTTAAACAATTTGAAACTTACTTAAAATATAAAGCTGAAGAAAGACAAAAGTTAGTAATTTCAGTAAATCCAAAATACACTTCGCAGACTTGTTCACATTGTGATTACAAGGATAAATTAAATAGAAAAAGAAGTAATTTCAAATGCTTACAATGTGGATTTGAAATTCATGCAGATTTAAATGCTTCCAGAAACATCGCTGAACTTGGTAAACCTATTTTCAGTAGGTTGTTAGTCAATCAACCAATCGTAGTGCCAATGGTAACTACAAGCCAACTAATTTCATTAGTTGGTAATTGACTTAATAAGCTGTATTTTGGTGTTTTTATTTGAAAAATCTAGAAAATGATTAGATTTTCAGGTTATATTCTATAATACTTGATTTTCCAGTTCCAACTTGGATTTCTTTTTTTGTTGCAAATCCTTTATCCACCAGAATATTTATTCTTCTTGTAAAAGTTTTATAGGATTTTTTCCCACCCATCTGCCTATATAATGTAAACAATTCAAAACAGGTTTTACCTGAGTTTTCCTTAATTAAATTCAAGAAAGTATTTTTTCTTTTTTCAGAACTCTCAATTTTAATATCTTTTAACTTTTCAATTGCCCTTAAAGCATGTGATTCTAAAATTAACTTGCTTGATTCATTTTCTGCTATCAATCCAGTTTCTTTTAACAAATAAATTCCAGATCTTATATCTGCTTTTTCATGGGTTTTTTCTGATATTAATCTCAAGGCATTTTCATTAAAGATATTCTTTGCAAAACCATAATCAACTCTCTGCTTTAAGATTCCATAAGTTTCTTCAAAATTATAAGGCTTAAATTCAAGAAACTCTGGTATTAATCTTGATCTTATTCTGTTATCTATATTTGACAAAAACTCAAGCTCGTTTGTAATTAAGATTAATGTTTTTTTATTTAGATCTTCCAAGATTAAATATAAAATCTGCATATCCTGCAGTTTATCAACTTCATCCAAGACCAAAACAACTGGCTTTTTATTAAGAAGTTTTGTTATATCTTTTATTAATTCTGATGTGTGCTTTCCTTGAGTAAATTTGTATTTTAATTTGTCACAAATTTCAAGGACTATCTTATAAGCTGTATCCTTTTTCCAGCAGTTTATATAAATTGGAAAAATTTCTTCATCCAAACCTTTCTCTTCTAATTCACGCAAAACAAATTTTGTTGCTGCTGTCTTTCCTATTCCTGGAGAACCTGTGACTAAGAGATTTTTTCCATTTCTTTGCTGAAATAATGGTTTAATACACTCTGCAATGTATTTTTGCTGGTTTTCCCTGTATTTTATTATATGGGGCAAATATTCAAAATCTAAAGCAGTTTCATCTAAAAAAACAGATTCATCTCCTTTTAATGTGCTGTCAAAAAGATTCATGGAAAAATAATTACTTAATTTAAAATATAAGCTTTTAGTAATCACAAAATCTAAGTAAAATCGAAATCTTTAAATACTATTAATAAGTGGTAAACTAGTTATGTCTTTACAACAATATTTGTCAAAAATAGTAAGAATTAGGCCAAATGTTCCTGGAATAGATATATTACCACAATTTCGATATGCTGGCAGAGTTAAATTGGTTACTGATGATTTTTTAACCTTAGAACCTTATTTAACATATCTTAATGATGATCTTAATTCTGAGCCAGAAAAGTTGAGAAGATTGCTAGAAGCAGCTGAAAAAGATTTAGCAAAATTAAGTAATCGTGCAAATATAAACCAGATAAGAAGAGAAATAACATTAAATAAAAATGTAATAGCAACTATTGAAGAATTAGTTTAATTATTATATTTCTTTAATTTAGTCTTTTGTTAATGCTTGAATGGATTAAATAGTTTAGTAAAATAAATAGTAAATATTATAAATACTAAAAATATTACTATTTTTATGACAAAAATCTTAGTTACTAGGGGAGGCCAAATAACTTTAACAAAAGAAATAAGGAAAAAATTTGGCATTAAAGAAGGAGATCTAGTTAATATAAATTCTATTGGAGAAATTATTATAATAAGTAAAAAAAATCCAGAGACTTTCAATATACATGGTTTTTTACCTGAAAGTTTTCCTAAAACACTAGAAAATTTAAGAAAATTAGATTCTTTAGCAAGATTAAAAAAATTAAAAATAATAGAATGAAAATACTCTTTGATTCTTCAATAATTGTTGAAATAGATAGACAAAATGAGCAAGTAATAACTATTTTGAAAGATCTGGTAAATAAAAAACATGAATTAATAATAAGCACAATAACAGTATCAGAGATATTAACAGGATCGTATTTAAGAGAAGATTCTGAAGAAGCAGTTGTAAAAGCAAAAGAAATTCTCAATCAATTCACTTGGAAAGATTTTGATAATGAAAGCGCAGAAAATTCTGCAAAATTATTTTCTTTTCTTATAATTGAAAAAAAAGAAAAATCAGTTGATTATCCAGATATTTTAATAGCTGCTACATTTCTAACTTTGAATTGTGATTATCTTGTTACATTAAATAAAAAAGACTTTCTTGTATTTCCAAGGATCAAAGAATATGTCTTAGATTATAAAGAATTAGAAGAAAAAATTAAGTGAAAAGGGTAGCTTAATCAATCTTCAGTGAGAAATTTTAGATTTCTTCCATTCCATCTTTTGTTATAGCTGCTAATCTTATTCCAAGACCTAATTTTAACAAAGCAGATATTAAAGCCATATGTTCTTTGCCTGAACCTGAAATAAAATTAATAATTACTTCTGTATTTTTTATTTTCTCCTTTAATTTATTATAAATATCATCTTTTAATTCTTTTATGCCCTGATTAGGATTTACAACAAGAAATTCTGTTTTTTCATTTTTATTGAAATTTTCTTTCCCATATTCATTTGTTATTAAAATTATTTTATCCCATTTGTCTTCTTGTATTAGCCTATTTACATGACCCCAAGTTCCTGTCCCAGTTGACAAGCATGCTATTAATTCTGTCATTTTCTTTTTTACTGAATTTCCTGTTTTTATAATTTTATGTAAATTAATAGTCTTTTTTTGAAATTGTTTCATCAACAAATTCGATTATTTCACTGTCTGTCATTTTATCAAAGTTTTCAAGAGCCCTTCCTTCTTTTTCAATGTCTCTTTTTATTATGTCCATAAGATCTCTTCCTGCTCTTTGAAATTTAAAATGTGTCTTTTTTAATTGTTCCTTTTTCTTTGGATCTCTTTGTGCTGTTATTTTTTGTGAAGATTCGTATAATCTTCTTACTTTTCTGCCAAGTTCAAGAATATAGCAAATTTTTTTTGTATTTACTGGAACAAGTTTAATCTGGTCTGAATTTTGCTCTTTTAATCCAAAGACCAAAGAATCCATAAGTTCTAGTGTTTCTGAATCTTCACTCAGGCTTTCAAGAACATCTTTCTGGTAATTAAGAACTAAACTTCCAGAAATATATAAATAAGACCTGTCTTCATCACCTTGCCTTACTAAGTATATTTCTATGTTGTCATTCATTCTTTTCATAGAAAAATTGAAAAAAGAAGAGTATTTATTTCTTTCGTTCTTTAATATATAAAGAAAAGAATGTATTGCAGAATATAAAAGCAAAGAAAATGAAAATTTTAAGAATACTTGAATATAGCATGGTTTTTTTAATTGGTATGTTAGTTGCTCTTTTAATATTTCCAAGTTTTGTTGTTGAGAACAATTTAACTGGGGCTGTTATTCAGGAAAGCACAGTTTTCAGGACAAATTCTATTAAAGGTGTTTCAACTGATATTGCTGCTGTTTCTTCTCTTGACAATTCAGGTGTTTTGGGAAAATTAACAGTTGAAATAACAGATGGGAATGGAAAGGTATTAATTAATACAAATCCTTTTTTAGAACCTGATCTGCAGTATAGCGCGACAATTGCAGCAGATGTAGCACAAAAGATAGCTATAGAAAGGCTGAAAGACAAGAACATAATATATAATTTTGATATAGCAGCTAATGTTCTTGGTGGAGGTTCTGCAGGTGCTGCAATGAGCATAGCAACAATCTCAGCGCTATTAGGAAAAGAACTAAAAGATAATGTTGTTATTACTGGAACTATTAGAGAGGATGGAGTAATTGGACCAGTTGGAGGACTAATTGAAAAAGCACAGGCAGTTGCTGAAAATGAGAAAAAGATATTTTTAATACCAAAAGGCCAGGGTATTTTAAATTATTATGAAAAAGAAATTAGACAGGTGAAGAGGGGTAATTTTACTATTTCAAGAACTTATTATGTGCCTAAGAGATTTGATTTAAAAAAATATGGAAAAGAAGAATTGGGGATTGAGGTTATAGAAGTAGAAACAATTTATGAGGTTATGAATATAATGTTGAGAGAATAAAAAATGTTATAAAATAGAGTTCTATAAAGATTTTGTGGAAAAGATAATTTATGGAAGATTTATGAAAAAAGAAGAGGCTAGACAAACAAGAAAGTCAAATTTACTTGGTAAAACAACAGATGAAGAATTAGTTCCAGCTTTTGAAGCTACAAAGGTTTTGGGTGTTTTAGATGAACTTTCATCAGAAAAATTAATAGATCTACATAAACTTATTGGCGGAGATGGCTCTGCCAGAATTATTGTTCTTTTTATTCCTGAAGAAGAACCAGTTGTTTCCGGAATTCCTTTTAGAAATTCAGATGAAATAAATGATATTCTTGGGTATAACTTAAGAGAAAGCAAATTTAAGTCTGGAACTAAAATATCAATTAATGGAACAATAAAAATTTAGATTTGAAGAACTTTTTTTGCATTTGAAAGATAAGCACCTGTGTCTTCAATATCTGTTAAGATAATACCTTCTTCAAGAGCAGTATATAACTCTCTTCTTAAATCAGTTTCAAGAGGTCTTAAGTTTTTTAATTCTTGTAAAAATTCTTTCTCCCCTATAGAAGCTATTCTATCAAAAAAAATACAGCTTAAAGAAGCTATACTTTTCCCTCCTTTTTCTTTCTGCATAATTCCAATTAAAATATCTATTGTTGAAGCATAATTTATATTAGCCATAGAAATAAGAACTTGATGTCTAAAATCAGTACCTACGTATCTTGCTAAAAAATCGTAGGCTTCATAGTTTTCTGGATGTCCAAGTCCCAATATTGCTTCTCTTTTTTTAGAATCATCTAATTGATCTATTTCCTGAAATGTTAATTTGTCTAAGGACATTTTATTTATAATGACCAACACCAAAAAAAACAACTCTTTTTAAGCCCTTATCCATAAATCCATAAAGTCTTCTGCCACTTGTTTCATGAGCAACAATTTTTACTGGATTAATTCTATCTCTTTGCATAAAATATCTTTCCATAATATTATTTCCTTGACCACTATCTAATGCAGAACAAACTGCCCTAAATATTTTCCCGTCATTTTCATGAATATCTCTTATGCCATTTAATCCTTTTTTGCTACCTACATAACCATATTTTAGAGCTTTAATAGGTTTTTTAAAATCTTTTGGTTTTTTTAATATTTGTTCAGCAAGTTCATCATCAAAATAAATTTCAACTTTTTGTTTTCCCTGAGAAGAATCGATTGTTAAAGATGGAACTTCCTCTAGCTTTCCTTCTAAATGGTCTTTGCAAGCCATAAAAAAAGAGGCTATTTTTTGTTCAAAACTAGTCTGCATCATATTTAAAAGAGTATAAATTTGCTTTTTAAATCTTTCTAAAATCGCTCTTTTATTATCTATTTTATAGTATATAATAAATCTAATTTTATATACAAAGTTTTTCTCTAAAATAATATGTTTTAAACTATACCCATCAATCGCTTGATTAATTTTAAGGGCTCTGGTGCAACCCCCTAATAAGCAAGACTAAATAATTTAGCTTCCTGTCTAAATTATATGCTATAAGGTTTGATTATCAGTTCCACTTGCTGGGTTGCATAGCTTCTGTTTCTTAATACTGAACCATATTTTCTTTTAATCACACTAAATACTGTTTCTACTTTAGATCTTTGATGATAATTAGCCCCGCTTATTTTCTTGTTATGCATATAACCATAGAAATTATTATGGTATGCTGAAGGAATAACTGGGATTGCTTTTAATTTTCTTATTGTAAATCCTCTTGTATACTTACTGTCATATCCCTTGTCACCAATTAAATATTTTATCTTAAGATCTTTAATCAGATCTTTAACATACATGAAATTATCTCTTCCTGCTTTTTTGTTAATTTTATATTTGAGAATTAACTGCTTGTCTGTATCTAGGACCAAGCTTAATTTTATGTATTTCTTTGTTTTACGCTTGTATTCAGGAAATAAATGCTTGTTAATATTCCTGTAATAGGAGCTTTTTGATTCTAATTCAAATCCTGTTGCATCTATTGCAACAGTATGTGCTTGTCTTATTCCAAGCACAAGATGTACTTGCTTTTTTATTCTATTTACCAATCTGATTATGGTTGTATGGACAGGAACTCTATATAATCCAAGGATTAATCTTGCATCTGAATTTGATCTTAACCATGAAACAACTCCTCTTGTGGTTAACTTAAGCTTCTGCATTAAAATATAAATTGCAAACTTCTGGTGATTGCAATAAATCTTATTGCTAAATTTAGAGAAATATCTTGGAATTGATTTAGCAGTTTCTAATGCTTCATCAATAAACCTTAAATAATCTTCATACTCTTTATTCCTCAAGGGGCTCACTCTTCTTTTGATAATACAAAAGAGGCTAGAGCCTCCATCTATTTAAAAATTAGGAATGCACAGAGCCATTTTAAGTAATGTTTATAAACGGTTTTCTTTGTAATTTAGTAGTTATAGCGCGGTGGGACAGCCAGGAGATTTTTAACCTGAATGTCCGTCGGGCTCATATGGTTTGCCTAAGACACCCGAATATGGTTTAAAGAAATTTAAATCGTCGGTTTGGTCGGTAGTTCAAATCTACCCCGCGCTAGTCAACTGGGGGGTTTTAGCCCCAGTAATTATTTTATTATTAATAATATCAAAGATTCTTCTTAATAAAACATCACCCTTATCAAAATGACAAACTCCATTTCCTTCTTTTTTAAAACCATCATCATAATTCAGAGGAGAAAACATTTTCTTTGGAAAATTTAATTTATTGGACCAATAATTAACAACTTCATCTGCGGAATTAAGAAAATGATGAATTTGAAAACATTTCCCTTTTATTGCAGATTTTAATAATAATTTTGAATTATTTAATTCATCGAGAAATTTATTTAAACATGTTGGACTTTTATTTGTTATAATAAATCTTCTATAACTTGTTCCTCTAATACTATTTAATCCTTCTCCTTTGAAAAACCCTAAACCCCAACAAAATCCAGGCGTTAAATAGATATATCTTGGAAATTTTCTTTGGAATCTTTTTTTCATAATAGTTTTTGTCGAATAATAAAAGACATAAATTTCTTCTTCATTAATTATTTCTGTTTCAAGTTTATATTTCATACCGCTGGACCAATTAGGATAAGTATATTCTTCTTTTAATAGATCCATTAAATCAATTTTAAACACAGCTATATTAAGCTTCCAAATTATTTAATCATTTATTTTAACTTAAAAGTAAGCTGAATATGTAACTCATAAAACGCGACATAAGATTTCCGGATTTTTCGAAATATTTTCAGAAATTCAGGAAAGTTTTCTATTTATTTTATACTTATTTCATTGCCTTCAATTTTAAATTTAATATCCAAGAATTTCTCAATTATTTCAATATTTGATTTAATATGATCAGTTATTTTGCTAGAGATAATTTTTCCATTTTTAGCCAAAGCCATATAGATTAATAATTGATCTGCTGTAAAAAAATCAACTGTACACTTGGAATTTATTTCAGTCAATAAATTATTTGCACATTCTTTTCCTATATCCTCTGCCTTAACACCCAATTTTCCTAGAGTGGTATATCCTATTATTGTTTTCTCATATTTAGCAATTCCAGAAATAAAGCACCCAGGATCTAAAGAAGCTACATATTGTTTATGCATTTCTAAATTATCACCAAGAACACTTGCAAAGCCATTCAATAATCTTTGAGCTACTTCTTGTTCCCTTAAGCTTTGAGAAGAAACAGCAAATGCATGAATTTTATCTAATTTACCCCTTTCAGTTAAGATTAAAGGCTTTATTTTTTTACAAGGCATAATTTTTGCTATTATTTGTCCTCCACCTTTTGGAATAAAGCCCTCTTTTTCAACATTTACCATAACATCAATATTCATTAATTTTAGAATTTGCAAGAAAACTGCCTTTATATAAAATGCTTGCGGCGCCAAAGGATTGGAAGTGCCCCCACTTATTTTTAAATTAGATTTTTGTTTAGCAAATAATAAAGGCGGGAGCAAAGCCTGCAAAACTAAAGTTGTTGATCCAGCTGTTCCAATATCAAAATTGTAATTTCCAGGAATTATTTTAGATGGCTTAAATTCCAGTTCTTTTGAATGTTGAGAGTTTCCTTTAACTTGAGCACCACAAATCTTTGCAGCTGCATTAACTGCAGTTAAATGCTGATTTTGCAGTCCTGGCTTATCTCTTTTTCCCCTTATATTAATAAATTTGAATGGTTTTTGAGTTAATATAGACAAACTCAAACTTGAACGAAGAGTTTGCCCCCCAGAATGTATTCCGTCTATTGTTATCATATTATTATTAAAACTGATACCTTTAAAAAAGTAATGAATAAAATTTCACTTAATCCCCTATATATTTTGAAAATAAGCTCTTAGCTTCTTTTTCATCTTTTGCCTTTATTAAAACCTTGTTTTTGAATAAAGTTATTGGCAAATTCTCTTTTTTTAACCTATTACTAACTTTATCAAAATCAAATTTTCCTTTTATTAAATAACTTGAACTGCCACAGAATTTAACAATTTCTTTTGATTTTTTGCCTTCTAAATAACCAAATATTTTCTTTGAACAAACAGAACAATCTTTGCTTTTATTTATTCTTATTTTTATTAATTCATTATTTTTTAAATTGAAATAAAGTAAATTTTTTTCATATTCCTGATTTAACAATATTTTTATAGCTTCATTAACCTGCAAACTTGAGATTAAATGAGTAGTTGAATTTAGGACACCAAAAGTTTCGCATGTTTCAAGGCCTTGAATTTCTTTGAAAATACAATTAAAACAGGCATTATTTTGAACTATATTAAATAAATATCCTTCAGTTCCAATTGCTGAGGCATAAATAAAAGGAATTTTGTTTTTTATTGAAAATTCATTAATTAAAAATCTAGATTCTAAATTATCAGTACAATCCAAAATCAAATCAGATTTAATTAAGTTAATATTTTCATTATCCAGATTATCAAAATAAGAAACAATTTCTATATCTTTATTTATTTTATTTAATTTTTCTTTAATTACTACAGCTTTGCTTTTACCAACATCTTCTTCAATATACAAAGATTGCCTTTGCAGATTATGTAATTCTATATTATCCCTGTCAATTAAGACTAATTTTTTTATTCCAGCTCTTGCTAATAATTCGGCTGAAACAGAACCTAAAGCACCAAGACCTATTATTGAAACTGTTTTTTTTGACAATAATTCCTGATTTTTTTTACCAATTAATTTTTCCTGCCTCATATATCTCATACAAAATATATTTTCCAGCCTATTTTTAAATCTTATGATAAGCTTTTGAGAAAGAAACTTTTGTAAAAACCAGAAATTATTTTGATAGTATAAGGCATAAGAGCATAAATTTTGAAAAAATATAATTCTACTTTTAAGTTACTAAGTAATCTTTATATAATATTTGAATTTAATAAAAATATCTCATAATAATTAATCAAAAAGACAAGTATTTAAATAAAAAAATCTTTTTAAGAAAAGAGGTGATAATAGATTGAGTTTAACTGAAAAGAACCTTTCTGAAATAGAATTTGAAAAAAGAGCTATTGATGATTTAGAGTTAATGTTTAATCATAAAAGCAAAGTTACCAAAATTGTTCCTCCAGAATACATCAAAGATTACAAGCACTTATTATTCTTTTTAAGAGATTTACTAAATCAAGAGAAACTACCAATGCACCCAAAAAATAATTATTTGGGTGAAAATAAATTAGCACATGATATTTACAAAAGCAAATACTATTTAAAAAATTTGAAAGACGAATTAATTGAGAAAAGACCTGAGGAGACTTTTGCAAGGTTAGCTGCTTTCTTAGCTGCTGTTGAAACTTCAAAAGAAAAGCGAGAAGAATGCGCAGTAAAATTCTATATTGATCTAGTTGAAGGCCATTTTTTGCCAGGCGGAAGAGTAATTGCAGGCGCAGGAGATTTATACAGACTGAAAACATTGGGAAATTGTTTTGTTTCTATGATTGAAGAAGACAATATAGAAAGCATCTACAAAGCAGCATATGAATGTGCAAGAACATATTCTTATGGCGGAGGAATTGGTGTTGATATGTCAAGCCTAAGACCTAGAGAGGCTTTAGTACATAATGCAGCTAATCATTCTACTGGTGCTGTTTCTTTTATGGAAATATATTCCTTAACTACTGGTTTAATTGGACAGAGCGGAAGAAGAGGCGCCCTAATGTTAACTTTAGATGTCAAGCATCCTGATATTTTCCATTTTGTTGATGTAAAAAGAGTTCCTAATTGGGTAACTAGGCAGATTACAGACCAGTGCAAATGGTCTAACTTATTTAATGAAAGGCAATTGCATGAAATTGAAAGGCAGATAAGGGAAAATACACAAGTAAGATTTGCAAATATCAGCATGAAAGTTACTGATGAATTTATGAATGCTATTGAAGAACAAACAAAATTTGGGAAACATAAATTACTTGTCTATAAAAGATTTAAACAAGATGAGCCTGAGGAAACAAGACAGGGATATATCCATTATTCATTTGGAATTCCTTCAAAGGACTTAGAAAATTATGAATTTGTTGATAAATTTGATTCTGTTTATGAATTAAATAATTTCTTGTTAAATTATAAAAAAGAAATTAATGAAGAAAATTTAAGAGATGAAAATTTAAGAAATATATTTGGAGATTTTATTTTAAAATTAGAAGAATCTGATTTAGCAATTCATTATGCTGGAGATTTTTTATTATACTTTAATTCAGACCAAACAAAAGAAGTTAGGAAATTAATCAAAGCAAAGGAATTGTGGGACAAGTTTATTGCCAGCAATTATAAGACAGCTGAGCCTGGATTAATTTTTTGGTCAAGAATGACAAAATATTCCCCTTCAAATTATGTTGGAAGGCCAATTATAACAACTAATCCTTGCGGAGAAATTTCACTTGAAGATGGCGGAGCCTGCAATTTATCTGCAATGAATTTGTCAAGATTTGTAGAAAATGGATATACTGAAAATGCAAAAATTAACTGGGAATTATTAAAAGAATCAGTTACAAATGTTACAAGGTTTTTAGATAATACAATTACATGGAATATGTTTATGAATCCATTAGAGAAACAAAGAGTTGCTACTTCTGAAACAAGAAGACTTGGATTGGGAGTAATGGGGATTGCTGACATGTTAAATCAGTTAGAAATTGGCTATGACTCTGATGAAGGATTAGAATTAATTGGAAAAGTAATGAAATTTATTGCAAACACTGCTTACAAAGCATCTTCTTATTTAGCTTTGGAAAAAGAACCTTCCCCATTATTTAATTATGAATCTTATTCAAAATGCCCATTTTTCCAAGAGTCCATTGACCAAGATGTAAAAGATTTAATAAGAAGAAGTGGATTAAGAAATATTGCTTTATTGACCATAGCTCCAACAGGAACAACTTCAAATGTTGTTCTAGGTTTTAAAAACAAAGAAAAATATTATGTTGGAGTAAGTTCTGGTGTAGAGCCTATTTTTGCTTTGTATTATCAAAGAAGATCTGAAACATTGAACAAAGAAGAAAGTTCTAAATTCTATAATGTATTTCATCCTACTATACAAGCTTATTTAGATTTAAAAAACTTAGATGAACAAGCACAAGATGTAACTAATTTAGAAGAATTAAGAAAAGTATTGCCTACAAGTTTTTTTAGAACATCTCATTTTATCAATGCTGATAAACGAGTTGAAATTCAGGGAATTTGTCAGAGATATATTGACCATAGTATTTCAAGCACGGTTAATTTACCTGAGAGCATCAAGCCTGAAATGGTTTCAAGCATTTATTTTGATGCATGGAAAAAAGGATTAAAGGGAATTACAATTTATAGGGACGGATCCAGGTATCCTATTTTAAGTGTTGCCCAAGAACAGACTGAATTCCAAGAAGTTAAGAAGAAAACATTTAAAGTTTATACTAATAGTGAAGAACTTTTATTAAAAGGTGATGAAGTATTTGTTTTAGAAAATGGATCATTAAGTACTGCTTATCATTCTATAAAAGAAAATCATCCAATAAAAATAGAAGAAATTAATCTGGAGACAGGGCAAGCTGTTATTTCTAATTTTATAGAGAAATCTACAGATAAAAATACTTGTGAAATTAAGATAGAAGATGGAAAAGTAATAAAAACTTGTGAATAAGTGTTATCACTTTACAGAGATAATAATAGAAACTTTTAAATAAAGGAAAAATTTATTTTTTCTTATGAAAAATTTATATAATTTTCCACCCATAATACTATGTGGGAAAATGATGGACAAAGGGCTTAGAGAGGAAATAATTAATAAAAAGGCCTATTTAGAAGATCTAGATCCTTCAAGAATCTCTCTTAATTCTGAGTTTTGGAAAGCTATTGAAGAAGAAGCATTAATCCATTCTTTTAGAATAGAACTCCCTAAAGCTAGGATTTCAACAAAAAAAGCTTCTCAACAAAGCAGAGCAAATTACAAGAAAGTTTATGATGCTGGAGTTGAATGCATGAGAAACGCTTGGTTATGGGCAAAACAATTATATTTACAGCAAGGATTATTTGATCAAGAATTAATAATCGGAATAGCTGAACGCATAGAACCTGAAATTGTTTTGGGATATAGGCATGACCAAGTTCGTATCCTGGGATCATATAACCTGCCTCCACGTCCTGAAAAAGTGCCTTGGGAAATTGAAAAATTAATTCAACAAACATTAACTATCTCAACATTAGAAAAGGCACTTAGGGTTCATTTTGAAATTGCAAGAATACACCCTTTTCCAGATGCAAATGGAAGAACTGCCAGAATGGTTCAGAATTTAATTTTAGCTCAAGAAGGTTTGCCACCAGTTGTTATTTATGAAGGGGAAAGAGCGCATTATCAAGATTTAATTGGGGAGGCTGTTCATGGGTATTCTCTGAAAGAAGAAAAAGGAAAACCTTCTGATGAAGAGAAAACTTTTTACACATTTTTGGCAGGAAAGGTAAATATTTGCTTAGACAAACTTATAGACCACCTTGAAAAATGAAAAGATGTTCTTTATTTTTATTTTCTTCATTCTAACTTAATTATAGATTATTCTGATGATTAGAATAATCTATAATACTGACAGGTCTAACCTGAATTGCGATAGGAACCCTCAGAATTCGAAATCTAAAAAAGACGGAATTTCGGGGGACGGAATGACCCAAGTTTATCTAGGAATTTTTTATTTTTGATGAAACTTTCCTTAAATGTTTCTAATTCGTTTTATTTCTAAAGACAATTATAAACCAGAACACGAATTAGCAGAAAAATTAGTAGATTCAATTGAAAATGAACTAGAGACAAAACTCAAAAACCACTAAATATATTTAATATATAATCTAAAGAAATCTTTAAATGTTTTCTTAAATTTTTCAATTACAAATCTTTCAAAAGAAGTTTTATGTTTATTATCAAAAGCCCCTAGTGCAGAAAAATAAGCGCTTCGCATTGTTTTTCTTATAATGATTGGTGGTAACCCAGACTCCAATAAAATAGCATTTAATAATATTCTTCCAACTCTGCCATTGCCATCCTCAAATGGATGAATACGTTCAAAACGAGCATGAAATTCGGCCCCAAGTCTTAAAGGGTGCACTTTATTTTTATTTTCTTCATACCATTTCAAAAGACTAGTCATTTCATTTTCAACGTTTTCTGGTGGCGTGGTTTTAACATTACGCATCAGAAGAAAATTAGGAAGTTTCTTATAACCGATACTTACTCCAGTATCATTTACAATAACTCTATGTAATTTTATGATAGACCCGTGCGTTAGTTTAATTTTGTTACTAAACAATAATTGATTTGCAACACGTGTGTTTTTTGTTTCATAAATTTCTCTTAAATCTTTTCCTTTTGGAACTATATTTTCAGTTAAAATAAGTGTTACATCTTTTAGTGTCAGGGAATTTCCCTCTATAGAATTTGATTCATATGTAAAATTAATAGTGAATCTATCAATAATATCATCCCATTGCTTTCTCGTTATTTTTTTCTTCAGATGTTTGTATTCAACACGAATATCTTCAATTGATTCTAATAATTCTTTGGTAAAAACTTCATCAGTAAAATATTTACCCAAAGCATATCGCCTATAGCCTACCTTTTCTTTTTCAATAAAATATGCCTTTATTGCTTGGCTATTGACCTCATCAGCATTTTTAATAAATTTAGAAACCTTCTTTACACAATCATTCGGTAATCTAAATGAATATTCCGCATATAAATACCATTTTCCATTGATAATTTTCTTTTTCACCGAAACCATAATTTTAGTTACCCATACAAATATTTAAATCTTTCTTTTAGTAGGGGTAATTCAGAAATGCGTATTAAAAAGTCTTCAGAAACTATTATAAACATATTTTGTTAATAGGAGGATCTGGGGGATTTATGGTTACAAAAGTCAGGAAACGAGATGGAAGAATAGTTCTTTTTAACAAAGATAAGATAGTTGATGCTATTTTTAAAGCAATGAACTCTGTGAATAAAGTTGACCATGAACTGGCAGAGAAATTAGCAGACATAATAGAAACAGATCTTGAAAATAAATTCAGCAAAAAAGACGCCCCTAATGTAGAGGATATTCAGGATTTAATTGAAAAAGCTTTAATAAAAGAAGACCTTGCTGAGGTTGCTAAATCTTTTATTTTATACAGATATAAAAGATCTGTAATAAGAGAAGCAAAACAATCCTTAATTGGAAAAATAGATGATTCAGACTTAAGCATTACATCATTAAAAATAGCAGAAGCCAAATATCTTCTAAAAGACGAGAATGGAAATATTATAGAAACTCCAATTCAAATGTTCCAGAGGGTTGCAAAATTTATAGCTAATGTTGAGAAAAAATACAATAAAGATGAAATGTATATAAAAGATTTAGAAAAAAAGTTTTTTGGCATAATTTCAAACTTGGAATTTCTGCCTTCTGGAAGAATTTTAGCTCATGCTGGAACTGACTCAAATTCTTTAGCAAGTTCAATTGCCATTCCAATAGAAGACAGTTTAGAAGATATTTTTACTTCTTTATTGCATGCAGTGACTTTGCAGAAAAAAACTGTTGGGACTGGATTTAATTTTTCCAAAATAAGACCCAGGGGAAACAGAACTTCGGAAAATTATGGAAAAGCAGTCGGACCTGTTGCATTTATGCATATTTTTAATAGTGCTAGTGAATTAATAAAATGCAGAGGAAATAGAAAGAGCGCTAATATGGGAATTCTTAGAATTGATCACCCAAATATTATTGACTTTATTGGAGCAAAAGAAAACCAGAATTATTTGAATAATTTCAATATTTCAGTTGGATTAACTGATAAGTTTTTAGAAGCTGTAAGAAAAAATGAAAATTATGATTTAGTTGATCCTTTTACAGAAAAATCAGTTTCCAAGTTAAATGCAAGAAAAATATTTGATATGATTATTTCTACTGCATGGAAAAACGGAGAGCCAGGATTATTATTTTTGGACAATATTAATAGAAAAAATCCAACTCAAGAATTAGGAAAACTTGAAATTACAAGTAGCTGTGCTGAAATGGCATTATATCCTTATGAGGGTGCTTTTTTAGGATCAATTAATCTGGAAAAATTTATAAAAAGTGATGAAATAGATTATGAAAAACTTGGCTATGTAATTAAATTAGCTGTAAGGTTTTTAGATAATTCTATAGATGTTTCTAATTATTCAATAGAAAAAGTAAATGAGATTACTAAAGCAAATAGAAAAATTGGCTTGGGAATAATGGGTTTTGCTGATCTGCTATATGGAATGGAAATTGCTTATAATTCTGAAAGAGCATTGGAAATTGCTGAGGAACTAATTAAATTTGTACAGAAAGCTGCGAGAGAAGAGTCTTCTAATTTAGGAATTGAAAAGGGGAATTTCCCAAATTACAAGAAAAGTATTTTTGTAAAAAAGACGCCGATGCGAAATGCAACTGTTACAGCTATTGCACCATCAGGAAGCATAAGTATTTTGGCGGAAACAAGCAATAGTATCGAACCAAATTTTGCAATTGGATATATGAGAAATGTTCTTGGAAATACCCAAATAATGTTTGTAAATAAACATTTTGAAAAGATTGGAAAAGATAAGGGATTTTACAGCCCTTCTTTAATAAAAACTATTGTAGAACAAGGCTCATTAGAGAATATTGAAGAAATACCAGAAAAAATAAAAAGAATTTTTGTTGTTTCACACCAAATTAGTCCTGAATGGCATGTTAAAATGCAGGCAGTTTTTCAGAAGCACATTGATAATGGGATTTCAAAAACTATTAATTTTCCTTTTACAGCAACTTTGCAAGATGTTGAAAGGGGATATTTCAAAGCTCATGAATTGGGATGTAAGGGGATTACAATTTATAGGGATGGAAGCAGGATAGAACAAGTAATAAATTTAAAAGAACCTACAAAATAAAAAAGATGACAGCTGGAGACAAATTAGGTCTTGTACATGTATATACTGGAGAAGGTAAAGGAAAAACTTCAGCTGCAATGGGATTATCTTTAAGAGCTATAGGCCAAGGTTTAAATGTATTTATTATTCAATTTATGAAAGGCGGAGCTTATACTGGGGAATACATTAGCGCCAAGAATTTTTTGCCAAACAACGAATTTTTACAATATGGAAGGGGCTGTATTAAAGAAAAGAAACAATTAAAATTAATTGGTTTTGATGAAGGAACTCACTTTTTTGACCAAGTAAGAGAAGATATTGAATGCGGACCATGCAGATACTGTTTTTTAAATGATGAAGAACAGAGAAGATATGTAAGATTAGCTTTTGACAAAGCAAAAGAAATTACTTCTAAAGATGAATATAGCTTAGTTGTTTTAGATGAAATAAATGTTGCTGTGAAATATGGATTCATTAGTGTAAATGAACTAGTTGAACTGATTAAAAACAAAAATAAAACAACTGAACTAATCATTACTGGGAGAGATGCTGATCCAAAAATAGTTGAAATGGCTGATTTAGTTACTGAGATGAAACTGGTAAAGCATTATTATGACAAGGGAGTTTCTGCAAGAAGAGGAATTGAATATTAAAATTATAGCTAATTTATCGTGCCCATATAAAATAATTTTTTCAAGAATAAGTATTGAACATCAAAAATTTGTTCAGTAGTATCTTTCTATTTTAAATTCTTCTTCTATTTGTAAATACTACTCCTTGCTTTTAGTCTCTGTTTG
>Ga0209542_10004832_pt1 | contig 27397 bp, 27 predicted proteins | sample RifCSPhighO2_01_FD_184028 | JGI IMG/M metagenome (GOLD analysis project Ga0209542, IMG submission 184028) | Soil microbial communities from Rifle, Colorado - Rifle CSP2_plank highO2_0.1 (SPAdes) (version 2) | ecosystem: Environmental > Terrestrial > Deep subsurface > Rock core/Sediment ...
GATATCACGGAACATAATCCCGGTTTTGGGCCAGTGGGGCACGGTTCTGATTCTCGATTTTATTGGCATATTTACTCCTCTATACTATTTGAAACCCCATACTAAAGTATGGGGAATAACTGCAATTATAATATTCCCCACACTTCAGTGTGGGGTGTCAGTACTTCCTAAATCCTCGGTATAGTTTTGATCAAAAGCTGCTTAACTTTCTCCGCGTTCTCTTTCATTACTTTCATGACCATTTCAAAAGTGACCGGCTCCTCGGCCTCTTTCCAGCAGTCGTAATCGGTCGACATGGCGATTGTCTGATAAGGGATGCCAAGCTCGTTGGCCAGGATTACCTCCGGGCAAGTTGACATGTTGATTATATCCGCTCCCCAGGCGCGGAACATGTGGCTCTCGGCCCGGGTCGAGAAGCGGGGGCCCTCGATGGTCACGACCGTCACATCGCGGTTATATTTAAAGCCAAGCTCGTCTGCGGTTTTGCAGAGGATATCGGTTAGCTTTTTGTTATACGGGTCGCTCATCGGCGTGTGGACGACTTTATCGTGAAAGAAAGTCATGTTCCGGTGCCTGGTAAAGTCAATGAATTGTGAGGGGAAGACCAGGTTGCCCGGCTTGATCTCTTCTCTCAACGAGCCGACCGCCGTCGCCGCCAGGATATGGGTACAGCCCTCTTCTTTTAAGGCAAAGATGTTGGCCAGGAAGTTGACCTTGGTCGGCATAATGCCGTGGTCTTTGCCGTGGCGGGCGAGGATCACGACTTCTGTCCCTTCTATCTTGCCGCATGTCAGGGTGGAAGAGGGCTGGCCGAACTTGTTCGTAACCTCTTTTTCGGCCGGATTTTTCAATATTTTCGGGTCATCCAGCCCGGAGCCGCCGATTATGCCAATTTTTGACATGGTTTTTGTCGAACTCATATTGTGAGACTGGTTAGGAATGCACCCCAGACTGAAGTCTGGGGAATATTTCCCGAATAAATTCCCCACACTTTAGTGTGGGGTTTTGAGTTCCTAACCAGTCTCATTGTGATATAATTATAACATAATGAAAGAAAAAGTGATTCGTTTGCCGAAAGATTTCAAAAAATATTTCTGGGATGTGGATTTCAAGAAGCTGTCGTTTAGCAAATATCCTAATTCTATTTTGGAGCGGCTAATGCGATTAGGGGACATGACAGCAGTGCGTTGGCTGCTTACAACAATAAATAAAAAAATGTTGCGCAGTTATGTTTTGAAGCACGGGGATCGTCAATTGGATAGAATAAGCAATAATTTTTGGCGAATTTATTTGGGCCTCCCGCCCTCTAAAAAACCGGTCAACTCTATCTGGCCTTATTAAGGGAGAATTATGACGGCGCCGCATTTTGAGATATTAGACAAAAAGAGAAAACAGCTTCTGCCTTATTTTAGGCGATTCAAGGATCGTTTTTACCTGGCCGGCGGAACAGGCCTGGCTCTCCAACTGGCCCATCGCGATTCGATTGATTTTGATTTTTTTACCGCCGACGACTTTGATTCCGATGAATTATTGCGGGAGGTAAAAAAGGTATTTGCCGGCCATTCGATCGAAGTGATCCAGGCGGGCAATAAAACATTGAATTTGATCATAGATGAAAACGTCAGAGCGTCGTTCTTCTGCGTCAAAGATAAATTAATTAAGCCGGCGCACGATTATGATTATTTGAATGTCGCGGATGTTGAAGATATTGCCTGCATGAAAATAGCCGCCTTGCCGCGGGCGGAATTTAAGGATTATGTCGATCTATTCTATATTTTTAAGCTTACGACTTTAAAAAAAATAATCGCCGATTGCGGGCAGAAATACGCGAATTTTAATGCTATGGTTTATTTAAAAGCCCTGGTTAGCTTTAGCGACATTAATATTACAGGAATTCTGTTTAGAAAAGGGAAGCGGGTAAGGTTGTCGGAAATTAAAAAAGATTTCGAAAAGCGGGTCGGTGAATATCTTAATTCCGTCCGGAGCGCGGAGTAAAAGATGGCTTCTGATAACTCTGATTATCAGGAAATCCCCCTTGAGGCGATCGATGTTCCGCATCATCGCGAGCGAGAGGGCGAAAAATTCACCCAGCTGACCCTTAACCTGAAGACGCAGGGTTTGCTTCACCCGATCAAGGTCAAAGCTGAAGCCGGCGGCCGCTACACGCTAATCTTCGGCGAGGGACGATTGAGGGCGGCCAATGAGCTGGGCTGGGGCAAAATCTTCGCTCAAGTCGTGGACAGCGCCACCGATCAAGAAGTGCTGGTCGAATGGCTGACCGAGAATCTCCAGCGGGTCGACATGAGCCCTAAAGACAAGGCGCTCAATATTGCCCGCTTGATCGAACACTTCGGCTACTCGATCAGAAAAGTTTCCGATCATCTCGGCTTGAGCGAAAGCTATGTTCGCGGCTTATACGCCGTGATGAAGGACGGCTCGGTCAGGCTGCGGAACGCGCTGAACAAGAAAATGGCTGTCACCGCGACACAAATCGCCGCCAAGTTCAAAAATAAGGCCGTCCAGAATGAATTCCTGGACACTTTTAAAAAAGAAAAAGTCAAAAAGCAGTCACAGCAAAGGGCGCTGGTCAAAGCCGTTCCCCGGGGGATTTCGGACATCAACGCTTCTCTGGCGCAGATTCGCCGGCAATTAAAAGATTATCGCGGACTGGTCGATATCGCCGAAAACCGCCTCGACCTGTTAGCTCCCGGCTTAAAGAAGCTCAAAAAAGACCCCAAATTCGTCAACAAAATGAAAATCTATAAAATTCCTTTTACCTGGAGTGGAGCGTGACAAAAGAAATAATGTTTATCGATCAGGCCAAATTGGCGCCTAATGACATTATTCGGGGCGATATTGAAAGCAAAACCTTTGATTACAACATTGATATCCTCAAGTCATCTATTGAGGCGCAGGGGATTTTGACGCCCCTGCTGGTTTCGCAATCCGACGGCAAATACCTGATTGTCGACGGCAACCGCCGCTTCGCCGCCGGCGTGCGGGCCGGCTTGAAAGAATTCCCCTGCCTTGTTATCAAAGAATTGAAAAGCGATAATTTCGCCAAAATCACCGAAGTAGGTTTTTCCGCCAACGAACTGCGGCAGAATCTGACGCCCTCGCAGGAGATTGAAGCGCTAAAGAAGGTTTGTGTGGAGGGAAATCTTACTTTAGAAGAGATTTCTGAATCGACAGGGAAAACAATTAATCAATTGATGAATATTAGCCAACGCGCTGGTTTGCATGAAGAAATTATAGTGATGATGGACGAGGGTAAGATTTCAAGATCAACTTCGGATAAGATAGTCGCGCTCCCTAAAGAAGAGCAGATTGAGGTTGTGGAAACATTAAAAGCATTATCTATTCCATTGACCGAAGAAAACATACGATTATACAGAGGACGTCCGGCCAGAATTGAAAATATGCATATTTCTAAAAAAATCGTCAAAAAACTCAAGGAAAACATCGGCCTGCACGCGGAGGAGCTGGAAAAATTAAAGCGGCACTATCGAAACCTTGAAAAAGAATTAGCTTCAGCCCATCAATTAGTCCAGCGTATCTGGCGCGTGCCCGAACTGCACGATTATCTCAAAGATAATCAGCCCGGCGTTTATAAGGATTTCAAAAGAGTCTTGGCTGTGCTGGGATTCTAGTGAATAAAGTCGGCATCACTATCATCGGCGCCGGGGTCATTGGCCTGGCTATCGCCGCCGAGTTAAGCAAGCAGCATAAAGATATCGTTTTGCTCGAAAAAGAATCTTCCTTCGGCCAGCATACCAGCAGCCGCAACAGCGAGGTTGTCCACGCCGGCATTTATTATCCCAAAGATTCGCTCAAGGCAAAGCTCTGCGTTGAAGGCAACAAGCTGCTTTACGATTTTTGTGAAAAATATTCTGTGCCGCATGCCCGGCTTGGGAAGTTAATCGTCGCCATGAATGATGGCGAGGTTGTTCAGCTTGAAGAATTAATGGAGAGGGGTATGGGGAATGGGGTAAGGGGTATGAGGTTTCTCGAATCGGCGGAGATCGAAGCCCTGGAGCCGTCTATTAAGGCGAAGAAGGCGTTGTTCTCGCCCAGCACTGGTATCATCGATTCGCATATATTAATGAAGAAGCTGGAGGAACAGGCACAGGAGCAGGATGTGCTTATCTCTTACGGGTCTGAGGTCAGGGGTGTGAGGTATGAGGGCGGGGAATATTACATTAATGTAAATGGGGAAGAAGCGCTCAAGACCGGGAAACTGATCAATTCGGGCGGATTATTTGCCGACAAGATCGCGGCCATAGCCGGCATCGATATTCAGGCGAACAAATATCAGCTCCATTACTGCAAAGGCGAGTATTTTTCTTTTTCAAAGCCGTCATTTTTGAAGCATCTGGTCTATCCGGTGCCGGAGCAAGATATTAAAGGATTAGGCATACATGCTGTCCTTGATCTGGCGGGCGGTCTAAAGTTCGGTCCGAACGCCGAATATGTTAATGAGATCGATTATAAGGTCGATCCATCGCATCGCGCCAGTTTTTACAACGCGGTCAAAGATCTTTATCCCATGGTTAATGAAAGCGACCTGTCGCCCGATCAGGCAGGTGTCAGACCGAAACTTCAGGGGCCGGGCCAGGGCTTTAGGGATTTTGTGATCAGGGAAGAATCGGGTAATGGCTTTCCTGGTTTGATCAATTTGATCGGGATCGAGTCACCGGGGCTGACAGGTTGCCTGGCGATTGGAAAGCTTATTGCCGGTTGGCTTAAGGCCTGAAGCAAGTTGACACCTATTGCAACATTATGATACTATCTTGTCATGTCGCCGGTTTTGGCCAATGAAATATATACCGCTGAGGAAACAAAATCCCTGCTCAAGATATCCCGCTCGACTTTTCTGCGGTTGATCAAGAGGGGGGCCTTGCAGGCGCGGAAGGTGGGTGGGCAGTATCGGATATTGGGTGAAGAGATCATAAGGTTGGTCAAGCCGAATTGGAGCCAATATAAGGAGAAGAAATAAATGATTAAGAAAATAATGAAGATCGTTTCTGTAATTCTGACGATTAATTTTATCTTTTCGAGCCCGGGTTTAGCGCAAGTCCCCCGAATTCTTGGCGGACAGCAAACATTAAATACGGTCAACCAGATGATGTCTCAAGGAAATAATAATTTGAGAGGATCGGGTTTAAAAGGCTTAACCAGCGACACTTCGAACGCGTTTGATAACAAGGAGAGTGGCTCTCCCCAAAAACCGAATAAAATCGAATCACCCAGCGAGATTGAGGAATATTTTGCTAAAACCCTGACCGAAGAAGCCGAAGTTTATCAGTTTAAGCCCTTGAAGCAGTTTGGTTATGATATTTTTAACCAGAATGCCGTGGAATTGTCCAGTAATTCCGACCAGGTGATCAGCCGGGATTATGTTCTTGGGCCGGGGGACAATTTCTCGGTTACAATGTGGGGGATCGCTGAAGGGGTTTTTAACGTCGAAGTTGACCCGGAAGGGAACATTATTCTGCCAAAAGTTGGCGTGGTGCCGGTGGCGGGAGTCCGGTATGGAGAACTTAAGGATTATATTGAAGGTAAATTGACCAAATATTATGAGCAGGTTAACGTGGCGGTCTCGATCAAAAGCGTGGTCGGGGCCCGTATCTATGTGGTCGGTGAAGTCAGGCGGCCCGGGACGTACAATACTTCTTCTCTTTCAACGGCCTATAATGCCCTCTTTTTAGCCGGTGGACCGGTAAAAAGAGGGAGTTTAAGGGATATCCGGGTGATCCGGCGCGGTAAAACCATCGGCCGCATTGACCTGTATAACTTGCTGCTGGCCGGCAACCGGAGTCAGGATATAAATTTGATCGCCGGGGATACTGTTTTTGTGCCGGTGATCGGTCCGGTCGCGGCGGTGGCCGGGAACGTCAAAAGGAGCGGTATTTTCGAATTACCGCCAAGGGCGGACTTAAGCGAGGTCATCGGCATGGCGGGCGGCGTTTTGCCCACCAGTTATGTTAATCGGGTTCAAATCCAGCGCATTGTCGCCCATGACAAGAAGATCGTGACCGACAAGCAATTCAATTTTTCGGATAAAAATCCGCGTTTTTACATAGAAGTTAAGGATATGGACCTGATCAAGATCTATCCGATTTATTCGGCGGTTAACGACGTGGTTTATGTGGAGGGGGCTGTCAAATACCCGGGCCCGTATCAATGGAAAAACGGCATGACTATCCGGGATGTGATCACAGCCGCCGATGACCTGGTGATCGGGGCCTATTTGCCGAAAGCGGAGATCGTGCGCACCGATAAAAAAACATTTGAGAATTATTTTATCGATTTTGACCTGAAGAAATTTTTAGCCGGGGACAATTCGCAGAATTACGCGCTGGAAGCCAGGGACCGCGTCATGGTTTCTTCTGAATTTAAAAGTTCAAAACATGTGAGCATTGAAGGCGAAGTTAAATTGCCCGGCCAGTACATCATCGGCAAAGGCGAGCGCTTAAGCTCGATCTTGAAACGAGCCGGCGGTTTTACGGACCAGGCCTATATCTTTGGCGCGGTCTTTAAGCGGCAGCGCGCCAAGGATACGCAGAACAAAGCGATCAAAGAGTTGATCGGTAAAATGGAAATTGACCTGATCCATCGATCAAAAGAGCTAAGCTCGCCCGGCGCCGCAGTCGATGTCATTGCGGCCAAACAAGCGGAAAACGACAGGAACCGGGAATTAATCGATAAATTTAAGGAATCGGCTTTAGCCGAAGGCAGAGTGATTATTACACTGAAGGACCCGGAACTATTGGCGCTGACAAATGACGATATAGAATTGGAGGACGGCGATGAGCTGGTGATCCCAAAAATCCCCAATACGGTCAATATTTTGGGCGAAGTTTATAATCCCAGCAGCGCTGTTTATGTTGGGAACAAACCGGGCTCATATTATTTGAACATCGTCGGCGGGGTAACCGGGCAGGCGGATACCAGAGAGATGTATGTTATTCGCGCCGATGGCTCAATTGCCAGCCGGCGGCAGGGTTATAATATCAGCTCTTTAATCTTGATGCCCGGCGATACGATCTTAGTGCCGAAAAGCTTTGACCGCTTTGATTTCTGGCTGGCGGTCAAGGATTTCACCCATTGGTTCTATGAGGCAACGCTGGCCTTTGCCGTCATCGCGACGTATGTTAAGCAATAACGACGCGAAAGGAGTTAATTTACTATGGATGATGAAATTGATTTAAAAGCATATCTGGAGGTGATCATCAAGCATTGGCGAATGATCGTTTTGATCGGCGCTGTCGCGGCGTTGATCGGCTTATATCAGGGAATCACACAGCCAAGATTGTATAGAGCGACCGCGACTGTTATGCAGACCGACTCCGGGGGAGGCGGTTTAGGTTCGGCGCTTTCAATTTTTGGCGCTTTTGGCGGAGGAGGCGCGGGTTCTGCCGGAGAAGGAAAACTCATACCGATCTTAAAAAGCAGGACCCTGGCAAATGAGGTCGCAAAGAGCTTTGATATTAATATTATTAACCCTAAATTGGCGAGTATTGCAAAATTAAGCGAAGCAGAAAAAATGCAGGCATTGGCTGGCAGTTTGAATGGGGCAATGGAGGCGAAAATGGGAACTAGCGGCCTGCTCGAAATAACCGCAACTTGGCGTGATCCCAAAATTGCTGCCGAAATAGCCAATAAATATGTCGAAGGTCTGGGCCGGTTCCTCAATCTGCACGCGCTGAATATTAATTATCAATTAATTGATTCGGCAATCCCGTCTGGAGTACCGAACAATAAGAAAACAAAGGAAAAAACCGGAATGGGTTTGATCTTGGGCTTATTCTTGGGAGTGTTAATGGCGTTTTTTAAAGAATACTGGGAAAAAACACAGAAATAGCTATTTCGAATAATCAATTATCAGTATTGGCTTTGAATGACCATATGCGACAATGAATAGAATGACCAGTTCTGACTAAATATAATAGTCTCTTGACAAGTTATGCCTACCTGATAAAATAGTGTTTATGATAGTGGAAGAGCACGAAGTTTATACCCCGCTGGAGACCATCACTTTGCTAAAGATCTCTGACTCCACCTTTCGCCGTTTAATTAGAAACGGCGTACTCCGCGCCGCTAAAATAGGCGGTCAGTATCGCATTTTGGGAAAACACATCCTTCAAATATTAAGCCCCAGCTTGCCATCGAAAGTTAAGAAAACTTATAAGAAAGTTATTACTCAATTGGGGCCTGAAAATCATGATGTTTGAAAGGAGGCTTTTGCGTCTCAAACCGCTGAAAGATCGAAAAAATGATCTCGACCTTTCGATTATCCAACAAATTGAACCTGTCCGATCCGGCGCCATTAACGATGATTGGCGCATGATCGCGCGCCGAATTGTTGCGGCGAAAAAGGACAACGCCGCGATCATTATGATGATGGGCGGACATGTTTTTCGATCCGGCGTGCAGAATTATCTTATTGACCTGATCGAACGCGGTTTTATCACTCATTTAGCTACCAACGGTTCCGGTATGATCCACGATTTTGAATATGCTTTGATCGGGGCGACGACCGAAAGCGTCGCGCGTTATATTGACGAGGGGCAGTTCGGCCTCTGGCGGGAAACTGGAATGATCAATGATCTGGTGAACCAAGCATATAAGAATGACCGCAAGGCCAGAATGGGGGAAACGATCGGGCGTGCCATTCAGGAAGGTGATTTCCCTCATAAGAACATCAGTATTTTTGCTGCCGCTTTCCGTAATCAAGTGCCTATAACTGTCCATGTCGGGGTCGGCCAGGATATCATCCATGAGCATCCTAATTGCGATGGCGCGGCTACTGGCGCCCTTTCTTACAACGATTTCCTCAATTTCGCGGCTTCGGTCCAGCAGTTGGAAAACGGAGTCGTGATGAACTTCGGCAGCGCGGTCATGGGGCCGGAGATCTTTCTTAAAGCCCTGAGTATGGCTCGGAACGTGGCTAAACAAAGGAATGAAGCGATCAAACACTTCATGACCGTGGTTTGCGACCTGCACGAACTGCCGGAGCAATATTTGAAAGAGCCAGCCAAAGATGACCATAACTATTATTTCCGCCCTTGGAAAACTATGTTGGTCAGGACGACCGCCGGTGGCGGTGAAAGCCTCTATCTTAAGGGCCGGCATTCTGAAACTATCCCGGCCTTGTGGCAGGCATTGAATAATGAACGAAGATAACAAGATCCTCGGTTTGCCCGAACTGGCGCGGCAGATCGAACAACTCAAGTCCGAAGAAAAAACTGTTGTCCATTGCCACGGCTGTTTTGACCTGATGCACCCCGGGCACATTAAATATTTCCAGGCGGCCCAAAGGATGGGTGACATTCTAATAGTGACTATCACGCCGGATCGTTTCATTGATAAAGGCCCGGGTCGGCCTGTTTACAGCCAGCAGTTGCGGGCGGAAAGCATCGCCGCCCTGCAATGCGTTGATTATGTGGCGATCAATGAATGGCCAACTGCAGAAGAAATCCTTCGATTATTTAAACCGAACATCTATGTGAAAGGGCAGGAGTTTGAGAAATTAGTTGATAAAACCGGCAAGATCCAGCGGGAAGCGGCGGTCGTCAAGCAGGTTGGCGCGCACCTGCGCTTTACCCATGAGATCGTCTTTTCTTCGACTAAATTGATCGGGCAGTATATGCAAACCAAGACAGGAATGAAGAAATGACAAGTAAAATATTATCTTTTGAAGAACTGTTGAAAAAGACGAAAGAACTGAAGAAACAAGGTTTGACTGTAGTGCAAAGCCATGGGGTTTATGACATTATCCACCCCGGGATCGTTCAGCATCTCCAACTGGCAAAAGAGCGGGGGGACGTGCTGATCGTGACGATAATCAAGGACAAGCATGTCCGGTTGGGGCCGGGACGGCCGCTTTTTAATGAACGTTTGCGCTTAGAAAATGTGGTTGCCCTGCGGCCAGTTGACTACGTTGCGCTGGTCGATGAAGATATCCCCTTTGAATGTGTCAGATTGCTCAAGCCGGATATCTTTGCCAAGGGCAAAGCCTTTAAGGAGCGCGACCGGGTGGTTCACGGCAATATATTTGAGGAAGGAAAAGAAGATAATTTTGGAAAGACCAAAATATTGGAAACCGATGGCTTTTCTTTTCAAACCCAGCAATTGGTCAATAATCTCTTGGCGGTTTACCCAGATGGAACTAAAAAATTTCTGTTAGACTTTTCCCTCCGGTATTCCTTTAAAAGCGTTGCTACTCAATTGAACAAGTTGAAAAACCTGAAAGTTTTATTAATTGGTGACGGGATCATTGATGAATACCATTATTGTGACGCAATGGGCCGGTCTTCAAAAGCCCATCTGGTGGTAAATAAATATTTACATCAGGAAGTGTTTGCCGGCGGCGCTTTTGCTTTGGCAAATCATCTCTCCAGTCTGTGTGATCAGATCAACCTGGTAACGCTGTTGGGCGGAAATGACTCCAGAGAAAGATTTATTGCCAAAAATCTCCGCCCAAATGTGACACCCAGATATTTTTACCGTGCCAACAGTTCAACCATTGTAAAAAAACGTTATCTTAATAATTATTCAAGCCAGAAACTGTTTGAGGTCAATTACCTGGACGATCGCTATATTGAAGGGAAAATTGAAAAGGAAATTATTGATTATCTTGAGAAACAGATACCAAACTATGATATAGTGCTTGTTTCTGATTTTGGGCATGGCTTTATTACTGAGGGGATTATTAATTTAATTAAGCGCCGCGCGCGAAAATATGCGGTCAATACCCAAACCAATGCAGCCAATACTGGCTATAATCTGATCACCAAATACCAGACACCCTATTATATTTGTGTTGACGAAAGCGAGCTCCGGCTGGCGGCCCAGGAAAAGCATGCTTCAATTGAAGATGTTGCGCAAAGGATAAAAAAGCTGGTTGGCGCCCGGCACTTAATCGTCACCCTTGGGAAGAGTGGTTCGCTGGGTATTGGAAGGAACAACGAGATTAACCGGACCCCGATATTTTCTGCTGAAGTTGTTGATACAATTGGCGCTGGGGATGCCTTCTTTGCCTATACGGCGCCTTGTTTTGCGGTTGGTATGCCACTGGATCTGGTGTCTTTCATCGGTAATGTGGTCGGCGCCTTGGCGGTGCAGATCGTTGGCAATAAAAAACCGGTGGAAAAATATGAAGTCATGGAATATGTCCACAATTTACTAAGGTAGAAAGGATGCATAGATGATAAAAATAAAAAGTGTTTTGGTTACAGGTGGGGCAGGGTATGTTGGTTCGGTTTTAATACCAAAGCTGCTGAGAAACGGCTATAAGGTCAAGGTTTTGGATCTATATATCTACGGAGAAAATGTCCTTGATTCAGTTAAAGACAACCCGAATCTGACACAGATCAAGGGGGACATTAGAGATACTGGTTTGCTGGAAAAAGAGCTGCTGGGAACAGATGCGGTTATTCACCTTGCTTGCATTTCCAATGACCCAAGTTATGAATTAAATCCCGATCTTGGCAAATCCATTAATTTTGATGCCTTTGTTTCTTTGGTAGATGTTTGCAAAAAGACAAGTGTTAAGCGGTTTATTTATGCTTCGAGTTCCAGCGTTTATGGGATCAAAGGTGAAGAAAAAGTGACGGAAGATCTCCCGCTCGAGCCGTTGACCGACTATTCAAAGTATAAAGCGTTGTGTGAAGATCATCTTTTGGGTCTGAAAGAGCCTGGCTTTGTATTTTTAATTTTACGACCAGCGACAGTCTGTGGGTATTCACCGCGATTGCGTTTAGACCTTAGCGTGAATATTTTAACCAATCATGCGGTCAACAAAGGAAAGATAACGGTTTTTGGCGGAGAACAAAAAAGGCCCAATCTCCATATTGAAGATATGACGGATTTGTACGTAAAAGCTCTAGAATATCCGGATGAAATGATAGATCGTAAAATTTTTAACGCTGGATATCATAATATGAAAATGAAAGAAATTGCCGAGGTTGTAAAAAAAGTGGTGACTAGGGAGATGAAAAGAGATAGTTTGGAAATTGTCACAACTCCCACTGACGATAATCGATCTTATCATGTCTCATCTGAAAAAATCAAAAAGGAATTAGGTTTTGAGGCAAAGCGTTCGGTTGAGCAAGCGATAATAGATATCTGCAAGGCTTTTAATGCGGGATTAATACCCAATTCAATGGAAGACAAGCGATATTTCAATATCAAGACGATGCAATTATTAAATTTAAAGTAAGCGGAGGACTGTTATTATGAAAACCCGTAAAATAATGTTGGTTTATCCAAATTTTAAATGGATTAAGGGATATGAGGGTCGTACTCTCTGGCGGCTTCATCCATATAATATATGCTTATTGGCTGCCATACTCGAAAGAAAATATAATGTTAAAATAGTCGATGCCAATTTTGATGACCTGTCTCTATCGCAGTTCAAAGACGATATTTCAAAGTACGCGCCGGACATAGTCGGCATTTCCTTGAATGCCAATGAGTATGTTGACTCCGGGTTGATCGCTGCTGAGGCGATTAAATCGGTAAACCCGGGAATAAAAGTTGTATTCGGCGGTTCAAGCGTAATATTTAATCCTGATTACATTATGAGCAAAGAATCTGTTGATTTCGCGGTATGTGGCGAAGCAGAGGTCGTTTTCCCTATTCTTTGCGATTATTTATTCGGTCTTTCTGATCTGCCAAAGACTGGAATATTATTTGGAAAAGATGGCAAAGTTATTAATTTGGGCATGGCTGAGTATATAACTGACCTGGATTCATTGCCTTTACCGGCATACCATTTGGTTGATTTTAAGAAGTATGCAAATGCGATGCAAAGGGAGAGTACCGATCGGCCAAGAGATTTGCCATATGCAAGAATAATAACATCGAGAGGTTGTCCTTTTAGATGTTGTTTTTGTGCGGCCGGTGTTGTTTCCGGCAAGAAAATAAGATATCGAAGCCCTGACAATATAATGGCTGAAATTGATTTCCTGGTCAAGGAGTATGGCATAAAATCTATGATGATTGACGATGATAATATACTGGTCGATCGTGACAGAGCAATAAAATTCTTTAAATTGTTGATTTCACGAAACTATAATCTTAAATGGAATGCCATGGCTATGGCGGTCTTTAAGTTGGACGAAGAATTGCTCGATTTAATAAAACAAAGCGGCTGCCAATATATTAATGTCGCTATTGAGTCGGGCGTTGAGCGTGTGCTTAAAACGATCATCCATAAACCCGTTGATTTGGATCAGGCGAAATATATGGTTTCAAAAATTAAAGGCATAGAGATTGATGTGGTCGCCAATTTTGTGATAGGTTTCCCTGGGGAAACATGGAATGAAATCAGAAAAACCATTAAATATGCAGAAGATCTTGACGTGGATTATATCAAGATATTCATAGCAACTCCATTTCCTAATACTGAGCTTTATCGTATTGCGAAAGAGAGCGGGTCCTTAATTGAAAATTATGATATTAATAACCATCTTTGGACTGATGGATTCATACGAACTCCTGAGTTTAGGCCCCAAGATTTAAAAATATTTAGAGCTTATGAATGGGATAGGATCAACTTTTCGGATAGTCTTAGGAAAAAGAAGATCGCTGTGATGATGAATGTAACTGAAGAAAGACTGGATGAAATCAGAAAAACTACTTTAGCTAGGGCTAATCCATAAAGGGGGATAATCATGGGGGAGATATTTTTAACGCCGTGATCAGGCCAATATTGAATAGAAATGTTGGCAGATTATATGCAAAGCTGGAGCTATTATTCTTCAATTTCCTGGCTGGTATTCTTTTCCTTGCCTTGGTTGTCATAAAGTTAATAACTGGAAAGAAGATCGTATTTTGCGAATTCTTTTCTAGCCGGATTGGGCATATGGCCTGTGAGTTGGAAATTTTCTTGCGCAGATATAAGCAGGGAGGATTCTTTAATTCAAATAACACTATTTATGTTGGTTTTTGTTTGCATTTTCCCATAGGTAATCGTCAATTACTAAAGATGTATGGACGGCACTTATTTATTGTTACTAATAAATTATTCGCAAAATTGCTCAATACCTGGATAAAGAAGACTGGGTTTTATACTGTTCTGAGTTTTTATGGCAATGAATATTACGAGAATAACCAACTGAAACCCGTATTATCATTTACTGATGAGGAAAAAAAGCAGGGTAGGAAGCTTTTATCTGAAATGGGGATAGGGGAGGCCGATTGGTTTGTTTGTTTTCAAGCCAGAGATCCAAAATATCTTGGGCCCGGATCGGAATATCATGATTATCGAGATTGTGACATCGAAAACTATTTAAAGGCAGCTGAATATATTGCGGATCGGGGGGGCTATGCCATTAGGATTGGATCAGTAGTTGATAAGCCTTTAAGTAAAGGTAGGCATCCTAATATCATTGATTATGCGGTTGATTTTCGTTCCGATTTCATGGATATATTCCTGTTGGCTAATTGTAAATTTCTCTTAGGGAGCACCTCGGGCCCATACAATGTTTCTTCCGTCTTTGGTGTCCCGGTTGCTTGTGCCAATTTTATCCCTATTAGTTTTGTCCCATATAAAAAGAGCGATCTGTTTGTTCCCAAAAAAATATTCAGCAAAGCTCAAGGTAGGCATTTAACCTTCAATGAGATACAAGATTCGGAATTGATGGATGGCTATCAGTCCGAAGTATATAAGAAATTAGGGGTAGAAGTAATTGAAAATTCTTCTGATGAAATACTTGAAATGGCAAAGGAGATAAATATGCGACTAGATGGTAACTATGTGCCATATGTCAGCAATGAAGAAGAATATCAGAAGAAGTTCGATGCCATCTTCAAGCTCCGTCGCAATGGCTGCCCGACCAAGATCGGAACATATTTCTTAATAAAGAACAGAGATATGCTTGTGGCGTGAAATGATAAGGAGCTGAATTAACAAGGGAATGGAAAAAAATAATAAATTGGGACGAGAGATCGATCTTTTTGACGCTTATCCAAAATCCAAGCGGCCGATAGAAGAAAGATGCCAAACTGTCACTGAAGCAGATAAAGGCATCGCAAAAGAATTCGGGAAAGAGTATTTTGATGGGAGCAGAAATCAAGGTTACGGCGGATATAACTATGATCCGCGCTTTTTTCAGCCGGTCATAAAAAGGATCCAAAATTATTATAATCTAACATCAGAAAGCAACGTATTGGATGTAGGTTGCGGTAAGGGATTTATGCTTCACGATTTTCGCGAATTGATCCCCGGCATAAGAGTCGCCGGCATTGACATATCAGAGTATGCGATCGAACAGGCGATGCCCGACGTGAAGCCGCTGCTTAAAGTCGCAAACGCGAAGGGACTTCCTTTCCCGGACAATTCGTTTGACCTGGTCCTCTCGATCAATACGATTCATAATATTGATTTGGAGGGATGTAAAAACGCGCTGCGTGAAATTGAAAGGGTAAGTAAGAGGCACAAGTTCATCATAGTTGATTCGTGGCGAAACGAAAAAGAACACGAGCTGATGGGAAAATGGAACTTGACCGCTTTAACATATTTTGGCACAGACGGCTGGAAGAAGCTTTTTAAAGAAGTTGGTTATACGGGCGATTTTTATTGGTTCTTAGCCACAACAGCGTAGTTAATAATCGAGATGGAGTTTTGATAAACATGGGGAAAACACTTTTAACCGGACATAAGGGTGATATTGGCTCTATTCTCTTTGATTTGTATACAAAATCTAATCAGGAGATAGAACCTTTAGATGTAAAAGTGGATCGGCCAGCAAAGAGAATTATTCACCTGGCGGCTCGGACTCCCCCTGCATCAACTCAAATGATGTTAGATTCGAATATCTTTTATCTGCAGGAGGTTATTAAGTATGCGGTAAGGAATGGAGCCAAAGAGTTGATCTTTTTTTCCACTATTTCGGTCTACGGAAAACAGGACAAAGAGGATGTTGGCGAAGATGAAAAACCATGTGACCCGGATCTGTATGGTCTGACAAAACTCATAGGAGAGAAACTTTTACAGGATTCACAATTAAATGTACTTTGCCTGCGTTTGCCGGCGATCTTGGGAAACCGGAACACCACGAGTTTCATGTCCAGGTGTTTCGAGACACTGAAAAATAACGAGGCGCTCGAGATCTCAAATGCGCACCGGACTTACAATAATTTTATCTCTGCGGAGAACCTATTCGAATTTCTTGAGAAAGTTGAAATTAGCCGAAAATTCGATGTAGTTAACCTTGCCTCAAAGAAAGAAAAGACCGTTCTTGAGATCGCTGAAACAATCAAAGGCGCCCTTAATTCCAAGTCCGATATTATGGTCGCGGACAAGAAAAGCGGTTTTTTTAATATTTCCACCAGGAAAGCAGAAAACGAATATGGATTTGTTCCGTATGGGACAAAAAATTCTCTAAACTCATGGGTTCGGCAAAGAACAAATAAATGCTGAAAAAACTGGCAATAGGCGAGCTTAAAAAAAAGGCTGATTATATAAGGGCGAATGTCGTGGATATTTCCGTTAAGAACGGGGCGGGCCACATTGCGCCGTCTCTTTCAAGTATTGATCTCTTGGCCGCTTTATACTATTCGATTATGGATCTGTCGAGTAACCCTCAATGGGAAGGTCGCGACCGACTTGTGTTTTCCAAGGCGCATGGCTGTTATGGGGTTTACGCGATATTAGCCGATCTGGGGTATATCGATAAAAATGATTGGATCAGTTTTTATAAGGGAAGTTTTTTGTCCGGTTGTCTTGAGAGGAGCGAAGAGCATGGCTTGGAGGCTGGTTGTGGTTCGTTAGGACACGGACTCCCCCAAGCTGTTGGCCTTGCTTTTGGAGCAAGGCTGCAGAAGAAAAAATTCAAAACTTATTGCATTGTTGGGGACGGTGAAATGCAGGAAGGATCCAATTGGGAAGCTATGCAATTCGCGGTCAAGCATAAGCTCTCTAATCTTGTTGTCATTATTGACAATAATAAATTGCAAGCCATGGATTTTCTGCGGAATATTCTTACGCCTGACAACAGAAAAGATGATTTAAAATTGAAATTGAAAGCATTTGGTTGTGAAGTGCAAAAATGCGATGGGCATAAACCGATTGAAATTATTAATATCATCGGCAATTGGGCTAAAGCTTCAAACATGATCAAAAAACCTCGTGTCTTGATCGCCGATACTATCAAGGGTTATGGATTGATGTGTATGGAAAATGTGCCAAAGTTTCATTTTAGAATTCCTACGAAGGAAGAGCTTATGATGGGGGCTCGTTATAAAGGGGCTCGTTATAAAAAACACTAATAGCTTTAGAAAAGAAGTGATTGATCTGATTATCCCCTATGCTAAAAAGGATAAGAAAATAGTACTGCTTGTTTGTGATATGGGCTTTGGCGTGGCTGATAATTATGAGAAAGAGATACCTGATCGGATCTTTAATGTGGGTATGATGGAGCAAGGTACGGTTGGGATCGCTGCTGGTATGGCAATGACCGGATTAAAACCGATAGTTTACTCTATTGTTAACTTTTTGGCTTTCAGGGCCATCGAACAGATACGCAATGATGTCGTTAAACAAAAATTGAATGTTAAGTTTATTGCTACCGGCGTAAATAATCATTTTAATTTTCTAGGCAGCTCTCATTGTTGCGGGGAGGATGATAAAAAGATAATGGATATTGTCGGGTTAAAAGTCTTTGATCCATATATAAAAATGAATGTTAATTTTGAAAATATAGTGAAAAGCTGGATAATGGACAACAATGCCGGATATCTACGAGTGTAAAATTTAAGCTAGGAGGGATTAATTAATGGGTAATTTGTATGCAAAAATGAAGGTGTTCCACTATAAGGACAAAATAGAGTCACTGCCTGAATCTGTTGGCAAAATAATGTCCCCGATCCATATAAGGATAAAGCCTACTAATATTTGCAACCATAATTGTTCTTATTGCGCTTATAGGGCAAAGGGGCAACAACTTGGGCAGGATATGAATTTAAGAGATTATATCCCTAAAGAAAAAATAATAGAAATATTCGAAGATCTGGAGGATATGGGAGTACAGGCCGTTACCTTTAGTGGAGGCGGGGAACCACTTTGTTACCCTTATCTGCCGGAAGCCATAGAATACCTTGTTGGAAATACAAAAATTAAATTTGCTTGTCTCACAAATGGCGCAAGGTTGGAAGGGAAAATATCAGAATTACTTGCGAAATATGCGACTTGGGTGAGGGTTTCCATGGATGGCTGGGATGATAAAAGCTATTCTGCCTTCCGCGGTGTGCCAGATGGTGAATTTTCGAAAATCATACGCAATATTGAGAATTTCAAGCGTCATGGAGGCAATTGTTATCTGGGAGTCTCTATTATCGTGAATAATAACAATGCTGAACACATATTTGAACTTATGAAGATCTTAAAAAAGTCGCGAATAAACAGTATCAAGGTCGCCCCATGCATCATAAGTAATATTGGCAAAGAAAATAACGAATATCATGCGCCTTATTTTCAGATTGTAAAAGATCAGATAGCCATGGGGATGAATGAGCTTGCGGATGAGGGTTTTGAAATATTCGATTCGTATCATGGCCAATTGGAAAGTTTCGAAAAGAAATATACCTGGTGCCCTTATCTTCAAATCCTGCCAATCATAGGCGCTGATCAGAATATTTATCCCTGCCAAGACAAGGCTTACAATATAGATGAAGCCCTTATCGGATCCATAAAAAATCAGCGTTTTAAGGAATTCTGGTTATCTGATAAAAGTAAGTTCTTTAAGATAGATCCGTCTAAAGTATGCAATCACCATTGTGTAGCTAATGCAAAAAATGAACTGTTGCTGGATTATTTAAATGCCGATATAGGGCATTTGGCATTTATTTAATGAGCTTTGAAACTAGAAAGGAAGGAATAGGATTATTAACATGAAAGTTGCTTTCTCATATTTGGGCAGGCAATTTGAGCAGCCCGATCAGATATTCGCTGATCTGAAAGAATTTATCAAAACCGGTGATTTTACGCTGGGTAAGAAACTGGAAGAGTTTGAATCAAGGTTTGCCGAGTTTATCGGAGACAAACATGCTATCGGGGTTAATTCAGGGACTGACGCGCTGATCCTTTCGCTGAAAGCCCAGGGTATCGGCCCCGGCGATGAAGTCATTACTTGCGCGGAAACTTTTATAGCGACTGCCGGTGCTATCGCCGCCACCGGCGCGCGGCCGGTCTTCGTCGATGCTAATGATGAATACGAGATCGACGTTGCCTTGATCGAAAAAGCGATCACTAAAAAGACCAAAGCGATCATGCCGGTTTGGTTCACCGGTAATGCTCCTGACATGGGGGCGATCCTGGAAATAGCGGCAAACCTTGGGTTGTCGGTTGTTGAAGATTCCTGTTGCGGGATCGATGCTTCAATCGACGGGAAAAAAGCCGGATCTTTCGGCCTGACCGGCGCTTTCAGCTTTCATCCGCTCAAGAATCTGAATGTCTGGTCGGACGGCGGTATGATAACGACTAATTCGGATGAAATGAAAAAGAAACTGCGCTTATTGAGAAATCATGGTCTGGCGACTAGGGATGAGATCGAGATATTCGGGGTCAATAGCCGGCTGGACACTTTTCAGGCGGTTGTGGCTTTGCGGTTGCTGCCCTTAGTGAAGGATATCACCGATGCCCGCATCGCTAACGCTAAGAAGTTGGATGAAGGATTTAAGAGCTTAGCGGAATATATTGAAATACCCAAACGCCGTTCCAATGTCAGGCAAGTTTTCCATCTTTATATGGTCAGGGCGAAAAATCGGGACAAGCTTTTAAAATATTGTCTTAAGAAAGGGGTGGAGGCGAAAGTGCATTATCCGATCCCGCTACCTTACCAGAAATGTGCCCAGCATCTTGGTTATAAACCGGGAGATTTCCCAAAAACGGAAAGGGATTGCCGGTCGATCATTACCTTTCCGGCCCATCAGCACCTGACCGGCGAAGAGGTCCAATATGTGATCGATACGGTAAAGGAGTTCTATAAGGGATGAGAAATATCCCTTACATCAACCTAAAGGGGCAGCACGCCGCACTAAAAAATGAGCTCTTAGAAGCCATCGGCGGAGTGTTGGATAGTGCCGACTTTATTTTAGGCAAAGAAGTTGAGGCATTCGAACAAACAATTGCCGAATATTGCGGGACGAAATACGCGATCGGGGTTAATTCAGGGACTGACGCACTGTTCTTGGCTTTAAAAGCTTATGGCGTCGGACCGGGCGACGAAGTCATAACCGCGCCTAATTCATTTTTAGCTTCTGCTTCGGTGATCGTTGCTGCCGGTGCTAATCCGGTCTTTGCGGATATCAGAGAAGACCTTAATATTGATCCAGATGAGATAGCAAAAAAAATCAGTAATAACACCAAGGCGATCATTCCTGTCCATTTAACCGGCAAGCCGGCGGATATGGATCCGATCATGAAGCTGGCAGAAAAGTATAATTTAAAAGTTATTGAAGATTCTGCGCAGGCGATCGGCGCAGAATACCATAACAAGAAAACCGGCAACCTTGGTGATGCCGGCTGTTTTAGTCTGCATCCCCTAAAAACCTTAAATGCTTGCGGTGATGGGGGAGTGATCACAACCAACGATTCACAATTGCATCAAAAAGTCATGCAATTAAGGAACATAGGGCTTAAAAACCGCGATGAATCGGATTATTGGGGGTACAACTCGCGCCTTGATTCGATCCAGGCAGCAATTCTATCAGTCAAGATGAAATATTTGGAGGAATGGAACAAGGCACGGATAGCGAATGCGTCTTATTATAGCAAAGGCTTGAAACATTTAGTTAAAGTCCCAAGGATTTTGGCAACAGAGCGGGCAGTTTTTCACACGTTTATCATTCAAACCGAGAAAAGGGACCAACTCAAAAATTATCTTGAGGGGAACGGGATAGGAACAAAAATACATTACCCGATCCCAATCCACATCCAAAAAGCAGCTGTTACCTTAGGATACCAAAAAGGTGATTTTCCTGTTTGTGAAAAAGCGTCCGAAATGATTCTAAGTCTACCAATATATCAAGGACTGGAAGAATCTGACTTAGCTTATGTTATTGATATTATCAAACAATTTGGCGATCATCTCGAAAAATGAAGATGAATATTCATCAATTGACTAATATTGACTACTCAAGACCATTATTGACATATTATGAAGGGATGATATAATTTAAGTTATGGTAGTCGACGAAAACGAAGTATATACGCCGCAAGAAACAATTTCCATCTTAAAAATTTCCGACTCCACTTTCCGCCGCCTTGTTAAAAAAGGGATCATTCGTGCCGCTAAAATCGGCGGGCAATACCGAATTATGGGGCATGAGTTGATCGCGTTATTCGGCTCAGCACTTCCAAGTAAGTTTAAAAATGTGTATCGGAAAGTTGTTGATGGATTTGACAAGTAAAAAGGCGGGCAAAAGTGCGGAAGAAGAATAATAGTCTAGGAAATCACAAATTTGCCGGGAAACAGGCAGCTTTTATCATTGCCGAAGCCGGAGTTAATCATAATGGGAGTCTAAAAATCGCGAAAAGATTAATTGACGCGGCAAAAGATTCCGGCGCTGACGCGGTTAAATTCCAGACGTTCAAAGCAGAAGAACTGGCGACTGAATACGCCCCTAAAGCTGATTATCAAAAGCATAATGGCTCTGGTAATACACAATATGAAATGCTTAAGCAGCTTGAATTATCCGAAGAGCAATTCCGCAAATTATACAACTATTGCAAGAAAAGCAATATTTTGTTCCTATCAACCCCATTTGACACAAAAAGCGCGGACTTCCTATTCAGATTGGGGATGTCGATATTCAAGATCAGTTCCGGCGATTTAACGAATCTCCCGCTGCTAATTCATATCGCGGGATATGGCAGGCCAATAATTCTGTCTACCGGTATGTCAACAATCAAAGAAATAAGAGACGCTGTAAAAGTGATCTTTTCTGCTGGCAACCGAAGGCTAACTCTGCTTCACTGCACATCTAACTATCCGACAAAGTATGAAGATGTTAATCTTAGGGCAATGGATAGCATGAAGAAGTTTTTTCATGTCCCGATCGGCTATTCCGACCACACTCAAGGTAGCGAGATTGCTTTGGCGGCCGTGGTCTTGGGGGCGGCTGTAATTGAAAAGCATTTTACTTTAGATAATAACTTAACGGGACCGGATCATAAAACCTCTTTGGAACCAAAAGAGTTCAGGGAAATGGTCGGATCTATAAGAATTGTTGAATCCGCTTTGGGAGATGGGGTCAAGAAGCCCGCAAAATCAGAGTCCGATATAAGATTAGTTGCCAGAAAAAGTATTGTGGCCGATAGAGATATTTCTAGGGGAACAAAGATAACTCGGGACATGCTTGCAATTAAAAGACCCGGAACAGGAATTGCGCCTAAATGGTTGAGCCGGTTAGTAGGTAAACATGTCAAAAGAACGATCAAAAGAGATCGCGTTTTTAATTGGGATTTAATAGTATGAAACGAAAGATCTGTGTAATTACAGGAACCAGGGCGGATTATGGGATATTTTATTCTATTATGAATGCTATCAGGGTTTCGGGAAAATTGGAATTATATATTGTTGCCACTGGAATGCATCTAATGAAAGAATTTGGATATACGGTAAATGAAATCGAAAAAGACGGTTTTGCTATTTATGAAAAAGTCGACATTTCTTATAAAGAAGATAGCGGCCTAGCCATGGCTGGTTCTTTTGGCCAAGCAGTAATAAAATTATCAAAAACTTATGCAAAATTGAAGCCGGATCTTGTCGTCGTCCTTGGTGACAGAGGAGAGATGTTGGCCGCTGCGATGGCGGCCATCTATTTTAATATTCCGATCGCGCATATTCATGGCGGGGAAGTATCTGGCCATGTGGATGGATTATTGAGGCATGCGCTGACAAAGTTATCGCATATTCATTTTCCGGCTTCAAAAAGTTCTAAACAGCGTATTCTTAACCTGGGGGAAGAAGCATGGAGGATCTTTGTGGCGGGCGCCCCCGCTTTGGATCGGGCCCTGAATGAGAAATTGCCAGCCAAGAATGAATTAACTAGAAAATATAGAATTAATGCTAATGAGCCTTTATTGATCTTAGCTCAGCATCCGGTGATTACGGAACAGGATGAGGCAGCGGCTCAGATCAAGGTTTCTCTGGAAGCAATAATGGGATTCCGTCTCCCAACAATAGTTATTTATCCGAACGCGGATGCGGGTGGCAGAAGAATGATCGAAGTCATCAAGAAATATGAGGCAGGCAATCATATTCGATCGGTTAAAAGCCTGCCACATAAGGATTATTTGGGGTTAATGAAAATCGCCTCAGTTTTGATCGGCAATTCAAGCAGCGGGATCATTGAGGCGCCATCATTTAAACTGCCTTTTATAAATATAGGCGATCGGCAGAGTGGGCGTGAAAGAGGCGTGAATGTTATAGATGTGCCGCCTTCGAAAGACGCGATAATCATGGCGATTAAGAAAGCGCTTTATGATAAAAGATTCCGAACTCGGGTTGACAAAGGCAGAAATCCTTATGGCGATGGTTACGCTGCGCAGCGAATAGTAAGGATCTTAAATAAAATTAGATTAGACAAGATGCTTTTGCAAAAGCAAATGACTTATTAGGAGTAGTCTTTATGACAAAAAGATTTAAAAAGTGGAAGTATCCACAGATTAATGAAGGTAAATTAACCAAATATAATTGGCTGGTGCAAAACGTTAAGGGCTTAAAACTTGGCAAACTGACGGATATTGGTGCGTTTACCTACATAAATTCAAAATACGGTGTCATATTAGAAGATAATGTGCAAATTGGCTCTCTTTGTTCCATTTATTCCGTCTCAACCATAGATAATAAAAAGGGTAAAGTGCTTATTAAGAAAAATTCATGTTTGGGCAGCCATAGCGTTGTTATGCCTGGAGTGACAATTGGAGAAAATTCAATTATTGGGGCTTTTTCTTTCGTTAACAAAGATATCCCGGCTAACTGTATTGCAATCGGCGTTCCCGCCAAAGTAATAAGGAAGAAGCGCAAATAAATGAAGATACCTTTATCTAACCCTGATATTATTCAAAAAGACATTGACGCCGTTGTTTCAGTTCTGAGAACGCCTAATCTTAGTTTAGGCCCGAAATTACCGGAGTTCGAAAAAAAGTTCGCTGATTATATTGGGGTAAAGCATGCAGTGGCGGTAAACAGCGGAACTAGCGCATTACACCTTTGTATAAAATCTTTAGGAATCAAAGAAGGCGACGAAATCATAACTACACCATTTAGCTTTATTGCTTCTGCCAATTGTATATTATTCGAACGGGCAAAGCCGGTTTTTGTTGATATAAGAGAAGACACCTTGAATATTGATGAAAATGAAATTGAAAAGAGCATAACTAAAAAAACCAAGGCAATTCTTCCGGTCCATGTTTTTGGTTATCCATGTAATATGAAAAAGATCAGGCAGGTCGCAAAAAAATATGATCTGGCAATAATCGAAGATGCTTGCGAGGCGATCGGTGCGGAAATTGCCGGGAAAAAGGTCGGCACTTTTGGCGATGCCGCGGTTTTTGCTTTTTATCCTAATAAGCAAATGACAACTGGAGAAGGCGGGATGCTGGTAACAAATAATGATGAAATCGCCGGTTTGGCGAAAAGCATGAGAAACCAGGGAAGGGATGGAAACGCTAAATGGCTTGAACACAATAGGTTAGGATATAATTACAGGCTTAGTGATATTAATTGTGCTTTAGGTATAGCTCAATTAGAGAGGATAAATGATTTTTTGGCCAAACGCGATAGGGTTGCAGATATTTATAACAAAATATTTTCGAAAGCTAGTAATATAATTCTTCCTCCCGACAATAAGGGCCAAACAAAACGAAGCTGGTTTGTTTATGTTCTTCGACTTGGCGGCAGATATTCAGAATTACAGCGCAATACTATTGTAAGAAATCTATGTGAACAAGGGATTAGCTGTAATGTATATTTCCCGGCGATCCATCTTCAGCCCTTTTATAGAAATGAATTTGGCTATAAGAAAGGCGATTTTCCAATAGCTGAAAAAATTGCTGCGCAAACAATCGCTTTGCCATTCTTTAATAAGCTTTCTAAACATGAAATATCAGTTGTGGCTAAGCATATCGGAAATTGCTTAGGAAAAATTAATGATGAGTAATAAATATTCTATGCAAAGCAACCAATGCTAAATCATGTAGACAGGGAATTAACGATATGGGTTGTGTATCCCATAAATTATGGCATTGGATCTGTAACCAAAAATATATTAAAAACAACGATTAAAATAGGGAGACAACGATTATGAATGAAATATTTTCTGATTTCATTAAGGATAAAGTGATATTGGTTGCTGGCGGGACAGGATCAATTGGCAGCGAGATTGTGCGTAAACTATTAAGATGCCCGGTTAGGCAAGTCCGAGTATTTTCTCGCGATGAATATAAGCAGTTCATGTTTGAGAAAGAGCTCAAAAACGAACCCGAGGGTAGGGTTACATTTCTTATAGGCGATATTAGGGATCGTGAACGGGTATTTTTGGCTGTTGAAGGTGTCGATATGATATTTAATGTTGCAGCTATGAAACACGTACATCTTTGCGGGTTCAATCCTTTTGAAGCGGTAAAAACTAATGTTGTCGGTACCCAAAACTTAGTGGAAGCCGCTCGTTTTAATAACATAATGAAATATGTCCATGTGAGTACTGATAAGGCTGCAATGCCAGTTAACGTTATGGGCGCGACGAAGCTTTTAGCTGAAAAGATTGTTATCTCAGCTGAACAATACAAAGGGGCTAATAGGAAAACGGTGTTTTCTGTCGTTAGATTTGGGAATGTCTTTGCTTCTCGAGGATCGGTTGCCCCCTTATTTATTGAACAAATTAAGAATGGCGGACCTGTAACTTTGACCCATAGTGAAATGACTCGTTTTATGATGAGTATTCCACAGGCTGCGGAACTGGTATTAAAGGCAGCTTTATATTCCAAAGGCAGCGAACTCTTTATCCTAAAAATGCCGGTAATGAGGATCCTTGATATGGCAAAAGCAATGATAGAAATAATTTCCCCCAAATATGGGATCGATCCAAAAATGATCAAGATTGAAGTTGTGGGAAAAAGAGACGGGGAAAAAATATACGAACTCTTGATGACCGATGAAGAAGCTGAAGATGTTTACGAAAATGAAGACATGTTTTGTATTACAAAGAGGCCGCAAAAAGGGTTTAAGCCTTCAAAGTTGAATCGATATCGAAGTGATGAAAGTAAAATCATGAATGATGATGAGGTTGTCAAATTCTTAAGGGATCAACTCTGAAGAATCTATGAGCAAAACAGTTAGGATTATCCCAAGATTGGATATAAAAGGGCCGAATCTTGTAAAGGGCATCCAGTTTGAGGGGTTGAGGGTTTTAGGTAAGCCTGAGCAGTATGCCCGTTATTATTATGAAGCCGGAGCTGATGAATTAGCATATGTCGATGTTGTAGCAAGTTTATACAACCGCAATAGTTTACACGAAATTATTTCAAAGACTGCGAGAGCAATCTTTATCCCGCTGATGGTTGGAGGGGGATTAAGGACCATTGATGATATAAGGGCGGTGTTAAGAGCCGGAGCTGATAAGGTTTCTATCAATACGGCAGCCATCAAAGATCCTCAAATAATAAAAGAGGCGGCTAATATTTTTGGCTCTTCAACAATTGTAGTAACAATTGAAGCGATCAAGGAAAAAGATGGATGTTATATGGCTTATACGGATAATGGAAGACAATTTACTGGGATAGAAGCAATTGGATGGGCGAAAAGAGTTGAAGAGCTTGGTGCTGGAGAGATAATGATTTCATCTGTCGACCTGGAAGGCACGGGTAAAGGATACGATATTGAGCTCACCAGAGCCATTTCGGAGGCAGTATCGATTCCTGTTATTGCTCATGGCGGAGCGGGGAAGATCGATCATATTAAGCAGGTTATAGTAGATGGGAAAGCCGATGCTGTTTCGGTCGCGTCATTATTACATTATGGTTTCCTAACGAATCATAAGCCTGAATTTGATCCTGGAGTAGAAGGGAATACTGAGTTTGTCAATAAAGAGGTTAAATTCTCGAAATTTGACTCAGCTGACATATGTACAATAAAAGCATATTTAACTGATCAGGGCATTAATTGTAGAAGTATTGAAAAATACAATGTTTAAGGCAAATATTGGGATTATTGATATTGATATGGGGAACATGTTTAGTGTTCTTCGTGCTTGTGAACAGGTCGATTTAACCCCCGTATTGACATCAAACAATAAGAGTTTGAATATTTATGACGCGCTAATACTCCCGGGAGTTGGCGCCTTTGGCGAAGCAATGAAAAACCTAAAGCGGCTTGATTTAATTTAT
>Ga0209542_10004833_pt1 | contig 27393 bp, 23 predicted proteins | sample RifCSPhighO2_01_FD_184028 | JGI IMG/M metagenome (GOLD analysis project Ga0209542, IMG submission 184028) | Soil microbial communities from Rifle, Colorado - Rifle CSP2_plank highO2_0.1 (SPAdes) (version 2) | ecosystem: Environmental > Terrestrial > Deep subsurface > Rock core/Sediment ...
AACAATTCACAAGATGTGGAGATGGCGGGAATTGAGCCCGCGTCGGAAAATTTCAGGCAAAAGCCTTTACAAGCGTAGCCTCGCTTGATTTTGGTTTCTTAACTTAAAGCAAGGCGAAACGTTAAAAAACTTTGCTTCTTTGTGTCGCCCCGCGCCGAAGCGTTGCGGGACCGAGCCTCATGAATGACGCCCCGCGCTTTCTATGAAGCCTCAAAAGCGGGAACGGCCCCCGTTTTTAGGCGAAAGCAGGTGCTAGTTGATAGTTTGCACTTAGAAACTGTTTATGTGATTTACGAGGCAATAAACACCCTCGGCTTGAAGCCGTCTGCCGTCAAATCCTCCTCGAAACCTTTCATCCCCATTACAATGTTCTTTCTTTGAGAGCTCTTTCTATTTTTCTTTTGTCTTCGCGCTCTTTTATTTTTTGGCGCTTGTCATGTTTTTTCTTTCCGCGCGCGACCGCAACCTCGGTCTTTATCCTTCGCCCTTTAGTATATACACGAATAGGCACGATTGTCAAGCCTCGTTCCTCGGCCTTACCCGTAAGATATTTTATTTCTTTTTTGCTCAATAGAAGTTTGCGAGTCCTTTGCGGGTCGTAATCTTTTGGCGCGTTTAGCGGCTGATAGGGAGGCAAATTCATTCCTATAAGATAAGCTTCCTCCGCGCGCAAAATAACCCGGGCGCCCAGGATTGAGCCCTGTTTACTGCGGAGCGCTTTAACCTCAAAGCCTTTCAATTCCAAACCGGCCTCGAATTTTTCCAGGATTTCGTAGTCAAAAAAAGCCTTCTTGTTTTCTATCAGCGTGGACATGAGCTTCCTTACATATTAGTATATTTTGCGATAATAAGCTGGCGGGCCTTTTTTATTTGAGATAGATTGTAAGTATGACTTTGCGCGGAGAGATAATAAAAGAACTTGAAAAACTGGCGCCTGAAGGCGCGGAATTTTCCGTGTTTAAGCCGGAGCGGCCGGAGTTCGGCGACTACTCGTCAAATGTAGCAATGGTTTCCAAGGGGAGCCCTCTGGAAGTGGCGGAAGACTTAAAAAAGAAACTAGAAAAAACTAAGCTTTTTTCAAAAGTGGAAGTTGCCGGCCCGGGTTTTTTGAATTTTTTCATTTCGCCCGAGGTTTTTATAAAGAACGTTGAAAAAATCGCGAAAGAAAAAGACGGCTACGGACAAAACGGCGCTCTCTCGGGCCAAAAAGTCATTGTAGAATACACCGACCCGAACCCGTTCAAGGAATTTCACATTGGCCATTTGATGTCCAACGCAATCGGCGAGTCGCTCGCGCGCGTATTTGAAGCGAGCGGAGCAGAAGTCAAACGCGCGAATTACCAGGGTGACGTTGGCTTGCACGTGGCTAAGGCCATTTGGGGCGCGTTAAAACAAAACGGTAGCGTGGATTGGGGCAAAGCTTATGTCGCCGGAGACAAGGCTTCCGAAGAAGACGAAAACGCAAAAAAAGATATCGCCGCCATCAACAAAAAAGTTTACGAGAGAAGCGACCCCGAAATAAATAAACTTTATGACGAAGGCAGAAAATTAAGTCTGGAGGATTTTGAAAAGATCTATAAGCGCTTGGGCACGAAATTTGATTTTTCTTTTTTTGAAAGCGAGGGCGGACCGCGCGGCAAGGAAATTGTTGAAGACGGTTTGAAAAAAGGCGTGTTTGAGAAATCGGACGGCGCAATCGTATATCGGGGAGAAAAAGCGGGCCTTCATACTCGCGTTTTCGTCAATTCCGAGGGCCTTCCGACGTACGAAGCCAAAGAGTTAGGGCTCGCGCCTTTAAAATACGAGAAGTTCAAATACAATCTCTCGTTTATAGTAACGGGGAATGAGATTGTTGATTATTTTAAAGTTCTTTTGGCGGCCATGAAAGAAATGTTTCCTGATTTAGCCGAAAAAACACGCCACGTTCCTCACGGCATGTTGAGATTCGTTTCGGGCAAGATGTCTTCAAGGAAAGGAAATATCATAACGGCGCAGGCTTTGCTGGATGACGTCCAGGAGCGCATTTTGGAAATAATGAAAAAAGGCGGAGAACTTTTCGACAAAGAGATGAAAGAAATCTCGGACAAAGTGGCTGTCGGCGCGGTCAAATATTCAATACTTCGCCAGTCAATCGGCAGGGACATTGTATTTGATTTCAAAACATCGCTTTCTTTTGAGGGGGATTCCGGGCCGTATCTGCAGTACACATACGCGCGCGCAAGGTCAGTCATTGAAAAAGCTAATTCCGCCGGCGTTAAGCCGTCTGTTGCAAATCCGCCGGACGAAGTCGGTAATGTTGAGCGTGTTTTGTCTGCTTTTCCTGAAATTGTTGAACGCGCTTACGCCGACCTGTCCCCCAGCCATATCGCGTCCTATTTAATTGAGCTTGCTCACGCTTTTAATAGTTTTTATGCAAAGGAACGTATCGCGGACGCCGGAGAAGAAGCCCCGTATCGCGTGGCTCTGGCTAAAGCCACTGCCCAGGTTCTTAAAAACGGCCTTTGGCTTTTGGGTATTTCCGCGTCGGAAAGGATGTGAAAAAATAAAAATTCGGTTATTATGGTTCTATGTCTAACGGGTCATCTTCCAAAAAAACTTTTCCCCAAAGCGAAGAAGAGTTGCTCGGCTTTTGGGGAAAAAATAAAGTTTTTGAGGAAACGCTAAAAAAAACCAAAAACAAAAAACCGTTCGTTTTTTACGAAGGTCCGCCTTATGCCAACGGCAGGCCGGGGATTCATCACGTTGAAGCCCGCGCTTTTAAAGACGTCATCCTGCGCTTCAAAACCATGCAGGGGTTTTACGTCAGGCGCAAATCAGGCTGGGACACGCACGGGCTTCCGACCGAAATGGAGGTTGAGAAAAAGCTCGGCGTGCGTTCCAAAAAGGAAATTGAAGAAAAAATCGGCGTTGAAAGATTCGTTGAAGAGGCAAAAAAGAGCGTCTTTTTTTACAAAGACGAATGGGAAAAACTGACGCGTCGGATGGGCTACTGGCTGGACCTTGAAAATCCTTATGTCACCATGTCCAACGATTATGTTGAATCTTTGTGGCAAGTATTTTCGCAGATTCATAAAAACGGGTACTTGTACAAAGATTTCAAAGTTCTGCCGTGGTGCCCCAGATGCGGCACGGCTTTGTCTTCGCACGAGCTCGCCCAAGGCTACAAAGACGTCAAAGATAAGTCTGTTTTCATAAAATTCCGGCTTAAAGACAAGCCGGACACGTTTGTTTTGTCCTGGACCACGACCCCGTGGACTTTGCCGGGGAACGCGGCCCTGGCAATTAATTCCGGCGCGGTTTATTCGGTTGCTGAAAAAGCCGGCGAAAAAATTATTGTTGCCAAGTCCCGTCTGGAAGTTTTAGGCCATGGCTGGAGCGTTTTGGAAGAAAAAAAGGGGACGGCGCTTGTCGGTCTTTCTTACGAGCCTTTGTTTGACGTTCCGAAACTAAAATCCCCGCAGTCTTATAAAATTTATTCTGCCGACTTTGTGAACATGGAAGAAGGTACGGGTATTGTGCACACGGCGGTGATGTACGGCGAAGATGATTTTCGCCTCGGCAAAAAAGCCGGCCTGCCGACCTTTCACACCGTTTCGGAAGAAGGCAAGTTTATTGAAAGTTTGTCGGACGGCCTTGCCGGAAAGGCGGTAAAGGAGCCCGAAACCGAAAAAATAATTATTGAAGTCCTGAAGAAAAAAAGTTTTCTTTTCAAAGAGGAGCTTTACGAGCACAGTTATCCTTTTTGCTGGCGGTGCGGTTCGGCGCTCATTTACTACGCGAAAAATTCCTGGTTTTTAAAGACAACCGCGGTCAAAGACCGCATGCTGAAAGAAAACAAAAAAATAGGCTGGCACCCGGAGTTTATCCGCGACGGCCGTTTCGGCGAGTGGCTCCGTGAAAACGTTGATTGGGCGATTTCGCGCGAGCGCTACTGGGGCATGCCTTTACCGGTGTGGGAATGCCGGTCGTGCGAAAATCGCGAAGTGGTAGGTTCGCTTAAAGAACTTGACGCAAAAGGGCCTGAACAAAAAACAAGGATTTTTATGATGCGTCACGGAGAGGCCGACCACAACGTCAAAAATATAGTCGGCCCGGCAACGCCCGAACGGGATTACAAAAACAATCTGACAAAGAAAGGCATAAAACAGGTTGAAAGGACGGCCGAATTGCTCAAAAGAGAAAAAATAGGCTTGATAGTTTCTTCGCCTTTGAACCGCGCGAGGCAGACTGCTGAAATCACGGCAAAAACTCTAGGCGTTAAAGTTGAAGTAAACGAAAGAATTTACGATTACGATGTCGGCGATTTTCACAATAAGAGCATAAAAGAAGCGCATAAAGAATTTCCTTTTAGCCGCAAGCTCGTTGAAAGATTTCCGGGGGGCGAAAGCCTGCGCGACGTCCGAGAACGGATGATGGCAGAGTTGAAAAACATAGCCGGAAAATACGCCGGCAAAAATATTGTTGTTGTCGGCCATGGCGACCCCCTGTGGGTTTTAAATGCCGCGGCTGGAGGAGCTGCCGAAAAGGATTACGAAGCGTCGTGGTATCCGAAAACCGGCGAATTCAGAGAACTCGACCTGCATAATTGGCCTTACAATAAAGAAGGCGAACTAGATTTGCACCGGCCATATATAGATGAAATAAAAATCCGATGTTTGAAATGCAAAAGTTCAATGACGCGCGTGAAAGAGGTGGCAGACGTCTGGTTTGACTCTGGCGCCATGCCTTTCGCTCAGGACCATGTTCTATTCGGAAAAAATCCGCCGGCTGGCGGACAGTACCCGGCCGATTATATTGCCGAAGGCATAGACCAGACCCGCGGATGGTTTTACACGCTTTTGGCCGTTTCTTCTCTTTTAAAAAAGCCCTCGGCCTATAAAAACGTTGTCGTTGTCGGTTTGGTTCTTGATGAAAAAGGCGAGAAGATGTCCAAATCCAAGGGCAATACGGTTGAACCCCTGCCTCTTTTTGACAAATACGGGGCCGACGCCGTGCGCTGGTATTTTTACACCGTAAATCAGCCATGGGACGAAAAACTTTTCCGCGAGCCGGACATTGCCGAGGCCTCGCGCCGGTTTTTAAATATTTTTTGGAACTCGTTTGTCTATTGGCAGACTTATAAAAACAAATCCGCGGTCGAAAAGAAAAAACCGAAATCACTGATAAATAAGTGGTTCAACGCGCGCTTGAATCAGGTTGGTTACGAGGCGACCGAAGCCCTGGAAAAGTTTGATATAGTTAGGGCCGCGCGCCTGATTGAAAATTTCGTGGCCGAGGACATGTCGCGCTGGTACATAAGACGAATCAGAGACGCGATAAGATTCGGCAAAAAAGAAGAAAAAAAGGAGATTTCGGACGTTTTGGGTTTGGCCCTTTTTGAGACGGCAAAGCTTGCGGCGCCGTTTGTTCCCTTTTTGGCTGATAAAATGTATTTGGAGGTCGGTGTCGGCAAAAAAAGTATTCACTTGGAAAGCTGGGGTAAATTCAAAAAGCCGTCGTCCGCGGACAAAAAATTGATTGATGAAATGAACGAAGCGCGGAGAATTGTTTCTTTGGCGCTTGAAGCCAGGGCGAAAGCGGGAGTTAAAGTTAGGCAGCCGCTCGCGCTTCTCAAAGCCCAAAGCCCAAAGCCGAAAGCTTTGAATAAAGAGTTGATAGATTTGGTGAAGGGAGAGATAAATGTAAAAGAGGTTGTTTTTGACTCAAGAATAAAAAGCGAGGTTGAACTAGACACAAAAATAACTCCGGAACTCAAAGAAGAAGGCCGGTTGCGCGAACTCATCCGCCACATTCAGGAAAAAAGAAAAGAATCCGGTTTAAAGCCCTCGGACAAAATAACTTTTGCCGCTTTGACCGATGAGCGCGGCCGGGCGTTCGTAAAAAAACATGAAAAGACCTTAATGAAAGAAGCGGGCGTCTCAAAAATTGTTTTAGAGGGCGGGCCGGTCTTAAGTGGCGGCAAGTCCGTAAGTCTGAAATTCTCCGTAGATTAAATGTATAACCTGCATCAGACAGAAGGTTTTCTGCTGTCGGCGTCGGACTTCGGCGAGGCCGACAGAGTCTATAATATTTACACCAAGGATTTTGGCCTGGCGGTTTTGCGTGCCGGCGGCATTCGTATTGAGAAATCAAAATTAAGGACCAATCTCAATCCATTTTCTTTTTTGCGCCTTTCTTTTATTGAGGGCAAGGACTATTTGCGTCTGACCGATGCCGAGGAGATTAAGGCGCCGCCTTTGGACAAAGAAGTTTTCGGAGATTTGGCTTCTGTCGGTTCTTTAATCGGAAGAATGGTCAAGGGCCAAGAAAAAGACGAAGACCTTTGGGTTTTCATTAAATCGGTTTTTGATTATCTTTATTCCGGCGCCAGGCCAAGCTCCTGGTTTTTGCCTCTTTTTGAGGCGAGATTTTTCCACCGGCTCGGTTATGCCTATCTGCCTGAGAATTCCCTGGGACAGCTTATTGCCGGAGACGGCTGGCTTTTAGAAGGACTTACGGATGAAGAAAAATCGTCGCTTCAGAAAATATCCAAAGAAAGTCTGGAAGCGAGCCAGCTATAGTTTGTGTTATAATTATTGAATGGATGAAGACAGTCTGGAGCGTCTTAGGAAAAGGCTGTATAAAAAGGAAGAAAAATTTGAAAGAAGATTTGAGGAGCCCGAATTATCTTACAAGCCGGAGCGGGCGAATCCCGTATGGGAGAAAAAACCGGTTGAAGAAATTATTGCCGAATCTTTGAGAAAGCGGACTTTTTTTAACATGAAGTTTTTCGTGTGGGGCGCGGGCATTTTCGTCGTTGTCTTTGGCGCGCTCGCGGCAATATATCTTTTCGGCGGTTTCGGGCTGACTTCCTCGCGGAATATTGAAGTGTCTATATCCGGACCCAAAGAAATCGCCGGCGGAGAGCTCGCGCGCTGGGACGTGTCGGTCAGAAATAAAAATGACGCCAAGCTGGCTTCGGCCGAATTGAGTTTCCGTTATCCCCAAGGCTCAAAACCCGCGGTCAAAGTTTCAAGCGAGTCTTTGATAGAAAGAAGGGCTTTGGGCGAAATTCCGTCCCAGGGCATTGCCAAAGAAACGTTTTCGGCTTTTGTTTTCGGCCCCGAATCTTTTGAGGGTGAGATTGAAGCCGCGCTTGAATATAGGCTTGAGGGCTCAAACGCCATTTTTGAAAAGAAGGAGCTGGGTCGGGTAAGAATTTCGCGCTCGCCCCTGGGGGTTTCGGTGAAGATTCCGTCGGAAATAAACGCGGGACGGGAAATCAGTTTTGAGGTCAGTTATGTTTCAAATTCCTCGGAGATAATAAAGAATCTGACTCTGGAGTTGATTTATCCCGCAGGATTTATTTTCAAGGATTCAAAGCCGAAGCCTGCCGAAAACAGCAGCCGCTGGAACCTGGGAGATTTGGCGCCGGGGGAAGAAAGGAGCATCACGCTTTCAGGAATTTTTGAAGGGCAGGATATGGATCAGGTCAACTTTACCGCCCAAGTGGGCGTGGTTGAAGACGGGAAACTGACGGTTTATGGAGCATCTTCGGCCGGAATTACATTAAGGCGTCTTTTTGTTGAGCTTTCGGCCAGGGTGAATAATGAAGACAAGCCGGTAATCAGAGGCGGCGGCACGCTTTCGGTTGAAGTTTCCTGGAAAAACAACCTGCCCCAGGCCGTTCGCAACGCCACAATTGAAATTGAACTTGAGGGCGAGGCCATAGACGAGCGGACGATTCAAGTTTTGGACGGGTTTTACCGAGGCTCTGACAAAAAAGCCGTTTGGTCTCCTTCAAGCATGAGCAGTCTTTCGGTGCTTGAGCCGGGCCAGTCGGGCAGAGCCCAGTTCAGTTTCAAAGTTTTGGACGGAGTTTCCCTCTCAAAGAAAAACATTACGAACCCGACCGTAAAAATGTCGGGGCTGATGAAGCCCTCGCTTGGGCCGGATGGCTTTGAGGGCATTGATGTTGCCGGCAAGTTTAAAAATGAATATAAAATTGAAACCTCTTTGCAGCTTTCAAGCCGGGGTTTTTATTATCTCTCCAGTCTGCGCGGGCGAGGCCCGCTGCCTCCGCGCGCGGGAAAAGAAACCGTCTATACCGCGGTTTGGACTTTAGCCAACGTTTCAAACGACGCGAGCGGGGTTGAGGTTAAGGCGTCCCTGCCAGCGTACGTAAATTGGAAGAATATTGTCAGGCCTTCCGGAGAAGAGGTGGTTTACGACGAGAGCAGGTCCGAGGTCAGGTGGCGCTTGGGCAGGGTCAAAGCCGGAGTCGGCATCAGCCAGCCAGCCAGGGAAGTCGTGTTTCAGATAGGCTTGATTGCCTCGGCAGACCAGATAGGAGATTCGCCAACCTTGCTTTTTGACGTTTCAGTTGAAGGCCGGGACGATTTTACCGGAAACTTGGTGAGCGACAGCGAACTGTCTTTGACCACTGAAATTTCAAGTTTCGACACCGGAGTCAAGCAGTCTGACGGCAGGGTTGTGGAATAATCTTTTAAGTTTTAGACTTTTGAAATGGAAAACAAACTGGAAAAAATAGTGTCTTTAGCCAAAAGGCGCGGATTTATTTTCCCGGGCTCTGAAATTTACGGTGGACTTTCCGGTTTTTGGGACCTGGGGCCTTACGGCGCCCAGCTCGCGCATAACATTAAAGAGCTCTGGTGGGAGCATTTTGTAAAAAGCCGCGAAGACATGTACGGCATCTCGACAACGACCATAATGTCCGAAGCGGTCTGGCGCGCGTCAGGCCACCTGGAGGGTTTTTCAGACCCGTTGGCTGAGTGTAAGAAGTGCAAAAAGCGTTTCAAGGTTTACCATTTGGAAAGTAAAGCAGAATGTCCCGAATGCGGCGGCGAGCTCGGTGAAGAAAAAGCCTTTAATCTTTTGTTTCCCGTGGAGATGGGCAGTGTGGCCGGAGGGACCAGCACTGCTTATCTAAGGGGCGAGCTCGCGCAAGGGATGTTTACCAATTTCAAAAATGTTTTGGACACCATGCAGCCCGAATTTCCTTTTGGGATCGCCCAGATAGGCAAGGCTTATAGAAACGAAATCGCTCCGCGCGATTTTATTTTCCGCGCGCGCGAATTTGATCTGATGGAGTTTGAATATTTTGTGAAAGAGCCAGAATGGGAAAAGCATTTTGAAACGTGGAGAAAAGAAATGTGGGAGTGGATTGAAAAAGTCGGCATTGACGAGAACTTGGTCCACGAACTTGAAGTGCCCGAAGGCGAACGCGCCCATTATTCAAAACGCACGATTGATTTTGAATTTGAATATCCTTTCGGGCAAAAAGAGCTTTACGGGCTTGCTTACAGGACAGATTATGACTTGTCGCGCCACATGAAAGAGTCGGGCATTGACCTGCGATTTTCCGATCCCGAAACTGGAGAAAAATTCATACCGCACGTGGTTGAGCCGACCTTCGGACTCGGCCGGACGATTTTGGCCGTCTTAACCTCGGCCTACACCGAAGACGAACTGGGGGGCGAGCCGAGAACATATCTTAAACTTAATCCTAAAGTCGCGCCGGTGAAGGCGGCTGTGTTTCCCTTGGTTAAAAACAAGCCGGAGCTGGTCGCAAAAGCCAGAGAAATTTACAAAGACTTGAGAAAAGAAATCGGCGCGGTTGAATTTGACGATAACGGCAATATTGGCAAGCGTTACCGCAGACAGGATGAAATCGGAACGCCGTGGTGCGTTACGGTTGACTACCAAACTCTTGAAGACGGCACCGTCACAATCCGCGAGCGCGACACCGGCGAGCAGACACGGAATAAAATGAATGAATTAAAGGATTTTTTTAAAAATAGAATATGATTTTCCACAAAAAAGTTTTGCCGTCCGGGCTTCAGGTGATAACCGCGCCGATGTCGGGCACCGAGGCCATGACCTTGTTGGTTCTTGTCGGCACAGGTTCCAAATACGAAGCCAAAAACATAAACGGCATCTCGCATTTTTTGGAGCATTTGTTTTTCAAGGGCACCAAAGAACGGCCGAACGCGGGCGACGTGCACCGGGCGCTTGACCGGCTGGGTTCGGAACACAACGCTTTTACCAGCCAGGAACTTACCGGCTATTGGGTCAAGGCCGCCGGAAAATATTTTGACGAGGCCCTGGATATTGTCTCGGATATCCTTCTTGAGCCTTTGTTCAAATCGGAGGAGATAGAAAAAGAAAGGGGCGTTATTTTGCAGGAGATAAACATGTACGAAGATATGCCCCAGCGGAAAATTTTTGAGATTTGGGAAAGGCTTCTTTACGGCGACCAGCCGGCCGGCTGGGACATCGCCGGCCCGCCCGAGATAATCAAAAAAATAAAAAGGGACGAAATTTTATCTTACCGCGAGAAACAGTACGTGGCTTCAAACGCCTTGGTCATAGCCGCGGGCAAAATCGAACCCAAATCGGCCGAGGAGAAAATAATTAAGGCTTTCAAGAATTTCACGCACGGACACCCGGCACCCAAAAAGGGAGTGAAAGAGAAACAGTCCAAGCCTAATATCAAGTTTGAGTATAAAAAAACGGAACAGACCCACTTGGCTTTTGGCTTTCGCGGTTATGACATGCATGACCCCAACCGCTACGCGCTCGGCCTTTTGGGCGTGATACTCGGGGGGAACACTTCAAGCAGGCTGTGGGATGAAATCCGCGAAAAACTGGGGCTCGCTTATTACGTTCGGGCTTCATCCCAGAATTACACCGACACTGGCTATCTTATCGCGAACGCGGGCATACCCCACGGAGAACTGAAAAAGGTTGTGGCCAAAATAGTTGAGGTTTTTTCGGACATAAAAAAGAACGGCTTGTCCGACGGGGAAATAAATTTTGCCAAAGATTATTTGAGGGGCACAATGGCTCTTTCTTTTGAGTCTTCCGACGAAATCGCGACTTTTTTGGGCGAGCAGGCCCTTTTTTACAACAAGATTGAAACTCCGCAGGATTTATTCGCCAAGATTGAAAAAGTGAGCAAGAATGATATCATGAAAGTGGCCAAGGAATTGATCAGACCCAATAAACTGAATCTGGCCGTGATCGGGCCTCATCGCGAAAGCGGGGAATTCCCGCGCATCCTGGCCGGACTTTAGGCCATGACCAACCTAACTAGTATTGAAATAACCACAGGCACAATGTTTCGCGCCATACTTCTGGTTTTGGCGCTTATTTTCATTTATCTGATTCGTGACGTCGTTGCCATCATTCTTTTTTCGGTGGTCGTCGCCTCCGCCATCGGGCCCGCGGCGGAATGGTTCACGCGCTGGCGTCTGCCCCGCGTTTTGGGCGTCCTTTTGGTTTATGTAATCACTTTTTCCATTTTGGGCGCCGCTTTCTCTCTTGTAATTCCGCCGCTCTTGGACGAACTTTCAACCATTTCTTCGGCCTCAATCATCGAGGAAGCCTCCGGAGCGTTTTTTAACCTTTTTCCGAAACTGCCCTTTTCAATAGCCCAGTCCATAAAAGAGCTTGTTGAGGGTTTGAGAGTTTCCATAGACGAGATAGCTGGAGGTTTTTTCAAGGCTACTTCAACCATTTTCGGCGGCGCCCTGTCTTTCATTCTTATCGTTGTTATCTCTTTTTATCTGTCGGTGCAGGAGAGGGGCATTGAAAACTTCCTGCGCATTGTCACGCCTCTTGAGTACGAGCAGTACATTTTGGATTTATGGTCGCGGGCCCGCAGGAAAATCGGGCGCTGGCTCATGTCCCAGATACTTTTGGGCCTTCTTATAGGGGCAATGGTTTTTCTGGGGCTCACGATTCTGCAGATTAAATTCGCGCTGTCCCTTGCCATACTGACCGCCATTTTTGAGCTGATTCCGGTTTTCGGCCCTATTCTTGCGGCTATCCCCGCGGTTTTGATTGCTTTTTTGCAAGAGCCGATTTTGGGTCTTGTGGTTGTTGTCTTTTTCTTCGTGGTTCAGCAGTTTGAAAACCACCTGATAGTTCCCGTTGTTTTTAAACAGGCGGTCGGCGTCCCGCCTATTCTTGTCGTGATTGCCTTGCTTGTCGGAGGAGAGCTCGGAGGCCTTTTTGGGCTGCTGCTCGCCGTGCCCATAGCCGCGGTTCTAGTTGAATTTTTAAACGACATCGCCGCCAGAAAACAGATTGGCTGATGCGATGGCTGAGAAATTCTACATAACCGCCGCAATTCCTTACGTTAATTCGCGGCCGCATCTCGGCCATGCTTTAGAATTGGTTCAGGCCGATGTCGTCGCGCGCTGGGCGAGGCTCGCCGGCCGCGAAGTTTATTTCCTTTCGGGCGCCGACGAGCACGGCGCGAAAATTGTCCGCGCCGCCGAGGCCTCCGGCAAGCCGGTGCAGGAATTCGTTGACGAAAACTCCGATGAATTCAGGCGCTTGATCAAAGAACTCGGGATTTCAACGTCCGATTTCATACGCACGTCGGATGAGAAGAGACATTTCCCGGGAGTCCAGGCTTTGTGGAGGCGTTTGGACGAAGCGGGCGATATTTATAAAAAGTCCTACCGCGGATTGTATTGCGTGGGACACGAAGCGTTCGTAACCCAAAAAGATCTGGTCAACGGAAAATGCGCGGACCACGGCGCAGAGCCCGAAGTGATTGAGGAAGAAAATTATTTTTTCCGGCTTTCCAAATACGGAACCCAGATTCAGGAAGCCATTGAATCGGGCGGGATGAAAATATATCCCGAGGGACGCAGAAATGAAATACTTTCTTTCATAAAAGAGGGACTGGAGGATGTGAGTTTTTCCAGGCCGTCAAAAGACATTTCCTGGGGCATTCCGGTGCCGGGGGACGCGTCGCAGACCATGTACGTGTGGTGCGACGCCCTTTCAAATTACATTACGGCGCTGGGTTTTGGCGGCACTAACGATTCCAAATTCAAAAAATTCTGGCCGGCCGACCTGCAGGTTATCGGCAAGGACATTTTGCGTTTTCACGCGGCAATCTGGCCCGGCATGCTTTTGTCTGCCGGCCTTGAATTGCCCAAAGCGCTATTGGTTCACGGGTTCATTCATTCGGGCGGACAAAAAATGTCCAAAACTTTAGGAAATGTAGTTGACCCTTTTGAAATAATTGAACGCCACGGTTCGGACGCGGTCCGTTATTATCTTTTGCGTGAGATCCCGACTTTTGAGGACGGCGATTTTACCGAGGAGCGTTTTTTGGAGGCTTACAATTCCGATCTGGCCAACGGGCTCGGTAATTACGTCAGCCGGGTGGCCAAAATGATTGAAAATTACTTCGGCGGAGAACTTTCAAAACCATCGGATGAAACTTTAAAAGAAGTCCCTATAGCCGGATCGCTGTTTTCCGATTTCGTGGGCAAGGAAATATGGCCGGCGTATCGCCGGGAGATGGGTGGTTTTAATTTTAAGTTTGCCCTTGATTCGGTTTGGCGGGCGCTCAAAGAATTTGACGGCTATGTGCAGACTTATGAACCCTTCAAACTGATAAAAACTGACAAAGAAAAAACAAAAGCTGTTTTGTGGAATCTGGCTTCGGGCGCGCTCACGATTGCCTGGATGATTGAACCATTTATGCCGGATACTTCAAAGAAAATTTTTGACATCTTCGGCGTGGCCAAAGAGGGCGGGACGGAATGGGGCGAAGTGAAAGTGAGCCTTAAAGAGCCTCTTTTTCCGAGAAAAGACCAGGCATGATTTTGGACGCGCACACCCACCTGCAATTCAGGGATTTTGACAAAGACCGGGACGAGGTAATTAAGAGCGTAAAAGACGCCGGCATTTTTTGCATCAATGTTGGTACGGACCTTGAAACTTCAAAAGAAGCGGTTTTGCTCGCGGGCAGACACGAAGGTTTTTGGGCGACCGCGGGTCTGCATCCGAACGATTCCGAAGAAAATTTTGACGAAGCCGGATTTGAGAGGCTGTTTTCAGACCCAAAAACCGTTGCCGTAGGCGAGTGCGGCCTGGATTATTTTAGATCTTCTCCCGAAACTAAAAACAGGCAGGAAGAGATTTTCCGCGCGCAGGTGCGGCTGGCAAAAAAAGCCGCAAAGCCTCTGATGCTTCACTGCCGGCCGAGCCAGAATCCAGACAAGACTTATTCCGACGACGCTTATCTGGACATGCTCCGCGTTTTAAAAGAAGAAGGAGGCGGGGAAATTTCTGGCAACGTTCACTTTTTCGTGGGTTCGCCTGCTGTTGCCGAAAAATTTTTGGAAATGGGTTTTTCATTTTCTTTTTCGGGGGTTATAACAATTACCGACATGTACGACGAGGTGGTTAAATTCTTGCCGATGGATAGAATTTTAGTTGAAACAGACGCGCCATACGCCGCGCCCCTGCCGTGGCGAGGGAAAAGAAACGAACCTCTATACGTTAAAGAGGTGATAAAGAGACTGGCCGAGCTCCGCGGGCTCTCGTTTGAAGAAACAGCGAGAATCACGGCCGAGAATACCAAGCGCGTTTTCGGCCTTGAGTTCCCAAACGCATAGTTGCTATCATTTTTGCATGGCTTCGGAATACGACCACCAAAAAGTCGAGAAAAAATGGGGGACCGAATGGCTCAAAGAAAAAATTTATGAGCCCGATTTGGCCGGGGCCCAAAAACCATTTTACAACCTGATGATGTTCCCGTACCCTTCGGCCGAAGGCCTGCACGTGGGCAACATGTACGCTTTTGTCGGCTCGGACATTTACGGCCGGAAAAAGCGCATGGAAGGTTTTGACGTGTTTCAACCAATCGGCCTTGACGGATTTGGCATACATTCGGAAAACTACGCCATAAAAATAGGCAAGCATCCGAAGGAACTGGCCAAAGAGTCGGAGAAAAACTTTTACCGCCAGCTTGGGAAAATCGGAAACTCTTTCGCCTGGGACGAGTCTTTGGAAACTTACGACCCGGAATACTACAAATGGACCCAGTGGATTTTCATTCAGATGTTCAAAAAAGGGCTTGCCTACCGCAAAAAAGCTACGGTTAATTGGTGCCCGAAGTGTTTGACTGTTTTGGCCGATGAGCAGGTGCTTGCCGGCGAGTGCGAGAGATGCGGGACAAAAGTGATAAAGAAAGAGCTTGAGCAGTGGTTTTTCAAAATTACCGACTACGCCGAGCGTTTGCTTGCCGATTTGGACAAGATTGACTGGTCTGAACGCGTGAAAATAGCACAGAGAAATTGGATAGGGAAATCAGAAGGAGCTTCAATTCGTTTTCCGCTTGTTGATGTTCCGGGCCAGCCCGACAACAAGCACTATATTGAAGTTTTTACTACGCGTCCAGACACTCTTTTCGGCGCGACTTTTATGGCCGTTTCCCCGGAACTTGCCAAATCATGGATTGACGCCGGCTGGCAGGCTTCTGGCGAAGTCAGAAAATACATCGAAGAAGCCTTAGTTAAAAGAGGCAATGCTGAAAACGCCGGCGAAAAAACCGGCGTGGACTCGGGTATTTTCGCGGTTAATCCCGCGACCAAAGAAAAAATTCCGGTCTGGATTGCCGATTACGTTGTCGGCGGATACGGCACCGGCGCCATTATGGCCGTGCCGGCGCACGACGAGCGCGATTTTGAGTTTGCCCAAAAACACAGTCTGCCTATAAAAATAGTCGTTTGTCCTCATTACCCCGAAACAACCTGCCCGGTTCTGGATTCGGCCTACATCGGCGAAGGTCATCTGGTTGATTCGGGCGAATTCGACGGTTTGCCATCAGAGGAAGCAAGAAAAAAGATCGTCGAATTTGTCGGAGGAGAAATAAAAAGCCAATATCACCTGCGCGATTGGCTGATCTCGCGCCAGCGATACTGGGGGCCGCCGATTCCTATGATTTATTGTAAAAAATGTGATTGGCAGCCTGTGCCGGAAAAAGACCTGCCGGTTTTGCTGCCGGATGTAAAAGATTTCCGGCCGACAGGCACGGACAAATCTCCGCTCGCGACAGTTGAAGAATTCGTAAAAACCAAATGCCCGAAATGCGGAGGCGAAGCCGAGAGAGAAACCGATGTTTCAGACACCTTTTTGGATTCGGCCTGGTATTTTTTCAGATACATTGATAAACAAAACAAAAAAGAGCCCTTCAGCACAGAAAGGGCCAAAAAATGGCTGCCCGTAGACATGTATATCGGAGGCGCCGAGCACGCGGTTTTGCATCTTTTATACACCAGATTTCTGACCAAAGTTTTTCACGATTGGGACTTGATCGATTTTGACGAGCCGTTTAAAAAATTCCGAGCGCACGGGCTTTTAATCAAAGACGGCGCGAAAATGTCCAAATCCAAAGGCAACGTGGTCAACCCGGACGAGTACATAGAGAAATTTGGCGCGGACGTTTTGAGAATGTATTTGATGTTTTTGGGGCCTTTTTCCGAAGGCGGCGATTTTCGCGACGAGTCAATCGCCGGAGTTGTTCGCTTTTTGGACAGAGTTAGAAATTTGAAACCCTCGGGAGACAAGAAAATAGACAAGGAGACCGAGGCCGTTTTGCATAAGTCAATAAAGAAAATAGGCGCCGACATTGAAAATCTGCATTACAACACCGCCGTTTCGCAATTGATGATTTTGTTGAACGCGCTGGAAGGCGGATGCGGCAAAGAAAGTCATAAAATTTTTCTTAAGCTTCTCGCGCCTTTCGCGCCGTTCACCGCGGAGGAACTCTGGAGCGAACTTAAAGAAAAAATAAGCATCCATAAATCGGCCTGGCCGGGATATGAGGAGAAAAAGACCAAAACGGAAACCATAGAAATCGTGGTTCAGATAAACGGCAAAACGCGCGGCAAGTTTGAAATAAGCGCAGACGCTTCGGAAGACAAAATAAAAAATAAGGCGCTTGGACTGGAGAAAGTAAAATCGGCTCTTTCCGGACGCGAGCCAAAAAATTTGATTGTTGCCCGCGGGAGGCTGGTAAATATCGTCATATAGTTGTATAAGGACTAAAGAACGCACTTCATAGGAGGGTTTGACTTGGGCATACTCTGGGACCCGAAAAATCTCAATTTTGCGAACGGAATAAGCGCAGCGCGCTGTATCGTGCCGTTTCTGACTCATTTGTTTTTCAGGATGGGTTACGCGACCTCGCAGGTTTTTCTGTTTTGGCATTTTGTTTTTTGGGCGCTTTCTGACGCGCTCGACGGTCCGGTTGCCAGGAAAGACGGCAACGCGACACGCCTCGGAGCTATTCTTGACCCGCTGGGCGACAAAATGCTTTTCTGGACCGAATTATTCCGCAGGCTGGATCAGCTTTTTTGGTGGGCTGTTCCTTTCGTGGTTTTGCTTGTTTTGGCCGACGCTTGGTCGACTCTGAAAAGATTTTTTAACATTTATAGTTCCTCGCCGCTTGAGGCCAACGTTTTCGGCAAGTTGAAAACCGCCGTTTTGTTCGTATTAGGCATAACCCCGTTTTACCTGGTTGACTTGAATTGGTTCCCAGGGAGGTCCTATCAATTTATATTAGCGTCGAACTTGGCCGTTGTATCGGCGGCCATCCTGGATCTGGCTTCGATCGCCAAAAAAGAAAAATGGTTCTAGCTCCATCCGTAAGGGTGGAGCTTTTCTTTGTTCGGGGCAGGTTTAGCGCATGGCTATTTCGGCTTTTTCCTCGGTTTTCTCAAGAATCACGATTTCCGCCCTCTGTATGCCGAACTTAAGCGCGTCTTTTCGCGTAGGCATCCAGATGTCAATAAAGCCCTTTTTGCGCCTGTGCATGCGGTCCTCAACCGTAAATACCTCTTCTCCGAATATTTCAGGTATTTTTATCTCCGTGCCGAAAGGCAGGAAGTTGGCCGCGATAACGCCGTGGCGGACCGGGGTGTTGGCTGCCGTAATAAATGGTGAATCATCTGTCTGGTCGGGCGTGCTTGAATAGGCGGTCACCCAAACCTCCATGCGTTTTTCTTCTTTTTTCTGTGCTTGAACCTCGGTTTTTTGGCTTAAATCCTCGGTTTTTTGTTCTAGAGCCGGGTTTAGCCCCAAGAGTATATTCATTGAGAGGGCCAAACCCATGGCTATGCTCGGTATCATAATAAAAAGCCCCTTATCAGGGCTGGGGTAAAGTCTAGCAGGCGCCAGCCAGTTTGTCAATAGAAGGCAATAATATCCGTATTTGGTCAAGTTTGACAAACTATTTATCCACAGGTTTTGTAGGAAATTTGTTGACAAAGAATATGGCTGATTTACCCTTTAAATTACATGCTGGAACTCAAAGAATTGTTAAAAGATATAGGTTTGGTTGACAAAGAAGCGCAGGTGTACTCGGCTTTACTGCCTTTGGGTTCGGCTTCGGTAAGGACTTTGGCCGAAAAGACAGGCATCAACCGGGGCACTGTACACGATTCGCTTTTGGCGCTTGAGGTAAAGGGCCTTGTTTTAAGCGAGCGCCACGGTTCCAAAAGGCGATTTTGGGTCCGCTCGCCTGCCGAAATCCTCCAGACGCTCGAGAACCAAAAAAATAAAATAGAAGCTACGGAGAAAAGGGTGAAAGAAGCCCTGCCGACCCTGCTTTCTTTTTACGCCAAAGAAGGAGGCCGGCCCTCGGTGGAATACTTTGATTCGGACGAAGGCATCCGGCTTATCCTCAAAGACGTTTTAAACACAGTCTCGCGTCTTGACCCAAAAGAATACGTGCTTTATTCTTCCAAATCTATGCGCTCTTACCTGTATAAGCTTTTTCCGGAATTTACCAAGGAGAAAGTAAAGCTGGGCATAAAAACCAAAGTTATAGCTCTTGGCACCGGAGGCGACCCCAAGAACTTGGGGCTCGCCGAAAGAAAATGGCTGGATTCGGACGCGCCGGCGTATATTTTGGTCTATGGTCCGAAAGTGGCTTTGCTCTCTGCGGCCGAAGATCAAACGCCTTTTGGAGTTTTAATCCGCGACGAGAAAATATCCCAAACCCAGAGAATTATTTTTGATAATTTATGGGCGAAAATCTGATATGTGCGGAATAGTGGGATATGTCGGCAAAAAAAACGCGGTAGGCACGGTTTTGAAAAATCTGAAGCTTCTTGAGTATCGCGGCTACGATTCGGCCGGGGTGGCCGCGATTGAAGAAGGCGGCGGAGTTTACCTCAGAAAAACCGCGGGCCGCATAAGTTCGCTTGAGAAAAAAATAAGGAAATTTCCCAAATCCAATCTGGCTATAGCCCATACGCGTTGGGCCACACACGGCGAGCCCTCGGTCTTGAACGCGCACCCGCATTTTGACTGCAAAGAAAAAATATTTGTCGTCCATAACGGTATTATTGAGAATTACGAAACTTTGAAATCGGCGCTTCTGGATGAAGGGCACGAAATCAATTCTGCCACGGATACCGAAGTCCTGGCTCATTTGATAGAGCGCGAGTTTTCGCTCGGCGCGGACTCTCTTGAAGACGCGGTCAAGGGCGCGCTCAAACACGTTACAGGCACGTTCGGGCTCGCGGTTTTTTCCAAAGACGAGCCCGGTGTTTTGGTCGGCGCCAGACGCGGTTCGCCGTTAATAATCGGCGTCGGCCGCGGCGAATACATTCTGGCTTCTGACCCGTCGGCCATAATCAGAGAGACCAAGAGAGTGATTTATTTAAACGACAACGAAATGGCCGTGCTTTCGCCTAAAAAAAGAAAAGTGGTCAATTTGCTTAACGGCGCCGGAGACAAAAACGGCTTGAAAAAACCCGTTCACACGCTTGAGTGGTCGCTTGAAGATTCGCAGAAAGGCGGATACGAGCATTTTATGGCCAAGGAAATTTTTGAGGCGCCCCAGGTGATAGCCAACGCTTTTCGCGGAAGGATTCTTGCTGAGAAAGGCGAGGTCAAGCTCGGCGGTCTGGATTCGGCGAAAGGCAGGTTGAACGGAATAAGACGCGTGATAATCGCCGCCTGCGGCACTTCTTATTTCGCCGGGCTTGTCGGAAAATATTTTTTTGAAGAATTCGGCCGCCTGCCCGCAGAGACGGTTTACGCTTCCGAGTTCAGGTATCATCCGCCGGTGATGGACGAAAAAACCGCGGTGATTTTCGTTTCGCAGTCGGGAGAAACCGCGGACACCCTTGAAGCTTTGCGCGAGGCCAAGCGCGCCCGGGCCCTGACCTTGGGCGTGGTCAACGTGATCGGCTCGTCAATCGCCCGTGAGGTGGACGCCGGCGTTTACAACCACGCGGGCCCCGAGATCGCCGTGGCTTCAACCAAGTCTTTCATTTCCCAGCTCGCCGTTTTGTTTTTGATGTCGATTTATTTCGGCCGGTTAAACGGACTTCCAAAAAAAGAAGCCAGGGCTCTGCTGTCGGAAGCCAAAAAACTGTCTGATAAAAGCCGGGCAATCCTTGAAAATCACGAAGAAGTAAAAAGAATCGCGCGCAAGTACGCTGATTTCAAGAATTTTCTTTACTTGGGACGCAAGTACAACTGGCCGGTCGCGCTTGAGGGCGCTTTGAAAATGAAAGAGATTTCTTACATCCACGCCGAAGGCTATCCCACGGGCGAGATGAAGCACGGGCCTTTGGCCATGATTGACCCCGATTTGCCGAGCGTGGTCGTGGCTCTGAAAGACAGCGTTTATGAAAAAACTCTTTCAAACATGCAGGAATTGAAAGCCAGACAGGGCAGGATAATCGCGCTTGCGACCGAGGGGGATTCGGACATGCTCGGACGGGCCGATGACGTAATTTTCGTTCCGGCGACGGCCGAAAGCCTTCAGCCGATTCTTTCGGTCTTGCCCCTTCAGCTTTTTGCTTACTATGTCGCGGCTTCAAAAAACCTTGACGTGGACAAGCCTAGAAATTTAGCCAAGAGCGTTACCGTGGAATAAACATGAAATGCGTTATACTCGCGGCCGGAGAAGGCCAGAGAATGAGACCGCTCACGCTTGAGAAGCCCAAGCCCATGCTTGAGATTTTGGGCAAGCCCCTTTTGCGCCACATCGTGGATGCCATCCCCCAAGAGATAGACGAGATTGTTCTGGTGGTGGGTTATTTGAAAGAACACATTATAAACTACTTCGGCGACCGATTCGGCCGTTTCAAAGTGAGGTACGTGGAGCAGAAAGAAAAACTGGGCAATGGGCACGCGCTCTTTTTGTGCAAAGAAATGCTTGAAGGCGAACGCTTTCTGGTTTTATTCGCGGATGACCTTCAGTCCCCCAAAACGCTTGAAGACATGCTTAGACATCCTCTTTCAATGATGGTGAAGGAAGTGGACGACCCGCGCAGGTTCGGCGTAGTTGAGGTAGACGAAAAAGGCAACGCGGTGAACATAATAGAAAAGCCTGAAAATCCTCCGACCAACCTGGCTGCGACCGGCGTCTATGTTCTTGATTCCCGTATTTTTTCTTATCCCTTGGTCAGGCACGCGAACGGGGAGCATTTTCTTACAGACGTCGTAACCCAGATGACTTCGGACTATCCGGTGAAAACGGTAGCGACTGAGTTTTGGATTCCCATTGGCTATCCGGAGGATTTGAAAAAGGCCGAAGAAATTTTGTCCGGGGAAACCAAAAAATCGGCTTATGTCAAACGATAAAAAGATCGTCGTAATCGGAGGCGGTACAGGCACGTATACAGTTCTTTCCGCGCTGAAAGACCGTCCTGTTTTTTTGTCGGCCATAGTTTCCATGTCGGATGACGGCGGTTCAACCGGCATTTTGAGAGAAGAGTTTGGTATTCTGCCCACGGGGGATGTCAGGCGAGCGCTCGTCGCGCTTTCGAATCATCCCAACGAGCTATTGAGCAAACTTTTTACCTACCGTTTCAGCGAGGGCGGTTTGAACGGACACAATTTCGGCAACCTTATTATTACGGCGCTCGAGCGCGTCTGCGGCAATTTTGAAAAAGCGCTGGAAGAAGCTTCGAGGATTCTCGCGGTTGAGAAGGGCGAGGTTATTCCGGTAACCCTTTCTAACGTCAGGCTTTTTGCCGAGCTTGAAGACGGGAGTGTAATTAAAGGCGAGACGAATATAGATATTCCCAAGCACGACGGAGAACTTGCCATTAACCGTGTCTGGCTTGAACCGCAGGCCAAAGCCAATCCGCGCGCGCTCAAAGCCATACGCCAGGCGAGTCTCATAATTTTGGGTCCTGGAGATGTTTATACGAGCGTGATCCCGAGTCTCCTTGTCCGCGGTATTCCCGAGGCGATAGCGCAGTCAAAGGCCAAAAAAATATTCATTTCAAATTTAATGACAAAATACGGCGAAACGCATAGCTTCGTGGCCAGAGATTTTGTTTCAGCCATTGAAAATTATCTCGGCCGAGGCGTCCTGGATGCGGTTATTTTGAACAACCAGAGGCCCCCGGAGCCGGTTTTGAAGCGTTACCGCAAGACAAAAGCATTTTTTGTGGATCCTTTTTTGGGCCAGGACCCCGACAAAAAAATTAAATTCGTAAAAACCGCGCTGATACGCAAAGGAGATCTGATACGCCACGACCACAAAAAATTGGCCGAGATTATTTTGAAATTCCTATGAAGAAAACGGCTTTTTTGGATTTTGACGACGTGCTTTTTGATACCCGGGCTTTTGTCAGAGCTCTAAAAGCCATTTTTGTGCTCGCGGGCTTGAATGTAGAGGAATGTGAAAATGCTTATCAGGAATTCAGGGGTAACCTGGCTAAAGAAAAAAAACCATATAGCCTGCAGGAGCATATAAATTTTTTTTCAAAAAAATTTCCCAAGATTGACCGAGCCGTCCTTGAGGGGGAAATGGCCATACTGAAAAGAGAAATGCCACGGTTTGTTTTTGAAGACGCCCTTGACTTTCTGCGTCATATTTCCGATAACGGCTGGCAGAGAATCATTGTTAGTTTTGGCGATAAATCCTGGCAGGAAGAAAAAATACATTCCTGCGGTTTGGGCTCGCTCGCCGAAAAAGTAGTTGTTTCCCAGGACAAATCTAAAGTGAATTCGGTTGAAGAGGTTTTAAAAAACGTCGGCGAAACAGCGGATGCGATTTTTATAGACGACAACCGCGATCGCGTTTTGGCCCTGGTCAAAGCCAGATTTCCGCGCGTAAAAACCTTTCAGCTCATACGGCCCGAGCTTGAGTCAATCCGTGTCAGGCACAAGGAATGCGACTACGACTGCCGGAGTTTGGAGGAAGTAGAGGGTTTTATTGCCTGATGGAAATATTGAAAATCGCCGGTTTTGAAGAAGGCGCGATCGACCGCGCAGTTGAAATAATAAGCAGCGGCGGCGCGGTTGTGGTGCCCACCGATACGGTTTACGGTTTGGCGGCCGATGCCGGAAATGAGGGCGCCGTCAAAAAAGTTTTTGAAATAAAAGGAAGGCCGGAGGGCAAAGCTTTGCCGGTTTTCATTTCTTCTTTTGAGATGTTTGAAAAAATAGCGTTGGCAAAAGACGGGCGGGTTCTGGATTTTTTGAAAAAAGCGTGGCCGGGAAAGATTACCTGCGTTTTGCAGGCAAAAAATGGCGGAACCGTAGGCGTTCGTATGCCTGATTTCGATTTTATTTTAAAAATGATTGAAAAATTCGGGGGCCCGGTTACCGGCACTTCGGCAAATGTTTCCGGGGGCAAGGAATTCACTAAAATAGGCGGATTAATCAAAGAATTCCAGAGTTTTAAGGTTAAGCCTGATTTGATTTTAGACGCGGGAGACATTCAGCCGTCAAAACCATCAACGGTTTTGGACTGCGTTTCGTGGCCGCCCAAAATTTTAAGAGAAGGAGCGGTGAACGAGTCGGAATTGAAAAAGCTCTTTGTCGGCGATATTCTGTAGTAATGGCCGATAAAAAAATGCGCGCGCTGATTAGAGCCGAAGAGAAACGGCAGGCTTCCGTGATTAACCTGATTGCTTCCGAAAATTACGCTTCGCGCGGCGTTCGCGAGGCCATGGGTTCTGTTTTGATGAATAAATACTCCGAGGGTTATCCCGGCAGGCGGTACTACGCCGGGAACGGGATCATTGACGAGGTTGAAAGGCTTGCCCAGGAGCGCGCGCTCAGACTTTTTAAGCTGAACCCGAAGAAATGGGGCGTAAACGTTCAGGTTTTATCGGGAGTGCCGGCGAACTTTTTCGTTTATTCGGCGCTTCTCAAAAACGGAGAAAAAATAGCCGGACAAGCTTTGGACCAGGGAGGGCATTTGTCGCACGGCTCAAAAGTGAGCCTGACTTCGCGCTTTTGGAAATGGACTCACTACGGCGTTGACAAGAAAACCGAACTTCTGAACTATTCTCAAATTCTCAAGAATTTGAGAATACAAAAGCCGAGAATGATAGTCGCTGGATACTCGGCTTATTCGCGGAAATTGGATTTCAAAAAATTCAGAAAGATCGCGGATTCGGTCGGGGCTTATTTGATGGTGGACATGGCGCACTTTTCCGGGCTTGTCGCCGGCGGCGCCTATCCCTCGCCTTTCCCATATGCCGACGTGGTCACGACCACGACCCACAAAACTTTGCGCGGGCCTCGGGGGGCTTTGATTTTTTTTAAAAAAGAATTTGAGGAACGAATAAACAAAGCCGTTTTCCCCGGAGGGCAGGGCGGCCCGCATGACCATCAGACCGCGGCCATTGCCGAGGCGCTTTTTGAAGCAGACAGTCCCGGATTCAAAAAATACGCGCGCCAAATAGTTAAAAATTCGAGAGTTCTTGCTTTGGAACTGAAGAAATCGGGCTGGCGCGTAATTTCGGGGGGCACCGATAATCATCTTTTTTTGGTCGACGTTTGGCAAAACGGAATTGCGGGCAAGGACGCCGAAAAAATTCTGGAAGACGCGGGCATTGTTGCCAACCGCAACGGCATTCCTTTTGACCAAAGGTCTCCTTTTAATCCCTCCGGCTTGAGAATCGGCACTCCGGCGGTCACGACCAGGGGCATGAAAGAAAAAGAAATGAAAAAAATAGCGTTTTGGATTGACGCGGTTTTAAGGGGAAAGCTGAAACCGGGCGGAGTTAAAAAAGAAGCGGCGCGTTTTATCAAAAAGTTTCCGATGCCATGACCCTGGTTGACGGAAAAAAGCTTTCGGAAGAACTCAAAGACGGGTTAAAAAAAGAAATTCTGGCTTTGGGCAGAAAACCGAAACTGGCTGTGATTTTTTTGGGCGAGAATCCGGCTTCGGAGAGTTTCATAAAAAGAAAGGAAAAATTTGCCGGGGAAATAGGCGCGGGGCTTGAGATTTTTAAACCCGAAGAAGAAATTTGGGAGTCTCGGACCAAACTGCGCGCCTATATTTCCAAAATAGTTCACGATAGAAAAAACAGCGGGGTCATAATCCAGCTCCCATTGCCGGAAGAAATAAAACAGAGAACCGAATATTTGCTTGACGCGATTCCCGCGGACAAAGACGCGGACGTTTTGTCTTCGGAGGCGCTCGGCAAGTTCGCTAACGGCCGCTTGGCAATAATGCCGCCGGTCGCGGGCGCGGTTAAATATGTTCTTGATTCAAACGGCATTGATTTTCACGGGAAAAAGATCGCAGTGGTCGGAGCCGGAGGCCGGCTCGTCGGCCGACCGGTAGTTTTGTGGCTGTCGTCTTTAAATGTTACGTTCGCAGCCATTACCGAAAATAGTTCGGAAGCAGAAATGAGGCGCGCTATTTCAGAAGCCGACATAATAATTTCTGGGGTAGGCAAGGCCGGGCTGATTAAAAAAGACATGGTCAAAGACGGCGTGGTCGCGCTTGACGCGGGGGTTTCAAGCGGCGCGGGCGGGCTTGCCGGTGATTTTGAGCCCGCGGTCGCGGACAAAGCTTCGCTTTTCACGCCTGTCCCCGGCGGCATAGGTCCTTTAACCGTGGCCATGCTTTTTAAAAATTTACTTGTTTTGGCGAAGAAAAAATAATGGACGCATCGTTTCTGTATTATTTAAATTCGCTTGCCGGCAGGTGGCCGTTTTTTGACGCAATGGTTGTTTTTAAGGCCGAGTATCTCGGCTGGTGGATGGTTTTTAGCCTCAGCGTTTTTTTATTTGCGAGTTTTTATTTCAAGCTCGATTTTTCACGCGCGAAAGACATGGTGTTGCTCGCTTTGGCTTCCGGATTTTTATCGCGCTTTGTAATTGCGGAGGCAATCCGCTTTTTTTACAGCCGCCCGAGACCCTTTGAAGTTTTGGACGTTTATCAATTGATAGGGCATGACGGCGGAGGTTCTTTCCCTTCGGGGCACGCCGTGTTTTTTTTCGCTTTGGCCGCTTCGGTTTTTATTTATTACCGCAGGTGGGGTGTTTTGTTTTATTTTTTGGCTTTAGCCATGGGGCTTGCCCGCGTAATTGCCGGAATCCATTTTCCTTCGGACATTTTAGGAGGAGCGATAATAGGAATTTTGACCGCGTACGTCGCGGACCGCTTGTTTCAGAAATTTGTTAAAAATTATAGTGCCGCGGGTGGGAGTTGAACCCACATGAGGTTGCCCTCACAGGATTTTGAGTCCTGTGCGTCTGCCAGTTCCGCCACCGCGGCACGATATATTTATAGCTTAAAATCGCCGTATTGTAAATTTACATTTTTTTGATAAGCTTGGCTTATTATGCCTGAAAATCCGGTTCGCGATGAAACCAAGGCCGAAAGCATTTTTTGGATTGAAGCCGAAAAAATAAGGCCTAATCCCCTTCAGCCGAGACGTGAATTTGACGAGGCCAGGCTGAACGAACTCGCCGAATCCATAAGGCAATACGGAATATTGCAGCCCTTGGTCGTGGTTCGCATGGAAAGGGAGGTGCCTACGGGCACAGCCGTTGACTATGAATTGATAGCGGGCGAGCGCAGGCTCCGGGCGGCGAAAATTGCCGGGCTTTCGCACGTGCCCGCGATAATCCGGAGCGAGCCCGCGGATAAAGTTAAACTGGAGCTGGCTATAATTGAGAATGTTCAGCGCGAAGATTTAAATCCGCTTGAGCGTGCCAAAGCTTTCAAGCAATTGATGGACGAATTCAGTCTGCGCCAGCGCGACGTCGGTTTGAGAGTCGGCAAAAGCCGCGAATTTGTGGCGAACTCCATGCGTCTTTTGACCCTGCCAGATTATATCCAAAAAGGAATAGTTGACGGGCGAATTTCGGAGGGGCACGCAAGGGCTCTTTTGATGGTCACCGATCATCCTGAAGAACAGGAAGCGCTTTTTAACGATATTTATTTCAAAAGGCTTTCGGTACGGGACGCCGAGAAAGCTTCCAGGCGCGTTGCCGTTGAGCGCGTGCGCAAGCACGAAGGTTTGCCCGACGCCGAAACCAGGACTCTAGAAGACAAGCTCCGCGAAGCTCTCGGTACCAGAGTTTATATTGAACGCAAAGGACTTGGCGGTAAAATTTTAATAGAGTTTTTCTCTGATGAGGATTTGCAGACTTTAATTGACCGCGTGGCCCAGGACCAGGCTTCGCTCGCGCAGGTTTCCGAAGCAGAATTCGTCCAGGAAAAAGACGCCGCCGAAACTATCCCCGTGCCCTCTTTGGGCGAAGAAGAAATTTTGGAAGAACCCGCGGAAAACGAGCTCAAAGTCATGACCGCGCAGGCCCGCCCCGAAGACCTCAAGGATTTTACGGTTTGACTTT
>Ga0209542_10004835_pt1 | contig 27388 bp, 27 predicted proteins | sample RifCSPhighO2_01_FD_184028 | JGI IMG/M metagenome (GOLD analysis project Ga0209542, IMG submission 184028) | Soil microbial communities from Rifle, Colorado - Rifle CSP2_plank highO2_0.1 (SPAdes) (version 2) | ecosystem: Environmental > Terrestrial > Deep subsurface > Rock core/Sediment ...
GGCGGGCACGGCTCCCCGAACTCATTCCCCATTTGTACTGGACACTGCACCTTGACTTTCGTCAAGGGATTTGATATGCTTCCGAAAGATGAGGGGTCACAGATAGACCGACGTTTCGTCGGAGTTTGTCCTCTCTGCTTGGGCTCTAGCGTGCCCACTCAAAAAGGAGAAAACGCGATGAAGAAGATCAGTTTGTTCCTCGACAAGACTCTTCGATCCCGACTGGCCGAGAACAGGACGTACTCAGTGGCGCATCGTGCCGCTCTCAGACTCTTCGGAGAACTCGTGATGTTCGGAACCGACCGCATGGGCGGCAGGGTTTCCAGCGATTGCTACAGCGATTTCGGCAAGTACACCTGCGGTTGTCACGAGGAGAGCGTGTCGGTCAGAGAGCTCTTCCGCGACGCTAACCGTGTCGAAGCCTGCATCACGCTTCGCGGTGGACCGGGTTTGAGCCTCGAGGTCAGGGGCTACCAGAGTGGAGAGAAGGAATACTTCCGCCACTTCGACTTCGAATTCCACCTCGACGGCCGGCCCGCTATCTCCACTTCCGGGGGTCGTGGTAGTCTGCCAAGCGCAGCTGGCCCCGAGACGTGTCTTCCGATCTACGCCACCGCGGACAAGGACGAGGCCAGGCAACACATCGAGCGAGAGTTCGGCTCCGTCCAAACCTGCGGGAACACTGAGTGCGATGTCTTCGCTCCACCCAACGGCAGCATCGTGGAGGTCACCGAGACCGTCACCGACTGCTACCCCGAAGGTGCGAACATTCTGGAGCCGGGTAGGTGGAAGCTCGTCGTCGGTATGAGTTGCCACAAGTTCCATCTGGTCTCGGTCCAGCGCTTGAAGGACGAGGGCGATACTGGGCCCAACTTCCCAAGCATGAGCATCAAGGCCGGCTTCCCGTTCGGCGTCCTCGTGGACTGGCGGGCGGTCAGGAAGGTCAACTAGCTTTAGCCAGAGGTCCGATAAGTTCTTCGGCCCTCACAGAAAAGTCCGTATGGACTCTACATCTGTGGGGGCTTTTCTGTTTTTAAATACTGACATTAAAAGGCCGATCATATTTTTACGTAGTTTAGCTAGATATTACGTCAACCCTGTGGATAATCGCTGTTCCTCACTCAGCAAAATGTACTATAATTACATAAACTGTGGGATGATTCCCGCTCAACAGGAAATGAAAGACCAAAAAGCAAACTTACAATTATCCCTCGAACCTTCCGCTATCATTAGGAATATTCGTAATTATCTTGCGGGAAGAGCGGTGGGGATGAGTCGAGATGAGGCCTTGCTCGAAGAGGTTCTTAAAGTTTTCTTTTGCTTGAGTGATACTGTCGAAAAACGCATTTCTGAAGACATATTTGAAAATTCTAAGGTATTTAGAGCTGAATTTACAAAAATCAGATCAAAGTTTCCTGATTTTTATGGTCCTGATGAGGAGCTACTTCTAGATCCTCATTCGATAGACTACGTAGCCCAAGGACTCCGTCAACTACGAGAATTCCAAAAACACAACATAGACGTAGTAGCGTCTTTATACCAAGTGTTCATTGGTAATCACATAAGAGGCCAAGAAGGCCAATTTTTCACACCGAAGGTTGCAGTAGATTTTTTGGTTAGAGCAGTTGATCCAAAACCCACATGGAAAATTATAGACACTGCGTGTGGTGCCTGTAGTTTCCTAACGGCTACCTACCTGTACCTTAAGGAGCGCTACCCAGAGAAGGACGTCCAATCCTTCGTAAAGAATAATATGTTTGGCATTGAAAAAGATAAAAAACTAGCCAGACTTGCGAAGATCCATTTAACGTTGCTTACCGGTGAAGTAGCGCATATTTATGATGGCGATTCACTTTTGGTAGGTAACCCAGACTTGCCAAAAATAAAAGATGGATATTTCGATCTCGTAATAACCAACCCCCCATTTGGATCAAAGATAAAATCAATCGACGAAGAAACTGCCAAGCAATACACCGTAAGCTACAAATGGTCTGGTAATAATGGTTCATATAAGAAGACCGATACCCTAAACGTCAACACGCCCCCACAGGCAATTTTTATGGAAAGAAATATCCGAGCACTTAAAAATGGAGGTCTACTTGCAACTGTTGTGCCAGAAAGTCTTTTATCGAATAAGAATTACAAAGGTACAGTCCAATATATTCTTAATAATTCCGATGTTGAGTGTGTGATTGGCATGCCTGAGTCACTTTTTAAAATTTCAGGGAAGGGCGGCACGCATACAAAGACGGATCTCATGATTGTTAGAAGAAGGGATGGTAGTGATACAGTTGAAAGGTCGATATTTTTTGCGGAGGCCAAGTGGTGCGGACATGATTCTAGGGGAAACATAATTCCCCACGATGACCTTCCTGGAATTTTGAGTAATTATCTGAAATTCAGGAATAAAACCTACACCGAGAGCAGCAATTTAGGCTACATGCTACTAGCAGATCGTGTTGATGATAATATTTTGGCTCCAAAGTATTATGACGCAGATTTAGAAAATGATAAAAATAGTCTTTCGGTTGATTCACACTTGGTTACTATTCGGGAGCTTGTCGAAAGGAATATTTTGGAGATTTCTACGGGAGACGAGATTGGAAAACTGGCATATGGTACAGGAGATATACCTTATATAAGAACTTCTGACTTAACGAATTGGGAGGTTAAGAATGATGCAAAGCATAGAGTTGAGCGGTCGATCTACGAGAAGCTAAAAAACAAACAGGATATTCAAGCCGGTGATATTCTTATGGTTAAGGACGGCACATACTTGATTGGAACGCTTGCAATGATTACCAAATTTGATACTGAGATTATTTATCAGAGTCATATTTATAAAATTAGAGTGCTTTCTAACGAAATAGGTCTAACGGCCTATAACCTACTAGGACTTCTTTCATCTCGATGGGTACAGAGACAAATTAAGTCTAAACAACTGACGCAGGACATCATAGATTCGCTTGGCAAAAGGATTTATGACCTCTTAATTCCGACTCCACGAAATCTTCAAACCCTTAGTGACATTGACCAAGAAGTAAAAGATATCATTACTCTAAAGGAAAAGACAAAAGAACACACTTTTGCAATGGTCAATAAACTTAACTCTGTGTTTTCTTTGCAATAGATTCAACTTCACTCCAATCTAGAGACTGACGCTCTTTGTGGAAGTTGGCCATGAAGAAAATATCATTTGTGATTTGCTCTAGAGAAGATTCTCCTTGAACACGATTCCCTAGGTCAGTTATCCATGATGTATTTGATGCAATATGACGACCTGTAGATGCGAGCGGATTTAAATGTCCGACTTGGAAACCTGATCTTCCATGCACCGGGCTCGCTACCTTTTCATAAAATTCGTTAAAGAAAATTGGTTTCCCGGATATGGGACATTTGAAACTATCTTTTACAAATTTACTGCCCAATACTTCCTCTACAACTTCGATTAAATCCACGGGTAGGTCAGGTGCCCCAACAAAAATGGATATTTGAGCTAATAGTTTAGCTTCAATGAGCATGCAGTCTCCTCTCGAAGCGTACTGAGGAGACTTTGGATGTGTTTCCCAGCGAATCTCTCGATTTGTCTGGTAGTCGCCTGTTTGCCTTCTGTCGGTCAGATATGATTTTACTTGTATCTTGGTAACAATATTTTCATTTCCGACCCAATTTCTTAAATTAACTATCTTGGTAAAAGGCGAAAACCAGTAAATATTATCTTTTGTGTGCTTGCCATCTTCCCTAAGTGACTTTTTGTAGTCTATAGGTAGTTCGAGAGAACCTATTCTAGAGCTAGTATTTAAGAAACTAGATACGTCCTCTTTCGCGATATTTTTATCCGAGTAGGTCTGTAAATAACCACGAGCTTTAAATTTCTTTACACCCAAGAAACCCAACAGATCCTCAACGAGAGCGGTAAATATTTCTCGACATTCTTTTTCACTTGCGTAGTTTGGGTTCGCCTTATCAAGCTTCCATCTTACGCTCGTTTGCGTATTTCCTGTGGCGGGATTTATTGGAGCTATGTTGCAAGAAACTCTCTCCAGCCTTGTGAACAATCTCTTAGTTTGAGACGGGGTCAAGAATGGTGCGAAGTATTTGTGATATTTTTTTAATGCCGTATCTGCGTACATAATTTATTCCAGAAAATAGTCCATTGATTTATTGTAAATCCTAGCAAGTTGTTTTAGCTCGACGACATCTATATTTCTTTGCCCGGCTTCAATCTTGGAAACATGCGACTGGGTCTTCTTGAGCCGCTTAGCCACTGCAATTTGATCTAGACCAGCCTCAATGCGGGCTTTCTTGAGCCGTTCCACAATGTGCCTATGATCCTTTGAGAATATAGCTTTAGTCATTAACAATTTTAGTATAGTATTCCATTGTGTTATATTCCAAATAGGAATATAATCAAGTGAGAAGTATGGAAATATCTATTTATCCCACCCAGCAGTCCCGCAAAGCTGTTAGTTGGGGCTGGAGGATTTTGCGGGACTGCTCTCCCACCCACTAAGGATGCTTCCATATTGCGAACCCCGAAGTCGCGCGCGAAAAATACAAAAATGTAGAGGCCCTTGGGGATGGCGTGCGGGGTGGGCGGTGTACTCACCGACCACAGGCGGGGACGCACCATTTTAATTTAGCCACTCATCAACTTTGGCTCTCGAAATGGGTTCGCGCAAATGTTAAGATAACACCACAAAATTATTCGTAACCTTTTGCTTGCAACTTGAAGAGGCGGGCGTAGGTGCCGTCAAGCTTTAGCAACTCTTCGTGTGAACCCCCTTCGCTGATTGTGCCACTTTCTATAACTACAATCTTATTGGCATGACGTACGGTGGAGAAGCGATGAGAGATTAGGATGACGGTGCGATCGTCGGGCAAGGCCTCGAGCTTGTCGAAAATCTTGGCCTCGGCCTCGGCGTCAATGGAAGAAGTGGGCTCATCTAGGATGAATATGCGCGGGTCACGATAGAAGGTGCGGGCAAGAGCGAGCTTTTGCCACTGACCGGTGGATGGCTGTACGCCACCTTCAAACTCTTGCCCAAGTTGTTGGTCATAGCCCTTTTCAAACTCCTCGATAAAAATGTTGGCCTCGGCGTTGTGGGCGGCGGTGACTACATTCTCCATAACGGGCCCAATACCCGGCGTGCCCACGGCAATCGATTCTTTGACCGTAAAGTGGTATCTCGAGTAGTCTTGAAAAATAGCGCCCAAGGTGTCGTACCAGCTAGCAAGATCAATCTCGCGCAGGTCTATGCCATCTACCAGGATCCTGCCCCCAGTAGGGTCGTAGAAGCGGCAAAGGAGTTTTATGAGAGTTGTCTTGCCCGCACCATTGACGCCCACTATGGCCAACTTCTCGCCCGAGTCTATACGCAGGTTGACACCCTTTAGGATTGGGCTCGTGCCAGTTTTGTAGCCGAAGCTTACATTCTCGAAGACTATTGAGGGAGTTTTGCCTGTCGTGATTTGTTGATGTGATTTGGTGGTGTCAAGTCTGGGCGCTAGATCTAGGAAGGCGAATGTATCTGTGAGGTAGAGGCTATCTTTGTACTGGTTGGCCAAGTTTTGGAGTAGGCCCGAGAGTGATTGGCGTAGAGTATAAATTGAGGTGAAAATGAACGTGAGAGTACCCACTTGCATCGTTCCTCCGAGCACTTGATCGATTGTCCAGCCGAGGGCCACGGCGATGGTGACATTGGAGAGTAGGGTAGCGCTTGCTCCGCGTACAAACTTAGCTCTCTCTTTGGCCTCCTCCGGACCTCTGAACTGACGAAAGAGCGCAACTATGCGCTCGGTAAAATTTTTGGTCAAGCCGGTGAGTTTGATCTCAACTAAGTCCGAGAGATTCTTGAAGCGATGACCCAAGTCCCAATAACGACGCTTCACCTCGGCTCCGGCTGTGTCTATGCCGTAGACGCCTCGACTGTATTTGGCTTCGACTATGAGGGTGGGGATGACTCCCAAGAAAACGATGAGGAAAACCCACCACTTGAAGGCGAGGATAATCAATCCAGCTAAAACGATCTCAATTAAGTTTTGCAAAACGAAGAGCATCCTCTGCACGAAGTTGCTCATTCGCCACACACCCGCTTCATTCACTCGGGTGAATAGATCTTGTGTCTTAGGATCCTCGTGCGTGGCGATATCGAGGAGCCCACGTTGCTTGAGAAGTAATACGTTCAACTCTTCCTCCATCACGAACCACAACTTCCATCGCCAATATTCCTGAAGTTGGCCGATGACATCTGGTAAGATATTCATAAGCAGGGTAGCGAGTAGCAGTAAGATGATTGAATTGCTCCAACCGTTACCAGGCAGAGCCACGAGCTCGTTAATGAGCAAAGCTCGGGTACCTGAAGATCCGAAACCCGCCGCCGCGGCGATGGCGAACACTATTAATATTCCTATCATCAGACCAGGCTTGGCCCTGTAGGCCATACCAAGCACGCGCCGCCCGTTACGCAGCATTTCAGTAATCGCCGATCGTGTTACCTTATTTTTCTTTTCACCTTCCATAAGTTTGTGATTGCACTGCGTAGTCTTAACGAAGCAGTGGACCCGAGGAGAGTCGAACTCCTTACCTCGTCAATGCGAATGACGCGCTCTACCAGATGAGCTACGGGCCCGTCGGAATGCCGAGAATCGAACTCGGGGCTCGCCCTCCCGAAGGGCGTATATTACCACTATACTACATTCCGTATTACGGAAGTATTTATACCACGGATTATATTTGGTTGACAGGCAATCCGAAATAATGCCCCTTGACTTTTGTCAAATACTTGCTATCTTTACTCTGGGAGGAGGACAATCGAACATGACCAACGAAAATTTGACTCCGGTTCACATCAGTCACAACTCCTGGGCCGACTATGCGGTTGCAATCTTTGCGTGTGGAGTCATGTGGTGGGGAGCCTGGAACGCTATCGCCCTTGTCTTCCACCTTTGACCACGTCACCCGCCCGTCCCGTTAGGGGACGTGGCGGGCTCGGTTTTTTATATGACACCAATTGCTAAAATGGCTAGTTATAGATACTATTGCGAATGCGCACTCTTAGCTCAGTTGGTAGAGCGTGCGATTCACATTCGCAAGGTCGCAGGTTCGATCCCTGCAGAGTGCACATAAATTGATTTAGATGGACAAACGTTTGGAGATTTTCGTCAGTGGGCGGGTGCAAGGCGTCTTTTACCGTGCTTCTGCTAAACGGGTGGCCGACTCTTGCGGGCTTGTTGGTTTTGCCCGTAACTTGCCAAATGGCAAAGTGGAGATTGTGGCCGAGGCCACGGGTGATGGGGGCGAGGCGGCACTACGCAAGTTGCTCGACTGGTGCTATCGCGGTTCTTTGCTTGCCCACGTGGATGGCCTGTCATTTAATTGGAGCGAGGCGACGGGGGAGTTTGATAAATTCCAAGTATCACGCGATGACGGCTCGATGGTGGTGGATCAAGTGCACGCACTCACTAATCTCGGTCGGCGTGTTTTAAACAGAGTTGATAGGAAGGTGGAGAAGACGATTTTGAAAATACCTAAGCACGTTGTGATTATCCCAGATGGCAATCGCCGCTGGGCTAAAGAGCGCGGGCTCATGGTTTGGCAAGGTCACAAAGAGGGGATTGAGCGCACCAAAGAGCTTTTGAAATTTATTAAAGATACTGAAGTTGAGCACATCACCTTTTGGGGGTTCTCTACGGAGAACTGGACTCGCTCGGCTGACGAGGTCGCTTGGCTTATGAAGGCCTTCACCCAAGCCGTTAAAGACTTGGGCAAGGAGCTTGTAAAAGATAAAATTTCGTTCCGTCATTTGGGTCGCAAAGATAGATTAGATCCAAAGCTCGCCAGTGGTCTTGCAGATTTAGAAAAGCAAACAGCTCAATTTGCCGGTAAAACATTTTCGATGGCATTAGATTATGGTGGACGCGATGAAATTATTAGGGCGGCGCAAAAGGCAAGTAAGAATGGGGGAGTGAGCGAGGAGAGCATCAACGAAGCGCTTGATACTGCCGGACTGCCCGACCCGGACCTCATCATCCGCACAAGCGGCGAACAGCGCCTCTCGGGTATGATGCCCTGGCAGGGAGTCTACGCCGAACTCTACTTCACCCCGCTCCACTTCCCCGACTTCACCCCCGACCAAATGCAACTCGCCCTAGCCGAATACGGCAATAGAAATCGCACGTTTGGAGGAAGCTAGTATATAAATGCGAAGGCCCCGAGTGGAGCCCCCGCGTTGCGGGTCTCCTCCTCGGGGCTATTTGATTTCGATTTCCAGTTGTAGTCTCCGTTTGTATGCTATCACAATCTCGCCGACAGCTTCAGCTACTGTTCTTCCACCTCCGAAGACAGGCTCGCGTTCATCAGGGATAGTTGCTATCCAATGTTTACCGTCGAGGGATACGTTGACTGCAATTTTGATTTTATTCATGCTCGACTCCTGCCAAGTATCATACAAGACCAAGGTTATTTGTCAAGTTGTGTGGGAGGGTGTTAAGCTATCATCGCGATGCCGGAGATTTCGATAAAAGCGGAGACGATTTTTCATATTGGCAGTTTGGCTGTCACTAATTCGATGTTTATGGGTTTTATTGCCGCTCTACTTATTGTGGTGGTGGCTCTCATTATCCACGCAGGGTTGAAGCCAGTACCGGGTAAATTGCAAAGTATTTTCGAACTTTTCATCGAGCAGGCTCTCGAACTAATGGACACAATCCTGGGCTCGCGTACCGCTTCTTTGCGATACTTGCCTATTGTAGGGAGCATCTTTTTGTTCATCCTCGCTTCGAACTGGCTTGGGCTCTTGCCTCTGTCACACATACTCGTAGGCCACGCGCCGCTCTTTCGCGCCGCTACAGCTGACCTCAACTTCACCATTGCACTCGCAATCATCTCGGTGCTCGCCGTCAACATCTTAGGCGCGGCGGCCATTGGCCTTGGCAAGCACGCGGGCAAATTCTTCCACAACCCTTTCAAAGATCCGATAATGGCCTTTGTAGGCATACTTGAATTAATCAGTGAGTTTGTTAAGATTATCTCGTTCTCATTTAGGTTGTTCGGCAATGTGTTCGCCGGCGAGGTGTTGCTTACGATAGTGGCCTTCCTAGTCCCGTACGCAGTACCCCTGCCATTTTTGTTCTTAGAAGTGTTCGTGGGGTTGATTCAGGCGCTTATCTTCTCGATGCTCACGCTCGTCTTCTTAGGAATGTCTACAAAATTAGAAGTTAATCATTAAATAATATGGACCCAGAAGTGATAAAGATGTTAGCAGTGGCGGCGGTTATCGCCATAGGCACAATCGCTCCAGCCCTCTCAATTGGTAGGATCGGTGCCTCCGCGGCCGACGGCATTGCTCGAAACCCAGAGGCTGCCTCGAAGATTCAGACGGCTATGATTCTCTCGCTCGCCTTCGCTGAAGCTATCGCCATTTACGCCCTCGTTGTCGCCCTCATTCTCAAGTTCGTTGCCTAAAGTATGAGCGAGCTGTTCACACAACTCGGCGTCAACTTGCCGGCGCTTATATGGCAGGCACTTAACTTCGCGGTGGTGCTGGTGGTGCTTACCATTTTCGTTTATCGGCCACTAAGCAAGATGATGAGCGAGCGGGCGGCCAAGATTGCCGAAGGCTTGAAGGGAGCTGACGAAGCGGCCGAACGTTTGCATCAGATTGATGTGATGCGCGACAAACGTATGAGCGAGGCCGAGGAGGATGCTCTGGTGCTCATTCGCAAAGCGGGCAAAGATGCCGAAGTCCACGCGCGAGACATTGTGGCCAAAGGCGAACTACGAGGTGAAGGCATTATCAAAGAGGCCAAGACTATCGCCGCGCGTGAAGGTGAGGAGGCGATGCGCTCGGTTGAGCACGAGGCGCGAGCTTTCGTCACTTCGGTTTTGCACAAAGTTGTGGGGATGAATCCCAAAGAGATAGATGAAAAGCTGATTGATCAAGCAGTGAAATTAGTGCGTAACCCTGGTGTATGAGTATCTCCGCTCAAACGTACGCCCGAGCCTACGTAGAGGCGGGCCTGACTGCGCAGGCAGGCAAGGAGGCCGAACCAAGCAAGCTCCTGGCGACACTGCGCAAGCGGGGAGACTTGCACAAGGCCACGAGTGTGGCGAGTGAAGTGGAGAGACTCATTACGAAAGAACGCGGTGGCAGGATGGTGAAGGTTGAGTTCGCCCGGGCCCTGGGTGTGAGCGAGCGGGCCAAACTGCTTAATGAGTTTGACGCCAAAGATAGGGTCACCACGTCGGTAAACCCAAGTTTGATAGCGGGAGTGAGGATGGAGTTTGATGGAGAGAGCGAATTAGATGTGAGCTTAGCTGGTAAACTCAAAAACATTTTATGAGTTATGAAATTGTAGAAAAACTAAAGAAGGAGATCGCAGGGTTTAAAGACGATCCTAAACTGCGCGCTATCGGCAAGGTGGTGGAGGTAGGCGACGGCATTGCGCGCGTGTCGGGTCTTGCGGGCGCACTCTCGCAAGAGCTTTTAACTATTGAAACAAAGAGTGGTGGCACTTCGGCCATCGCCTTCAACCTCGAAGAGGAGTTTATCGGCGCGGTCATTTTGGGTGAGGCCAACAGGGTGAGTGTGGGCGACAGGGTCACCGGTACTGGTCGTGTGCTCTCGGTCCCAGTTTACAATGGTGTATTAGGGAGAGTACTTTCCCCCCTCGGAGAGCCAATAGATGGCAAAGGAGTTTTGGAGGTTGAACCTCCAAGCGGAGGTTCAACCTCCCGGATTGAATATTATCCACTTGAGCGTAGTGCTCCAGATGTAGTCTCGCGCGAGTCGGTGAAGCAACCACTCCACACCGGCATCAAATCGGTGGACGCGATGATCCCCATAGGCCGCGGTCAACGTGAGCTTATCATTGGCGACCGCCAGACGGGCAAAACAGCAGTTGCCCTCGACACAATCTTGAACCAGAAGAACGAGGCAAAGCCAGTGGTGTGTATATATGTATCAATCGGACAGAAGCAATCCAAGGTGGCCCAGATTGTACGCAAGCTCACAGAGGCCGGCGCGATGGATTACACTGTGGTGATTAGTGCACCAGCAGGTGCTCCTGCGCCGCTACTTTACTTGGCGCCTTTCGCTGGAGCGGCCATCGGCGAGTACTTTATGGACAAGGGCCAAGACGCGCTGGTGATTTATGATGACCTCTCTAAGCACGCCGATGCTTATCGCGAAGTGTCACTGCTCTTGCGCCGCTCACCTGGTCGCGAGGCTTATCCGGGAGACATCTTCTACCTCCATTCGCGTTTGCTTGAGCGCGCGGCCAAACTTGACGCGGCTCACGGCGGCGGTTCACTCACAGCCTTGCCGATTATCGAAACAAAGTTAAGTGACGTGTCGGCCTACATCCCCACCAACGTTATCTCCATCACCGACGGGCAGATTTACCTCGAGTCAAGTCTCTTCAACCAAGGTGTGCGTCCGGCTGTGAACGTGGGCCTCTCGGTCTCACGCGTAGGTTCGGCCGCGCAAACCAAGGCCATGAAGAAAGTGGCCGGCAAACTGCGCCTTGAGCTCGCCCAATTCCGCGAGCTTGCCGCCTTCGTGCAATTCGCGAGCGATCTCGACGACGCCACTAGAGCCAAGATTAAAAAAGGAGAACTGCTCGTCGAACTTCTCAAGCAAAGAGATGGCGCCCCTCTCCCGTTCTACCACCAAGTCCCGTTACTCTATGCCGCCCTAAACGGCTACCTAGACGGACACAACCTTGCGGGAATAGCAACCTGGCAAGAAAACTTCATCGAGTATCTCAAAGATCGCCACCAAGCCGACGTGTTAGACCCCATCAAAACTAGTGGCCAACTCGAAGAAGGAACCGAAACTGCTCTTAAAAATGCCCTGGCCACATTTAAGAAATTGTGATGAGCAAAGCACCGAGAATGATTATCGCCTTAGTTGTGTTAGCGGCCATCGGCGTTGGGATTGCTGTCGTTCCAACTTTATATTACGTGGCAGCTGGACCCAGTGAGCCTAGGAGAGCAGATTATCTAGATAAATCAGGACTGGCATCTGAAACGGATCCAGATTTAACAAGCCTCGGCTCTAACGAGGTCTTTAAGAATGAGGAGGACGGGTTCGAATTCAAAGTTCCTCCAGAGGAAGGCTGGGGATACTTTCAAAGTTTAGCGACCACCTCGAAAAATAATTTAGCTAGGACTCTGTGTTTGGAGTATAAATCGAGCCGGCCCTTGCTTTGTATGATTGTCTCGGAACTCTCTAGTGAAGTTGCGCTTAAGGATTTAGTAAGCGGATTTGGTTCTAAGGAAATTACAATAAACGGGAATATTGGGTACAAGTTTGTGGTTGGTGGCGATTATAAGCAGGTGGCCACAGTGTTTTCACGTAAGAATGTCATTTTTTATTGGGTGTACGATTTGGAACCTAAAGAAATGAATTCGCTTTATGATGGAATAATTTCAACCTTTAAACTAACAAAATAATGGAGTCAGTTCAACACATTAAATCTCACTTGGGTTCAGTCAAGAGCATTGGGCAAATAACCAAGGCTATGGAGGTTGTGTCGGCTACTAAGATGCGACGAGCTCAAGGCAATGCTCTTGCTTCGCGCGATTACGCCTTCGCCGCTCTTGCCGCGCTCACGGATTTGCTGCGTTACGCTCCCGAACATTTGCTTGAGCAATCTGAACTAGTCGGGCCCCGACACCCGATGTTGAGGGATCCCAAACATCGGGTGTCAGAATCAACGACACTCGTTGTGCTGGTGGCTTCAGATAGGGGATTGGCAGGCGCTTTCAACGCCAGTGTGGGGCGGGCTTGCGATGCTTTTTTCGCAAGCGACTCGGAGGACTCACCTCCCACTGGAGGAGAGACCTCCAGTCGCCAATATAAATTTGTGATTGTGGGTAAAAAGTTGGCACCTTACGCGGCTCGCAAGGGCTACCCGGTTGAGATGATGTTCACAGGTTTTGGTGATGTGGCTAGCACAGAGGAAGTAGCGCCACTTTCGGAGTTAGTTGTGAATGGATATAAGGAAGGGAAGTGGAACAGGGTGGTGGTAATCTCAACACATTTCAAAACTACGCTTAATCAATTCACGGTTACGCGCGAGGTTTTGCCTATGAACATTGAGCAGATTCGCGAGACTGTACGCGAGGTGGTGCCCGAGCAGGGCAGATTTTCGGAGTACCGAAAGAATTATGAATTAGGAATTATGAATAATGAAAAGGGGACAGAATATCTTTTCGAGCCAAATCCTAAAGACGTGCTTGATATCCTCTTACCTCACTTGCTCAACATGCAGATGTTGCACTTGGTGCTTGAGGCAAACGCGAGCGAGCATAGCGCGCGCATGGTGGCCATGAAGAACGCCAGTGAGAATTCGAAGGAGCTTGCTGAAGATCTTGAGCGAGTTTATAACAGAGTTCGCCAGGCACTTATTACTAAAGAGATGATTGAAATAACTAGTGGAACAATATGAATAACAAAGGGCTTGCCCCGCAAAGCCTTGGCGGCGTGGGGAAAATAGTGCAGATTACTGGACCAGTCATTGACGCAGAGTTCGCTCTTGATCAAGTGCCGGCATTGGGCAATGCTCTTAAGGCTGGCAAAATAACCTTCGAAGTGGCACGTCACCTTGAGCCTGGGCGAGTGCGCGCCATCGCCCTTAATTCGACAGATGGCTTGGCGCGCGGGACTGAAGTTTTAGATACAGGCGCGGCTATCTCTGTGCCAGTGGGCAAGGAGGTGCTCGGCAACATCTTCAATGTCTTCGGTGAGCCGCTGGTGGGCGATGCTAAGTTTGCCAAGCGCTGGCCCATTCATCGCCTTGCACCCACGCTTGAGAATCAATCTACTGAAGTTGAAGTCTTCCAAACTGGTATTAAAGTCATCGACCTCTTGGCGCCTTTCGTTAAGGGAGGCAAGGTGGGTCTCTTTGGTGGTGCGGGTGTAGGCAAGACAGTGCTCCTGATGGAGCTTATCCGCAACGTGGCCGAGGAGTCGGGCGGTGCCTCCATCTTCGCCGGAGTGGGCGAGCGCACGCGCGAGGGTAATGACCTCTACAACGAAATGAAGGAATCTGGCGTGCTCGACAAGACGGCGCTCGTGTTCGGTCAGATGAACGAGGTACCGGGCGCTAGACTAAGAGTCGCCTTAACCGCACTCACTATGGCCGAATACTTCCGCGATGAGGAGAGCAAGGATATGCTTCTGTTCATCGACAACATCTTCAGATTCTCGCAGGCTGGTTCTGAGGTCTCCACACTGTTGGGGAGATTACCAAGCGCGGTGGGTTATCAGCCTACGCTTGCTACCGAGATGGGTGCCCTGCAAGAGCGCATTACTTCGACTAAGAACGGTTCCATCACCTCTGTGCAGGCCATCTATGTGCCAGCCGACGACATTACCGACCCAGCCCCAGCCGCTACCTTTGCTCACCTCGACTCTACCATTGTGCTCTCGAGAGCGCTTACAGAAATCGGCATCTATCCAGCCGTGGATCCGCTGGCCTCTAGCTCATCGGCTCTCTCACCTGCTATCGTAGGCGAGGCGCACTACAAAACGGCTCGTGACGTGCAAAAGATTCTTCAACGCTACAAAGAGTTGCAAGACATCATCGCCATCTTGGGTATGGAGGAGCTTAGTGACGACGATAAGCTAGCAGTGTCACGCGCACGTAAGATACAAAAGTTCTTATCTCAGCCCTTCAACGTGGCGGCTCAATTCACAGGTCGTGAGGGCAAATATGTAACTCGCGAGCAAACAGTGCGCGACTTCGCCGATATTATTGAGGGCAAGCATGATGATAAGCCTGAGGACTTCTTCTATATGAAAGGCAGTTTGGAATCGTAAATGGTGAATGTTAAATGGCAAATGTGATATGAAGACGAAAATAATAAACCTGAAAGGAATCCTGTTTGAAGGGGAAGCGAAGAAGGTGAACGTTAAAACAATGTCAGGGGAGATCACTTTGCTCGACCATCACCAACCGATAGTGTCTGTTTTGCAAAAAGACAGTCGCGTGTGGCTCGAGGATCCAAGTGGCAAGCGCCAAGACTTCGAGGCCAAAGGCGGCTTCCTCCACTTAAACGGCAACAACGAGTTGGCCGTTTTGGTTGATTAAGTAATATGTTTACTATCCTGAAGGGACTTATTGCAATTGTGATAATCGCTGGTGTGGGCACTTACGTGCTTTACAAATCGCCTTCATTGCGTCAGACGCTTTATTACAAAGCGACCGGTCTTGATAAGCAAGTGGCCGTTTTCGAAGACATCCGCGCGGACCTAGATAAACTCAAAGCCGAAATAAAAACCACCAACAACCCCGAAGCGGGCTTGCTAATCGCCCAAGTTGAGGCCAATCTTGCGCTAGCCGAAAAGTTAAACACTCCCTCAACCGCCACCCCACTTAGCACCTCCGCCCTTGTCCTGGGAGCCAGTGTAGGCAACTCACTTAGCAATGCCTACCAATCGGCGGCGGCATTTACCTCGGGGGTAGCGACTTCGTTTTCAAGCTCCATTGCAAGCTCAAGTCAAGCGACCACCACTTGTATTGTTGGGTAGGATTATGTAGTCTTTCAGTTAGAAACGGGAAGGGGGGATCGTGGACGAGATTCTCAATAAACTCGAAGAGGAGTCGAAACGGCTAAGGAGGTACAGGCTTGCGCTTGTCGTGGTGGGTGCTTCCGGGAGTCTCGGCTTCGTTGCAATAACTTGGTTCGGCTGGTTCGAGCACAGGGGCTATCTCCACGTTGTGGTTTCGATCGCAGCGGCCGTGCTCGGTTTCTCCGCCGCCTCTTACGAGATCAGGCTCGCCCGCCGGTCGCACCAGAAGATTGACGTGCTTGCGCGGGGGCTCTGCGATCTCTTCGACGCCAACATCAATCTCGTGGCCAAGTTTAACTACGACTACAACCACGGTAAGCGCAAATTTGGCGCCATAGTCTGGCCTGGCTGGTTTGTCTGGCGTCACGACAAGAGCTACACGCCCCGCATGTTCAAGGCAAGGGGTCTCCCGCCACCCAAGCGGAACTAGGTCACATTTCGTTCTCCAACAAGAGGGCTCGCGTGGGCGAGCCCTCTCCAAGTTCTACAGCCGGACTGATTGGCAGGGATGGTCCTTGGGAAATTGGTTGTGTTGTAGCGATTCATATTTATTGTGGTCAGGAATAATTTTGATTCCGTCGAATCAAAATTTTCACGACCCTGACTCGTGGCTCCGCAAGCTTGCGGAGCATCACTGTGCCTTCCACAAAAGCACAAAACCTGCCGCAGGGCAGGTTGTCGTGTCTTTTGTGGAGTATCTACGAGTCGGCTCGAACTTACTTCGAGACGACACCGCTGTGATTAAACCCTGCTACTAAATCGGTGCGTCTCCGCCTGTGTGCGGAGTACCGCCCACCCCGCCCGCCATCCCCAAGGCCTTTGCTGTATTTGTTTTTTGCGCGCGCGACTTCGGGGTTCGCAATATGGATAGGCCTTGAGGATGGCGGGCGGGACTCCCCGAATGCGCCCTCACAGCAAGCCGTCCTCTTACTATATCAAAATATCGTGGTTACTTGTATGCCCGGCCGGTTTGCTGCTCTGGCGCATTCGGGGAGTGAGGCGGAGACGCGCTATCATATAGTCACGCCATACTATTGGCGTGACTGGGGAACGGGAGAATTATGGATCAGCCCTTCCCCCCAATTCCTCCCCAAACCCCTCCTTGGTGGGAAGGGCTGGCAAGATTATGTGTGCTTGCCCCGCCCTCCCGTGCGCGCACAGGGGAAACCCCCGCCTGACGGCGGGCTCGGCTCCCTCTATACTACCTTCACGAGTTCGTAGTGCTCTATGTTTTGATTAATTTCCACAGCGTGGTCGAGGTAGTAATTGATATTTGGAATAAATTCGCTCCATTTGATTGGATGAATGTATGAATGATCGTCGCCAACATGAATGACACCACAAACACCATTGGGGCATACTGCCGTTTTGGGTTGCTTTCTGTTAAACATATTTTTTCCGAGGACATTGAATAGCGTATCCTGTCTCCAACGAATGCTACCGCAATGAGCGCATCCTACTGGCTGAACAAAATAATCATAGCTACCAATTTGATCTGGAATGATTACGGCCAACATTCCGTTAGTTCTGCTTGTCCTATCCTCTCTTGTTTTCTCACGCAACGAATAGGCTACTTCCCACGGTATCCACTGGTTTTCTTCTGGCTCTAAACCCTTCATATTTTTTGAGATCATGACTAATGTAATACTACTGTCGTAGATCTTGTCTCTCAGTTTTGAAGCAATCCAGTCTTCTTTAAATCCCGCAAGGCTTTCATCATCCTTTTCGCCCTTGTTTATATGATTGTTAGTGTCTAAGTGAGCCTGCAAGACATCAACATAGTGCCTTACGGTCGTCGGATCATTATCACCGAATCTTTGAATATGCTGTACGTTCGGGTCGCTATATTTGTAACTTACGAAAATCTTTCTTGCCATGTTTTTATTTTATTAAATATAGAACTGCTGTCATTGCCATGACTAGTGGCAAGTAAAACCACAGCAGTGTAGTGGAGAAAATCGAGTGGAACCAAGTATTTCGACAGATTTGATTGTATTTACGAGTGTCCATTGAGAAATCCACATCCTTTTCGTCTAGCATGCGTACGTCATCGTATAAGGATCGGTACTTACGTTCTTGTGAGAGAAAGTACCCATCCAATACCCAGAAAATGAAAACCAAAAAATAAGCGATGAAGATGTAGTTCTGATTCAAGTCCTTTGCGGATAGCGCGAACAGGCCCGTTATCAGCGTGATTGACCAGCCTTTCAAGAAAAACAGATTTCCTGCCATTCGGCTTATAACTCCCTGAACCATTTCAAGATGCTTTCGTTTGTTTTCCATAATTAGTGTTTTAGATCGCGCGGGGGATAAGGATCGTTGCCCGGGGACACAGTGTCTTTGTCGCGGATTTTTCCGTCGAGCCCATGTATTACAACCTCACCACCCCCAGTGTTCGCCGAAAATTTCTTTGCGGCCCTCTCCGCCTCCGCTTGTGTGTCGTAATAACCAGCTGATCGTTCAGCATTCTCTTTTCTCGTTTTCCATTCTCCTGATTCCTTGTCTCTCGTAACGTGGTAATTTGCCATATGTTATTTTTTAGGGAAGCTACGGGTGTGGACAACCTATTGCACCCTTCTATTAATTTGCTATACTGTATGCATCGTATAGAAAGAAAATAGAAACGTCAATAGCCCCAATATTATGATTACAAAAAAACAGAAGGAAGTACTCGATTTCGTCACACAGTATTCAAGGGATAAAGGCTACGCTCCCTCTCTCGAAGAAATCCGCAAGCATTTTGGGCTAGCTTCTGTTTCTACGGCTCATCATTACATTGAAAAGCTTAGAATGGGTGAATACTTAAGGACAATACCAAACCAGCCTAGATCTATGATACTCAGTCCTACCACGGAAAATAGTTATTCATCCTCACGATCCCCCGAGTTTAGCCAAGTTCCAATTTTTGGAGCAGCAAACGCGGGTCCAGCAACTTTATTGGCAGAGGAGAATATACAGGGGTATCTCAGGGTTGCTACTGATCTTTTAGGACAAAGTAAAAAGATCTTCGCGCTGAAAGTCCAAGGAGATTCTATGAATGAAGCTCGAATTAAAGGAAAATCTCTCGAGGAGGGTGATTTTGTGCTAGTCAATCCCGAAATGAGAAATCCAGAGCAAGGAGAATACGTCTTATCTATTATTGATGACTACGCGAATTTAAAAAAATTCTCAAGAGATAAGAAAACCGGAGAAATTATGCTTCTCTCCGAGTCGTCGAATAAAGCACATAAACCAATCCACATCTCCAGTGAAGATAATTACATGGTTAATGGAAAGATTGTTGGAGTAGTTAAAAAATAAGTTAGCCCTTCCCAAGAAAAATTATATTGTCTATAATGGATAAGATGAATACTGATCTAAAAAAGAATCCTCTGACTTATGTAAGTCTTTTTAGTAGTGCCGGTGTAGGTTGCTATGGTTTTAAACTTGAAGATTTTGAATGCATAGCAAGTGTTGAGATTATCGAGCGACGACTCAATGTCCAAAAACACAATAACAAATGTCGATATGAGTCTGGTTATATGGCAAACGATATTGTCGAAGAGAGAACAAAAGAACAAATTAGAAAAGAAATTGATTTCTGGAAAATAAATCATGGAGTGAAAGAACTGGACGTTTTGATTGCAACACCACCTTGTCAGGGTATGTCTATCGCTAACCACAAAAAAGGTGACGAACTTGCGCGCAATTCCCTCGTTGTTGAATCAATTAAGATTGTTGATGAGACGAGGCCAAAATTCTTTATCTTTGAAAATGTAAGAGCATTTTTAAATAGCCTCTGCACTGATATTGATGGAAAAGATAAAACAATTCGTGAAGCAATAGAGTTGAATTTAGGCGGGAAATATAATGTCCACTATCAAGTGATCAACTTTAAAGATTATGGAAACCCATCAAGTCGAACACGAACGCTTGTGCTTGGAGTACGCAAAGATCTACACGAAATAACACCGCTGGATTTCATGCCAGTCTTGCAGAGAGAGAAAACTGTCCGAGAAGTCATTGGGAACCTCCCGTCATTGAAAAAGATGGGAGAAAGTGATGAAAAGGATATTTATCACAACTTTCGACCCTATGCAGAACACATGCTTCCCTGGATTGAAAAGACAAAAGAAGGTGAATCTGCGTTTGATAATGAAGATCCAAAACGCCGTCCACATAAAGTAGTAAATGGAAAAATGATCGCTAACGCAAAAAAGAACGGCGACAAATATAGCCGCTGTTTTTGGGATAAGGTTAGTCCGTGCATCCATACCCGAAATGACATCTTTGCAAGTCAAGCAACAATTCATCCGTGTGATAACCGTGTTTTTAGTATCAGAGAATTAATGAAGCTAATGTCCATCCCCGATTCATTTAGATGGTCTAATCTTCCTGAAAGCAAACTCAACAGTTTATCTTCTGAAGAGAAAAAGAAATTTCTAAAAAAAGAGGAGATGAATATTCGTCAGTCTCTTGGCGAAGCTGTCCCGACTACTATTTTCCGCCAAATTGCACAACACATAAAAAGATCTGTACAAAAAAAGGTTCTGGAGGATAGAGACGTGGAAAGAATAATACAAAGTGAAAATCTTGGAGAAGTAAGCAATCTAAAAGTATTTTTGAATCAGAATCTACAAAACTACTCATTCGTTGAGTTATCTAAAATTGTTGAATTGGCGAATGCTTTCAGATTTAAACATGCCGCATACTACACACGACAGGACATTTGTTTTACAGTTATCAAAGATTTACCTGACGCTTCAAATTATACCTCAATTAAAATATTAGAACCGTCTGTCGGAGCGGGTAACTTTCTTCCGCTTTTGATTGAAAAGTATAAATCCGTTTCTCGTGTGCAAATTGACGTGATTGATATAGATACTAATGCTATCGATATTCTAAAGATCTTAGTACGCAAACTCGATATTCCCAAGAATATTACAATAAATTACTTAAACGAAGATTTTCTGTTGTTCGGTAGAGTCGGACTATTTGCAAGGGAAGAAATACATTATGATATCGTAGTTGGTAACCCTCCATTCGGTAAATTGGTAGATAATGAATCTCTTTTACTCGAATATAAGAAAGGTAAAAGTAATACAAAAACTAGTAATCTATTCTCTTTTTTTCTTGAAAAGGCCATTCATCATGCCAATGTTATAGCACTGATCATCCCAAAGAGTTTTCTTTCTGCCCCGGAGTTTAATGCTACACGTGAATTTGTATCACAGTTCGCAATTTCAAAAATTACTGATTACGGCGAAAAGGGGTTTAAAGGAGTGAAGATTGAAACGATAAGTCTTATCATAAATACAGAGAAAAATAGTACAGAGAATGTAACTTTGGTAGAATCGTATGTCAAAAATGAGATTGATGTTAAGGAACAAAGTTATATATGCTCTAAAGATTTTCCTTACTGGCTCGTATATCGAGATTCCTTGTTTGACGCAATAGCTTTAAAACTCAACTTTGGGATATTTACGGCGTATAGAGATAGACAAATAACTAAACAAATTACAAAGATAAACGGGAGAATACGAGTTCTGAAATCAAGAAATATCGGAAGTAACGAAATTGTGGATATTCCAAACTACGACTCATATGTTGATGAATACAACAATTTATCAATTGCAAAATATATAAACCACGATAAAGCCGTACTCGTTCCTAATTTGACGTATAACCCTAGGGCTTGTTTTCTCCCTAAAAATACCCTGGTTGATGGCTCCGTCGCAATTCTAATTCCAATCAACAAAGTTAAGATTACGAAAAACGACCTTGCTTATTATAACTCTGACGAATTTGTTGGATTTTATAAAATTGCTAGAAATTTCGGAACGCGATCTCTAAACATAGATAACAATTCAGTTTTCTTCTTTGGCTTACTAAAATTAGTTTAGTTCTCTGTATATTTTCTTAACCTCATTTCTTAAGTCATCAAAAGATATTATGTATGGCAAGTTAGTTTTTAGCCCGGTATTAATAACACCTATTAAAGATTCTAGCGAGTAGTCATATTTTCCCTGTTGTACTGATTTCTCTACTGAATCAATTTTTGCTTCCAAGCACATCTGTTGATAGCCCCTGTCTATTATTTGCGTATTGTTATTTGGATGAGCCTTGGTGTTATGTTGTGTCGGCGTAAGTCTAATAAGATTTTCAAGACGATCGGAAATTTGCTTAAATTCATGTTCTGGGAAAATGTGGTGTACTTGTGTGGCAGAACCATTAGCCCATTGATCCCTAACTTCACTTTCAGGGTGTAATTTTTTGATTTGGGCTTTCGCTTTGGAAACACGATATGGAAGCTTCTCGTATTCCTTTGTACGAGAGATAGCACTTCCGGCTTCTTGCCGTGTTACGCCTTTGTATTTATTTTTATCTCTAAAGTTTGTTCTATTGTAAATAAGATCGCTTGGCAGGAAAGGATATTTACTCATACGCCCAGAAATAGTCCCGGGAATTCGTTGCTCGGCAGAAAATATATTGAGTATTTTGGGGAATATTCTTCTTGGTTCAAATTCTTTTTTTATTTCTGTATTACCTATAATAAAAGAGATGAACTTTTCCTTTAAATCTGCAAATTTAGCTTTATCGAGTTTATTGTTCAAGTAGTAATCACGGTATGTTTCAAGGTTTTTATAAAAGCCACTATCCTGTAATACTTTCGTGATGTAGTAATAAAGAAAAATATAGGCATTTTCCGATCTTACAGACACAAACCTCAATAAATCTATATTATTAACTTTGAAATGTTGCTTTTTCCCAGTGGTTTGAACTTCCAGAATTTGTGAAAACAAAAGTGTTTTGATTGGTTGAGCAACAAATTTATCATACTCATGGAGTGTTCTTTTGTCGTCTGGGGATGGTTTGCCAAAATGACGAGTAACATTTTTCCTGAAATATGCAGACTCCCATATATCCTTGACAGTAAAGGACTTTGCACTTACGGACACATGATTCAAAATACAATCCGAAATGAAGCAAAGAACATCTGGGGTAACTTTTTGATCCATAAAACGAGAGTACCCTAAAGCTTTCTTTCTTATATCAAGGTCCTTATTTTGAAAATGTAGTTTGATTAGATCGTTCATTTTTTAGCCTATTTCATCAATTCCTCCATCGAAACTTCCAGGGCTTTAGCAAACTTCTCAATCGTGACAAGAGTGGGGTTTTGTCTTCCATTTTCAACCGAACTGATATACCCACGGTCCATCCCAGTTACCTTAATAATATCGCCTTGGGACATCTTCTTCTCTGTCCGTATGCGCTTGAGATTAACCCCAAACCTTTTTGATACCGTTTTCATTGTCCCCAGTTTATCCTCTATTGCCACTTCACACAATATTGTAAAGTACTACAATACAATATGGAAGATCATTTTATCCCACCCAGCAGTCCCGCAAGGCATATTGGTGGGGAGGAGGTGGAATTTGCGGGACTGCTCTCCCACCCACTAAGGATTCTTCCATATTGCGAACCCCGAAGTCGCGCGCGCAAAAAACAAATACAGCAAAGGCCTTGGGGATGGCGGGCGGGGGGGGCGGTACTCCGCACACAGGCGGAGACGCACCGATTTAGTAGCAGGGTTTAATCACAGCGGTGTCGTCTCGAAGTAAGTTCGAGCCGACTCGTAGATACTCCACAATTTCGCAGTTTCCGAAAAATCCGCATCGCGCGCGACCGACCCGACCGACCCAAGGCGCCCATCGGCAAGGTAGGCAAAGGGCTTGAGCCAATCGAGAGAGAGGGTTCCCGACGTGAGGCGAGAACGAGATTTTCGGGAAATTGTCGGTGAAGAGGCGGTGCCCAAATTTAACTCACGCAATTATGCAAAAATATTTTATCTACTGTCGCAAGTCTAGTGAGGACGAGGAACGTCAGGTGTTATCTATCGAAGCTCAACTAGCAGAATTGCGTGAGTTCGCCAAGCAACAGAATCTGTTCGTGGTGAAAGAATACACCGAGTGCAAGACTGCAAAAGAGCCTGGTCGTATTGTTTTCAATGGCATGCTTGGCGAAATTGAGAAGGGCACCGCCGAGGGAATCTTAGCGTGGAACCCCGATCGTCTGGCTCGCAACTCCATTGATGGTGGTCGGGTGATTTACCTCGTTGATACTGGCAAGATCACCACGCTAAAATTCCCTACATTCTGGTTTGAACCGACGCCACAGGGAAAGTTCATGCTAAGTGTGGCGTTCGGTCAAGCTAAATATTACACCGACAATTTGAGAGAAAACATTTTGCGCGGTATCCGTCAGAAGATCCGCCGTGGTGAGTTATCTGCCAAAGCTCCAATAGGGTATATCAACGAACCGAGGCTTCGGACCATAGTCCCCGACAAGGCCACGTTTCGCAAAGTTAAGGAAGTATTGGAGCTTTTTGGTACTGGCCAATATACCCTCACTGCCATAGCGCGCAAAATGTTTTCTCTGGGCTTGGTTGGCCAGAAGACGGGTGCACCTCCTCATCTTTCATCCGTTGAACATATGCTCACTAATCCTTTCTACTACGGTCACTTTCGCTATCGTGGTGAGGTGCACCCCGGTTCGCATAAGCCAATGATTGCCAAGAAACTGTTTGACCAAATACAGACAGCACTTGTCGAGCGAGGAAAGGGACGCAAAAAGCGTGGCAAAAAGGGTTTTGAGTTCTTGGGCTTTGCCACGTGTGGAGAGTGCGGGTATGCCATTACGGCTGAGCGCAAGATCAAAAAGTCTGGTCTTGTTTATCACTATTATCATTGCACGTTCAAGAGCCGTACCCGCACTTGCTCCCAAAGAGTCTTTTTGCGGGAAGAAGAATTCGCTCGACAAGTACAAGGGATGGTCAAATCAGTTTCTCTGTCCGATACCTGGCGGGATAGGTATCTTGAGCGGTTGGACAGTGAATCTCGCGAGTCCCGCCAGGTCTCGGACACGTTCGCTCAAAACCTGCGTCTGGAGATTTCCGCCATCAAAGCAAAGCTTGATCGTCTCACTGATGCCTACTTGGCTGAAGCACTTGACCTGTCTGATTATCAGGAGCGCAAGAATGCTTTGCTGTCGGAGAAGAAGACGCAGGAGGAGAAATTGTCTGATTTTGAGCGAACAGGCAATCAATGGCTCGAACTCATGCGAACCTGGATATTAGAGGCCAACCAAGCCGAAAATCTCGTTAAACAAGAAAATCTCCCAGCTATGAGAGATTTTCTTGTTCGGTTCGGATCGAACCCTCGCCTCACGTCGGGAACCCTCTCTCTCGATTGGCTCAAGCCCTTTGCCTACCTTGCCGATGGGCGCCTTGGGTCGGTCGGGTCGGTCGCGCGCGATGCGGATTTTTCGGAAACTGCGAAATTGTGGACCCGACCGGGATCGAACCGGTTGCCTCATCCATGCCATGGATGCGCTCTACCAAGTGAGCTACGGGCCCTTGTGTGGGGGTTGATAATGACTATTCGTCGCCTAGCCCCCTTCTATGCGACTCATGCGGCGGTGCGATGCACTCTGTAATAGCAGGTGGAGCACTGCGGTCCGTTAGGGAGCCGTCGCCAGACTGCCCTGCGCCTTTTTGCAAAACGCCCGTGCTTGTCTCGGATGGGGCAGGTCACGCATACTTCCCATTTGTGGGGGTTGTGGTAGCGTTCCAGCCCTTGGCAGGAGTGGCACACGGGATGCCAGTTATCGAGCCAATACCCGACAGGGTTTCTCCTTTTACACCTGCAACAGATTTTCCTCTTCGGTGTGTGTCTGGCCCTTGGCCGGCACCTTAAACACCTGTCGGTGAATTCGTGCGTCCCGGCAACGAGGCAGTTGTAGGGGTGACCACACCCCTTACACCTTTTTTGGATTGACCTGAACAAGTTCCTCACCTCCTTCCGCGAGGTATCATATGATATTATCTCTCATATGGCAACGTTTATAGTTAATGGGGGCAAGAAGCTTGCTGGCACTTACGAGGTTTCTGGTGCTAAGAACGCCGGGCCTAAGCTCATCATTGCCGCCATGCTTAGTGACAAAGAGTGCACACTGCGCAACGTCCCGCGCATATCTGATACAGAAAAGATTGTGCAGGCTATCAATGAGATGGGAGGTAAGTGCGAATGGTCAGGAGATCATGAAGTAAAAGTAAATTGCGCCCTATTAAGCAAATCAGATGTGCCAGCTGTTGTTCTCACTGCGCGCCACGCGGTACTCTTTATTGGCGCCACACTCGCGCGTTTGGGCAAAGTGCGGATTGCCAAAGTGGGTGGGGATGACATCGGCAAGAGGCCGATTGATCGACTGGTGGCAGGGCTTGCGAGCTTGGGAGCCACAGTAAATCAGACAACTAATTTCCTCGAGATGACTTTACCCGAGCGCCCACTTTCTCGCGATTATACATTTGCGAAGAATACCCACACCGGCACGGAGAGTTTAATTCTCGGTTCAATCTTTAATGAGGGTGATGTAACTATACGTAACGCGGCAGAGGAGCCTGAAGTCGATAACCTAATTGAGTTTGTAAATGCAATGGGCGCGCGTGTGCGAAGAGTGGGTGAACGCGCGATTGAAATACAAGGTGTACCTAAACTCTTGAGTGGCGCAACTGGTGTCTCTGTTTACGATAGATTAGAGGCGGCCACGGCCATAGCTTTTGCAGTGATGAATGATGGGGGAGTGGAGGTGCGAAATGCTGACCCGGCCATGCTTGTATCGTTTGTTAAAGAGTTGGAGAAGATTGGAGTGGAACTAAAGTGGCAGGGTAACAGTGTGTCAGCAATACCTAGTACCAAGTACCTGACACCTAGTACCTTAAAAACGGCAGTGCACCCCGGCTTTATGACCGACTGGCAACCGATAATTACACTACTGCTTGCTCTCAAAGCCCATGGGCGTTCTGAGGTGCATGAAATGATTTATGAACAACGCTGGAGCGCCTTGCGTGAGATGGGCAAGATGGGAGCGCGTTACGAACTTTTCAACCCAGTCGGCTACACGGCCAATGATTACAATTTCAACGAACGTGAGTTTAACGCTGGTGATCCGTATGGTGCGTATGTGTACGGGCCAACTGAACTTGTGGGAGCAACCGTCGACTCCCTCGACGTAAGAGCTGGTATCACAGTGTTAATTGCTGCCCTCTTCGCCAAAGGCGAAAGCACCATCCTCGACCCGCAAGGTCACATCGATAGAGGTTACGAAGATATAGTCGGCAAACTCACCAAACTCGGTGCGGATATAAAAAGGATTTAGTTGTCTTGAGTTCTCTTTATGAGTGCACAAGTTAGACGCTATAGCGTCTAACTTGTGACGATAAAAGGAACTAGCGAAGAAGTGAAAAAAATAGTAAGCTAGCGAAATGCTTAAGATTGGAATTGTGGGTTTGCCAAATGTGGGGAAGTCGACATTGTTTAATGCACTAACCAAAAAGGGGGTGCCGATGGAGAATTACCCTTTTTGCACTATCGATCCTTCGGTGGGGGTTGTGGCTGTACCTGATGAGCGGTTGGAGAAGTTGAATGAGTTTAGTAAATCGAAGAAGAAAGTACCCGCGGCAATTGAGTTTGTGGACATTGCGGGCTTAGTCAAAGGCGCCTCTCAAGGTGAAGGTTTGGGCAACAAGTTCCTCTCCCATATCCGCGAGGTGGACGCCATTGCCGAAGTGGTGCGAGTGTTTGAAGATGCCGACATCATCAAAACCGGCAATACGCCCGAGGATGACATTGCTGTGGTGAATATGGAATTAGTATTGTCTGATCTTGAGAGTGTGACCAAGCGCTTGCCTAACGTGGAGCGTGATGCCAAGCGGGGAGACAAAGAAGCGGCCTTGCTTGCTACCCACATCACTGACGCAAAGCAGTTGC
>Ga0209542_10004836_pt1 | contig 27387 bp, 29 predicted proteins | sample RifCSPhighO2_01_FD_184028 | JGI IMG/M metagenome (GOLD analysis project Ga0209542, IMG submission 184028) | Soil microbial communities from Rifle, Colorado - Rifle CSP2_plank highO2_0.1 (SPAdes) (version 2) | ecosystem: Environmental > Terrestrial > Deep subsurface > Rock core/Sediment ...
TGGTAACGGATATACTGGAATAATTGGCGCTGGAAATTCAAGCAAAGCACCTGTTTGGACGACTGGCAAGTTTGGCAATGCTTTGCAGTTTGACGGCATGGATGATTATGTCAATTTCACATCTAAGATTTTCATAAACGTACAGAATAATTTTGCCATGAGCATCTGGGTCAATCCGACAGGCGCACGTTCAGGTGTTTCTGGAATAAGCGGGCAACGCTATGCAATATTCCCGTCACAGGGGGGCGGAGAGTTTGGCATAGGAACTGAGCATGCTGGTGCGGGTATTTCTATCGGAACAGACGGTATTGGAGTTTACGAACACAGCGACGGCTACATACCAGAGAAGATAGATTACACCACTGCGATTTCTGGATGGACACACATTGTTGTTGTCTATTCAAATGCGATACCAAGCCTTTATGTGAATGGAGTTTTTATTTCATCAGGTTCACAAAGCAGTCACATACCGCATCCAAGCCATGACCTTGGTGAAACTGGTGCTGGGTATGGATATTTCAAAGGACTCATGGATGAGGTCAGAATATACAACCGTCCATTATCAGCAAACGAAGTTCAAGATCTTTACAACAATGAGAAGAATGATCATGTGGTTTCATTGGATACTCCTTATGCAGCCACAAAAAACATCTACTATAATGCAAGCGATGGAACTTGGAGAAACATAAGCGAACTTTCACAGATAGGACAGGGCGGGTTTGATAGCTGGACAGTCACTAACTCTAACGATACATATACGAACATCAATCCAGGACTTGCAGGAGGCGATGGTTATGATTATGGAATCAGGGACAATACTCCTGGCGGAAGCTTCTATCTTAGTAATACTGGCAGTTATGTTGAACGTCTAACAGAGGGAATTGTCCCACCATATTGCAGGGATATTTGCTGTGCAAGATGCGAGAAGTTCATAGACATAAAGAACGATTTCGTAGGAATAAAGTTCAGGACAAGCTATTCTAATTGGGTAGCTGCTGTAGCGGATCAAACAATCTACGATGCTTCCACAGGAACCAGATTGTATGCAACAGATGAAGTAGATTTATTGTATTATTCAGGCACTCCTGGAGGTGGCATTTTTTCTGACAATTCTGGATTGAACAGCTGGGCAAGGAATTATTATTTTTATGATTGGAGAGACGGTAACTGGAAAATATGGATGAATACATCTACCAATGTTACACATGGAATGCCTGACTGGTTGGATCCAAAGTTTAAACAGGAATTTAAATGGCGTACCGTTTATACTAGAACTAACTATGCAAGCATAAACTTTACCTATCTTATGACTGCACATGATCCTTTCATAAGAGTTTTTGTAGATACAGTAAACGCGTCTTCAAGCAACAACATAACAATAGCATATACTCTGGGACAGTCCAAAAATCTTGTGGACGAAGGTTTGAGGATTTACACTCCATTTGAAGAAGGAATGGGAACAACTGCTTATGATTATTCTAATTATCAAAACAATGGGACGATAGGAGGAAACGCATTATGGATAACAAATTCTTCTTGTAAATTTGGCAATTGTCTGAATTTTGACAGTTCAGATGATGATGTTACTTTCGGAAATGCTTCAGAGTTCAACGCTTATCCTATGACTATAACTTTCTGGATGAAGACTGGTCTGAATACAAGCGGCAAGAAAGGCATTGTTAACAAATATGCGTCTGGAATAGGATATGTGATAAATTTGGAGAATGATAATGTGGGTGCGTGGTATCTCAGAGGAAATTCCAATGAGATATATACAGGAGGGGATTCTGGAGCAGAAGGAATGAAGATAGCATCAAACATAGCTGATAACAATTGGCATTTCATAGCTTGGACTGTCGACAGCACAGGAGGAAAGGGATACTTGGACGGAGTTTTGACAAGAAGCTTAAGTTGGACAGGGACAGCCGGACCTACAAACACAACAGAGCCTCTTTTGCTTGGAAACTATCCTGGGTTCAGCAGATTCAACGGCACTTTAGATGAGTTTAGACTTTATTATAATGTATCTTTGACTGGTGCACAAATATGGCAGCTGTACAATTTGGGACAGACAAGAATAAATGGCGGCAACTATTATTACAAGAATGCATCTGTCGACAATGTGACGTTTAACATACAGAATTTCAAACCGTCTTACAGGGGAAACTATTCTACACCAGTGCCAAGCTATTTCAATCTGACAGAAAATCATACTCTTAACAGATTTGTCTACACTTACATATTCAATTCAACAAACAACAAGAACTTTATGTTCGCTCTTGGAAAGACAGGTAATTTAGATACGAATTCCAAAGTCAACCAATTTTCAAAAGACAAAACAACAGGATTCAGCAACGAAAGTGTTGAAAGTTTAGTGAAATCTGCTTTATCTTGGTACGAGTTGAACGAGACTAATCCACATAATAAAACTGACAAAGGAAATGGGATAGTACAACACAACTTTACAAATAATTTCTATTATGATGGCGGAGCAACAGGAGTCTGGCATTTCGAGGAAACATCAGGTTCAAAAACCTTTGATTCAAGTGGAAACAACAATGTTGGAACTTTAACCAGCATCACATCCGTCACGGGCAAATATAGCAATGCTTTCAAGTTCGATGGAAGTTCAAGCTACATTGACATAATAGACTCTCCTTCAAACAACATAACAGGCAACCAGATAACAATAGAAGCCTGGATAAATGTTACAGGCAGCGGTTACAGGCAGATTGTTGCAAGATCAATTGGTGCGGGTGCATCAGACAGACAGTACGGCATGTATGTGGGAGGTGTAAGCAACGGTTTGGGATTCGATCTGCAAACTTCTGCTGGCAGAATTGACCTAGAGAACCAAGGAAACGTGCCTTTGAATGTCTGGACTCATGTCGCAGTTGTTTATGATGGATCTCAGATGATTTGGTACATAAATGGAACTAGGACAGGATATACTTCTCAAAATGGAAATATAGTCTCCAAAGCATCCAATGTCAACATAGGAAGATTCGTTACAGCTACAAGTTATTTCAATGGGACCATAGACGAAGTTAGAATCTATCCAAAAGCCTTGATAGCAGGAGAAATCAAGGAGCATTACAATAGGGAAGTCAGCAAATACTATGATGATTTCAATTCTGGCATCAAGAGGAATTTCGGAGTGGAAGACAGCAACACAAGTTTGCAATCCATTACACTAAACAGTACTGTTCTTCATTTAAGGTTCAATGACGACTCTACGGTTAATGTCACAGACATTTCTGGCAATGGAAACAATGGCGCATCTCTTAATGGTACTGTATGGGTCAATAACGCATCATGCAGAACAAACTTTGGAGGCTGTATGAATTTCGACGGAATCAATGATTACATTGACGTATCAAATTCAGCAAGTTTGAACTTGACCAACAAATTTACAATTTCTGCTTGGATAAACTTGAACAATCTTACCGGACTTCACCGTATAGTGAGCAAGAGAGACTTGACACAGCCTGGTCAAGGTTACGGTCTTGCTGTTAACGGTCAGGGATTACGCTTTACAACATACAATGTACAAGACTATGATACTTCTGGCAACTATATAACACAAACTAATCATTGGTATCACGTCGCCTTAGTCTTTAACTCCAGCAACACTGCCAATTTCTATGTTGATGGTGTTTTGAAGGAAAGCATAACTGGAGCTTCGCCTGCAGGTACAAATCCCAGTGACTTGTTCATAGGCGTGTATAAAGACAACACAGGTGCGGTCACCGAGTTTTGGAACGGGACTTTAGACGAAGTCATGATAATCAATAGAAGTCTGACACCAGATGAAGTCCAGCAGTTGTATGTGGGAGGTTACAATAGGACAATCGGTTCTAATACACACAGAGTAGCGAGTTATGATGATTTAAGTTCCATATCATTTAATCTAACAGATCATGACACATCCAGTCAGCAAGATTATGATCAACGGTTGATAAGAATAGATGGTGGATTGTCCACTGCTAGCCGTTGCTTCACACCATCAAGCATAAGCAGTTATTTTGCATGCAGCTATAACAGCAATAATTTCGCAGGTCTTATTTATTCAGGTCAAAATAGCCAATTTATCAATACATGTTTCAGTAATTCTTCATCAGACTACACATTGAACTTGACAAGCAACTCTCTACAGAAACTTATCATACCCGTCGGTTCTGGAGATTGCAACACTTTGTCCAACTTGATGTACCAGGTCAACACTTACGGTCAGCCAACTTCCAGCTTTGGTACTTACAGCGGATTGGGTTCAGGCATAATTAACCTGCTGTTGAAACTGAATTATCCGAAGATAGTCATAACAGGCGACGGCAACAGCATAGGTAGAGGCACCAACAAGATTTGCATAGAGAAGACCGGAGTTTCCAACAACCTGCCTGTTGTGAATTTAAGGAGATGCTGAATCTTTATATTTAATTACTATATATATTTTAGACTTACAAGTATTTTTTCTTACCAATGGCTTTTTAACTACTGATTTTCAATAAACGATTATGGCGAATAACATTGTCATTGTGCCATCGTTCCAGAAGAAATTAGAAAGTAAAAAGTTTAGGCCACATTTAAAGATAATCTACCGTTTGATAAACAAATTGCGACAAAGCGGCAGGAATGGGCTGAAGATTTTAGACGTAGAAAACAACTATCTTGTATGTGAGATGAAAGTCAACTCGCCGCCCTATAGGCTTTATGTAATAGTGGACCAAATCAAGGATACTTATTATGTCGTGCATTGGGAGCATAAGAAAAGACAAAAACAAATAATCAATGAATTGAAGGTGAAGTTAAGAATAGCTACAAATTTCGTCTTAGATAAGATATTTACTTAGATTCAGTAGATTTTTTGAAAAACTTATCTATTCCTTTGCCTTTCAACCCCACAACTTTACCTTTCTCAATTGCTTTGATTTCTGGTAGATATTTTACCAATAGCAATTTCTGATACAACTTCTCTGCCATCTCATCAGCTATATTGTCTGCTATGTTTTTAGCAAGTTCTTTATAACCAACGTTATTGTTCTCTACCGATTTATGATGATTAACTGCTTCCATAATACACCTACTACTAACTTACTAGCTAATAGATTAATAGCTTTATAAGCCTTTATTAATTTTTAAATCACTCCATACAAATTTAGTATACGAGATTTTAATGCCGAAATTAATGTGTGACTTTAGAGATAAAACAATGAATGAAAGATGTAAAAACAAAGCTTACAGAGAAGGATATTTTAAAACTCGCAGTAAAAATTGGTGGTCTTATCTTTGCAGAAGACATTTCTTAGAATTTAAAGATGATGACAAAAGATTCTGGGCATGGTGCAGTCTAGACTAAATATTTAAATACTAAAGTATATACATTAATTAATGCTAAAAGAAGCACCTTTAAGAAAATGCAGGATATGCGCCAAGATTTTTGAGTCAAAATACTCTGTAAACTTCTGCAGCTATGACTGCTATAGGAAATTCAAGCTGCCATCCATGTTGAAAAGAATAGACTACAAAAAATCATTGAACATCTCTAGAAATGGCATAGATACAAGCAACAAGCACAAGATACTTTTACATCCCAGCGAAAGTCTAAAGCATTTCATCATAAAGTCCTTGGTCTGTAGAATATTGTTTGAAAAGAAGCATTCTTTCGTATGCGAAGCTTTGGTTGAAAACGGTAAGAAGGTAGATGTGTGCGATTTGTCGATGCAGATAGCTTATGAGATAGAGCCTAATGACAGCAATGCCACACTGGATTCGAAGTTCGGCAAGTATGGAATATCGCCTGCCATAAAAGACGTGATAATCATACCTTATGAAAATATACCTGATGATTTTAACAGTGCTTACATTACATTGAAAAGCATGATAGTCTGACTAGTCTTTCAATTCCTTTAAAAATCTCTCTAAAGTCTTAGGCAAATCTTCTTCTCTAACATTCAGAAAATCTGCAGCTTTCTTCAACAAACGTCTTTTCTTATTCAACCTTTCAAACTCTTCTATAGTGATCATCTTTTGGTCACCTCTGATATCCAATTTAAATAATCCTTGTTGCCATTGCCAATAGGAAGTTCAATCACTTCTGGAACTTTATACGAATGCATTTTCTTGATAGATGATATGACATCCTCCACCAACGATTTTTTGGTCTTCATTATGATCATGCATTCACTGCTACTGGTTATCTTGCCCTCCCACCAGTAAAGGGACTTTATGTTCTCGACTATGTTGGCACATGCTATCAGTTCATCATGTAGCAGATGATTGGCTATTTTCTGAGCTTCCTTCTCGTCTTTGCACGTGCATAAAACTACAGAGTATGTCATTTCTTCCTACCTTTCCTCTTTTCTTTCCATTCGTTGAAAATTTTCTCTACGGCTTTTGGCACATCATTCTCTTTTACATTCAGGCTTTTAGCAACATCTTCCAACAGTTTTTCTTTCTCTTTCAGATTGTTTATCGCGATATCTGCTGCCGTGAGTTCTATCCTGACCAAGCCGTCAGCCACTCTTTTGGATTTTGTAATGACAATAGGAAACACATCATAAGTATTCTCTCCATGTGTCCCGCCGCATGCTTCCACATCAAAGTTGCCTATGCTTGCTATCCTTATTTCTTTCGACGGTACATAGATCTTGAAACCATATTTCTTTTCTGCCTCGCTCCTGCCCATCACAGTCTTTTTAATTGGAAGTTTCTTAAGTACAATCTCATTCGCCGTGTTTTCAATTTCTTCCAATTGTTTCTCTGTCAAAGCTTCATAATGAGTTATATCTATCCTTGCTTTGTCTATGTCTTTTTCAGAACCGAACTGGTTTATGTGTTCACCTAAGACTTTTCTGGAGGATGCATTGATTATGTGAACAGAATCATGATGCCTTCTCAAAATCTGTCTTCTATCCTCATCTACTTTGCAGCTTACCTTTGTATCTTCTTCCAACGAGCCGTCTATCTGGTGAAGTATCACACTACCTATCTTCCTGACTTCAAGAACATTCAACTCATTGATGGTTCCTTTGTCATGTTTCTGCCCTCCGCTTGTCGGATAGAATCCTGTCTGATCCAAGACAACCCAGTTGTTAGAAAGTATGTTGAAGGATGAAACTACTTTGGCATTGAATTGGAACACTGGAGGATGCTCATAATAAAGTATCTTCGTTGGTTTTAGATCGCTTATGTCCACTTCAAACTTTTCCTCTCTTTCCTTCTCGCCCATATGTCTCTCAGTCACCTTCTTGTAAAAGTCTGTCGGGACTTCTATGCCTACTTCTTCTGGCGTCACACCTTGGGAATCATAAAGTTTTATCAAGTCCTCTTCTGTTATCTGCTTCCCCCTGAACGAGTCCACAATCCTCTTGGATCTTTCCTTTGATTCGTTGTATCTTTTCTCCTCCACTTGCAATATCTTCACAATCTCATCTTCTGCACCGTTCAACTCTGGGAAAATCTTTTTCAGATAATCAACATGCCATAATGCTATATCTTCCAATTTCAGCTGCCATTTGAACTTGTCTATGAAATTCAACGCCCTCCTCAAAATTACTCTTAAGTTGTATCCTCCGCCAACGTTAGATGGAAGACCTGCACCGGCTATCGCAAATGCAAGTGCACGTGAATGATCTGCAATAGCATATAAGGCTTCTAATGGCAGAACTTTCTTTTCCAATTCTTGTACAGAAACTTTCAAATCTCTTGCAATCAGTTTCCTTGTCTGGACCAAATCCCTCTCATCAGCATTCAACAGGCCTGAGAACTTAGCGTACTTCAAAAAGAAACCCTTGTCATAATCTATGTTGCATGCCTTCTTCATCCTTTCAATCACTGGTCCGAATACCACATCATAGCTGGTAGGCGTTCCATTGGTTATCCATGTTAGCCTTTCATGTCCAGCACCCATGTCTATGATCTTTTCCTTCATTTCTTTGTGATTATCTATCGTTCCTTCAAATTCTGTAAACACAGCATTTCCTAATTCAAGGCCTTGTACATGATATTCCAAACTGCTGCCGAAAGCGCTTGGACCGACCCAGACATCTTCCATGAAAACAATCTCTTCCTTCGGTATCCCCAAAATCTTTGTAAGCATGCCAAAATCCAATTCCATGCATTCATCCTTCCAATATCCCTGCTTGCCGTCATACATTGCAGTCTGTTGTATCATGCTGAAAGCTGTGTAAGACTTGCCGTTGATTCCAGTGTTGACTACATCATTGAACCTTAGCGATGGCTGGGGCAGTATGAGAGGGTTTGCTGGCAAGTCGAAGCTTATCTTTCCATTGTCCATTCTGAGAAAGTCAACTATGCCCGCAATGACAAAATAAAGACCAGGCAGCCATCTGCACAATATCGGATAGGGCTTGATCGAAGTATGCCCTTGTTTTTTGAAGAATTTTTCTATTGCCTTCCATGTTTCTATGTAATCCATAGGCTTGCTTGCAGGAGGATTTCCTATGAAGTCATATGTCCTGCAGCTGGCATCGTTGCATTTCTGCTGATCAGTGAGAGTCCAAAAGAATTTCTTACAGTTTGAACATTGTCTTCTCTTGAATCCTTCCTGGGCAAACAGCTTGACCTTCCAATATCTGTCGGGATTCTTTCTCATCTCTTCTATTATCGCCTGCTTGTCAGCCATAATTATTTCATTTCTCCTTGTAACTTATTAAGAAAACACCACCGACCGCTATAACACCACCAATGACAGCCAAAACAATGCTCTGCGGGAAAATAAGTTCTATAGAGGGGAACAGGAACTTTGCTATGAGTTGCAGTCCTATGGAGAAAACACCCGCAAAAGATGCTATAATTACAGTCAAAGACGCTCCTATCTTCTTAAGTCCGTAGAAGTATGTCAGTATTGACGTCACTCCAAATATGCCGAGCAGAAATATCCAAAAAACAGATTCTAGCGTCAGTTGAAATTGTATGTTGGCTATGAACATCGCTCCTAAGATGAAAAGACCTTCCAGCATCATGACAAGTATGCTCACTGATTTGTCGCTCAGTTTTCTCAGGATATTCGTGGAAATCACTATGTTTATGGCAAAAGCCAATGAGCTTATCATCGCTTCAAGCTCACCCAAACCGAATACTGGCTGGAGTATAACAGGATTAAAAAGTACAACGAAGATACCTACAATTATCAGAAATCCACCCACAATTTCAAATCTTTTCAGTCTTTCTCCAAGAAAGACAAATGACAATATCAGTACAAGCAGCATTTCTGAACTGTTCCCTCCCAATAGAAGTTCCTTGCTGGCGCCTATCCTTGTTATCGAGTCGAACCATAAAAGCAGTCCTATTGCACCGAATATGCTAGAAATTATGATTTTAAATATTCCATTCTTGTTTATTTCCCTGTATATTTTTGGATATTTCAAAAAAGTTATAGCAAGCATGACACCGCCACCGAAGATAGCAGACAAACCCGTAACTATGAATGGACCTAGGTTGAAGAAGGACATTATAGCCTCTCCGAGGACGGAAACAAATCCTATCAACAATGCACTGAACAGGACTATAGCTATGTAGAAAGCTTTCATCAATTAAATGTTGTAGACAATCGAATTAATTTATACATCAGATTCTTGCCGGCTCAGCTTCGATGAACAAGTTTTTAATCCCGTCTATCTCTTTCATTATATCTTTCTTGATTTTCTGCTTGAGCTTATAGAGCTCGTCAAGTGTTATGTTTTTGCTGACTTTGACTATCATTATACAGTTTAGAAATGGACCAGACATTCTGAGTTTCATGTCCTTCAGTTTTATCGTTGGGTATTTGCGTATGATCTTGGATATATCTTCGACAATTTCTGGACTGTTGAAGGCGTCTACCAGTACCAAAGATGCTTCTTTGATTGTACGTATTGCGATGAATGCTATGTAGCATGCGACTATCATGGCTCCTATGGAATCTCCCCACGCAAAGCCAAAATATGATAATACAATTCCTGTCAGAATGACAAACGAGGAAGAACTATCTTTTATTGAATTTTTAGCGTCGGCCTTTAAAGATAATAGATTGTGTTGAGCAGCCATTTTGTTTTTGATTATTGCCAATATAAGTGAAATTGTCCCGGCAAGAACTAATGCAATCATGGAAATAGGTGTGATATGAACTGGTTCCGGATTCACCAATCTACTATAAGAGGTGTAAAAAATCCATATGCTCATGCCGAACATGATCATCGCTACTAACAGTGATGAAAGCGTTTCAAACCTGTAGTATCCGAAATGGAACTTTTTGTCAGGACCCCTATGAGAAACGATTAGTCCCAACCATACTATTAATGACACTACAGAATCTCCTAAAGAGTCTACTCCATCAGCAACAAGACCTACACTATTTGTACTCTTACCAAGATAGATTAGAACGACTCCTATCGAAATCAAGACTACTGCCGAGATTAAAACTACACGTTCTACATTTCTCATGATTAAATATTTAGAAATGATAGAACAAAAGGATTCAGTCCAAGGAAGAAAATAACCGAAGGCAATAATAACACGCCCATGCAGTTAGACCTGTTTACATTCAGCCTATTGCACAGGATTCCTATGGAAGTAGAGACTGCCAGTACAATCAATCCTTTCCATCCTGTAGCAAATCCCACCATAGAAATCAGGAAAACAATAACACCAACCGACAGTTTCTTATAATTAACTTTGGCCAAAACCACAGGTATTTTCTTTCCAAGATAAAGAGTGATGCAGGCACTTATCAATGATACAAAACCTATGACGCTCGTAAGAAGGACCACATCATCAAATGTCATCTTGACCAAAACCCTCTCTATGGCCACGCTGGCTCCAGACCTTGGATTGTCCACAAGATACAAACTGTTCAAGGAAAAAACTTCGTTCGCCACGTTTATTCCACTCAAAGCCACTAAGAATCCTCTAGAGTCGCCGACACCTCCGATATACTGTGCCATAGTCGCAGCCTGGCTTACGCCTACCGCTGGAAGAAAACCGACAGCTATGCCGAACAACGAGCCAAGTATTATTGATTTCAAAATGTTCCTCTTGCTTATCTTCAGATCACTTTTAACATCCTGTTTAGGTATCTTAGATTTTTCTGTAAGACTTAGAATCACTGTGCTTAGACCAAATAGTCCTGCCAGAATCGGAAACAAGATGCTTTGCTGCGAAAAGAAACTGGAGTTTAATGTTATAATGCCAAATATGCCAGATAACATAATTATTCCAATGGAAAACAATATGTAATGGATTTCCCTTTCAGTCAACACCATCGATGCAATCACAAGCATTATCACATAGCCGATGTACGGTCTTGAAATGTCATAGAATTGTGTGAAATAGTTTGATAACATAAACATGAGAAATACTGTAAGCAACAGAGAACCCAAACCGCCAATAATTGTCAGCTTTACTGCTTCATATCCTCTTCCTTCAAAAAGCATTTGATGTCCTGGCAAGACTGATAGTGATGTATTCTCACCCGGTGCACCTAAGAATATCGATGGAATGTAACTTGCAAAGACCTGTGCTACTGCAACTGACACTATCAAAACAGCTACATAATGCGGCGAATTCAAGAAGACTATGCTTGACAATAGCAAAGGAAGAATGTTGTTGACGTTCATCCCTGGCAACAGTCCTAAAAGGGTTCCTATTACTATTCCAAAGAGTGAAATCAAGATTATTTCTAACATTAAAAGAAAATTAGACCAATAAATTTAACTAGTATTAGTATCGACTTTTGATGCATCAAGAACTATATTATCATCTTTTTCAACTCTGACTAACTTGTATCCCATCCTTTCAGCATAAAGATCAAATTCTGTTTCTATCTTCCTCTTAATTTCCATGTATCTATTCTCGTCTGCAGCATTGTTTAGTTGTGAATGCAAATCAAATCGATTTTTGAGAAAATTAGTATACAATTCTATGTAACTGTCTGTCTGTATCGTAGGCTTTGCTCCATCTAACATCAATCTTCATTGAGAAAGTGAAATATTTAAACGCTACATTAGACAAATTGTTTTTATGGCAGAGAGCAAGAAATTGAAGATGGCAGAACCAGAAGACAAAAGATTCAGGATGATCGTGGCCGTAAACCTGATATCCGCTGTTATATTGATGCTGTTCGTTTCAACGATGCTGCTTGTAGTCACCTATTCTATATACGGATTTTCATTGATTCAGTTTGCAATGACTATAATATTCATCCTGCTGTTCTTTGTCATTTTCAAGATGGTAGTTAAAAGAAGCATCATTTGATTTTCTTGATCTGATTTTCCATTATGTCCAATCCCTTGTCTATGTCATCTTCCATTATCGACAAAGGTGGAGCAAGTCTGATTGTTTTTTGCCCGCATCCTAAAAGAAGCAATCCGTCCTTGAACGCTTTATCCTCTACGAAATTCCTGTTTTCTTTTGTGTCAAATTCTACTCTTAGCATCAATCCTAATCCATTAGTATTGACAACAACACCTTGATAATCCTTCTCCCAATCTTTGATTCTTTTCAATATGTATTTTCCCATGTCTTCTGCATTCTTCAAAAGCTTCTCTCTTTCAATAATCTCTATAGTTTTAAGTCCTACAGCCAAATCTATCCTAGATCCGCCGCCCCATGTGCTTGAAACAGCTCCCTGTTCCTTGGGATCGAACTTTTCATTGAATATCGTAGCTCCTACTTGCAATGCTTTTGAAGAAGAAACAAAATCAGGAACGATGCCATAATTTTCAAATCCCCACCACTTTCCAGTCCTTCCAAGACCAGATTGTACTTCATCTATGATCAAAGGAATCCTGTACCTTTCCGTCTCTTCCCTAAGCTCTCTTATGAACTTCCTGCTCGCTATATTATATCCGCCTTCGCCCTGCACCACTTCTGTTATAACGAATGCTACCTCATCAGGATTCTCCCTTATGACATCCTTTATCTCATTTTCCTTGTCATCTTCAGTCTTGAATTTTATCCTCTTCACATTCAGTTCCGGATATCCTTTTTTGTGCACATTTTTGCTGTATGTGAATGTAAGCGAGCCCAACGTCCTGCCATGGAAAGCGCCATAACAAGAAATACCGAAAAGTTCATTAGGCTGTTTCTTTAAAGCCTCGCTCCTCTTCCTGAAAGAAAGCTTTATTGCGTTCTCAACAGCTTCAGTCCCTGTGCTTATGAAGAAAACTTTATTCAAGTTGCTTGGCATTATTGATAAAAGTTTCTGTGCTAATTGTGATTGTTCTTCGGTAAAGAAGTCCTGTCCAGCAACTTTGTGAGCACCGCTTTTGGCTATCTTTTCAATAAGTTGCACAATCTCTGGATGGCCGTAACCAATTGGGCAGCTGCAGACATTGGAGTTGAAATCCAGGAATTTCTTACCGTCAACATCTTCAAGATAGCATCCTTCACCAGACTTTATAACAAGAGGATATGCATAAGTAGTGTCAATACAGTTCTTTAACGTGTTTCTTACAATCCTGTCGACTTCAGACATACAAGGAATATTTTGTATTAGTATAGCTTAAAATTTAAGCAGGCTTCCTAGGTTCTATATTCTTCAGCCTAGGATCCACTCTAAGCGAAACATTTAATCCATTGGATCTATCGTATTTGTTTACCTGCATCAGAATATCGTAAAAATTCTTGTTGAACTTGTTGCAATACCATTGTGCTATGTCCAGATACAAATCTACAGTTGCTTTAGAATCACTGTCTTTGGCAAAATATATTTCTCTATCCAGTATGTGTTTTGCAACCCAATCGAAGTGTATATGATGATGCCATGCCATTGGAGTATTTGATGAACCAGGATAAAATTTAAACTTTTCATCCCCATCTAAATTGTAGAATATGGCACCATAGTTTTCCTTGGGTTCCCAATGTTCAATCATCTTCTTATTGCCTTTTCTTCTGGCTTTCAACAATTCTTCTGTCGTCATTTCATGTCTGCCGCAGAACCAATCAATGACATTATGCGCCACCCAAGAACTCTCGCCTACAATCTTCCCGTTTTTGACTCTTAAATTTCTATAAAATTTCTCATATATATCCTGTCCACTTTTGATATAAGCATGTCCTTTTTCATCGTCATTTGTTATTTCTCTTGCAGGAGTATCATAACGATCTCTCCATCCTCTTCTCAGAAGTTCCGGTACAAATTCATTCTTCTTCAATCCATCAGGATGTTTATCCAAAAGAAGATATTCGCAAAGTTCCATGTGAGTTGTGACTCCCATTTCTAAATATAGAAGAATAAACTTTAAATTCTCTCCTGTTCACTAAACTTTCCATGATACTTTTCGCTACCTTTTGTCTCTTCTAGAATAATTTGACAGATCTTGGTCTCAGGATAGATTGCCAGAGGCATTGGTGAAAGGTTGACCATCTCCAGAACTACTTTAGAAGATGTTCCAGGCTGTATGAAACCGCTGCTTACATGCGTCAACAATCCTATCCTTGCGAATCTTGACCTACCTTCTATCCTGCCGGAAATGTTGCTCGGCAAAGAAATATGCTCCTTTGTTATTCCATGCACCATCTCACTAGGCATGACCATGAAATAGCTTTTATCATCAACCTCAACCACATTTGTTATGTCCTTATGGTCTACATCATCATTTACATGGAAGATCTCATGTGATTTCTTAAAGACACGGAAAGTGTTGCCAAGATGCAGGTCTATGGAGCCGGGTCCCACATCTTTCTCATCAAAAGGCTTTATCTTAAGCTTGCCATTCTTCAAAAGTTTCAATATCTCGCTCTTAGTCAACACTGCCATTAAATATAGGATTTATGGAAGGTTTATAAAGATTAGTCCTGAATTTAAAATAAAGGATTACTATGGATGAAGAGCCGTCGATTAGTGTAGAAGAAATGACAAGACAGGTAGCTACGATTCTTAGGAAACATAAATACATGGCATCTGATTTGAGCTTCCCTTACACTAAAGCGAAGGATTTGAGATACAATGAAGGAAATATTGGGGTTTACATTCATGGCGGTCAATCAGAAGCTCTTCATGTGGCCGATTTTTACATAAGACCCAATGGAGAAGTCCATCTTGAACTTTACAAAGACAATAAAGACACATATGTCATGAAAAATGAGCAGAAAATGATAGACCAGATAAGAGACGGTACTAGTGCGGTTCGTTCTCAGATTTACAATTTGTCAAACAGCAAAAATTATGAAGTCAGCAAAGTCAAAGACGTGAGATCTAATATAACAAGATATCAAAGACCAAAACTAATAAGAAAACATTAAAGTTCGATCTTACCATAGCCGATAAGTCTCCATCTTCCTTCTATCTGTTTTGAAATAACAACTCTATCTTCCTTGTAAACACAGACAGGTATCTTCAATGAAAGCTCGATATCGTTTTTCTTCTTGTTGGTCACAGTTCCTATAGACCTTGCAGTGCCCACGTTTATCAAAAGTATGTCATCTATCTTTAATTCTTTCAAATGTGCTGGCAAGTCCTTCAACACTCTTTCGACAAAATTTATTTCCAGTTTCAAGTTACTTTTAGCTTCTGGCAATCCATTGACTTCGCTTATCATGTTTCCGACCAAAGTGTCTGACTTGGTGACAGATGGATCCAAACTAGTCATCATCCCAAGAAGTCCTCCTGCTCCAGCCTCTTCCAGTTTCTTTCCTGCTTTGTGCAATCCTACAATCTTTGTCCTCAAAGGGATGTATTTGCCGCTGACTCTTATACCAGGTTTTATCTCCACTTCATCTCCCACTCTCATTTTTCCTTCAATCAAAGAGCCACCAAGAACCCCACCGCTCAACTTTTCTATCTCAGTACCGGGTCTGTTCACGTCGAAGCTTCTTGCAACAAGCATTTTAGGCTTGCCGTTCAGATTCCTTTTTACTGTAGGTATGTTTTTTTGTACTGCTTCCAAAAGCTTGTCTATGTTCAACTTCAGTTGCGCAGACACAGGAATTATGGGAGCATTCTCGATATGAGTCCCTTTAAGAAATTTTTTTATCTCGTTGTAGTTCTCCATTGCTTCTTCTTTGGTAACAAGATCCACCTTGCTTTGCACGACAATCACATTCTTTATTCCTGCAGTCTCCAAAGCTATCAGATGTTCCACAGTCTGCAGTTGCGGGCATCTTTCATTCGCAGCAATGATGAAAAGAGTTCCATCCATCAGACTAGTGCCAGTCAGAACAGTCGCCATCAGCGTTTCGTGTCCTGGCGAGTCGATTATGCTTATAGTCCTCTCAGGAGCAGCATCAGAAAAGCAGTAAGTGCACTTGGCAGACATTCCATACTTGCTGCAGCTTGTACACCTGTATATCGTGACGTCAGCATATCCTAGTCTTATTGTAATTCCACGTTTCAGCTCCTCAGAATGTGTAAGCGTTATCTTGCCGCTTAATGTATAGGTTAGGCTGGTCTTTCCATGGCTTACGTGACCAAGCATGCCAATGTTGCATTCGGGTATAAGTCTTTCGTCTATTTTACTCATAGTTCCACTAAAATTAACTGTCATTCTATCAAAATAAATGTCTGAAGTGCCATAGGATTATTAATGTCAGATGTACAATATTCGCTTAAAGTCAAAATACCTCTGATTATTGACCATGAAAGATATGGTTCTTTGAAACCTAGCGATTTGTATCCATTGCTAGGAGAACTAGACCGATCTAAAGTAGAGAATTCATTCCCTCCAATACACTACTCTGTAAGCAGGATGCCTCAAAATACTGCACTATTGAATATTCTTGGGCTTGAAGAGACAGGTGTTGCCAGACTTACTGCAGAACACTTTGGAGGAACTAAGGCAATATTCACATGGTATGTGAAAATAGATGTCATTTCCAGCAATGAGCATTATACAAAAGAACGTCTCTCCGGAATATTGAAAAAAGATGGCGCAGAACTTTTACCAATTGACATATCGATATCTGACATAGATATAAACGTACGCATAAAAGACTATAGTCAACTATGAAACGTTTTTTGTATTTTCTAAGACTGTGTATTCAAAGATTCAACCAATTCTTCACCCTTGGGAGTTAGCTTGTATTTTCTAAATCCTGTTCTCTCCAATGGTTCTACATAGCCTGCTCTTTTCAAATCCTTCACCATGCCATATTCGTAATCCATTCCATAATGTGAAGCGGCTGTTCCTATGCCAGTCGGATTTTTCTTGGCTCTAAGAAGCAGATCAACATAGCCATCTAAAGTTTCATCACCTAGATTAATATTAGCATACAGATTTTTCGAATACTGATCCAATTCATCCTTAAAATGTTTCTCCTTTGCAGCCATCAAATCTTTAGCTAGAATCTCTTTAGACATAATTCAAGTTACTCATCTAAGAAATAAATATCCTATTGTTTTGGAGCTTCAGCAGGCTTCTCTTCTTTCTTCTTTGACGGATGCAACTCTTCCAGACTCTTAGCACCAGCTTTCATGACTTTCAAATTCACCTGATGCGTGTCTTCAGAAATCGTGTTGCCTCTTACAGTCCTTCTCTTCCTCTCGCCTTTTATAGTAGGATGAAAACCAATGCTTTCACCGATAAGAATCCTTTTCCTTCCAATGCCTTCGACATCCGGTCTCATTGGAAATCCGTCTTTGTCGCTGCCGCCAGTTATCTTCAAAGTATAGCCGTGCAGTCCCAGATGGTCTCCGCTTATGTCTTCGCCTATCTTCTTGTTGAAAATAGTCACGACTTTGTCCTTTTCCACATCAATCTGATGGCTCTTCTTTGTGCTTGGATCTGATATTACAAATTTGATTCCCATGTTAAACCCTTGAATTTTTAATTGAAGGTTGATGTTTATAAAGGTTTAAGACAGCTTGTAGTGCAAAACCAGATGTCCGATATCGTCTCTGAGGTAGAGTGTATCGCCAGCATTATTCCATACAGGAGATTTCATACCCCAGAAAATGTAGGTCTGATTGCTTTTTCCGATGCCAGTGTTTAGAGTAATCGTGCTTTTTGGACTAAGATTTATCTTGAAAGTGTATGTGTGCCTAGCTTCATCTTTTACAGTCCACCCAGACATGTTCAAAACATAGCTGCAGACATTCTCCAGAGTAAAATGTTCGCCGTTTGGATTCTTGTTGATTTCCTTGTAAACAAAATCTGTCAATTTTACACATGAAAAGTACTTGGATTGCTTCCATAAACCAATGCCATTTTCAATTGCCTGATTTTCTGCACCAGCCAGCAATTTACTATATTTTTCTTTAGGGTTGACAATGTAAAGCGTAGCATATCCGTTCTTAAGCATCTGCTCATTGATGAAAATGTTTCCTATGAAAACATATCTCAAAAGCCTTCCATATCGGTCGTTGTTATCGATGTCTTTTACAAGGTCTACAGACTTGTTCTCCACCAATTCTTTCAATGCATCGCTCGCTTCCTCGAAATAAAACTGTCCATGCTCTGGAGTGTTGATGCCAAGAAGCCTAACCTTGTTCCCGTTTACAAGCTCTAACGTATCGCCGTCTATCACCCTTGATACCACAGACGTTTGAAAATTATCGTTTATAGTTCTAGTGATCATTGAGGTCTGAACATTGTAGTTTGTAGTTTTGAAATAAGCCAGGGAAGAAACTGTTATCAGGATTATAATGAAAATTACAGTCTTATGTTTCCTATCCATACACTAAGTAAAACAATTAAATTATTAATCTCTAAAGAATACGATATGGGCGTAGAAGAAATGAACAGAATAAAAGATGCTTTTACTGCATTGAACATGCATCCTGTATATTCTGAACACGAACCTGTAGTGACCAGTGAAGATGCTTCTCGGATAAGAGGAGTCGAGCTGAAATCTGGAATAAAAGCACTGCTGTTTACAAATGGTAAGGATGATTGGATTGTTGTAAATATACCAGCAGACAAGAAAGTAGATGTGAAGAAGGTTGCAAATAATCTTGGATGGTCAAAAAACAGCATAAGGATGGGTACAGAAGAAGAAGTTATTGAAAAGACAGGTTGCCAGATAGGAGCAGTGCCGCCATTTGGACATAAAGATAGAATACATCTTTTGATTGATGTAGATGTTTACGACAACAAAGAGAGTAATTTCAACATAGGACTCAGGACAAATTCTGTAAACATACCTACTGTAGAGATGAAAATATTGTTTCAAAAGCTGAAATCTGTGGAAGGAGATTTTATTAAACAATAAAAGTCAATTGATTATTATGGCTGATGATTTTGTAGTAACTCCCTGGGAAGTAAAGGGAAACATAGACTATGGAAAACTTATAAAAGAATTTGGAACTAAGCCCATAGACGAAGAATTGTTAAATAGAATAAAGAAACATACTAAGGAGCTTCATCATTTCCTCAGGAGAGGTATTTTCTTTTCTCACAGGGATCTGGATTGGATATTGAACGAATATGAGAAAGGCAACAAGTTCTTCCTTTACACAGGCAGAGCAACGTCCGGTCCCGACCATCTGGGACATCTGGTGCCATGGATGTTTACGAAATGGCTCCAAGACAAGTTTGATGTAGAATTGTGGTTCCAGTTTCCGGATGAGGAAAAGACGTTTTTCAAAGAAAATCTTACACTAGAAGACACGATGAAATGGACAAAAGACAACATGCTTGATATCATAGCTTTGGGATTCGATCCAAAGAAGACCCATTTCCTAGTCGATACTCTCCATGCAAATCTTATGTACAAAGAAGCATGCAAAGTCGCGAAGAAAATTAATTTTTCCACCACGAAGGCAGTTTTTGGCTTTGGAAATGAAACGAACATAGGAGCTATTTTCTATACAGCGATGCAAGCAGTCCCAGCTTTCCTGCCATCTGTCCTGAAAGGCAAGAACATACCATGTCTCATTCCTTACGCAATCGACCAGGATGCTCACTTCAGGGTTGCAAGAGACGTCCTGCCAAAACTCGGCTACTACAAGCCTGCCGCCATCCACAGTATATTCCTTCCAGGATTAGGAGGCATGTCCGATCAAGGCAAAATGTCTTCTTCAGAAGAGCAGACAGCTGTCTTTACCACAGACAGTCCAGAAAAAGTGAAGAACAAGATAAACAAATATGCTTTTTCTGGAGGTCAAGCCACAATCAAAGAGCATAAAGAAAAAGGAGGCAATCCAGATGTAGATGTCTCTTATCAGTGGTTGAGATTCTTCGAGGAAGATGATAAAAAGCTGAAGGAAATACATCAAGATTACAAGTCAGGCAAGATGCTGACAGGCGAGTTGAAACAGATTTTGATAGACAAGCTAAATGTATTTTTGAAGGAACATCAGAAAAGAAGAGAGAATGCCAAAAGTCAGATAGACAAGTTTTTGTTTAAAGGAAAATAGTGTATCTGATGACTCTTAAGGGCTTGATTTATGAATTTCCATCAATCTACGATTTTATATTAAACATATTACACGGGAAACATCTCTCTGAAAGATATGAATTTATAGCAAATGAGATAGGCAAGAATAAAAAAGTCTTGGAGGTCGGATGCGGTACATGTATGTTATCATCATTTTTGCACAAATCAAACAAATATTTTGGAATAGATGATAATGACAAATCTCTGAATTATGCATCCAAGAAAAGAGGTGTTAAAAATCTTATAAAATCCAACATTTTCAACTTTTCTAAATATCCTAAGGTAGATGTTATAGTTGCATGTGACGTATTGCATCATATTTATCCAAAACACGAATATTTTCTCAATAAGCTTATGACAAAATCGAAAAAAGTCATAGTTTGCGAACCGTTTGGTGGTGGTATAGGTGGCCTTTTTGACAGTGACGGTATAAATAAAAATGATTCTGATAATGGTCCTATAGGATGGGGTAAAAGATTCAGTGAAAAACAAAATGTAGTAGACTTTTTAAAGACTTTCAATTCTCAAAAAATCAAGCTTACAAAGCACAACATAATAGCTGTTTTAGGGAAAATATAGTCAAATCAATTCAGACATTTCCAGATATTGTCCAGCACCCATGGAAAGTCCATATTCTGAAGAATGAAAGAAGGTTTTATAAGGCTTGCCTAATTTGTCTACGACTTCCACTATATTCTTGAATTTCATAATCAGTTTGTCCATCCTATCTTTGTGTACAGAAATGTCTATGCCGTTTTTCTTCAACCCGTTTAAATACATCAAGCCCATATGCAACCAGATGGAGCTGTGATAGTTTACATTTATTAAAAATGATGATAGTAATTTCTTGTGATAGTATTGATTGGTGACTTTTATGAGTATGTTTTTGGTTATTTTGCTAGACTCCAGTCTTTCGATTATAGCATGTCTTATGTTTTTGTTGAAAAGATTAAAGTATAATGCGATTACGCAAGCATCGACACCCATTTTCTCAGTTCCAGAATAGTCAGTGAAATAATTTTCTCTCCATCTGGAGTTTAAGATGTTCTTTTCTAAAGATGATGAATCTATTTTGGACTTCAAACCAAGTTTCTCAATATGTTTTAGCATATTCAAAGCGCATATGTTGGTGTATGTAGAAGATGGTCTTATTAAAGTATCCATCCAATCGCCTCTTATAGAAGTGCTGATCAGGCCGTTTTTGAAATGCGTTGATTCATAGCTGTCTATCAACCACTGCAGTTCTTTTCTATTCCCTGATAGCAGTTTTTCATCTTTAGTCCAGTCAAAATATTCTTTTATTGCATGTATCAGCCATGGAAGGTTGTCTGCTCTGTAAAATGGCATATCAAATCCGCGTTTAGCAGTGAAACAATTGGTAACATGTCTTCTTTTGTAGGATTCTTTTATCATGTAATCAATCATTTTCCTCACATAGGAAGGAGACAATACTTTTTTTGACCCAGCTAAAGCTTTTGCAAAATCTGATACCCACATGAAACGAAAATGTCCTGTACCAGCATAAAATACATTTTTTGCATTTGCCTTTATTACCTGTGTTGCAATCTCAGTAGGATTTTCCCCTGAAAGTTTTGGTATGCCTCTTAAATTAACACGAACAGAATCTAAGAAATCCATGAATAACGAATGTAATGTTTCTTTTCCAAAATCATAATTGCCTATTTTCATCTAAATCACTATGCTTTTCCTATGTTATTATAACTGATTTTATGCAATTTAATGGTTGTGTGATTGTCGGATGAATAGTGTGAAATACAGTATAATAATCTGTACTAAGAATGAAGAAGAATCTATTGCTAAAGTTATCTGTTCCGTGCCCCAAAACATAAGAAGACACGGAGAAATTATAGTTGTCGACTCTTCAAAAGACTATACTCCTGTAATAGCTGAAAGATTGGGGGCTAAGGTAATAAAAGAAAAAGGAAAAGGCAAGGGAAGGGCAATGCATACAGGTGTGGAAAACAGTAAAGGCGAAATTTTGATATTTTTAGATGGTGATGGCACCGACCCTCCACAATTCATACCAAAATTATTAAAAGCATTGGAAAATTCCAGTCTTGTACTTGGTTCTAGAAATTTGAAAAATTTCAATCAGGATGATATGAATATGAGAAGAATATTTTCACTTTATACTCCTCCAGTGAGACAAATATTCAATCTCGTAGGATTCAAAGTGAAAGGCGATCCATTGGCAGGATTCAGAGCTATGAGGAGAGAAGACTGGGATAGATTGAACCTCAAGAGCAATGACTTTACAATAGAGGCTGAGATGAACATCAATTCATTCAAAATGAACTTCAAAGTAAAGGAAGTGCCGATACCTCATCTTAAGAGAGGAGGCGGACTCATGAAAAGTAAACTTGTAACAGATCCAAAAATGTGGATGAAAATCCTAAGATTTGTCCTGAAACATGTCAGGGACGAAAAGGTGAAACGTACGCTTAAGAATTTCAAGATAAAATATCTCCCGATGTATTAAATACAATAAATTAAACTAACTTCTAATTAAGATTATATGGCTAGGTATGTTTTGACCAGGGAAGGAGAACATTATCTTAAGACGGGTCTTCCTGAGAAGAACCTTGTAGATGTGTTGAAAGCAGGGCCTCTTACGCTAAAAGAAGCGGAGAGAAGAGTAGAGCATTTCAATGTAGCATTATTGTGGGCCAAGAAGAAAGGATGGGTCGATCTCAAATTCGATAATCTTGTCTTGATCAGGCCACCACATTCCGTGATGGAGCAGGACGCTTTGAGGAAAGTCGAAAGCGGCGAAGAATTGGCACCTGAGATCTTGGATAATCTATTACAAAGGAAGCTTATAGAGAAAGTGATTTCTGAACTGGAAGAAGTCAAGAAAATGGCAGGCAAAGAAGTATTACATCTTACTAAAGATCTCATTAAGACAGGCGTGTGGCAGCAAGTCAGGTTCAAGCATTACGATGTAACCATTCCTGGTAAAAGAGTCCATGTTGGCAAGACTTATCCGTACAAGGCTGTGATAGATGATGTACGTGAAAAGTTGATAGGATTGGGATTTGTAGAAGAGAAATCTCCTTATGTAGAATTGAATTTTTGGAATGCTGACGCACTGTTCATGCCAAGCGACCATCCTGCAAGAGGCATACATGACATTTATTCTATAAAGAAACCCAAACACGGCAAAGTGTTGGATAAAAATCTATGGAACCGTGTAAAAGCTACCCATGAAAACGGATGGAAGACTGGAAGTAAAGGTTGGGGATTTTGGGATGCAGAACTTGCAAAGACTTTGATTTTGAGAAGTCAGACAACCGCACTATCTGCCAGAATTTTAAGCAAATTGAAGAAAGAAGATGTTCCGTACAAGATGTTCATCATAGACAAAGTATTCAGACCAGATGTACTGGACGCAAAACACTTGGTGGAATTCGATCAGTGTGAAGGCATAGTAGTGGATGAAGGATTATCTTTCAAGCATTTACTGGGATACATGAAAGAGATAGCTATAATGCTTGGAGCAGAGAACATAAAGTTCAAACCATCTTATTTTCCTTTCACAGAACCTAGTGTCGAAGCATATGTAAAATTCCCTAAGCTTGGTTGGATGGAGATAGGAGGTGCAGGAATTTTCAGGCCAGAAGTTACTAAGCCTCTTGGGGTTGATGTGCCTGTCTTGGCGTGGGGTATTGGCATAGGAAGATTGGCGATGATGAAACTTGGTGTGAGCGATATAAGATATCTGTATTCGGATAATCTCGGGTGGCTGAGAAACAAGGAGGTAATCAGGTGATTTCATGCCGACGGTGACTTATGACAAGCAGGATTTGTTGAACTTAGTTGGAAGGAAACTTTCAGACGAGAAATTAGAGGAAATTATAAATTCGATAAAGCCGAACGTGGAAAAGATTACAAAGAATGATATTGTCGTCGAGCATACAGCAGACAGGCCGGATTTGTTTGGGATAGAGGGTTTAGCAAGAGCTATCAAAGAATATTTGGGAATCAAAACGAAGAAATTTTCAATAAAGAAATCCAATGTCAAAGTCAAATGCTCAAAGATCGATTACAGGCCGTACATAGCATGCGCTGTTGTCAGGAATGTGAAATTAAACGATTATTTCATAAAGAGCCTGATGAACATACAAGAAGTCTTACATGAGACATTTGGCAAGAAGAGAAAGAAAGTAGCTATAGGGATACATGATTTTGACAAGATTGGTCATTCTATAAAGTATGTCGGCATGAAGCCTGAGACTAAGATAGTTCCGCTTGGATCTAGGAAGGAAATGAGCTTGAAGGAAGTCTTGGAAAAGAATCCTAAAGGCAAAGAGTATGGTCATCTTGTAAGTTCGCACAAATTGTGGCCTATATATATTGATTCAAAGGGAGTCTTCAGTTTTCCACCAATCATAAATTCTGACAGGACAAAGGTAACTGACAAGACAAAGAATCTTTTCGTCGAGCTTACAGGAACAGATAAGAAAGCCGTACTGCAGACACTGAACATAATTGTTTCAAATTTAGCTGAAAGGAATTGCAAGATAGAGACAGTACAAGTTTCTTATGATGGAAAGAAAGAAATCACACCAGTCGTTAAAGAAGAGACAATGGATGTTTCTTTGGAAGATGCAAACAAGCTTCTTGGAATAAGTTTGAATGAGAAGAAAATAGTTGAACTATTGGGTAAGATGGGATATGATGCTAAAGCTGGTAAAAACAAAATTACTGTCAATGTTCCTTTCTACAGGTCCGACATCCTGCATCCAGTCGACATCATCGAAGACATAGCTATCGCTTACGGTTACAATAATTTTGAACCAGAATTGCCTAAGGTCGCTACTATAGGCAAAGCGCATGAGACAGAAAAACTTTCTTCAAGGATAAGGAATCTTATAACAGGTCTTGGTTTCCAGGAGATTTCAAGATATGTTCTTACAAACACGGAAAAACAATTCGAAAAGATGAGAAACAAGAAAGAAGATGTCATAGAGCTGGAGAATCCCGTATCCAAAGAATATTCCTGCATGAGAAAATATCTGCTACCAGGCTTTATGGAATTCATTTTCTCAAACATGCATCATGATTATCCGCAGAAGATTTTCGAGATAGGAGACGTAGTAAGGTTAGATAGTAAAAGTGAAGTTGGTGCAAGGAACGAGAGAAAATTATGCTGTTCAATATCTGATACAAAGGTAAGTTATGAAGACATATCTTCAGTTCTGGATTCTTTCATGAAGACTTTTGGTATTTCTTATATGTTGAAAGCAGTCGATCATCCAAGCTTCATCGAGGGCAGGTCGGCAGAAATATTGGTAAATGGAAAAGAGGTTGGAATAGTAGGTGAAATTAATCCTCATGTCTTGACTAATTGGAAAATAGAGATGCCAGTAGCTGCTTTTGAAATTAGTCAAGATGAGTTTTAACTAACGCAAATATTTTTCAAGCACTTTTTGTATAGCTTCCTTTTCGTGAGAATTATATTCCTGTACAAACTCTTCGCCAACATCGTCTGAATAGGATGCAGTTCTTCTAAAGCTGCCGCATAAACAGCTAACTATAAACAGATCCTTTTCGTTTTTTCCATCTGACTCTGTAGGCCCGTTAAAATTATCAACATAGCCATGTCTTGCGGCCTCCTGAAATATCTTTATAGCTAATGTGCGATATTTTCTTGCATTCCCTGAACCATATTCTTTACCGTCCGCTTTAGCAAGATTTATAGCAGTATTATCAAAACTACCTGTAGCATTTTCAATCACAGGTTCGTACAAAAATTCTTTCAATGCTCGTCCTCTAATCATCAAATTCACTATCAAACTATTGAAAAATAATCTTTAAATATCCTACAATCAGCAGTTTATTCTTCCATTCCACCCATACCACCAGGCATTCCACCAGGAGGCATACCGCCACCACCGCCTAACTTGCTAGCAGAAATAACATCGTCTATTCTTAATATCATTTCTGCGGCTTCAGCAGCTGACTTAACGGCTTGAGTCTTAATCTTCAAAGGATCAATGACGTTCATGCCATAAGCATCAACGACCTTTCCGTTGAAAACATCCACACCGAAATTCACACCGTTTGCATTCTCATGTCTTGCCCTCAATTCTACAAGTATGTCTATAGGATCAAGACCTGCATTCTCAGCCAAACTTCTTGGCACGACTTCCATAGCATCCGCGAAAGCTCTGATAGCCAACTGTTCACGACCAGAATACTTCTCTGAAAGCTTTCTCAATCTCTTTGCGACTTCAGCTTCTGGAGCACCAGCACCTGCAACAATCTTTCCCACTTCGACTGCGCTTGCGACTGCGCCAACTGCATCCTCTATGCTTCTGTCGACTTCATCGACTACATGTTCAGTGCTTCCTCTTACCAAAATAGTCACAGCCTTAGGATCTTTACATCCTTCGATAAACGTCATGGCTTCTCCGCCAACCTTCTTCTCTTCTACAGTTTTGGCATATCCCAAATCTTTTGCATTCAAGTCGTCAAGATTGGAAACGACTCTTCCGCCAGCAGCCTTGGCTACAGCTTCCACGTCAGACTTCTTTACTCTCCTGCAGACAAGAATTCCTTTCTTTGCCAAATAATGCTGAGCCGTGTCATCAATTCCCTTCTGGCATAACAAAACATTTGCACCGCTCTTTATGACTTTTTCAGTCATGTCCTTAATCATCTTCTGTTCCTGTTCTATGAAAGCCTGTATCTGATCTGGCGAAGTTATCCTTATTTCAGCATCAGTTTCTGTTTCCTTCACTTCCAAAGCAACATCCAAAAGTGCTATCTTAGCATTTTCAATCCTCTTAGGCATCGAAGGATGAACTACTTCCTTGTCTATGACTATTCCTTTTATCAATTGCGTGTCTTCAGCGCTTCCACCGTGCTTCTTCTCCCTCTTTATGTTGTCGTCATCAACAACTATCTTGCCGTCTTTCTTCTCTGCTACTGTCCTTATAGCATCTACCACCAAAGCAGCAAGCTTAGGAGAGCCTTTCTCTACTGATTTTCCGGATAATGAAGTAACTGCTATCTTTCTCAATGTCTCCACGTCGTCTATTGAAACCGATT
>Ga0209542_10004841_pt1 | contig 27375 bp, 23 predicted proteins | sample RifCSPhighO2_01_FD_184028 | JGI IMG/M metagenome (GOLD analysis project Ga0209542, IMG submission 184028) | Soil microbial communities from Rifle, Colorado - Rifle CSP2_plank highO2_0.1 (SPAdes) (version 2) | ecosystem: Environmental > Terrestrial > Deep subsurface > Rock core/Sediment ...
AGATGACCGACATAGAATTCTCTTGATGCAACGAGATGTCCCCGGCCCTGCTGCCATAGTTGATCCTATGAACGGGAATTTCATACAGGTATTCCCAGTAAAAACTTATAACATATATTCTGCGAATGTGGCTGGTGATGCTAGAGACGAAGTCATTACCCTTGAATCATCTCCAAGCGCTTTGAAAATATTTTGGAACAGCCAAGCAAGCAGATCAGTTCAGTCAGATCCATGGCTTAACCAGCTCTATAGAAGATTCAAACAAAACTTCAGCCATTACTCTCCTCCTGGCATCGGTGGGAGTGCAGATCAGCCTCTCCCTTCTACTCCACCTCCCTCGCCTACACCAAATCCAAATCTTCCAACCGGCATTAAAGCAGAATGTCCTGATGGATATATAGGCATAATTGGAGGAGCAAGACCCAGCCCAGATGATCCTTCTGAAACTGCAAACTGGTTTTGCGATGATGATGGTTTATTTACAGATAATCCTAATACACCGATAAATGAAGCGCCAACAGGACTTACATTCCCGACAAGCGCAATTCTTGTATGTACTGACAGCAACAAGCCTTCAGCAAAAGCTTTTGTTGCAGACGGCAGTTGGTGGCCATGTAATTCTGGAAGGCCATCTAACCCAGGTTGGGAATTTATAAACGGGAGACCCCTTAGAGGAACCTCTGTAAATTTTATTTCTGAAGTAAGTTGTTCTGGTACCAGTTCTTCGTTTACGGTTACAAGTGATAATGTTACAGCCGGAGCTTGGATGGAAGGTCCTGAGGGGCCATGGCCAATTGGAACAGTTTGTGTCAGAGGCAACGCCAGAGATGTTGTCCCACCTCCACCACCACCTCCGCCGAATCCACCAATCATAGACGACTTTGAACCAAAAACAGTAAGCGCTGAAGATACCCTTGAAATATTCGGACAAAATCTAGGCCCAACGGTTCAGTTTTTCGATTCAAGCGGTCAGATAACTAATGTCATCGGCTGGACAGAGTCAAGCTTAGAGAAAACAATTGTTACTATACCCGCGACTCTTCAACTCGGTTCATACACCTTGGGTATAACTACTACTGCCGGATCAGCGACAAGTTCAACCCTTCTCACCGTTATCAGCTTAAATCCTAATATAAATCCTCCATTAGGACCGACTGGAGTACCCAGCACGACCATGAGCTTCCAAGAGCTTATCTCCTTCTTCTTCAACTACTCAATCATCCTCATTGGCATTGCTGTTTTTATAGTCATATTATGGGCGGGATTTTTATGGGTAACTTCGGCTGCTAATCCAGCTAATATATCTAGAGCTAAGGGGATGATATTCAATGCTGTTATCGGAGCTGTTCTTCTCCTTTCTTCTTATGTCATTCTATACACAATAAACCCTGAATTAGTTGGGGGGACGTTTAAGCTGCCGAGGATAAAAACAACTTCTACTCCCGGCAGTCCGACTGGAACGAGCTTTGTCGCCTTAGACGAAATCCAAGCAGCCAGCGCCATCCAGGATGGTTGTACAATCAGAATAGATGCTCAAAATTTCACATCAGTTGATTGTCCTTCCGATTCAACAGGTTCCGGTCTAACCCCAAACCCGATATTGGAAACTACCGACCAAGGCGCAAATAGCCAAATAGGGGCCAGCGCCATTCACTCTTCGGGCAATTTGGGTGATAGTGTTAAAATTGTTGTTCTGGATACAGGATACAACCAGAATCATCCAGAGCTAAGATCAAGTTACAGAGGCGGTAAGGATTTTATTAACAAAGACAACGATCCAACAGATGACCATACATCTGGCATTGCCTCTCCTGGACACGGCAGTCATGTTGCCGGAATAATTACTGCCGACGGAATTGACCCTAGGTCAAAAGGAGTTGCGCCTCAAGCTGAAATTATTGCCGGAAAAATATTAGACAGCCGAGGTAATGGTAACTGGGATTACCTTGTCGACGCTATTTATTGGGCGGTTGATAATTACAAACCAGATATTATCAACATAAGCATAGGGGGTGGCAGCTACTCGTCATTTTGTGACAACTCAAGCCAAACTAATCAACTATTACTTAGGGCGTTTCAGTATGCTAAGAACAACGGAGCATTGCCAATCGTATCAGCTGGAAACACTTCCGGCAGAGGAGTCTCAATGCCAGGATGTATAAGTGAAGCTTTTACTGTCGGAGCCGTAGACAGTTCCGACAGGATAGCCAATTTTTCGGGTCAAGGCGCCACCGTAGATATCGTCGCTCCGGGAGTGGGTATATATTCCAGTCTGCTTGGTAATAATTATGGAACTAAACAGGGGACAAGTATGGCTACGCCTGTAGTGAGCGGAGTAGCTGCTCTTATAAAATCGGCTCATCCCGAATATAATGCTTATGATCTTGAAAAAGCGCTTACGGCAACGGTCAGAGACCTTGGCAGTAGTGGAAAGGATAATACTTACGGTTGGGGCCGAGTGACAGCTATTGCAGCCGACTCCGGTAGCCAGCCTATTCCGCCGCCTCAGCCAATACCTCCCAACCCTGCGCCATTGCCCAAGCCAGTTCCTCCCCAAAAAACCTGTGTCGGTAATATATGCGGCGAGATATGGCCGGCCCTTGTGTCGTGTACAAAAGGCACAATTCAAGTAACCAGTGGGGGGGCCAAGTTTGGAGATTGTGATGTGGTGTTGGATTACAGAGTGACAGGAACACCATTACCTTCATCAATAATAATAAAAAGAAATGGGGCTATCTTTAAGACCATCACCTGCGGACAAACATGCAATATTCCCGCCGGCACCCAAATTGACTCTAACCCATCTGCCGGCACTTATATTTATACTTTGCATATTGGCTCGTCGACTGGCGCTCAAATTGGCGCTACAACCGTTTATGTTTATTCCCAAGGAACACTAAGATCCGACTATAATTCCTGTACAAAAGGAGGTTCGACAAACTCAAGCTGTGATGTGGTCCTTAATTATACGACAACTGGAGTTAACCCCCGTTCCCTTGTCGTAAGAAAGGACGGTCAAGTCTGGCAGACAATTACCTGCGGACAAGGACCCGGACAAACATGCAATATTCCCGCCGGTACTCTAACTGACTCGAATCCATCAACAGGTATACACACATACACTATCCATGATAGCTCTGACGGTTCCAGATTAGCTAGAGTTATAGTTACGGTAAATTAATCTATTTAGAAAATAACTCTAGTTGTGGGGTAAGTATTCTCGGGATTTACGGAGATCGACTGGATCGAGTACAAGACAAAATTCCAGCAGGAATTTATGTCGTGCCCGAAAAATACTTACCTCACAACTAGAATTAATACCATAGGCTACATCTTAGGTTTATTCTTAATCTTAGGCATTTTATTTTACTCTTTAACCTCCTTCACCGGAAATAATCTTTTTGGAAACTTAATGACTTATGTGAGAGACACGTCCTCTGATTTCTTTTTTCCAAAGACTGAGAAAGAAATTCTTGTGGAAAATCTGGATACAAAACACGGTATATTGGAAAAGTTTTTTTCTGAATCAGCACCCAAAATTTTAGAATCTGGAAATCTTTCAAAAAAAGAGAAGGAATCGTTGATCAACGCAATGAGCGCTTCAATCGAAACAAGCAGTACAATCAAAAGTCTGGAAACTATAACTGCCGGCGACAAGTCTATCACCAAAACAATTATTGAGAAAGCTCTGAACCTCCTTCCCCAAACCGCACCGCCACCAGATCCCATCCATATTCCTCCCCAATGTCGGCTCGAATGTTCAAATCAGTAATAAAGTAGCTTGGGTCAACAAAATGAAGTTGAAACTTATTTTAAATCAGAAATGGCCTGCAATATATAGTTTCTTTCTTTTTCCAAGTCTTCAACAGATAAAACACTCTCAATGATCATGGGAATATTAAAATCTTGTATAGCCTTTATAATATTCATCTGTTTTGTTTCAAAAAGTGGATTATGATAATCAATATAACCGCTTACATGTAATTGAGAGATTCTATCGCCAAATTTTTTATAAAAAATATCGGCCAACTTCATTGAACTGTCGTTTGTATAAATATGATTTATATCCAGCACCAGTTTGTAATTTTTATCTTGAGAAAATATTTCATCAAAATCTGTCGGGTTTTTATGGGATTCTTTTCTATTGTCCATATTTTCAAAAGAAACATTAAACTTCACTCCTTTGAAAATATCAAAATCCTCTATTGGGTCGGGATGAAATACCACCGTATCTAACTTTCTGATAAAATTTATCTTATCAATCTTTCCAAAAATATCTTTAGTACCTTCGTTTTTACCATAATTAAACTTGGGCGCATGAAAACTTACATATTTAAATCCTCTAAGGTCTTCATCTGAAACTTCCTCTAACCAGCCTTCTTCGATCCGATTTAATTTTACAAAGCCCAACTCAACAGTATCATATCCCAAACCACGCATAATCTTTAATGCTTCTTTTGTTCTATGCGTTTTATGTAGAACACCCGTTGAAAATCCTAATTTTATATCTTGAATATGCATAAAAGTGTGTGCTTCAACAAGCTCACCATCATGATAGCAATTTCTATCTGCTGTTTCTAGTCAGATATGAAGTGTGAAAGCCCGCTTTCGTCCTGAATTTACTGAAGGACTACTTACGGGCTTGGAGAGTTTCCTCACGAATCCTGGTCAGGATACCGCAGAAAACTTTGGCAGGAAGTGATGTGTTGGGCGGGGCTGAATGACCAAGGTCATGAGTTATTGTCATTCCCCTGGTTGCCAGAAGAGCATCCATTGCAGTTTCGTTTTGCTCGAACTTCGCACGGATAGACCTCTCGATAAGTTCGTGATGTTCAGATGAGCCGTAGGAAATGGCTCGACCCTTCCACCAGACGAATCTTCGCTCAGCCTTCTTGCTCATCCGCTTTGCTCCCACACCGACGGATTCAAATGCTTGTTGTCGAGCCAGATGTCCTTCTGGGAATTTTATCCCCTGAATGAACCCCTCGACAGAAGCCATTCTTTCTCCATTAAGCATGAAAGCATCGGCTGAAAAGTTACTAAGGCGGCAAGCACGCCAGTCGTCAGACTTGCTACCGATGTTCAGAATTGGCATTAGCCACCTCCAAAAGCACCGTTCTAATTATACAATACTTATATAGTATATGTCAATAGCTGCGGGGCTTGGATTCGGACCAAGATACTAGGCTTCAAAGGCCCATGTCCTACCATTAGACGACCCCGCAATATAAACCATAAAACAAAAACTAATCCATTTTATATCAGAATCTGGCTTTTGAAAAGCAAGAAAATGAGTTAATATAAAATATGACTTCGAGAAATACTGACATTGTTTCAGATTATTTGACAGCAAATCGTCTGATGACACTAGGAACAAGCTATGAAGATAGGCCATGGTCGGCAACGGTATTTTTTGCTTATGCTAAAAATCTTAATCTTTATTTTTATTCTTCAGAAAAAACCAAACACTGTATCAATATTAAAAAGAATCCGAATGTATCAGTAGTAATAAATAATGATTGGCGTGATAAAAATGGAAAAATAAAAGGTCTTCAAGCCATAGGTAAAGCTTCGAGGGTTTCCGATAAAGACTATGACAAACATTACGCCATTTACCATTCCAGGTTTAAATGGTCAGATGAGTTTCAATCAGATCATCGGCTTTATAAAATAAAACTAGCCGAAATTTGGTATATCAACGAGAACCTATTTGGTCACTTCCATAGATTAAAAATGCGGTAGATCAGCTTCTAGTCAATCAGCTCTAGCACCGCCAGTTCAAGAGGTAATTGGGGAATCGGAGATGATTTAATCCCCTCTTTGGCTGAAACAAAAATATTCAGCATCCGAATAAGTTGTTCTTGGTTAAGCACCTGGGAATATGAAGCAACTAGCTTGACATCGTTGTCGAGAAGTTCTTCACCCACAGATGCAAGAACGGCTGGATTGATAGTATGGATTAATATCTTCCTAAAGTAACCAACCAATCCCGCAGTAAACTGCTCTAAATTTATACCATTTAAATAAATATTATTCACAAAACCTAAGGCACCGTCCCTATCTTTAGAAGCAAGTAGGCTTACGAATTCAGGATAATAGTTAAACGGAACTAGGCCTAAAACTGAATAGATTTCATCGACTGAAATCTCCTTTCTTCGATCACAAGTGGCAATCACCTTTGACAGCGCCACTTCGGCGTCTCGCAAAGCGCCATCGGCCGAAACTGCAATTGCCGTCAGTCCGTCATCGTCTATTTTTATATCTTCGGATTTAATAATATTATTAAGTTTTTTTACAATCTGAATATTACTGAATCTTCTAAAATCAAACCGCTGAACTCTTGACAAGACAGTTGGCAATATCCTGTGAGGTTCGGTAGTAGCTAGAATGAAGACAACATGAGTCGGCGGTTCTTCAAGCGTTTTAAGCAAAGCATTGAAGGCTGATTTGGAAAGCATATGAACTTCGTCGATCAGAAAAACCTTATACTTCCCACCGGGGGCGGCAACCCTGACTGAATCATTCAATTCTCGAATGTTATCAACGCCGGTTTGAGAAGCAGCATCTATTTCTATCAGATCAAGAGATGTATTATTGGTTACCGCCAAACAGGCATCACACTTATTGCAAGGCTCTACAAAGGGCACCTTTGCAAAGGTGCCCTTTGTAGACTTTGTGGAAAAATTGACACAGTTTAAAGCCTTCGCAAGAATCCGGGCAACAGTTGTCTTTCCAGTTCCTCGAGGACCGCAAAATAAATAAGCATGGCCTATCCGGCCAGTTATTAATGCTCCTTCTAATGTTTGCACGACGTGCTCCTGACCCACCACTTCTGAAAAAGAAGCCGGTCTGTATTTACGATATAACGTTGTCATTTTTTTACTTAGAAGTTATCCGAAATACAATTAATTTTAGTCCGACAAAACTGAAGACCAGAGCCACCGCTGAACCAAGAATTGCTCCTATATTAGCCCATGTATTCTGATCTAAATTAAAGACCGGGTCAATGCCATTTACTATAAAAGAGGCAACCCCGACATTTACTATCGCAGCAATAATGTTGACAGCTAAAAACTTGAAAAATTTATTCCCACTCTCGTTATCATCTTGGGATTTAAAAGTCCAATACTTATTCCAGCCATAACTATGAATTATAGCCAAAATAAAGGAAGTTGCTTTAAATACTGTAAAAAGAATTCCCGAAGCTATTCCCGACCAGGCAATTAGTAAATTCAAAGTCCCAAAATCTACGGCCGCGTTGGTAAAGCCAATCGCCGCGAATTTTCCAAATTGATTAAAAAAAGCCAGCCATCGGCCTAAAAAATAACCTAGATTCACGCCTAAGATCCATAAAATAGGCACAACGACCAAGAGCCAAGCAAAAGAAACGTCCATAAAAGGCGGGGTTTTTAAAAAAACTAAGATCCGCCAAGCAACCAATCCAGTATAGAAACCGGTAATAATAGAAGAGACTAAATCTTTTTTAGTAAACATCGTTTTTAGAATTTATTTTAAAACCGATGAAACTCTTTCCCGAATCTCACGCTCTACTTCATCTCTCGGTCGGCCATATTTAAGCCGAGACATCTGTTTTACTAAACCAAGAGTCTCTGCCGAGCCAGCATTAAAAACCAGATCTGTTTGAAGCTTGATATTAAACGGCCGAGTCGTCTGTCCGTTAATTAATAAGCTAACATAGGCACTTAGATTGTCTATGTTTATAAGATCTTGCGGTGTAAATGTTGGCTCAAATTTATTCTTCATGAATTCGGCATCATCCGGTCCGATTCTGAAAGCAATGATAGAGCCAACGTTGCCGAATACGGCATCACGAATATTTTCTTTAAGCTGTTTTATAAACTGGTGAGCGACAATTAAGTCAAGACGATATTTACGAGCCTCAGATAAGATAATCCCAATACTATCAGTAGTAAAATTCTGAAACTCATCTATGTAAAGATAGAAATCCTTCCGGTCTTTCTCCTCAAGATCAACCCTAGATAAAGCCGCCATAAGAAGTTTTCCAACGACAACCATACCCAGAAGATTGGCATTCAAATCACCTATTCGGCCTTTCGATAAATTGATAATCAAAATCTTTTGTTGATCCATGATCTCGCGAAAGTTGAAAGAGCTTTTCTTCTGATTAATAATCGGCCTTAAAAATTCGTTGTAAATAAACGATGTCACCTTGGAAGAAATATACGGCGCCATATTAGCTAATGATGCCTCGCCGCCTGCCTTTTCGGCTTCCAATTGCCAAAATTCTTTAACCAAAGGATTGGTCTCGCGGCTCAATTTATCAGCTCGATAGCTGCTGTTAACCAATACCCGCGAAATATCGGCCAAAGTCGGAATGTCATGTTCGTAATCATCTAAAAGAAGCAGAGCAGAATTCTTAAAATATTTTTCAAACATTGGTCCACCAGTAGTCTTAAGATCATAAAGTTTATCAAAAATACCGAATAACTCGTCAATTACCCTGGTTTTCTGTTCAGGGTGTTTGGGATCAATCTCAAGCATGTTTAATCCCATCGGGCGCTCAACGTCACCCGGATCGAAGTAAATAACATCTTCGATTCGATTTTTAGGAACTACGGAAAGAGCGAATTCTGCAAACTCTCCATGAGGATCAATCAGACAAACTCCTTTTCCGTTTTCGATATCCTGCCTTAGCAAAGCCTTCATTAAGGTCGATTTACCGGTACCGGTTTGACCGATGGTGTAAAGATGCCTTCGGCGATCCTCCTCTGTCATTCTGATAATCCGCTCTTCGCTTCGGAAAATATTTTTACCTAAGATTATGCCCTCTTGGGCAAGATTAGCGGGCGGTTCAGCAGACTTTGATTTTATAAACTTAAGCTTGGGAGCAGAAGTATTGGGAAGCGGAAAGTGGTAGAGACTGGTAATTTCCTCGGTCGACAGAACCGAAGATTGAGAATCGACGAATAGACGAAAAGAAAAATTAAAAAGTAACCGATCCAGAAAACGGCCTTTCGGCGACCTGGAAACGACAAAGCTGTTCATCTCTGGATAAGAAAACTGGACAAAAGATTCGCTCAAATCGTTCAACAATTGTTCGGCTCTCAGCTGAGTAGGAGCTGAAACTATCAATCTGATATTTGTATCAAAAAGCGGCCGACCGGCTTTTGACTGAATGCCCTTCACTATCTCTTCTTCAAAAGGCGTGACGACTCTAGGCGACTGAGTCTTCTCAACATCCTTAGCTTCCTGTTCCTTAGTCAGGGGTTTTTTGACCCGCTTAACGGCGGTTTTAAAATCAAAGCCAGATTGCATCTGTCTTGCTATCTTTTGAGCCATAAACCTTATTTCCTGCTTATGCGAAGGCCGGATCATTATTTGGATTGCGGCTCCCTCGCCCTCTCTTTCCAATTTAGATAGTGAGTTTGCGATCGCTCCTAGTGGATCTGCCTCAAGACGTTGGTATGTCTTAATTGGCAAGACTGCATTCTCCTTTAATTTAAGGTAGGCTCCGAGAGCCACTCCTTCCGGATTGAATATATTGTAATCTTTAATTCTTTCTATCTCAGCTAAAGGAAAAATACCTTGGACTTGCTTCTGAAAAATATTCTCATAACTTTTGGGAGTCGCAATATAGAAATAGATTTCTTCACCTATGTAATGGACAGCCATCTCCAATGCAATATATGGCTCACCATACATAAACTTATTCCAACCCTTGCTATGAATATTTGAGAAAGAGGAATAGAGCTGTTCCATCACTGAAATCAGTTCTTTTTCCGAGCGCTGTTGTTGGCCCGAGCCAGCTGAAGTAGTATCTCTAGGAAGAGTAACCATAAAAAGAGAGGAATTCAACGCTCGGGCAATACTGCCTTTTGTACGTATCGCATCAATCAACGCAAAAGCAGCGATAAAAAGAATAGTCAGAGCAATAATATAGGCGATAAAGAAGAACATACTTAAGAAAATTACTCGACTTTGTCGAGTTTTCTTTTCTCTATTAGTTGGTTATATAACTCATCCACTAGAATATCATGAAAAGCGTCGATCAAAGCTATATTTCCGGTTTTCACGGCTTCACGAATTCCCTCTTCAAGATTTTTGCCAAAAACAATCTGGATGATATCTCTAATCTTATCTTTCAACTCCTGACTAAAATAACTCGGGGGTTCAGTCGCTATGGGACCTTGAACTTGAGGCAAAGAAGGAGCCGGTTGATATTGAGGCGCATGCTGCTGAATTTTCTCACCAACAATTTCATGAAGCATTTCCTTTTCGGAAGGATGGCCTTCACCAGCTGAACCTCCAGTACCACCTGCCTTCTCTTGTTCCAAAACAGACTTCTTTTCCTGAAGGGTTTTTTCCAGTTCAGCAATGTCATGTTCGATTGTAGATGATGTCTCTACCATATTCAATTATTATATCATAAAAAAAGATAAAGGATATAAACTTCCTCAATACATTCGGCTTGTTAGCCTCAGTATTTCGTCGCCTTCGCTCCTCAACAAAAAAACCGCCCTCGGGAGCGGGAGTTATTTAGACTCCCGCTCCCTTGAGCAGTTTTGGCATCGCCTTAGCGGCGACCCCTGACTTGTCCGCCCTTGAAAGAGCGGTCGGTTACCATCTGACCCGGTCGGGAGTTTGCCAGAGCCTTGACCCGGAAGTTGGTTGAATTGTCGTAGACAATTCCCTCCAACTCCCTATAGGAGGACTCGGAAACCCACTTGACCGTCCCAACGGGAACCTTGGCCGTCACGACCAGGTCCTGGTCGTAGACATACTGAGGTCGCCGGTTGCGATCGCTGCCGCCGAAGCGAATCTCGTAGACACGCCCAGCGGACGTATCCTTGAGAGCAATTCCGACCGGTTGGTCGAGCTCGTAAAGCTGACCGATGGCCACATCGGTGATAGCCCCGTTTCTCGACGTCCCAAAGTCAGAAACCACCACCGGCGGCGCGGGCGGAACCGACGCACCACCACGGGTGAAAATGGCCCCGCCGACCAAGCCAAGGAACACCAGGCTACTGATCAGTCCAACAGTTCTCGCATTCATCGTTCTTTCCTCCTACCCCATCTAGGGGCGTTTCGGTTGGGTTTTCAAGGATTCACTTTGCTCTTTAATTATACCAAAATACAAATAAAATGTCAATAGTTCGTCGACAGGCTCACTACAGATACCAAAAAGCTAGGTTTTACCTAGCTTTTTTGATAGTTGCACTTAACTATATACAAAACTTAAGGTTTTAATCCAATTTAACCGCCCACTTATTAGCAATAACTTCGGCGGCTTTTTTCTGCTCTTCAGCTGTTTTAGCCCAATTTGCGTCTTGATCTTTTAGGAACAAATCGAGATCAAAAGAAGCCAAATCTAATTCCCCTTGCTCGTTTTCTAAAAGATTAAGCAGTTTATACAAAGAATACTCTGGCAATTTGTCGGCATTTTCTAAGATTATATTTTTTGTCTCGTCGTCAAAGACTGATTTGGCTAACAACTGTCCCAATTTTTCAGCTAATTGTTGTTTTGTTTTAGTAAGCATTTTTTAGAAATTATGAGCTCATAAATAGGATCTAATAATAAAGGTTGCGGCACCTTTGATCAATACCCAATGAACAGGAAGCTTGGTGTGTAAACTGTCCCCTTCAATCCCCCATGGAGGCACAGCTACATTATTGTCTTTAGCTAAAATTTTGGTAACATCCATTGTCTGTCCATCGGTTGGATTTGATATTCCATGTTCGCGTAATAAATCTTTGGCAACTCCCCAATAATGATCCAGCATCAAGCGTATGTCATCGGGGACTTCCACTGGTTTCAAGGTATCGGGCATAAGTAACTTAGGTCTTGCCACATTAGGCAAAGCAGATATTCCTTTGTCCATTAAAGTATAATAGCCTAGCCCAACTAATGCCGCTAATTCTGCTCCGCCGTATAAATATCTTAGCCACCAATATTTATCTAAATTATCTCTCATCAACTGCGCAAAATCCTTGACATCCTTAACTAAAGCCGCATCGGATAACTTGTTAAGTTCGACTCTCATCTCGGCTTCAATTTGAGCAAGAACTTCCGGCTTAAGCACTGTCTCTGAAGTTGCCTGCCCCCTGGCTTTGGCCAAGTTAGTTCTCAAATCATCTATAGCGTTCTTTATGATGTAATTCTTTTCGTCGTCGTTAGCTTCTTTTCTATCTCCTGAAATCTTGCCAATTGCCTCCGCTAAAGAAACGCCGGTTTTTTTCTCAACTTTAACGGCTTCGTTCACAATATCCTGAACGGCATCCTGATTATCAATATCCCACTCCGTTTTAATTTGTTGAGACATCGCTTCGGCGTTTGCTGCTGAATATCCAGTCCCCTGTCTCATTTCTTCAGCCTGTACAAATTCACCAAAAAGCAGACCGTCCTTAAAGAAAGTTTTGACTCTCTCCTTGGTCCAGCTCCATAAGCTAGATCTCTTCTTGGTTTTTTCGGAAACTTGCCCCGGAATTTCGGAAGTTGAAGGTTCTCTGGAAGAAACCTCATTAGTATTAGTAATCGTCTGGGAATGAGACCGTTCAGATTCTTCAAAAGAAGATGTTAGTGCATTCTTAAATGGCAGACCTAATCCTTTTTCCAGCTTAGCCAGCTCTTTCTGAAGTTGTTTTTTCTTTTCCTCAAGTTCTTTTAGCTCAACGTTCAACTGAGTCTCTTCTGCTTCCAGTTCGTCTTTTTGAATAAGCTTGGCCCTATCTTTTGCTATTTTTAGGTTTCGTAATGTGTCTTCGAGTTTCTGTTTCTTATCCCAAATCTCATGATAAAGCCCGGACAGTTCAGTTCTTATTTCCTCGGCTCTCTTTGCAAGCATCTCCGCTTCTTTTCTTTTTATCTCTTCGTCTTTTTCCTTGTTCCCTAATTCCTCTCCGGCTGGTTTTTCTGTTGTTGCTGGCACCACTGGCGATAACCCTGACTCCGGTTCCAGATGTATTTTTGCTTCTCCGGTAAGACCTAGCTGTCTTCCAGGCTGAACCCGGTCAGCAAATTGATCCCATGTCTCTACGGTAACTTTGGAAGATTCTCCAGAAGCCTTCATCAATTCATCTTTCTGGTTCTGTAGTTCGTGCCTTTTTCTTTTATATTCTTGTATTTCCTCGTCGGTCATTTCTTCCGCTCTTTTTGACCGACGTATTTTCTCGGTTTCAACTTCAAGTCTTATAATTTCTTCTCGGAGATTTTTGATTCGTTCACTGGATTCTTCCAATGATAACGCTCCTTTTCCGGCTTTTTCTCTTTGCTCGGGATCCTCTTTTCTTAATACTTCTCTTAAAATCATCCTCCGAACTCTGGGTTTCATTATATCAATATAGGTTCGGCTTTCGCCTCTCTCATCTGCGCCCATCTTAACCTTAACCAACCAGAGTAATGCTTTAGCATGCTTTTTAGCCCATTTAATTTGTTGAGGTTGGTTTTCGTAATCCAGACCAGTTTCTAAATCACCAACCCCAGCTTCCTGTCTTGCGGCTTTATCATGCTCTCGCCAGCCTTGCAGGATTTTTGAATTTAGAAAGTCGATTCTTTCACCATCGCTACTAAAACCTTCGAAACGAGAATATAATTCATTCGCAATAGCTTCATAACTTAAACCACGCCTAATAGTATCCGGGTTATCAAAAAATATATATAAGTCCCTAATCCATACCTCTTCTTCCGCATTTTTATCTTCGGGAGTTGGTGGTTCCTCCGGCGGCATCGGCGGTTCTATTACAGGTGACTCAGGCTCTGGTTGAGGTTTTTTACCTTTTCGCAACCTTAACAAAAATACAAAGGGTAATAAAGGAATTGGTATTAAAGTGGTTTCCTTTTTATTTTCTTCATAAGTAATGGTTATTTTAACTTTTCTCTTGGAACCTATTATTTCATCCAATTTACCCATCATGGGATCCAAATAGCTATCTTGAATCGTAGCCGGATCCTTGCCTTCAGCTACTGCATTAAATTTGGCTTGAACATAATCATTATATTTAATCGTAAGGTGAAATATCTGCTCCAGCGGATCAGCTCCGGCTTCTCCCTTGGCCAAATCAGCTAGTTCAGCCATCTCGGCATCACTGGCCTGAATCTCACGGCCGCCTATTACTTTACTAGCTTCATCCCATTGTTCTTGGCTAATACCTAGTTTCTTAAGGCCCTCTTCAGTTAGGCCCATGGCAGCCTTAGCCCTTTTTAGAGCCAAATTCAAGTTTTCCGCATCAACGCTTCCCGGCTTAAGACTATCCGGACCCTTGGCTTGTGGGCCTTCTGGAGAGGCATACCCCATTATACTAATGCTCGTAATGCGTGCGTGCTCTGATTTACCAGACTCTGGATGCTCAGTCCGATAAACATCCCTCGAGCCTAAAGATACTTTATCGGCATCCCACAAACCAAACATAGCAACTTTTTCACCAAATTCCTGTTTAAGTTTTTGTTCAATCCATTGAGTAATTTTATCCTGATCTGCTGGATTTAATGGCTTACCAGTATCAAAAAGACGACTATATTCATAGGGTAGTTCAAAAGCTGTTTTTTTCTGCTCGGTTGTTTCTGAAAATTTTTCGGCTTGAATTGGAGAAAGAAAAACAAATGGCCAAGGATTAAAATGCACCTTGCCATCTTCTCCACGAACTATGGCTCTTTGCCAATGCAAATCAAAGCCTTTTTTTTCAGCAGTTGTAGTCGTCGTTTCGGTACTCTCTTTTAGCTGACTTCCGCTACGAGCCTCTAGAGGGCTGGGTCCCAACAATGTCATCCCAACCATAAGTCCAACTCCGATTCTTTCTTTTAAACCCTTAAGGCGCTTAGCCCAGAAGCTTTTCTGCTTAAATTCACCACTAACTTCAGCATCAGTCATTCGATCGACTTTGTCACCAGCCGCCTCATTAGCCATTTCTGATCCAGCGGCTACTTCTTCTTCCGCCGCCTTAATTTCTTCTGGCCTCGGTTTTTTATAATCTTTTAAATTTAGAGATATTATTTCCGACATATTTACTTAAGATTATTTCAATATTTGAATATAATTGCAAGTGGATAAGGGGAACAACTAAAAATGTGATAGAATATTGTAAAGTGGTCTATCGAAAGCTCAAAATAGAGATACTGATTTTTTTAGCTATTTTATTTGTCGCTGTCTTTTTCCGTTTTCATCATTTAGATTCTCTGCCACCCGGTCTCTGGCCGGATGAAGCAGCTAATGGAGTCGATGCGTTAAAAGCTCTGGATTCGGGGGATTTCAAAATTTTCTATCTGGCCAATAACGGCCGGGAGGGCTTATTTATAAATCTCCAAGCTTTTTCGATAAGTTTACTTGGTCCGAATCCGTTTGCTCTTAGAGTCGTATCGGCAATAATCGGAACTCTGACAATCCTTGGATTATATCTGATCACAAAACGCCTATTCAATTGGGAAACTGCGGCGGCGGCCTCCTACTTTCTGGCGATATCTTTCTGGCATGTTAATTTTTCAAGGATTGGATTCAGAGCAATAATGCTTCCCTTGATTATGGTTTGGGGATTTTATTTTTTATGGCGCGGTCTCCGGAACGGACATCTCAAGGAGTTCTTCATGGCCGGTTTGATTGGAAGTGTAGGCTTTTATACTTACTTTTCCTTCAGGATAGTGCCGTTTCTAGCTCTAATTCTCTTCTGGAACTATTGGTCATACCTTAAGAAAGATTTTACCCATGCCAAGTATGAATTTGCCAAAAACCAGCTTCTCCGAGGATTTGCCCTAACAATGCTAGTTATAATAGTTGTCGCCATTCCTTTGGGAATTTACTTTTATTCACACCCTGAAGATTTTCTAAAACGAGAAGGTCGGCCAATATCAATCTTCGGGCAAGAGCAACCGCTGAAAGAACTGGGAGCAAGTATCATCAAAACATTAGCCATGTTTAATTTTTCCGGAGATTATAACCAACGCCACAATATACCCGGATGGCCGATGCTTTCCCTGCCAGTCGGAGTTTTGTTTGTCGTCGGTTTTTTGCGAGAGTTAAATCATTGGCTAAGAAGAAAGCACGGCCACTTCTCAACCGTTCATACATTTTTGTTCGCTTGGTTCTTTATAATGCTATTGCCCGGTTTTCTATCAACAGAAGCACCTCATGCTTTAAGAACAATAGGCGTCTTGCCAATAGTTATGATATTTGCGGCTAAGGGATTCGGTTGGCTGATCGGCTTGATAACCAAGCTCCATGATATAACCGACCCTCATCTCCATACCGACAAAATTATGCATAAAAAGGAATCCCGCCTTCTTGTCTCCCTGACGATTGTCGCTTTTTTAACTTCAATTGGTTTTATTGAGTATTCCCGATATTTTAAAATTTGGGCTCAAGATCCCGGACTTGATAGTGCCTTCACCCAGAAGTACCTTGATATAGCAAATTACTTAAACGGCTACCGCTATATGCCAATATATATACTAGTGAACGAAGGGGACGTTCTTATAGATGGAGTACCCAACAGCGCTCAAACAATAAAATTTTTAACCCAAACCGATGGTTCCGCAAACTCTGCCGTTAAGGGTATTTTCTATATCCGGCCAGATCAAATGTCGGAATTAAAATCTTGGGATAAATTCATTCTTATCCCTCTCGCCGACAATCCGGATCTTAAGAAAACTATGAGATCACAATTCCTAATGCAACCTCAAGATTATAAATCGTTTGTCGTATACCAACGATAATGGAAACTAGAAATTTTTGCGACTCATCGGGAGATTATTTTAAAAAAAAACCTTTGTGGTGCATAGGCAAATTTGATGTAGTCGCAATTATAATAGTTATCTCCGCACTCATACTAGCCATAACCAGTGTTTGGAATGATTCTCCGGTAGTTGATGAGATTCCTCATATCGGGGCCGGCTATTCATACATCGCCAAAGGCGATCATCGTCTGAATCCTGAACATCCACCCCTAGCAAAGGATATAGCTGGTATATCCTTAAAAATTCTGGGAATAAAAGATCAGCTCGCATTTGAAAGTAAGTTCTGGCAAGAAGACATTAACGGCCAATGGGAGTTTGGCAAAAATCTAATCTTTAACTCAGGAAATGATCCAATCCGACTAGTCCGTTTCGCTAAAATCCCCGAGCTAATTTTTTTTGTGCTCTCGGCAATAATAATATTTGCTTGGACCAGAAAAATGTATGGTTACTTAGCGGCTCTTATAGCTATTTTTCTCTTCTCTTTTTCGCCAACCGTTATCGCTCATTCCAGGTTCGTGACAACAGATATGCCGGCCCTATTCGGAGTTCTCCTGGCAACTTACTTTTTTATCCATTATCTGGAAAAATCGACAACTAAAAATCTATGGCTGACGGGTTTGATTTTCGGCATCGCTCAATTAACCAAATACTCCGTTGTCCTTCTTGTTCCATTCTTCATTGTTCTGGGTGTTATCCACGCCCTGTTAAATTCTCGAGATAGAAAGCTATGGTTCGCCGGCCACAAATTAGCGGCCACGATTTGTGTCATCGCCATCGGCTATCTTTTTGTTGTTGGGCCAGTTTATTATTTTCATACCTGGAACTATCCGCCCGAACTACAAAAACTACACACTGACGATATTTTAAAATCATTCGGAAAAAGACAGCTAGCTGAAACTGTAATATATCTTTCCGATAAACCGATTATCCGCGGTCTTGCCGAATATAGTCTAGGATTGCTTATGGTCACCCAGCGTTCGATGGGAGGAAATACCGCTTATTTTATGGGAGAAGTGAGAAATTGGGCCTGGCCCCAGTATTTTCCGACTGTTTACTTCCTAAAAGAGCCCCTGCCGTTTTGGGGACTAGTTATTTTAGTTTGGCTTATTTGGAGTGCTCGGCTGCGATTTAGTCGTTCATTATTTAACATTCGCTACTGGCTAGATCTCTGTCGTAATAACTTTACCGAGCTGACAATGCTTTTGTGGATAGGGTTATATTGGTACACCAGTATCCGTTCAAACTTAAATATCGGGGTCAGACATTTAATGCCGATTTACGGTTTTACATTTATTTTATTATCTGGAGTTTTAATAAAAACATACAAGAGTATTAACCCCAAAAAAGCCCTTAACTCTTACTTAATAATCCTTGCTTCACTGTTTGGTTGGTACTTATACGAAAATATATCCATCTATCCCTATTATCTAACCTACTTTAACCAAGTTGCCTTCCTTCGCCCATCTTGGGCTCCGGCGGGGCAAGCCGGCTATATTCCCGGCGGACACTGGTATGTGGTGGATTCGAATCTTGACTGGGGGCAGGATTTAAAAAGACTGGCGGATTGGGTTGAGAAAAATAATATTCAAAAAATACATCTTGATTATTTTGGCTGGGCTGATCAAAATTATTATTTAAAAAATAAATTCGTTTGGATCTCTAAGGGAAGATATACTAGCGCCCGGAGTTTTCTTGTTGAAAATCCCGAAGGTGGATACCTTGCTGTCTCGGCATCATTTTATATGGGCTCCCGTGAAAAACCGGAGACCTCCTACGCTTGGCTCGATGATTACAAGCCAGTTGCCGTAATCGGAAACTCGATATTTGTCTGGTACATTACTCCACAGTAAAATTTATTCGTTTTTGACATTATTCGTTTATTTTAGCTTTCGATTCGCCAATTTCTCATCCACCATGCTGATTAACAAATTTAGCTCATCTATCCCCATCTTCTCGACCGGCTTTATTTCTTCGACAAATACTTAAATTAATCTCAATTTAGCTCATAAATTTCAGGCCCTGTTTCCCAGAGTCTCAACACCCGAAATGTTATGCGCTAAATTATCAATTAATTTAAGCATTGTGTTACCCTCGAAAAAAGATGGTCTGCGAAATGGGGATAGCTTCGCTTATCGCTCAAATTACTAATTGTCCATTTATTCAATCAACTACCCTGCGGCAGAGACCGCAGGGAAACGAGTTCATTTGGTTAGATTTGACAACAATTATACAAAAATGGTAACGTTTTGTCGGTATATTAATATTGGAGTCCGATCGTGGGATTGTTCAAAAGTTCTTCTAAACCAAGGTCGCAAATTACTCTTGAGAAAATCTCAGAAGATCCTTCTTGGGGAATATATAGGCATAAAGTACCTAACGGTTGGCTGGTTGTAGCTAGAACGGTAGAATCTATATCTGTCACATTCACACCTGATCCACAACATAAGTGGGAAATTCCGACAGGAGATTAAGCAAAATGATACATCAGCTTCACCAATTCGGTGGAGCTTTTTTGTTCAAAAACTCAGAAGTAATCGCACAACTATTTAGAAAATTTGGTAAAAAAATGAGAAGGACAAAAAAGATTATCTAAAAATAAAACGACCCCCGAGTTCATCGCACTTTGTGCACGTAGAACTCGAGGGTTAGCGATTGCCGGCTTAATTTCCGGAAAAACCGACGGTTGGTACTGCCCAGGGTCGCCACTCCGCTGGGAGATCAGGGTTTTACCCCTGAAGATGGCCGCGACGATTCCCCGTCGTCCTGGCAGCGCAGATCCTAGGAGATCTCTACCACAATAGAGATCGTGCCTGAATCTTCGCGCGCGCCGCGGCCAATTCTTGAGCTTAAGGGCTCGAAGAAGCCAGCAAACAATAAACTTACTTACATTTTAGAGTAGGGAGTCTAATTACAATCTTTCAGGCCTTTTTTTCTTACTTGAATGCCTAGATATGTAGAGATTTACTGGCTTTTTCGAGCCCTTTTCCCTTCGATAAACTCAGGGTAAAAAGCCCGACTTTGTTATAAGGAACTTACTATACCTGCATTATATCAAATCACAACCATAAAGTCAATACCCTCTGGTCTTCAGGCTAATCAATAAATCGCCAGGTTGCTTGCCTTCTTTTCCAACATTGCCGCCCTTCGGTACAACGACTGAATAATCGCCTTCTAGATCTTCCGGAATTCTGATCTCTATCTTTCTTTTCGCTTTCATCCTGCCAGAGCCAGAACAGATATGGCATTCTTTCTCAGGCAATCTTCTTTTGCCCTGGCATCTAGGACAAACGCCTATTCTTGTAAAGACCCCGAAAGCACTCTTTGATGTTTGTCTAACCTGTCCTGTTCCTCCACAATTTACGCAGTTAATTATTTTATACCCCTTCTCTACCCCGTTACCATCGCAATCACCGCATATATCGAGAATATTATATTCAAAAATTTTAGTGGTGCCTAGATCTTTTTTGCTAATTTTAGCTTCAAGATAAATATCCTCGCCCTTGCGGACTTCTTCCTGATAACTTGGTCGAGCATAACTGCCACCCATCATCTCCGAGAAAGCATCAAAAATATTTTCAAATCCTCCGCTACTACCAAATCCACGAAAGAGATCACCAAAATCAGCATATTCCTGCCCGCCTTGAAACCCACCATCATTATAAGCAAAGCCGAAGTTATCATAACTTTCACGTTTTTTGGGGTCAGACAAAACCTGATAAGCTTCGTTGACCTCTTTGAATTTGGCCTCGTTACCTCCTTGCTTGTCGGGATGATATTGGTGGGCCATCTTGCGATAGGCTTTTTTGATTTCTTCCTCTGAAGCTGTTCGAGGCACTCCCAATGTTGTGTAATAATCCTTGCTCAATTCCTTATATTAAAAATTAAATATAAAATAGTAAAAACACAAATCAAAATTTAAAAATGTTATAATAACTTTTGATATTTAATATGTAGTTTTGCATTTTGATTTTTAATATTTAACTTAGATCGCAATCTTTTCCGCTTTTACGTCATATCCTTCCATTTTGAAAAACTTTATTTTTCTTAATATCCAAAATAATAATATGCCTAAAAACACGCTTAGCCAAACGAATATCCAACCGACGCTCCACAATACCAGAAATAAACCAAAAGCCAATGCTGGCGGAGCATATTCAAAATATGGCTGTAGAAATACATTAGCCTCTCCAACTATTTCTTGAGTAACCTGACTAAATACTGACTCTTTCTGACCCAACGAAGCTTCATCTAATTGGTCGCCAAGTGTTTGCTCCACAATGGTTCTTATAAAAACCTCGCCGGAGGAAGGCAGTTGTTGGATATTCTTAAATTGCTCGATTGCCGGACTTTGATAGGCGGCAAAAGAAGTTAAAATAAATAAGGCAATTACTAAATCGAACAATCCCTTTTTTATTAATAAGCGGGAGTTCATTTTAATCCGCTCCTGAATCTCGCTGATGACGGCATTTTGAGCATGATAAAAAAGCAAAGCCAAAATAAACATTCCGACAAGATTTATATTGCTTACTTTGAAGAGCAACGAATAAGTAACTCCAACGATAATTCCGAAATAGATAGACCACAAACGATTCTGAAACATAACAAATCCGATAGACAGAAGCGTCAAAAGAGTAATTAAAAGTATTGCCAGGATCGTCATATTTGTAATACTGGCTATCTCAAATATTGACCCCCTGAGCCAAACCTGTGCACTTGCCCACATCCAAAAACTGGTTACTGCAATCAGCACACACCATAATATAAATTTATTCGTTTTTGACATTATTGATATATTTCTACTCTCGCCTCACTTCTTTTTCATCATACAGTTCCTCATAGAGTCCTTGTGGTCGTTCGGATTCATTTTCTTCTGACCGATTGGGATTCCCTGGTTTGGCCATGCGGCCTGCTGGCCGTTCCAAACCACCCCAATCAGGTTCCCAGGAAAATATCATCCGAACTCCTTAAGAACTAGCTATTCGTCCAATGATTCAAAAGAAGTGAGGCGAGAGTAGAAATATCTAATTTTCAATATATTGTTACAGTTTTTTCTTTAAATTTCTACTGTAGTCTTTATAGCCATGCTTATAGTAAAAATCTAATGCCGAGTTTCCCGTTGTAACATCAAGGGAAATATTATGATACTTTTTTAATACCACGAGATCCGGAATATACCCCATTCTTTTCATTGCTATACAGGGACTGGACGGGCTGCTTTCTTTCCCTTCATCAATGGCAATTGCAACGTATCCCGCCACCTCTCCTTCAATTTCTGCTACAAATAACGTTCCGTCTCCATCTTTCATCCATTTCAATAGGTACTCAAAATAATTTTCGCCCAAAGCCTTGAATGGTTTTTCCCAATATTCCGGTTGTCTTTCATATTCCTCTTCTTGTAATTCAAAAATACAGCGTTCGATAGCTTCTTTGTCCTCTGGTTTGTATTCTCGGACTATCATAATGAAGTAGGCGCAGGCCTTAATCTATGAGGGGATTTACGGACCTCGGCTGGAGGGAGTACAAGACGAAATTCCAACAGGAATTTACGGCGTGTCCTGAATGGGTTAAGGCCGAGAGCCTACTTACCTTCCTCTTTCTTTTCCTCAGCCGGCTTAGTCTCCTCTGCCTTTTGCGGTTCTTCCTTCGGCTTGGCCTGCTCCTGTTGATATAAAGCAGTGCCAACCCTTTGAGCGACTTTTGAAAGTTCATCTGAGGCTTTTTTGATATCATCTAATTTGTCTGACCCTAATTCGGTTTTTAAATTTTCAATTTTACTTTTTACTTCTACTTTATCCTCCTCTTTTATTTTAGCATCATTTTCTTTGATCATCTTCTCGGTTGTGTATATCATCGTCTCGGCCAAATTTTTAGTCTCGGCCAGTTCCTTTCTCTTAGCATCTTCGACCGCATGCTTCTCGGCATCAACGGTCATCTTCTTTTTCTCCTCATCCGTAAGACCCGAGGAGCCTTCGATCCTCACAGACTGCTCTTTGCCCGTTCCCTTATCTTTGGCTTTCACGTTTAAAATGCCATTAGCATCAATATCAAACGAAACTTCAACTTGGGGAATACCGCGAGGCGCCGGCGGAATACCATCCAAGATAAACCGACCAAGAGTTTTATTGTCGTGAGCCATGGCTCTTTCGCCTTGCAAAACATGTATTTCAACCGACGGTTGGTTATCGGCCGCAGTTGAAAATGTCTGGGTTTTAGAAACTGGCACAGTCGTATTTTTATCTATCATCTTGGTAAACACTTGGCCAAGCGTTTCGATACCAAGGGATAGCGGCGTGACATCAAGAAGCAATATGTCTCTAACCTGCCCCTGCATAATACCACCCTGAATAGCTGCACCAACGGCCACAACTTCATCAGGATTGATATCCTTATGAGGTTCTTTTCCAAAAAGCTTCTTAACTTCTTCGGATATCAATGGCATTCGGGTCTGCCCGCCAACCATAACAATTTCGTTGATATCTGACATTTTAAAACCCGCTTCTTCGACCGTCTTTTTGGTTAATTCTATTGAGCGATCAACCAGGTCCTTCACCAAGCTCTCAAGCTTTGCTCTGGTAAGAGTCATATTGAAATGCTTTGCTCCCGAAGCATCAGCCGTCAAAAACGGAATATTAATCTCTGTCTGCATAGTGCTCGAAAGCTCATGCTTGGCTTTCTCGGCTGCATCTTTTAACCGCTGGACAGCCAGTTGATCCTTGGATACATCGACTCCTTGTTCTTTCTTAAATTCTCCAACAAGGTATTGAATAATCTCTTGGTCGATGTCGTCACCGCCTAAATGTGTATCTCCGCCAGTCCCCTTTACTTCAATGGTGTCATCGCCTATTTCGAGCACTGAAATATCGAAAGTACCGCCACCAAAATCATAGACGACAATTTTTTCATCTTTTTTCTTGTTCAAACCATAAGCTAGAGCGGCCGCTGTCGGTTCGTTGATAACCCTTTTAACAGTTAGCCCAGCGACCTCACCGGCATCCTTGGTGGCCTTTCTCTGAGAATCATCGAAATAGGCCGGTACTGTAATAATCGCCTCGGTGATCTTTTCTCCGGTCTTATCTTCGGCATCCTGTTTCAACTTCTGCAAAACCATCGCCGAAATTTCAGCCGGTTTGTGCCATTTATCACCTATTTTAACTTCCACATCGCCCTGAGAACCTTCTCTAATCTCATAGGGCAAAAGCTTTTTATCTCGTTGGACTTCGGCATCAGAAAACCTTCGTCCGATAAGACGCTTTACAGAGTAAATCGTATTAGCCGGATTGGTGACTGCTTGTCTTTTGGCCGTCACACCGACATATCGTTCGCCATTTTTACCAACAGCAACCACCGAGGGTGTAGTCCTCATACCCTCTTTATTCTCTAATATTCTTGCCTGACCGATCTCAACAACGGCCATTGCCGAATTAGTTGTCCCTAGATCAATTCCTAAAATCTTTGCCATAAATTTATTATAAGTATTAAGCGAGGTTTCTAGTCCATGAAGGGATTCCCGCAGCCCGACGGGGCGAGGGCAAAGCAAAATTTCAGGAGAAATTTATGCTGCGCCCTGAATGGACGAAACCAAGCTTAATTTTTAATTAACAATTTTTACCCTTGCTGGCCGGATAACTTTACCGTGCATTGTATATCCTGGCCTAATTTCTTCGATTTTTTCACCGTCTTTATCTTGCACCTTGACTGCTTCGTGAAGCAAAGGATCAAATTGCTCATCCCTCACTTCTATCTTCTCGACTCCGAATTTCTTTAAAAATTTATCCAGCTCATCCAACGAGCTATCAAAACCCTCAAGCCAATCTTTTAATTCTTTAATGTCGGGAATATTCTTTCTGGCAACCTCGATAGCATCTATCACGTCTATCAGATCAAGAATGATGCCTTCAGTACTGAATTTCAGGAATTCCTCCACTCTTTTAGTCTCATCTTTTTTGTAATTAACAAAATCTGCTCGTTCTCGCTTCCAATTATTCAGATATTCTTCGGCTTGTTTTTTTGACTCTTCGAGCTCATTTTTACTGTTTTGATCATCTTCCATAATATGCAAATTATCTAACTTTAATATTTAATGCCCGTTTTTTCATTTCTTCGACCACGCATCTCATAAGGCCAATATTTTTTTCATAATCCATTCTGGCTGGCCCGATTACGGTCATCGAGCCGGTTTTTCCGGCTGAAAGCGGATATCTCGCCATAATGATCGTTTCGTCCTTGATTTTTTTTATCGGATTTTCACCGCCAACATATACAACCACGTCTCCGGCGGGGATACCGAAAAACTCATCCCCTATATCGTTAAAAATTTTTTCAAAATGCTCGAATACACTGGCAACCCCGAAAATTCTGTCAAACTCCTTAAATTCCGGAAGCTCAAACAAACTAGACAAGCCTGTTTTGTAAAAATAATTGCTATCCTGAATATTGGTAAAAACCATATTGTCAGACAAGGCCGCGACCACATTTGCTACAACCTTGTTTAACTCCTCTGGATCTTCGCCGGCTTTCTTAATCGCCTCATGGACCTTCCGTCTTGTCTCTTCGGGAACATAAATATTGGGACCAGCCATCAAGTTATCAACATAGAACCGATAGGCCTTATTTGTCGGCACTCTACCACCTGACGTATGAAGATGGGCAAGATATCCAATATTCTCAAGTTTGCTCATTTCATACCTTAAGGTGGCCGGACTAAGACTAAATGAGCCAGATTTTACAAGGGCTTTTGAACTGACTGGCTCGGCTGTTTTAATATAGCTGCCAATTATTATATTCAGTAACTTCTCCTGCCTTTTCGTAAGCATAAGAGCATTTTAGCAAACTGGCAGTCACAGGTCAAGAGTGCTAATAATAAGCAGTGGGGAAAGCTCCAAATTGGGCTTAGAACATGGCAACAATCTGATGTGATTTTGTCCACAAAAATAAAAACCGCCCTAGGCTAGGCGGTTTCATCGTCTCTCACAAATTGTGAGATCGATGTAGTAAAAGATTGTTTACAATTGCAGTCCCGAATATTAAGATAATCTCTGCCAGACTTCAGCCCATGACATTTTTCACAAAATTCTCGTCCACACCTATTGCATTTATGATTTTCGACTTCCCCAAAACGACAACAAGGACAAATACCATCACAACAAGCCATTTTTTCCTCCCAGTTTTAAGTGACCATCATATCATATAGGATAATATATGGTAAGTCAAGATTCAAAAATTCGATTTTTAATGGTAAAATAAATAAACTACTGTGGCTAATTTAAAAAAAATGTGGAAGTCTTTGGGGCCGGGGTTGATAACCGGAGCTTCAGATGATGAACCGTCGGGTATCGCCACCTACACCATCGCCGGAGCAAAGTTCGGTTTGGCCAGTTTATGGATGGCTCTCTTCACTCTGCCTCTGATGATCGTGATCCAAGAAATGAGTGCAAGGATTGGTCGGGTTTCAAATCTCGGCCTTGCCGGCAACATGAAGAAGTTTTACCCTAAGTGGCTTTTATTTGGAATCGCCTTTTTGATCGTCGCAGTAAATATAATCAACATCGGAGCTGATATGTCTGGAATGGCCCAGTCGTTGACTCTGATAATGCCCTTTCCCGAGAAAGTTACAGCTATAGTTATCACCATAGCAATTCTTCTAATCACCGTCATTCTACCCTACCAAAAAATATTCAGCATTTTTAAATGGCTGGCGTTGAGTTTGTTTGTTTATGTCGTGGCAGTATTCACCATCCACGAAGATTGGGCCGATATAATCCATCGCCTCTTAATTCCTAGAATTTTTTGGACCAGGGATTTTTTCATAATGATGACAGCCTTTTTCGGAACTACTATCGCCCCTTATCTATTTTTCTGGCAAGCTAATCAAGAAGTTGAAGAAAAAATTATCGAACAATGTAAACCCGGAAGAATATGCCGGCTTAAACCGGTAACTGACGAGGAGCTGAACAGCCTCAGGCTAGATACAAGAATCGGCATGACTTTTTCGAATCTGATAACATTCTGCATAATCATCATAACGTCTTCCACTTTATTTAAGGCTGGTTTGCATGATGTGACAACCTTAAAAGATGCGGCTGAAGCTTTAAAACCCCTGGCCGGCGAATATTCATACCTTCTTTTTACGGCTGGTATAATCAGTTCTGGATTCTTAGCTATTCCGATTTTGGCAGGATCTGCTGCTTATGTAATCGCTGAGGTATTCGGCTGGTCTCAGGGATTGAGTAAAACTTTTACTAAGGCGAAGGAATTCTATGGGGTGATAATCGCCTCAACTCTTATCGGCCTGATTATACCGTTGCTCGGCCTTCATCCGGTTAAAGCTCTTTTCTACACCGCCATAATGTACGGGTTAATATCGCCGATCATAATATCAATGGTCATTCACATGGCTAACAACCCCAAAATCATGGGCCAACATGTAAATTCGAGAAGCACAAACATTCTCGGCAGAATTACCTTGATGATAATGACTTCTACAGCCGTGGTGTCATTGATAGTGCTTTAAAATATGATCACCCTCCACAACACACTCACAAAAACAAAAGAGAAACTGATCCCACGACACCCCTTGAGTTCCTCCGGGAAAGTAAAAATCCAAATGTTTGTCTGTGGACCAACAGTTTATGATTACATTCATATCGGCAATGCCAGGACTTTTGTATTTTTCG
>Ga0209542_10004842_pt1 | contig 27373 bp, 26 predicted proteins | sample RifCSPhighO2_01_FD_184028 | JGI IMG/M metagenome (GOLD analysis project Ga0209542, IMG submission 184028) | Soil microbial communities from Rifle, Colorado - Rifle CSP2_plank highO2_0.1 (SPAdes) (version 2) | ecosystem: Environmental > Terrestrial > Deep subsurface > Rock core/Sediment ...
CGCGTCTTTATAAATTAATATTATACTTAGATAGAAACCTATTTATTTTTTCATATTAGTATAACCCAGTCGCGCGATAATATGTATACGTGATGGATACCAATCGGCGCCCCAAAAATATATTCAGTTTTATTATCAATGTTACTCTAATCTTTCATTAATATATCGTGAGATAGTGGGATTTATCCAAATTTTATCGTAATCGTATTGATAAAAGTGATCGGCCGGCCTAACATACGTCATCGATGGCGGATGGTCGGCCGATTGTTTGATACACATATTACCCATAGCGAAGTGACAATTATTGTTCTCAATGAAATTCAATTTATTATAATATATAATGCCTCGGAGATCATCGGGAGGTAGATTTCGGCGGCGGACTAGACGAAGCCGGCCAATATCCATTAGCAAAGATGAACCTTTACGGTCTATGACCTTATCACAATTACAGAATATTGCCAAACGGCGGGGTATCCCATTCGGCGGATTGACAAAGGATCAACTTTATAGAAAGATACAACGATATTAATAAATTTGAATTTATTATTTGGAAGTATTATTCCTTCCTTCCTATTCACTCAAAATGGGTAAATATTCAGCCGATCGATTCATAACAATGGTTATGTCTCCATATAATGATATCGATTCAATCGATGAAATATTAGTTCAACATACAGATGAAATATCGTTACGGGAATTAATGCTTATTGTTGATAGTATATCCGATGCCGACTTAATGCGATTACATTTACCGATTAATGCTCATGTTATTGGACGTGCTTTATTTGCAAATAAATTTACATTCGCGGAACATGCAATAGATAAATGCCCAACTGTACTTAATGATCCTCTGGATATTCCCGGTGGATCCGTACATGGATACACTTATATTATTCATATATTTATAAATTGTATATTTTTCAGGGGACTAACCATCTTAGAACAATGTATTAAATATGGCATAGACGTCAATCAGAGAAATTCTACTGGATTAACGTTATTGCAGATGATGATATTTCGTGGATATTATGATGATGATCATTCGATTATAATTATTGAAATAATTAAAGTATTATTAAAGGCTGGAATAAATGTCAACGCATGTGATCAACAAAAAAATACCGCGTTATACGATTGTTTACATTATACCTTAGTTTCTAATAAATTATTTACATATGAAGTATGCAAATTGCTTATTGAGTATGGTGCTGAGATAAATGATAAAATATTACATGAAGCACAACATAAGTATGAGCTATACAAATATGATATCCTATATACTTGTTTGAATAAGCGGACGGCAAAGGAAATTATAGACAAAATGGCCTACGCAAAAGGATATTTTACAATTATACCCCGAGATTTGCGCGAATATATTACATTGTTTAATCGTGATTGGCGACCATCATAATTTTTTATTTATCTGCTTCAATAAAATTGAATTTGTATAATGTAGTTTTCACTGATATATATAAATAAATGCCCCGTGGATATCTTCGACTTCGACTTGGACCTATGTATGCATCGAAAACCAAAGGTATGTTGAGTGATTTGGATCGTCACCGATATGCTAACAAGAAATGCCTCGTTGTCGCACATGTCAGCGACACTCGATACGTTTCCGCCCCCGATACTAATGTCATCATCGATAATTCCGGCGGCAAACATGAAGATTTTCCAGTTATGCGGGTGGCAACTCTTGGCGAAGCTTCGCCATTTGTAGAAAATTATGATGTCGTCGGCATTGATGAGATCGGATTCTATCCGGACGTGATGGTCGCTAATGAATGGGCAAACGCCGGTAAGTATGTTATCGCCGCCGGTATTGATGGTGATTATCTTCAACGGCCATTCGGTAACACACTTTTGCTCGTACCTTTTGCCGAAGAAGTTATTAAGCAGTTGGCCGTTTGCCAAAAGTGTTTCGCCGACGCCGCGTTTACTATTCGTCGAGAAGTGCCAGAGACTACCGTCGATAAACCTGATGTTGGCGGCAAAGATAAATATCTGGCCGTATGCAGAAATTGTTTACCATAATTATATGCGTCATGTGTCCGAGGCCTTGGGCGCCAATATTTATTATGATCGGCGGCGACATACACCGAGATTTAATTTTTTATCAAGTTTAACAAAATTGAATTCTTTTATGGCCAATATTAAATAATCTAACTAATCACTCTATATACCACTCGATTATACCATTCGATATGTCGTCTCAATATTTGACCTATCTTCAATATATCTATCAGCAATTACAGGCTAATCCTGTAGTCGCGGCCGGGTGTACGGATAATAATGATCTGATTTCATTTCAGAATATGTTGAATACATTCATGCCTAAGACCCCGGAAGATATCGCCGTCGGAAACTTTATGCGCACCTTATGTTCGCATGATCGCCGCGCATTGTTAACGTATTTGCGTACTTCAAATTTGCTTCATCTCTCCTTGCTCGCCGATGGCTATTGTATCGCAAGTGTACTCAACATTTTCACTATTGTACGAATCGATTGGGATCAAACTGCTTTAATTTATAAAGTTACTAAGAAGACTGGGGGACCTACTAATGATGCTGGCACCATGATTAGTTCATCATCTGCTACCGGAGGTCTACCACCGCCGAATAATAATAATGTATATAATAATACACAAGGCAAACGCCCAAAGCAGGCCAAATATGATCAGCAAAAGCAATTGCGGCAGGAACGTCGGGCATCCGCCAACTCCGATCAGGCTACTAGTGGTCAAACTACTGATAGTCAAACTACTGGTGGTCAAACTGCTGGTGGTCAAACTACTGGTGGTCAAACTGCTGGTGGTCAAACTACTGGGACCTCCACTCTTCAAAAGTGGGAGGACCGACGCCCAAATAATGCTGCACGCGATCGGCCGCGTCATGTAGGTCGATCGGATATCGACCGTCCGAATAACCTAACTTCACGTGATAAATTTGATAACGTGACGGTGGATCGTCGCACCGCTTCTAAGAATACTACTAATAATACGCGCGGCAATAAAAAGACATCCAATGAACGCCGCAATTTCATTGAGGATATTCCGGCCGACGATCTCCTTAATATTGTAGAACAAATACAAAAAATTAATGATAATGAATCCGACGGTTAATTATTTGGCAGATCAATGCAGAATAAGAAATTCTGACATTCATTCTGATCTATTAAGAATTCCACCATTTGTGGACTATCCATAATATTTTCATACCATTCGGAGCCCAACCCAATCACATGGCTTACGATTATTTTTTGTTCATCTTCTTTTAAGTTCCGGTCAACAAATATAGTATTGAGTTTATTCATTAATGCATCGGCATATTGTTTATAGACTACCCGGAAAGTCATTTTAATGGTTGGGCGAAAGCTATTAATCTGATTTTTTATCGCCAGTAAATTCATCTTTAGATCAGAAGCATTCGCCCAATGTAAATTTCTGATCAACCCCCAAAACATACCAGACATCGCATTAACCTGCTTAATTTGATCGGGGGCCGGATCATCATCCGATGACACGTCACTTTCAGTATGTACACTATCAGTGTCACTGTCGGTGTGTTCCTCCTTATTTGGTTTTCTCTTAGGTGAAACTCGGCGAATCTGTGGTACTGGTGCCGGTGCCACACCTACAAAATGATTATATGCATTTACCAAATTTTGTAGAACATCTACCTGGACCTCCTCACGTGGAACTTGAAAATGTTGTAGGAGTTGTTGTCTACGCCTAAATTGGTTGCGTAAACGCCGAGGAATTGGGCGACCTCCCGGATTATACTGTTCATTCTCTTCCGGGTCACAGATTTTCTCGGTTAAATCAACCAAATACATTATTTGTTGTTCTTTGGTTCTGTGGTCCAAATTCGTATAATGACTAATATCATCATCCGCGGGGACTTGAATGAGCGGCATCACACGTTGCATATTATTCAGAACTGATATTGCATCCATAATATTACCATTCACGGTCGTGCCATTTACAGTATTACCGTTATGTGCGGTATTATTACTCATAATAGGACCATTTGTGGTCGCCGAAGGTACCTGCGCCCCCTGCTGTGTTGTGCATGCCGATGAGGTTGTGGGATCGGTGTTCGTAGCAGCTTCTGTTAAATTCATTATTAATACAATGTATTTAAATCAATTTCATTTTTGGGTCCGCGGTAGTAATTCGTTATACTCTTCTTGTGAGATAATATTATTTTTGAATGCCCAAATTATCAACTGACTATATCCGCCGATAGGTTTCCCGTCAATGATAATGTTCGGCACGGTATATAATTTTGTTTTTGCCAATAATGTATCACGTTCACCTTCTGTTAATTCCAAGATTTCGCGAGCTACAAATGGTAATCCCTTGTTTTGCAAGAATATTTCCGCCCGAGAACACCATGGACATCCCTCTTTCACATATAATTGTATAGTTTGCGATTTCCCTCCACGATATTCTTCACCATCCCCAACATAACCGGCAGATAAATTAATTATTTTCATAAAAATGATGGCGACAGCAACTATAATAATCATAATTAGTATATAAATTAATTTCTCAAACATACTACAAGATATATTATTTCAGTTGAAGATAGATTAGAGAATTAAATTATTTCTATCTTCTCTCTATATATTACACGCATCCGTTAGAGACCATGTCTGTTACCCATACATCTACTATAAATACAGCCGCTATTGAAAAAGGTGATGACATGGAGTCCGAATTTATTGATGTTGGTTATAATAGTTTGGTTGATTTACGTAATCGTCGGCGCCGAGCATTGCAAGATGAACCTAAAAAACAAATTGTTATCGATGCTCTGTGGGAATGGCTGAGGGAACAGACCAAGGAATTCCGACGTGCCGTTAACCTTGCTTTTTACAAGGATAACTCGGATTATGTACAGTCACACAAGGCCATCCGATTTCATTCCGAATTAACATATGAGCAAATGACAGAACTGGACAAGAAAATCCGTGAGTTTGTGCCGGCGGCATTGCCGACACCAGATAATACTGCGAAAAAAACAGAATTATTGGAGATGCTCACACAAGTTAATAAATTAAGGCAGTCTCTTATTCGTCAACTGAATGAACTTGGGGAGAATCTTCCGGAGGAGGATGTTCGATTGCCGCTAATGATGGATCCGTTTGTCGACTATACGTTAGGCGAAGTATGAACGGCAATGTAATTACATTAATTTCTATATATAATAATTGATCAAGCCGAATGTGATCGCGACATAATAAAAATGCTTCACGAATAGTATCGGCCAATAGAAATTCTGCCGGATAAACAAATTCTGTATGAGATTTTGTAAACAACAAACTGATGCCCGTCGGAATATTAGTTAATTTAAACTTTGTTTTTTTCCATGTCGGTTCAGCCAATGTGCGCGGCGCCAATACCTCAATGGCATGAATTATGTTTGTAAGCATCGCCGTGTCACATACATACGTATACCCCGCAAGAATAGATTCGCCGCCAACAAATTCCGGCGGTGTTAATTGGTCGCGAAGACTATCATACGATAAATGTAATGCAGTATCGGCCGATGTCAACATATGATTACTTTTTGTTAACAAATTCATCATCTTTATATTTATTTCCGATATGTTCACCCGGGTTTTCGATATTGCGTCGATCTTCTCGCCGACTTCCATCATCGCAGAGACAAGAACTCGGTGATTGACTATATCACGATAAAATTTCGCGGTGTCTACCAATGATAATAACATAGATATCGATGATATTATCAGTGATTGATCGGAAGATGTTACCTCACTGATATATATTGCCGGCAATAATTTGCCATTCGACGTTTCATATCTGATAGTACATCGCGGGAGCCGAGTAATTGGGGCCGTTAGACTAATGAATACGCCCCCGGATGATCCAGTAGCATCAAGATCACGAATAAATTTATCGACTTCTTCATAGGGTACTGGTCGCGAATAATTCTTCACTTCAATCATCACCTTATGTAGACCATGCACAATCATGAAATCGCCGGACTTAGCAACATGCGTTGTGTCAGCTATAGTAAAATGCTGCCGCAAAATATCGTAGACATATGATTCACCGGCCGCCCCCACTGTCGCCGCAGATTGGGTTGCGGGAAGAGGGCGGCGACCACCAATTGTATACATCGCATATGCACATGATATTATTTGTGAAATATCCTGTGGTGACAGAGATTTATACCATGTTTCCACTTCCGGACTGAGATCTAACTCCATATCTTTTATATATAATTATTCATTTTCAAATGGTTGGATTGGCCCTTTTATCAAAATGAATTTCATATTTCTATAATCATTGTATACATATTTGAAAACCTTATTCACAATTATCAAAAGAATTATTAATACATCAATGGCAACCAAGCCAACTTCACCTAAGGATCCCGCAAAGACAACGGAGGGTGTTCCTCCGCCAAAGAAACCTGTCGGAAAGGCGGGAGTTAAGAAACCGGCAGCAGATAAGCCTATCACTGATAAACCGGCGGTGGAAAAAACAACCGCTGATGATAAACCAGTGGCCACAGTCGTCTCATCTAGTAGTGGCGCGAAGAAGGCGCCGGCGAAACCTACACCTGTGGTCGAGGAGTCCGCCGCTGATGATACTACTCCACATGTGAAGAAGGAATATATTAAGGATGAATTGATGAGTGTTAAGATGGGGGATGAAATTTTGATTCAACTTAATATGATTCGTAAACAATTAGATGAATTACAGAAGGCGCGTGAAGATAAGCCGGCGAAGAAGGCCGCGGCGCCAAAGACAAAGGATGCTCCGGATGCACCAGCAACTCCGGCCAAACCTAAGTTGCCTTCCAATGCCCAAACGTGGTTGAAGGAAAAATATACTAATGATATTGATAAGTTTGATAAAGAAGTTTTAGCAAAGGTTTATAAGAAAAACCCTGATGCACGCAAGGAAATTGACGAAGCGGAAACAGTAAAGAGTAAGAAAACCGATACCGCAAAAAATCAGGCCAAGATTTCAGCCGCCTATGCATATATCAAAAAGAATATGAAGGAATATGAAGATGAGTTGAAGGCCGAATTTGAAAAGGCCAAAAAGGATTCTACCTTAGCAAGCATGCCGGCACAATTGGCAGCAGAGCCACACAGTGATGATGATGGTGGCAACTAATCATATGCCGATTTTCAAATCAACATCTATTTTTATCCACCGCGAACTGGCGCGGAGATCGACGTGAGGATTTATCCGAACTAGATCGGCGCCTGCGGATAACCTTCGTCTTGATATATGATATTAATATTTTTTGTATAATGATTGTGTATATAATAATCGAAGAGAGTGGTGCTGCCCATTAGTAGGTATCGAGGAAATATAACAAATATATAATTGAAGAGTACTCCAGATGATATCCAATAGTATATAATATTTATTTAGTATCAGTCACATAATATCGTAATTCATGGCGGCCACGAGATAAAAATTTCTTTTTAGCAACATATTCATCAGTATAGACACCGGAATAGTCGTCGGGGCGTGGTGAAAACATGGAAATCGGATTTGTATTTATTTTATCTTTCGCCTGTTTATCCAAAGTTGATATTTGTGAAAGGATATTTTCAATACGTTTACGCGAAAAGTCCCTGATTTGTTCCTTATGCATATGTATTAATTGCATAATCCATAAGTCTATTAGTTTAAATCTTAATAATACATATTCATTGCCGATAGTGGCCAGAATTGTTTTGCCGTCGGGTAAATGTATTCGGTCACGACGAACTGCTATCAACTCATACGCCGGAGAGTTAAACACATCCATTATAGATATTTTTTCTACATCAGCATCAGCCAAATACAATGTATATTTGACCAATTGGAAGTCGTTTGGTAAAAATGTATTTTGATATTTATAGGTTAGGCAAATCGTCGGGGTCTCCTTAGCCAACACTGAGCAAAGGCGCCGAACCAAGCCATCGATTGGCTCACTTGTCAAAATTTGTGGTCGCGCATTTGGATTACCTCCAATGACAATGTCGCCTATGAATATTATCTCACGATCCGTCGACAATGCCCGCAAAATTCGTTCAATGTTTTCATGTTTCCAACGGATCGGGAATGCTCCGCCTAAAGGTTCATCGGCCATATCATCGTCGCCGGCCACTATTGATTCAATAAGTTCTGGCGAAACTATATCATGTAGACCAATTGCGGCCTTTTCTTGTAGTTGGGCCAACATTGTTAATAATTCTGGATATGTTTGATATGCGCCGGCGGAAGGATATGGTCGATAGAGCGATCTATATATATGCATAAGATGCACCTTAGGATTCATACATAAAATATCGTGAACACAAAAGTATCCGCGGACGGGTCGCGGCGCTATCATTGTTTTCAAATCATAGTCGGCCTTATTATCCAAAGAATAGAAATAGAATAATCGCCGGAGATTAACTGAAATTACATATTCATGGTCAATGATTTCAGTATCGCGATAAACTATTACGGTTTTATGTATCTTTGCCAATAATTTTGTTAGATTTTTTGTATGTTCATCCACATGCCGCGAATATATTTCATAATAAAATGAATCTTTGTTTAGTGGAACTCCTAACAATAAATCGATGGATGTTTTGCCGCCGAGGATCATCCCATGTTCGGCCATGTATTTTTCCACTGCTATGAAATATGGAGCATAATCCATGCGGTCATGTTCTAATACCGATTGTTTAGCCTCCGCCAATGTGTTGTCGAGGGATAGACCGGCATACATTATATATTATTTTAATTGATTATAATCCCGATAATGGAAAAAATATTGGTGTTAGGAAATATTATTCATTTTATTTCTTTACATGAGCGCGTTTACGGACACGTTTTACGGGAGATGCTGGGGCTATCGGGGATGCCGGCGATTCAGGTGGGGATGGTGGAGGTGATAGTGGCAATGGTAAATGGATTGCAATTTTAATTGCCGGAGTAACTCCAGTGACGGGCTTCGTGCCGAGTTTAATTTCGGCCATAGTATCCGCAATAATATCTAGGGGCGTAGCAGCAGCCGCCGCAGTTGCCGTCGTGGGTGTCGGCGCCGGAGTGGTTGGTGTTGAACCGGCCGGGGTTGATTCCATTGGTGCCGACGATGTCATTATAGCCATCGGTGTCATTATGGCCGGCACAGTTAATAATGATTCCATGGTGCAATTGGGCGGGATCTTATCCCAATTTTTACTATATCCGGCGAATGCTTCGTACAACAAATCCAATTCTTTCTTATGATGCTTTTTATTAAATTCTACAGAATTTAACGCCAATTTTTGTTTTTCTTTCCAACTGGTGTTCAGAAGATTAATTCCAGTACCCATTTTCTCCCAGGTTATCATACCATTGGCGAGTTCTATAGAAAATCCGCGCATGCCTAAGGTCGGACGATAATCACGTGAATGATATTCTCCGATCGAGATACAACATTTAGAATTCGGTTCATACAATCCATTTGGCGTCAATGCATAAAATTGTGGCGGCTTGTATGGAAAATCATCCGGAATGACCATGCGGAATATATATTGGCCGCCATCATATTCATCATGATTGCCCTTCATATTTCGCAATAATAAATACCAGGTCTTTATGTCCACCGGATCCATTGCGAATATAGCATATTCATCCGGTTCTCCTACTGACTTCTTATATTGTGCATGAATTACTAAACTACGGCGGTCCGCCATTGGTATAAATGATATAACATAATAATAACTATATATAGAATTCAATTTTCATTTTTGTTATGACCCCCCGGTTCTACGGGTATTTATGCGGAATTTGATATAATGATGTATGCCAATTGAATTTCATTTTGACAAATAATAAGAGTAAAAATGCAGCAATCTGAATCACCAACTATGGAGCATCCCTCCATTCGCATGCATGGTTACATCATCAAATTTGTGCCGAGGAATGAAGTGGTAGATATTTGGATTGGTGTTCCAGAACAATCAGGAAGCGATTCGGATATAAATCATTACGTTCGTGATGATAATCTAAGTTTAACCTCAATGTTGAACGATGCGTTATTTGATGATACTCAATTTCGGAATGTATTGAAGAGCGTGCCAGTTCCCCCTATGTATAATATATCCTCCTCTGATCTACGTGTACACGGTTATACCATTAATATATATTTACATATGATAAATGCATATGACTTTGATGGAGCTCATGTTAACATTATATATATTAATTATCTAGTAGATCCGAAATATTCCTACGAGGTTATTAACATTACAGATCCACAATTAATTTTAACTACCATCTTGCTGCGCCAACCATTTGATAAGTCGGCGTTCGAATCCGCAACAAAAAATATGACCAAGAATACGTCGTCATATTTATCACCCAAAAAAGTGAATACACAATAGTTAAATACAATAGTTATTTTTTGTGAAAGGGGGGGGTCAAGTAAAATTGAATTGGATAGGAAAACTTTCGTTCGTAGATATATTCTACGGCTCAACGGTATGTCTAAGATGTATGCTACTGATGTCAACTTTGAGGTCCCTCGGGAACTTGTTGCGAAGTATTTTGCTATGCCATCGCCGTTTGGATTTAATGGTCTAGGCGAAATTGTTTATCAGCGCACGTATTCGCGTGTAAAACCGGATGGAACTAAAGAATCCTGGCCGGAAACTGTATTGCGTGTCGTCAACGGCACATACACTATGCAAAAACGGCATGTTATCGCATATAATCTTGGATGGTCTGAAGAAAAGGGATTGAAATCGGCGTTGGAAATGTACGACCGAATGTTTCACTTAAAATTTACACCGCCGGGCCGTGGTCTGTGGACAATGGGCACCGATGTGACTAATAAGAAGCAATTATATTCTGCACTCAACAATTGCGCATTTGTTACAACAGAGGATATCGCCGAGACAAAATCAAAGGCATTCCGTTTCCTCATGGATATGTCCATGTTAGGAGTCGGTGTTGGGTTTGATGTTAATGGCGCCGGCAAATTAATGGTATATGCGCCGGTAAAACGGCCAATCGATTCCGCAAATATACGGCGGCGATTATTATCAACAGAATATGTTAAATCATTATATGTTGAAATTGACAAACATAAGGCGATTATCACCGGCGAAACTAATAAAAATATTATTGATATGCACACTGATTTGATTCGGCTGTGCGATGAAAAAATTGAGTCAATATTAAATTCGCCGATTGCTACCCCGTACATTAATGTTTTGGAAAAACAACTGGCCGAAACACGGAAGAAAATAGAGCAGGAAGGCAATGATGCCGAGAATAAAATACCTCGGGGCATGAATTCATATTTCGCATATGTATCAAAGGCCGCCATTACGATCATCAGCAAGATGAGTATGAGTTTGGCCCAACATTATACTATTGCCGCCTTGTACCGGGATATTGAGATGTATCAGAGAGAATTATCGTTCGCCCGAACTGATCAAGACTTTAATTTATATATAATAGAAGATACTCGTGAGGCTTGGGTTGACTCAGTTGGAGTCCTCATCGACTCATATTTCGTCACTAATTCTCTGCCGATTGTGTTCGATTACTCGAATATTAGACCGGCCGGTATATTGCTGAAAACATTCGGCGGTTTATCATCCGGCCCAGAACCACTCATCGATTTACATGTGGCGCTGCGCCGAGTTCTCGATAACAATATTGGCCAATTAATTACGGCGCGGACTATTGTCGATGTGATGAATCTAATCGGCAAAGCTGTCGTCGCAGGAAATGTACGCCGATGTCTGCCCCGCGGCACTCTTATTCACACCACCGATGGGTTGATTCCCATTGAACACGTCGCCGTCGGCATGATGACCGTATCGGCGCGCGGTTCATATAAGATTATCGATGTAATCCCGCAAGGAATACAGGATGTGATTACTATTAAGACGGCGGTTGGACAAATCCGATGCACACGTGAACATCGGTTGGCCATTGATGGTGGCGGATATCGGCGGGCGAAAGATCTCGTCGTCGGCGATAAATTAGTCTATTCTGCACACACTATTGAGTGTTCAGGTCTAAAGATTAGTGAAATTGATGAATTATCGGGAATGTTTTATGGCCGGACATATAATGGCGGAATTATCCCGGATTTCATCTTGCGCGGTAAAGTTAGTGTTCGCAAGGCATTCTTGCGCGAACTCTCAGCACGAAATTATACGCCGGATCACTATAATGTAGAAAGATATATTAATGCTTTACACGCATCGATTGTGTCGCCGGAAGCAATTGTCGGCGTCGCGATTGATGCAATCATCGATGAACATATTCTTGTCGACACTTATGATTTAACCGTCGAAGGGTCCAATGAATTTGTAATCGATGGCGGTATTATTAGTCATAATTCTAGTGAGATTGCATTATCCGAATATGGAGTTGACAACGGATTTCTTGACTTAAAAAATTATGCCATAAATCCCGAGCGTGCAGCTTGGGGTTGGGCATCGAATAACTCCGTCGTCACTCAACTCGGCGCCAATTATAAGGATATCGCACAACGCATCGCCAATAATGGTGAGCCCGGCGTATTCTGGTTAGATACCGCACGACGCTATGGTCGGCTTTCTGATCCACCGGATAATAAAGATATCCGGGCCAAGGGTACTAATCCATCCTTGCGCCGTGGCACTCGTGTATTGACTGACACCGGTATCATGCCCATTGAATTATTGGAAAAAACACAGTTCAAAGTGAGGAATTTAACTGGTGAATGGTCCGCCGCCGAATGTTTCTTAAGCGGAAGGAATAAACTATTATATAAAATTACATTTACTGATGGTCACGTTTATTATGCCACGGCCGAACATGAATGGCCGGTGAAGTATGCTGATGGATGGAATAAGGTTAAAACTACAGATTTATTATGTGGTATGCAGATGCCCTTTAGAAGAAATACATATATAACTACGCCGGCCGAACCATCCGCGGAAGGCATAACGGCCGGCAAACATATGATGACGGCGAAATCTACTCCGGTTAGAGTATGGGGGGCCGATGAAGCCTTCCGTCGCGGATATCTGGCCGGCATAATTAGTGTTTGTGCCAAGATATTCCTCGGCAGATGTGTAATACAAGTGGAAAACAATGAAGTCGCCGCCGATTTATCTGAGCTGCTCGGATTCTATGGTATACGAAATACTGTTTATATGCATAGTGATAATCAATCATCGGCCCGCAACAAAGACGCACATAATCATTCGTCGACACGTGGTAATAATCAGGCGGCCAGAAATACACGTAATGTTGGTACCGATCGGAGTACAATGCTCATTCATAGTTCTGCCCGGGCAATTGGCGAGCGGGTTATTGATACATATTATACTGTGATTATCGCCGACATATATTCGTTGCGTCATTTGGCCGATGTGTTCGGCGCATATCAACAAGATTTATCAATATATATGAAATATCCGGAGAAAGACTCTGATAAAGTTGTTGTATTAGAAGTTGTCGATAGCGGTCTACATGAAGAAGTATGGGATATCACTGTTCATGACGACACACATTGTTTCCAACTTGCTTATTGCATGACTGGTAATTGTTGCTTTCATGGTGATACTAAGATTGTCTTGGCCGATGGTCGACCACCCACTTCTATTGCCAAATTGGCTAAAGATGGTAAAGATGTCCCCGTATATACACTGGCCCCCGATGGCACAATATGTATTCAATGGGCCATGATACCGCATAAAACTGGCGACGAATGTACTTTGGTTGACGTTGAATTTATTGACGGATCACACATTGAAGTGACGCCAGAACATAAATTCCCGGCTAACGGCGGCATTTATTATGCCCGCGAATTACAATGTATGGATCAAGTTCCGTTTGCGACATATGCATCATTGGTGGGATGTAAACCACCGATGGAAATGAACCAAACGAATGATGTGGAAGTGAAATGCGAAATGTGTAATATGCGTATGATTCTTAGTTGGGACGATCGCAATACCGCGTTTTGTTCTACTGATTGTCAACAAAGTTATTGGCAGACGAAATATCCGCCAGAGGCCAAACATATTATTCGATGTAAAAGCGTTAAGGAGATGCCTGGTAAACATACTGTATATAATTTGACTGTGCCCGGCACACATATCGTCGCCGTTGCGGCCAATACCGGAGTTATCTTTACTTATCAATCTGAACAGACCTTAGAGAGTACCGAGATGTGTAATCTCGTGGAAACTTATCCGTCGCGACATGAAACACGCGAAGACTTCATTCGGACACTCAAGTTTGCTTATCTATACGCTAAGACTGTTACCCTCGGCGGAAGTCATTGGGTTGATACTAATCGCATTATGATGCGGAATCGCCGCATTGGGTGTTCCGTCAGCGGCATCACTGAATTATTAGCGCGTATTGGCGTCTATGAGACTCGGAAGTGGCTCCGGGATGGGTATGATGAAATACAAAAATGGGATAAGATATACAGCGACTATTTAGCCATTCCGCGCTCTATACGCACGACTAGCGAAAAACCTTCGGGGACAGTGTCCCTCCTGGCCGGAGTGACACCTGGAGCACATTTTCCAAATTCGCGATATTATATTCGGCGTATGCGCTTGATGAAAGATTCGCCGCTTATTCCCGACTTACTCGCCGCGGGATATAATATTGAACCCTGTATCGGCAGTGAGAAATCTACTGTAGTAGTTGAGGTACCTATTTCAGCCGGCAATAATGTCCGGACTAATTCGGAAGTTTCCATTTGGGAAAAGGCCGAGGTCGCCGCCATGTTACAGGCGGATTGGGCCGATAACCAAGTGAGTATCACCGTAGATTTCGATGCCGAAACTGAATCCAGTCAGATTGAACCGGTTCTCAATTATTATCAATATCGATTAAAAAGTATTAGTTTCTTGCCGCGATATAAGAATTCATTCGCCTATCCGCAAATGCCTTATGAGGAAATTAGTAAAGAAAAGTTTGAAGAGCTTAACGCCAAACTCAAGCCGCTGAATTTCCATATCACCGGCCAAAATGCTAAAGATGAAGTCGAGATTGATACTCATTGTGACGGCGAAGGATGTTTGATTCCTCGCCGCAAAAAATAACATATTATATATAGTTTACAATTTCTATTATTATATCTTTAGGAATGACCGCCATATAAGAATCATTTATTTTTTGACAAATATATATTTGTAGAATATTATCATGATTTGGAACTTACAACATATTTAGTGGAAAAAATAATTTCAATTTGTTGTTATTAACGAATCCATTTATTTTTTATATGATTTTAACGAATTGCGACGGTGATAGTTTATTCATTTTACATAATATTAACGTCACCGGATGATACGGCGCCGATGCTGCCATCGCCGGATTCGTCTGAAGAAGACCCCGCGTCTTTGGAGGGACTCGATTTCGTGGAATGATGATGACGGTGACGACGGCCTTTATGTTTTAATGTGCCGGTGGTTGTTTTATGTACCATTTGATATATTGCAAATAGTGTACAACGGCCCGGAGAAGTTATGTCTTCATCACATATTCTGACATCATCATCGTTAATCTCGACGGGTATTTCCCTATCATATAAAGTATAGATTTGATCCTGATTTTCCAAGGGGTTGAAATGTTGCTCGAATATCAATATTGTTGCCGCCATGAAAATGTAATTGATTTTTAGGTCAACACTATATACTATATTTCCACCAGGAAATATAGTGATCATCGCCGGCGCCGGTATATGTTGCACTGGTCTTATTTCCCCGGTTTTACACATCGCCGTATAATCGGGTATAAATGTTTCTAATAATAGTTTGACCGCATTAATGACTATCCAATTATTACAATAAGTTATTCCTATGCTATATGTTGGCACATCATGTGCTTGTTTGCCGCGATCTACCACGAATACTTCCGCGGTCATATAGGTTGAACCAATAATATAATGAAATTCCGTATTACATGTTGAACGACAGGCCTTCCCCGGCACATGATATTGCAGACGGAGGGTCTTACCCCGATCAACATATAATTTTGCGTGTTCTTCGGTATGGATACCAGTATCATGCGTCGTTGACGCCATCAATACCCGAAATGCTCGCAAAAGATAATAATTAAATGGGTCTAATGCCACCAATAAGCGAACGTTGCCCACATCCCGATTCAGTGGCTCCGGATGACATCGCGGGCATTTATATTCGTCAAAACGGTTGGATGAAGTATTACTCATTGCTTCAAATAGTAGTTTGATCGAAGATTAATCTTATATCAATCTAGATACATAGTCAAATTCAATTTGATCCACCACAAAAAAATGAATCGAATAAACGCAAATATGTCAGTATCTACTAAACCCCCGCGCCAATCGAAGATTGGCTAGGCAATTTCATTGCCGCAATAAACATGGTACTCCCAATATTGTTGCTGGGACTTATTATCCTTGTTATGGCGGCGATAGTACTTTATAACGTACGCCACTGTGGACTACGTGGTAAAAACTATACGCTGATGGATTATATGCGAAATATTCTAAAGCAGAACAAATCACATCCGGAAATCGGTGGGACAAGCACAGTTAAAGAACAAGTGGAGCACGGGTTTTATCAGATGATTAGATTCGCCAATTTGGCAAAAAATGGACATGAATTTCGTGGCGCACAATTTGGACTAAACCTCGGACGTACTCAAGAACTTCTTGGATCATATGGTGGGGTCGATTATTGGTGGCGGTTTTATGAGCCATTGATTAAGGCCCGAGATTGGGACAATATTATGTGGGAAACCAGAAGTCGTTTACTAATGTTATCATTGCCTCAGCCGGATGAGGCATTTATAAACCGCATATAATCTAATATTTTTTGAACAAAGTTTATTTCTGGCAAACTATTCTACAAAAAATTTATTTAATAATTATGGGCGATGGGACATCTGCTGTTCTATATAATTTATATCATTACATACTATGGTCGTATACATGCCAATGGCAGCCCAAATAAATCGAGACCACTCGGGGTTATCAGCATATTTGTCAATACGATCATGAGGTGACACCATGGTATTGCCGCGATGTGTATATGTTATTAGGCCGTTACTCGTTATTCCTCCCTCGATTGTAGTATCACCTTCCTGACGTGTAACATAATATTGACAATGTCCTTGGCTAGTTCTCAACGCTAGAGTTGTAATGGTGAGATGTTGATCTATCTTTTGGACCGACATTTCTGGTTGATCGCTTTCTTTTACTCGACCCAGCGCAGCCTCAATTTTTTCTGCAATTTGATTCGCCAGAATTGCATCCATTTCGCGAAAATCAAATATTAATTGTAAATTTTTGAGTAACAATCGTGTAAACACAATATTTGCAAATATAATATTCATTTTGCATGATATCCTTTTAATAAAAAATAATATTATTCCGCCAGCGGTGTGACGGTCCAGCGGACCTACACCGCCGCCGGTGTCTTACGTGCGGCGGTCAAATCAATAATACTTTCGTTAATCAATTTGCCACGCTCATATTCACGAGTAATAATATTGGTCTTAGTAGTTTGTACCACCTTGCCGGCAAAATCTCCATAACAATAGTAACCGTCTGTCTCAATACTTAATGTGCCATCACGATTGTACCGGTCAATTTTAAAATTCGCCGGACCTTTTAATATGCCAAATTCATAATAACATTCGCCCGTAATATTTTGTCGAGGACAATAAGTTTCACCATTTACTTTGCATTTTCCATGTGGTACACCTAGGATGAAGTTACATTGGAGTGTACGGTCGTAATACTCATATGAAATTGCCTGATAAATCTTTCTTACCAGACTTGAATATTGTGGGGTTTCAGCCATCGGATTTTCCATCAATTGTTCGGAGGACTTCCGAAATTTATCTACATCGGCCCTAATTTTTCCATTTATCCATGAGATATCCAGGGAGTTATACGTTTTATATGCATAATAGCCGCCGGCGGCTGTGACAAAGAGACAAATACGACGCAACATAGTTGACAATTGATTTATATTTTTTGATTGAATATAGAATAATTCTACTTATAAATTTGAATATAGTAAATTCAAATGGGGTGTATCCGACATATAACCAATAAGTATACCACCCGCTATCTCCGATCTAGTTCAGACTAGGCTTCGTTCTAGTGCGGACTTCGTCCTTACGTCGAACTTCGCGTCTTCACGTCGATCTCCAACTTCGTTCGCGGGGGAGTATCTAACATGTAACCAATAAGTATGCACCTCGCGCACGGCTAGGAAGAGGGTCTCCACAAAAAATGAATATTTATATGGTAAATAATGTATCTTATATAAAGATCCTCCTAATCAAAACAGTATAATGTCTATTTGCCCACCCGCAAACTTTAGTGCTTCTTGGCCAAGCGCGGAGGAATTACGTAAATACAAGAGTATACATCATCTTTGCCGGAAGTCGGGAAAATATAAAGAACAATTATTACTTAATGAAATACATGATACTGATTATACATTAACTTATGGCAAACATGTGATGGGAACCGTCAACCATTTATTCATATGTATGATTGTACATGACAATATATATTATATGGACCGGCCAATAAACACTTGGCCCGAATTCCATCATTCCATTTGTATTCTTAAATTTGCTATTAAGTCCGCGCACAGATGTAAACCACACAATGCTTTTCTGCCGGCCGGCGATACATGGACATCGATTACTCCGATGGTATGAGGTATTGATCCGATATTACATATTTTTTTAATTCCATATCACATCCTCCGACTGAGTCCGTGCCACCATGAATAAATAATCTGATAATCTATTGATGAACTTTAATACTTCGGCGGGCGGCTCTACTATGAATAGGTGTCTTTCTGCCCGGCGACATACAGTTCTGGCGAGATGAACAGGTCCGCGCGGCAATATGAATCTGGTTAGCGGCGGTAATTCCGATGACAATTTATCAATTGCCTCTTCTAATCGGAGTGTATTTGTGTCGCCGAACTCACATCTGCCTCCCGCAATCATCGCGCCTATAACCAATAACATATTTTGAATATAATCGCGGAGGTCAAACGGCGGACACATACCAATTACAGCATTGAGTTCATCGAGGTCGCCAAGCACTTCGATTTGTATATGACTTTTTAATACTCGTTGGCCATCAAAGAGTGAAGTCTCGCCGGTGTCACCTGTTCGGGTATAGATACGTGCCATAGGAATGTTAATCCAATATATTATATATGATAGATTGATTTGAAATTTTTTCTGATAATAAATCTCAAAAAAATAACCAATTTAAAAATCGCGCAATGGACAACCAAAAGCCCAATGCTTATCGGAACCGCATATGAAGCAACGAGAGTTAACATTATATAATTCTTTGTTGAGACAAATTTTATCAGTTTCAGATAATTCTATGGAACAATATGATCCACCACGGACATTATTGATACCAAATAAATTCATAAATACTTTTGTGATCTTATCTTCATCATATGCATCACAATCTGTAAATATGGCTGCTATCTCAAGCGGAGGGTATTTTTTTACCCATGCCGGAACACGTTGTTTCAATGTAAATAATTCACACATTCGGTTGGCAAACCCATTATCAGTAGTTCGACCAATATAATATTTCTCTTTTTCTTTCAAACGCAAGACGTATACGATTATATTTCGTGCCGGGAGGTTACGTTTAAGTGCGGGCGGAGTGATAAGCGTAGTTGACATTGCTCGGCCTCCCCGAACAACAAGGCGACGACAAATTGAACTCAACATTGATACTGGCGTGATTATCCTTGATAACTAATGTAATATATTTCCATATAAAAAATTCAATTTGTATTATATCTCCGATCAATAAATAGAATGAGTTATTTACGATATTTATTATAACAATGCATGCATATTGTCATACATCTACATGTTTTACTACAATAACATATAATCATATATTCATCATTATTATGTAAAACTTTATGACAGCGTCGACATGTATAAGTGGCCATCGAAACAATAATATATAAAAAATATAAAATTCAATTTGCTAATGCATATGTTTATGGAAACATTTCATACATAAGAAAGAACATACACACCTGCCTTTGCGACAATGGCATTGGCGAACTCCTGCATTTACATTTCTGCCACAAACCGAACACTTCATTAATGATAATCTTTTGATATTTACCCGAAATACTATATACTATTTATGTAATACAATATTCAATTTTCTGAGTACAAATGATTACAAGTTGGATACCCCCCCGTTCTATTCGTTCGCAATTGTATACTTACCAATTACAAGTTGAATATCTCCGCGAATGAAAATAGTGGCCTATTATCTCTAACGACAATATATCGTCTCCGATTATTTGCGTCCACGCCGGGATCTCCTGCTGCGTCTACTGGAACTAGAGCGGGAGCTGCTTCCTATGTAATGCGGGTAATGTTTACGACCGCCGATCTTGAATCGGATCTCACGCGAGTCATCATTCTTAATCTTTTCAAGAATTTCGCGGAATTCGAAACGATAAACATGGGAACCTTTAAGAAGGCCGCCGTTGAGCATGTCCTTGGGGGACCAGAAATTAGTTTTAAGATAGTTTTCAAGCATATCGCCGGCCAATGGATTTGATTGCGTGATCGACCAGAACCATTTCTCGCGCCACACCCCAGTTGCCTTATCCGCATAACCGCCGCGAACAATTGCCAAATAGGGGCCGGAGTCATCGCCGCCCATAGTGTACACATGCACTTGATAATTATTTTTTGTAAAGGATTTGAGTAATTTCCATTTGCCGTTGAGCCCATGCTTTGACCCGCTGATTTCAAGACCGCTCGGCGGCTCTTTGAATGGTTTGAATCGCAGCTCCTCCTCTATCGGTGTGCCCTTCGATACCGATTTTCTCTTCGATCTTACATCTACCGCCTTATCTTTCGCCATCGCCCTCGACTTTGATTTTCTCGCCGTCGATTTCTTTGCCGCGCCACCACGTATCATCAATGGATTATTATATATATAGACGCATAAAAATTAATACGGCCAGGATTTCTTCTCCAACTTTACCACGAACTTATACATTCTTTAGATAATTTATGAGTATTCTTACACAAGTAATTTTTATTGGAACTTGATTGGATGTGATAGCCGCGGCAATTTCATTGCCTAGCCAATCTTCGATTGGCTCGACACATTTATTAAGTAGAATCATTGAACAAAAAATTAAACTTTGATTGATAAGATCCTTGATTGGATAAATTAAAGTTATTATTGTTTGATAGCCGATACATAATCGGCAATGTCGATGCGACGAATCGGGAATATTTTGGTCCACGATACTGAAAACGCAACTTGAGCCGGCTGAATATCCGCGAGTAATTTATCAATTGCCGGCATGCGTTCATCTACCGGCCGATTCTGAAGTGGGCCAACCACGGCCTCATACATATCAATGCCCAGTCGAATGGTATCTATCTGTAGTTGAGTCAGTTGTTTGGCCGTCGTCAACATGACCGACATCACATCTTTTTTGATCGCATCGGCGTCGATAAGTGGTCCGGGAGTGAATGTTTCCAATCGTATGGAGAGAACCCGCCGAATATTATCGGGAATTCCTCGGAATCCTTTACCCACCAAATATATTTCGGAATTACTATGGCCGGACGTCATTGGTTTACTTATTGTGAATGTATCAAAGAGAGAGGCATAGATGGCGATTAGATTCATTGTTAACGTTTCATAGAATGTATATTGTTTGGCAATGAATACGCCCCCGGGTTTCAACACAAGGAATCCCATTAGTGCACATCCCAAATGTAGCCGACTATTGGCCTCTTCTTGCAGATTATAATCCTCATGTACATCAATTCCGGCATCATGTGTATAAAGGTCGACAGTTCTACCAATTCGCTTTTCATAATCTAATATATTATTTATATTCATCATGTCCCCATTGTTATCGGCATTCATTAGCCAGCGGTCGGGGTTGCCGCGATATAATCCATATGAATCTTCAAGTACAGTATGAGTCTGCCCGGGAATCACCTTAGGGATATATGAAGACGCCATCCATTCCCAATGCACCCCCGGACGCATGGTTTTTATGTAATGATTCAGAGCACATATCGATGCGCCGGGGAATTCGGCATTAAAGAATACTTTGAATGGACCACTTGCTGGCACCGTATTATATTTCGAATGTAATTCATAGAGCTTGAGCCATGCGCGAGTTACATTCTGCCCATTTTTCGCCGAGCGAATATACTTGACTAGACCATTTGTCACTCGTAAACCATATAATATTTTAGTCCATGTTGCATGATGATCCTTATCCAAAGAATATTTATCAAGTAAATCTTTAGTTTTATTTAACGCATTCTTCATCTGCATCAATTGCGTATTCGTATATAATGCCAGGGGTTCGGCGCATGGGGTTGGCCGCGCAGGTGTATCACTGTTCCCATCGTCGCATTTCGGTATCTGATCATCGGCGACTATTATTGTCCCGGGCGGAATTTTGAATTCAAGGAAAGTTTTCGGAATATTTACTGTATATTTTTCTAGTAGTCGGCGGTATTCGTATGTACCTCCGGCACGAGCGGGGGGCCTACGTTTATTTGGTGCGCCGCTAGGCAATTTCATTGCTGCGGCCATTGAACAAAGTTATAAATATACAATTATATATGTTCAATGTCAAACTTTACGCAGGACGAAATCAATTATTTAAGTAACCTCGCGAATATTTTGGTCGGCAAAGTCATGAAGGACTATCTTACGGCGGTGGTTAACGAAGGGGTAGAAGATGCGGCGAAAAAAAATACTCTATTAACTACGATTAATAATACGTTTCAACATGTTCCCGAATATACCGGCAATATGACAATTGATATACCGTTCAGTAATCAAAGAGTGGCTTTGGAATTGGCGGTGGTTTCGGCCAATTATACGATTGAAGTTGCCCTACCCGGAGCGTTGACGCCAACATTTTTCCGCGGATTCTTTACGCAAATTGATGCGCTTATTAATATGTCAATGACATATTATAAACAATTGGGGGAACGGACAGAACTACTCCACCAAATGCAAGATGCATTCCCGGACGTCGATTGTTCTAAATTTATTATTAATCCTAATACTAGATGTATTTGTTTCAATGAAGAGTCGGCCCATCGCATCGGAATCAAATGTAGTTTAGTTTCGGCAGAATAATTGTTGGCAACGATAAGTGTTAGATGATATTTTTTTATCCATGATTCCATATTGTAAACCCGCCGACAACATAATCGTGAATGATGGCGACAATATCTTTAGGTAATATCCTCTGATATTGATCAGCCATATCATGTGCAAAAGTGGTGCCGGTAATAATATCCGGCGTACATAAAATATGTTTAAGAATCCATTGTACGAGTAACAACAGATGATCAAAATCCTCGCCGGAATATATATGATACGCTATGTTGGCGGATTTGTTTTCAAAATTAAATATAATCTCTAGATATCCGGGAAAGATAATAATCAATATTTTTTCATCATAATAATCGGAAATTCCAATGGAACTATACGGCGTTTGCATAAATTCGATAACATCATCGGTTGCATCTGCGGTTTCGCTTGCAATCCGAACCAGGAATGTGGATGGGGTAACTTTTGCGTGTCCAAGTTGAATAATAAGTGGATAATGGGCCAAGTGTTTGATGATGCATAATCGCCGCATGATGTCATATGTAATATTTATTTTATCATCAACTATTATTTTTGCCTCACACAATTTATTTATATTGTGGCTAGGATCGAGGTCTACTTGCCGACCAAACCCAATATTCTCCAATGTTACCTCGGCCATATGTGCTATATTACTCCGTTCGACTAAACATATCGCCGAAACAATAGTATATGATGTTGATGCGCCACTTTTCGGTGCCAGCATTGTTGCCGGCGGAGTATACTTGATTTATACTTTTTTGATCACTTTCTATTACATAATATAGTTTTATATTTTTTCATAGATATGATGATACAACCCCGCACTGCGGGCCATTATCCCTCATATGATGACTAAAAATATAAAAATGTGTTGTGTAATCAAAAGTGATCAAAAAAGTATAAATCAAGTATACACCGGCGCCGAATTGCTTATAAGCAACTGATATCTTTCACGTTCTAGTTCAACTAGCGCAGAATATTACTTCTTTTTTGTGCGCCAAGAATGCTGCTAGCACCTCTTGTTTTTCCCGCGCGGGAACCTTAAAATGATCGAGACTCTTGCTTAACTCCTCGGCCACCGCATCAAATTCCCCCGACGACACCTTCAACGGACAATGTGCTTTAGTTAAATTCAGAGGATTCGACCACCATGATTGTGCACGTGACGAATGAAATTTGAATGGTCCGCCGGCCACATCGCACAACCATAATGTGCGCATAAATTTCAAACCCGGCAACCTATCACGGCGATTTCTATTCCATTCGCGCAATAATGGATTGGCTGAATCTACACCAACAACCGGATTCTTAATCAAGCGATCACTAAAATAATCGACGACGGCCGCGATGGAATATACGCCACCAAGCCGCTCATAAAGTGAGGGTTCACTCGATCGATTAAAATAATATATGATGCCGATGATACCAACAATGATTATAATATATAGTATAGTTTCGACCATCGATGGAACTGTAAACTATATTTTTGCCGAAAAAATAGAAATTAATAAATAACTTTTGAATATTTTTCATCGATCCAGATGAATTAAAGTCGGAAATTTTGTATGGCGGATACTGTATCCGCGCCGGTGCCGCCAGATTCCGCGCCAAGTCGACATTTAGTCTCCGCTGTGTATACTTCTTTGATACCCATGATTACATAATATATGTTTTATATTATTTCATAGATATAAGGATACGACCCCCGCAGTGCGGGACATTATCCTTCTATGATGAATAAAAAACTAAAATTTTGTTGTGTAATTGAAGCGATCAAAAAAGTATACGCGGCGGAGACTAAATGTCGACTTAGTGCGGAATCTGGCGGCACCACGCGGGTGGCATCCACTTGCACACACTTGTTTTCCCCCCGAATTAAATGTAACCCGGGCGCTTATGTATGCTACAAATTGAAATCAACCAACAATGGTTTATTGTACTCGAACACAATCGCAGGCCAGCATGTATTTTAGTGCTGCCGTCAAGAAATGTCATTGGTTATTCACGCCGAAAGATGGTCGTCATTATCGGCCGGACGATGTTATTGAGGGGCAATTCACTCCAGATACTTCATTCATAACATTTAATTATAATGAACGATGTTATTACATATTCGATAATGTTGCACATTATTTTACGGAGATTGATACTTTACTGCCAGAACAACGATGTTTTCATGAAGTCATATTTGGCACGCGTCCGCAAAAGTTAAAATTTGATATAGATATTGAGGTCGACAATGAGTTCGACATCGTCACAACCATGAATGATATTCTTACATGCATCGCTGACACATTCTTCTCGACATATCAGCGGCAGCCGCGATTGATCGTGATGTGTTCAACCGGCGAGCTTGACAATGGTAATACTAAATATAGTTATCATATTGTTGCCGCCGATTATCATGCCGCCAACCATTTGGAGGCCAAAGCATTTACTGCAATATTCTTCCGGACATTACCTGTACATCTACATAGATATATTGATTTGCAAGTGAACAAGAGTACACAGAATTTTAGGATTGTAGACAATCATAAAGGCGGCCGCATAAAACAAATTGTTACAACAAATGAATGGGATATACAATTGGCCGAGGATATTACCCCGCCCGATACTATTATTCAAAATGTTGCTGGCACCGAACTCTTGCCAAGTATTATTGAAGATAAGACTGAGGCCGGCGCGGAACGAGCGATTGCTGATATTTCTACGGATACTATATTGAGGGCCGCCGCAGAATACACACAAGGACACCGATTTCGATCGCGTCGCGGGAATATCTTAATATTCCGCCGCATTATTCCGTCACATTGTGTTTTATGCGATCGCATTCATCATCATGATAATACATTATTAATATCTATTGATCCTAGCGGCGGCATTTTCCTCATCTGCCGACATGCCGAACGAGGTATGCGCAAACTAATTGGCACATTTGCAGGCGACGCGGTTACAGTTGATAATCAAACATATAATGGCTTGGCCATCTCGCGCGGCAAAATCGAATATGCCATTGATAATTGTCATAAGTTTCAACAGATATCTGCCTTCGACAAGATGAAGTATAAAGATAAATTAGTATATAATGAGCCGGAGATCCAACAATTTTCTCTAACCGATACGTTATGTGTACGGGCGGCGATGAAAATGGGTAAGACTAAAGCACTCGCCGAATATATTCAGCGGTATTATACTGATTCGCCGATGCATAAACATCGTATTGTCTTCTTATCCTTCCGACAGACATTCGCCGGCAATATTAAAGAACGATTCCCGGATTTCACTTTATATTCTGATATAGCGGGCGGGTTGCGACAACGGCGCTTAATCATTCAGGTTGAGAGTTTACATAGATATATTATTGAAGTTGGCGACGAACCACCGGACTTGGTTATCTTGGATGAGAGTGAATCAATCCTCGAACAATTTAATTCAGGCCTCCTCAAACAATTCAATGCATCATGGTCCGTATTTGAATGGCTGCTCAAATATGCTAAACATGTGATAGCCATGGATGCAAATATGTCCGACCGCACATATAATGTTATTGATAAGATACGATGTACTCCTGAGTCGGGATACAAGATTAAATATCATTGTAATGAATACATGAATGCTCTCGACGATCATTACAATATTACAGAAAATAAGAATACATGGATTGCCGAAATCTATCGTGCATTGGACGCCGGCGCCAAGATTGCTATCCCGACGTCAAGTTTGGCCATTGCCAAATTGCTTCACCGGTCGATCACCGAAAAATATCCCGATAAGTATGTGGCGATATACACCAGTGAGACTCCGGCAGGAGAAAAATGGGAACATTTCTCGAATGTTCATAGATATTGGTCGGCTTTTGATGTCGTCATATATACGCCAACGGTTTCCGCCGGTATTTCATTCGAGGCCGAACACTTTGATTACATATTTGCGTATTTTACGGATACTTCATGCAATGCCGAGAGTTGCATTCAGATGCTAGGGCGGATTAGAAATGTGCGGGCGAAACAATATTATTTATGTCTTGAGGCCATGGGAAATAATTTGCCTACCCATCCCGCCGACATTAAACAAATGCATCAGGAATCCCGAATGAATTTATTTAGAAACCCCGGGGATAATCTTCTCACTTTCGAATATGGGCCGCTCGGAGAGATCCAACTGAATGAAACTAATTATTTACATT
>Ga0209542_10004844_pt1 | contig 27367 bp, 35 predicted proteins | sample RifCSPhighO2_01_FD_184028 | JGI IMG/M metagenome (GOLD analysis project Ga0209542, IMG submission 184028) | Soil microbial communities from Rifle, Colorado - Rifle CSP2_plank highO2_0.1 (SPAdes) (version 2) | ecosystem: Environmental > Terrestrial > Deep subsurface > Rock core/Sediment ...
TCATATTCCTTGCCATCTTCTAAGACTTGGAACTTGATTCCTTTGGGTTCTAGAATTGTTGGTGGAATTCTATGAACTGAGCCTGGTTGTTTTAAACCGCCTTCATGAACTGGAAAAGCTACTTTTGGTTTTATTTGTAAGGCATAGTCTATTGCTTCTATAGAGATTCCCCTTAATCTGGTCACATATTCTTTGGGAATCTCTATCTATACATTCCCTCTTTGGAGCAGCATAATCAAAGGGAATGTCTATACAGTCCATTTATTCAGTATCAATAAAACTTAAATACCTAGATAGTTGAATAATGTTAATAGAATAATAGGGGGCGGTATATTTTTATAATTTATCGCTCTCTCCTTTTTATGAAAGTCATTATATTTAATGATACTCAGAATTTCAACGGTTCTTTAAATTTTCTTAATAACCGATTCAAGAAAGGTCAAAAAAGGTTTTGGGATTATAAAAAATATATTCCCTTTTTAATTAAGAAGATAAAATCAATAAATTATTTGAATAATCAGGAGATTCAATTAATTAAAACTTATTTTTATGAGGGGAGATATATAGTTAAAGACATAAATAATTGAGCAAAATTGCATGTCTTTCCCTAAATAGTCAAGGCACAAATGCTCAATTTTCAGTGTCCTTGACTATAGCTCAAAATTGATAAACAATCTTAGATGGAGTTGCAATCAGAAAAAAGCCGAGTTAGACATGAGGATAAGAAAAGAACATAATCTGTTAAATCAGATTTCTCAAGAAAAACTTTCAAGACAAATAAGAAAAAAGATAAATATGCATGTTAGGGAGATAAAAAAACAGCTTGAAAATAAAAAACAAGAGTATTCTTTTTATTTTGAAAAACAAAAAAGGAATTTTGAAGGTCAGAAAGAAATGATTAAAGAATTGCAAGGCAATCCTCTTATCGAATTAAAATACACGCCCTTAAAACAAAAAGAAGGTGAAATTTATCAAAAAGGCGTGGATGTATTGCTTACAACAGACTTAATTCATCTTGCTCATATAAACTCATACGATGTTGCAATTATCTTAAGCGGAGATACAGATTTAATAGAAGCTGTAAGGTTAATTAAAACGTTGGGAAAAACTCCTATAATCTTTTCATGTCATACGCCTGGAGATCCAAGAAAAAGCAATATCTCTGATTTAATGAATGCTGGAAAGTTTATTAATTTAAAGGACTTAAAAGATGAGGAGATATTTGAAATGTCAGAAGTAAGAAGAAAAAGAAGCATAAAGTAAACTGGAGAGTTTATAGCCTAAGTTTTTCTTTTTCTAATTTGTACTTGGGTCTTTATACGGATACTTTATAGGTTTGTTTTTTTGGTCCCATTTTTCCCAGAATATTGTGCTTTCTAGAGTTGCTTTTCTTTTTTCTAGATTTTTTTTATTTTTTGGATATCCTATTGGGATTATTGCTTCTACAGTCCATTTGTTTGGTATTTTAAAGTGGCTTTTTATTTCTTTTTCTGAGAAAGCACCGACCCAACATGCTCCTAAGCCTATATCTGTTATTTTGATTAGCATATTTTCTATTGCCGCTCCTGCCTGTTGTTTGCCGTAAATTATACCTTTTTCTCCATATAGTTGTTCTAATTTTTCTGATTCTGAACAGACTATTATTATCCAACTTGATTCGTTTATCCATAGTTGTTGAGAAAATTCTGCAATGTATTTTTTGTTTTCTTGTTTTTCTACTATTAAATATTTTAGATTGTTAATGTTTCCTGCAAAAGGGGATTGATTGGCTGAGTCTATGGTTTCCATTATTAAGCCAAATTTTACAGGTTTGTTTGAAAATTCTCTTATTGAGCGTCTGGAGTTTATTGCTTCTTCGGTTTTCATGTATTTTTATGGATTTGGATGTATAAAAAGATTGTTAATGTGCTTTTTAGAAAGTTGTTCTATGTGGAAATAAGGCTTCGAATTCTTCAGGGGTTTTTTTCATCGATTTTCTATATATTGGTTCATCTTTTACACCTAGGTCCATTTTATCTTTTAAATCAAACTCTCTTCTTGTTTCATCTACAAAACCTTCTTCAACTAGAAAATTTAAGGTCGTATCTTTAGATAATGCGCTTGGATCTCTGAACATAAATTTGATTATGGGCCATATTCCATTTGGAAGAGATTTTGGTAATCCTCTATTGGCTCTTAATTGTTCTTGTATATCATAACCGCTCTTCCAAGTGTGGTAATCTAAAGTTCCATATATTTCTTGAATCGTTGGTCTTGCCATTTTTATTGGATAATTTTCTTATTTTTAAATTTTGTTAATGTCAAAGTTTTTTTGATTGCTAATTTCCCCGCCGGCGAGCATTATGCCTTGATTTGTGTATATAACTGCTGACTGGCCTTCTGCTATGCCTTGGATTGGTTTGTTTAGAATTATTTTGTTTTTGCTTATTATTGCTTTATTTAGATTGCCTAGATGTCTGATTCTTACTAAGACTTTATTTGATTTTGGTTTACCTGAGATGAAATTTATGTTTTTTATACTGAATTGTTTTTTAAATAGGGCTTTATGGTTTTCTGGAGCTACTATCAGTTCGTTGTTTTTTATGTTTTTTTGGGCTATGTATAATTTTGATTTTACTTTGTTTCTGTATTCATTTAATATTGTTGTTTTGTCGTTTTCTTTTAAACGTTCTCCGATTGTATAAAACATCATTCCGTTATGTTTTCCTACTATCTCGTTGTTTGGGTTTCTTATTATTCCTTGTTTGTTTTTTATTTTTTGATTTAGGAAAGATTTCATGTTTATGTTACCTACGAAACAGAGACCTCGAGTGCCTTGACGGTTCCAATTTTCTAAGCCGTTTTGTTTTGCTATTTTTCTTACTTGATTTTTTGTGTAATCTCCTATCGGGAATAATGTATGAGATAGATCTTTTTGATTTAGGCCGTAAAGAAAGTAAGACTGATCTTTTGATTTGTCTTTTGGTATTTTTAGATAAAATTTATTACCTTTTTTTATTTTTTTTATGTAGTGTCCTGTTGCTATGTACTGACAGCCTCGTTTTTTTGCTTCTTTCCATAGGAATGGAAATTTTATTATTGTGTTGCATAAAGAATCTGGATTAGGTGTAAGGCCATTTGAATATGCTTTAAACATTGGCTTAATTACTGTTTTGGTGTATTCTTTTTCATAGTTTAATTCTATTAATTCTATCCCTAATTTTGATGCTATTTTTTGAGCTTCTTTTTTATCTTCTATCCAAGGACATTCGCCCGTGAGCTTGTTTTTTTCTTCCGAAAAACAACGCATAAAAGCTCCAATTACTTCATATCCTTGTTTTTTTAGCAATAATGCTGAAACTGCCGAGTCTACTCCGCCCGAGAGTCCTAGAAGAACTTTTTGTTTCATAATTTATTGTTAATAAAATTAGTTAATTAATCTATTGTATTATATTTAGGATGTTGTTTTATCCAATCAGATACTTTTTTTCCCGATGAATTGAATGTTGTTTCATCCCATACTTTTCCGAATTCTTTGCTAATATGATAAGCCGCTTCTCTGCAGAGCGTAAAGTAGCTTTTGTTTGGTGGATGATTGGATTTGTCTATGCAGATTATATGGTCTATGCTGATTAGCGCCTTTGTCAATAGTTTATTTGTTTTAAAATTATAAGCTGTTGTTTCTTCAAAATTATACCAATCTTCTCTTTCTTTGAGCTTTTTTAATTCTTTTTCGTTAACTTTGAATAAGACTGCATTTAGTTTGTCTTTTTTTGATTCTTTAATGTTTAGAATGTCTGAATGGTTGTTTTCTGTTATGTTAAAAATTCTTTTATAGCCTTTAATTGTAACTGGAATGAATTCTTTATCTTTACAGCTTTCTTTTAATGAGTTGTGACTTATTAGACTTCCGTATCCTACTATGTTATATTCCATGTTTGTTTATGTTAGAAGAAGTATAAAAATATGTTCTTGATTGATTTTATTTAATTTTTCTTCTATAGTTAAAGACATAAATAATTGAGCAAAATTGCATGTCTTTCCCTAAATAGTCAAGGCACAAATGCTCAATTTTCAGTGTCCTTGACTATACATGAGTTTCTCTGTGGCAATTTGCGCAAATTAAACTACATTTATCTATTTCAGTTTTTACTCTTTCCCAACTTCTACAATGTCCTTTATAAGATATATTAAATAATTTTTCAGCTGGATTTCTATGGTGAAATTCTAAGACTTCAGGATACTTGTTATATCCACACTTTACACATTTTCCTCCAGCATATTCAATTGCTTTTAATCTAATGAACTTTCTTCTTTTTGCTACGGCTTTAATCATGTATTCTCTTCTTTCAGCGTATGTTCTCTTTTCTTTCACTCAATTATACAGATAATTTAATTAAAAACTTTTATGTTAACTTTTAAGGACTAACGTCCCAGGAAGGGATCGAACCTCCGACCTCACGGTTTCTTCAATTTCTGTGTGAAATTGTAACAGCCGCGCGCTCGTACCTGCTGAGCTACTGGGACCTAAAATTAAGACAAATTTCATGTTATTTAAACTTTGTTTTTGCCTTATTTCTTTATTGTTTTTACTAAATTTAGATTGTATTGGTCTATTTTATAAAAAATAAAGAAATAATTCGTTATTTTTTATCGTCTATATTAATTTATGTTAAAATATATTTTTTCTATTTTTTGTGAAAATTAGACAAGGTTTTAAATATAAGTTATGCCATTATATTTTGAAAGAGGTACTATAAAAAAAGTGGTGAAACACAAGGCGAAGAAATCTGCAAAGAAATCTTCTAGAAAAGCTAAACGCAGATAGAATTTTGCCTTAAAATTTAAAGTCCTTTTTATTTTGTTTTTCTTTTTTCTGAGTGTTTATTCTTTCTAAGTATCTATAGGCATTTGCCTGCTTTGTGCCTTTGATTATGTTTGTTACGGCCGTTAGCGCGCTTTCGGTTACGTCTGCATGACCTATTATTCCTACTTGATTATCATGTATTTTAATTTCGCATTTTGTTATTTCTTCAATCGTCTTTTTGGTTTTGCCATGCGTGCCTATTAATCTGCTTCTAACTACTTCTAGGTTTTTTGTATTAGCGAAGTCTTTTATGTTTATTTTTATGAATGCAATTTCCTCATCTAAAACTTTTAGAGCATCTTCTGCTGAAAAACCAAGATTCATTGCATCAAAAACTCTTTGTGCCTCAAATTCGTTGAATGGGTCTGTTTCTATGCTTAATGTTTTTCCGCTTAATTTTATTGTGCCGTGTAGTTTTTCTTCTAACTTTGCTTTTTTCCTTAGAGTTTCTTTTACATTACGGATTGTTATAGATATCATTTAACTCCTATATCCTCTATTATATGCTAATCTTTCTAAAAATCCATATTTTCTTCTTTCTTCGTCTATTTGCTTCATGTGTGCTTGAATTGGTTCTATAATTCCCCTTACATAATCCTCTCTTTCTTGAGTGGTAGAGCCAGGAATTGGAACCAGGAAAGCTGAATCCAACATCATTAAACTTATAGATAAACTGCTTTTAGTATTACCATTTTGATAAGCTTTTGACAATCTTTCTTTTAAATTTTTAAAACTCATTTTAGAACTCCGTTGTTAGAGAATCTAAGAGTCCTTTCTTTTTAAGTTGAGTGACTTCATTTGGCTTGTATTTGTATATTATATCGCCTTTATCTTTATCAAATTCCCAAAGTTTTATCAAGACTATATCTTTAGGTCTTAACCATAATTGTCTTTTGTATTTTCCTGGAACTCTGCAGTTTCTTGTTTTACCGTCCGTTGCTAGGACTTCCATTCTATTTCCACCGTAACGTTGAACTATTGTACCTATGATTTCTTCTTTTTTTGGCCATCTCGCTCGGACAAATCCTTCTGGTTCTGTTGGTGTTTCCTCGGCTTCTGCGTTTGCATCTAGAATTTCTTCAAAGTCTCCGAAATCGTTATCTTCTTCTTCCATTATTTTTTGAGGCTAATGAGGGTTTTAAAAGTTATGGGTTGGGGGTTTTAACCGTTTTGAAGGATATTTTAGAAATTAATTTTAAGAGGGAAATTAAGATTCATTTGGCTTAAAATACGAGCTAAGATATGCGCCCCTCTTTTTCTAAATGCTAAAAATTCTATACTTTTTATTTCATTTGTTTTTTTGTCTTTTCTTACAAATATTCCATCTTCTATTTCTTTTGTGTTGCATTCAGAAGGTTCACCAAAGTATAGCTCTAGAAAATCTCCTTTCTCATCGTAGTATATTTCATATGTTGTTGATTCTTTCATTTTATTTTATGTCAAAGTGTATCTTGATAGAACACTTTGAGCATCCCAAAGTCTAAATAAAAAACTCAAAGACTTTTTGATCCTCATAATATGCTGAAAGGACGTAACCATGTTCGTTTAAATATTTTACTACTACTAATAAAAATTTGTCCGACTCACTTCTGTTTTTATAATACTTCCAAAAATAATAAATCGTCTGGTCTGAGTGTATATTAGTGATTTTATCTGGTTTTTCCAGAGTTTCTTGTATAAATTCAGGATTTTCTATTTCCGGATGTTTTTTTCTAATATGTGTCCATCTTTCTTTTGACAAGTGAATTTTTCTGTCCGTTTTATCCGAAACTTCAAAGATATAATCCATTTATAAGAGATTGTTCTTTAGTTTAAATAATTTTCACTAAATAAAAATTAGATATTCTTTTCTTTGTTAGGTTTAAAATTAAAAAAAAGAAAAATTTAAATTAAGGTATTATAAACATTTAGAGTTACTTCTAAATATTTTTCCGTCTGGGCCAACACAAACATATGCATTTTTAGCTCCTTTTAAATTATCTGCACCAATATAACCGTTGCTCCAAATATACTAACTATCGTCTTCCATTATAATTGGACCACTTTTAGCTTTAAGTTCACTTCCTTCAATCTTACCAGTAGCTCCTATATATCCATCGCTCCAAATATACCAACTATCGTCTTCCATTATAATTGGACCACTTTTAGCTTTAAGCTCACTTCCTTCAATCTTACCAGTAGCTTCTATATATCCATCGCTCCAAATATACCAAGAGGGATTTGTCATTCTAACTGGGCCGTTTAGTGTTTGTAATTCATTTACTTCACAAATTCCATCAGCATTACAAGAATTAGCATTAATATTTGTAGGCTGAAGATCTGGAGAACTAATGAAAAACGAAGTAATAACTGATGAAATAATCCCAACAATCGCCGCAATTAAAACTGTTGTCCAAATCGATTTTTTTTCCATTAAACACCTCCTTTCATAATCTAGAAAATATATGGTGAGAGCCTATATATATCGATTAATTGTTTTTAAACAATAATAATAAAAGGCACATCATTTATTTTTTTAATTGATTCTTTTTCTATTATTCCTGTTTCTATTGCTGCGTTTATTGACTCTTTACCCACTATGTTAAATGTGGCACTTGATGATTCTGCCCTCATTAAATCTGTGACTTCTTTCTTGGACATATGCCGGCCTTTAAAAAAAGATTCACTAACATCCAGCTGTCTGATGTCTTCTTCAAATTTTTTGCCTAACAGACTATCGTCGCATATGGCTATTACTGCTCTGCTAGATTTGTGGATTTTTGCCCACATTTGATTGTTATTACTTCAATCCACCCATTCGGCACACAGTTGTGTTACACTTAGGGCACTTGCCTTTTGCAATCTTTGTGCCTCTTGTTGTAGTGCTTTCAACTGGGTTCTTCATGTCCACTTGTTGTTTACACTTTACGCAATATCCTTTTGTTGTCATGGTCTTCCTCCTTTGTTAAAACGTTGAATGGTATTTTAAATGTTTCTTTTTGAATTAATTAACAATGTTTAGGGGTTTTATTGAGAACTATGCCCTAATTCTGATAACTGGAGCCATACATATACAGATAAATTGTTAGTTTTAGATTCTATAAACTTTTTTATTTTTAAACATATTTTATCTTGATTTTCAACTCTTTCTGGATAAGAGTGTGCTATAATTACAATTTCTGTTTCAGCTATTTGAGAAGATATAAATGGAACAATAATTTTTATACTTATGTCAAAGTGTCTCCCTAAAACCACATTCTTTAGAATGTGGTCGACACTTTGAGCATCCAAAAAACAAGTGCCAGTCAAACCACACCTTTTAAGGTGTGGTGGCACATTGTTTTTTTGATTTCATTACTGTTAATGGTTCTATCTTTACAACTAAGTTTATTAGATATAAAATCTTTAAGTTCATTAATTATTAATTTTAATTCTTGTGTGTGTTTTTCTGTTGTGTAAATGTTTATTGATGGCATTATTTATTCCTATATGCTATATCTTATTGGAGATTTAGCTCCACAAGCTAAACAGTGCTTGAATTTTATACCTTTTTCAGAGATTATTTCAGTGTCTGGTTTTTTACATTCTGTGCAAGTTACAAATTCTTTGACATAAAGTTCTATTTTTTCATTGACTTTTGCTGAATTTAACATTGTTTTTAATACAAGACGGTCTTTTTCTAAGACTCCCGATACTGCTAATTCTTTTTGAAGGAATTTTGCTAGGTGTTCTACAGGGCGTCTAATGTATGAAGCGATTTCGTTTATGTTTATTATGAATGTGTTTTTACCTTGAACTTTTCCTTGGACGTTAGGTATTTCAAATCTGTCTCCTGAAGTTGTGACTATTTTAATTTTATTATATGCGTCATCTAGCATGGCTTCGTAGGATTTCATGTTAATTATGGATAAATGGTGCTTTTAAATCTATTTTAGGGGTTTTGGAAAGGTTTAAAATGTATCATTTTATTGAAATTTTATGGAAGTAAAGAAACGAGTTATGTATGGGGTAATGCTTTCAGATATGTCTCGAAGGTTAGTTGGTAATGAAGAATTAACAAAAGATTCACAAACAGATAGTTATACAGTTTATTTATCAAATCTTCGAAAACTAATTAGTTATATAGAAGAAAGTGGACAACCTAACTTTTTCGGGATTAATAGGAGTTTATTGAAATCTGTTAATTCTGGATTTGGAGCAGATGAAATTCCGGGGAACCCAATACTTCCTTTATCAAATACCTCTCATTTATTAATTTTTGATAATATCCTTTTTTCTGTTGCTGAATACAATATTGCGGATATGTGCGGGTTATATGGGCGAAGTAAGAATGAATTTATTAAAATAGATGATGTGCCTGAGGAATTTAGAGATAGGCTTAAATTAGAAGGAAGGGTTCTTCCAATAGTAGAGGATTTTGAAGGACAAGTTGATTATGTTATGGCTGTAGCAAAAAGGGCTTCTATTGAGGCTATTCTTATTCGGAAACTAATTAGAAAAATTAAAGAAGATGGAATTGAAGAAATTCGTCTTGCTGGAGAAAGACTTTGGTATCTTGGTGGTTCGGATGTAGACGGTCCTCCTTATGTTATGACAGCAAATATTTCTCGGTTGGCTATGGATTTAAACAGGGTAGATGGACATTCTTTTCCATGCAGAATTATTAAAGGGTGTACTTTTCCACTTGAGGCAAAATCTTTTGATGGAAGATATGAACAGCATTTAAGTAATAATATCGACCCAAAATGGATTGTTTCACAACTTCTTCAAGAATCGATTAGTTTAGAAGAAGTTATTTCGGGTAAATAACTTAAATTTCTAGGACTGCATAGATAGGATGGTGATCTGAAGCTATCTCTGTAAATTCATTTTTTATTATATTTGCATCTATTATCTTGATATCTTTTGAAACAAATATGAAATCTATTCGAGAAGCTGCGCTTTTATTTTTATCTAAAAGGTCTGTAGGCATTGTAAAGCCGTTTATGCTTTTTTTATGAATTTGACGATAGGTGTCTACAAAGTTTGATTTTTCAATTATATCCATAGCTTCAAAAGTCAGATGATTGTCGACTAATTCTTCAACAAACTTTCTATCTTTATATTTAAATTCTGGAAGAGATATAACTTTTTCAATAAGTTTTTCGCGATTGTGTTTATCTGCACGCGATAAACTGTTAAAATCTCCTATGAGTATAGTATTATCTGTTGAATCTCTTATTACTCCTTTGAAGAATCTTGCTTTTTGTTTATCATTTAAATCAGGGTGAGGATGTAAAGCATCGATTCTAATTACTTTATTGTTTAATTTGACAGATATTCTAACAAATTGCATATCTTTTATTGAATAGTCTTCTTTTTCAATGAAAGGATATTTGGAAAGAATAGATATTCCGTGATGCGAGCCATTTGGTTTGTGTCCATGAAAATGATATGGTAAATTAAATTCTTTTGAGTAATCTATTTTTATTCCATGTTTTGAGATATTATCTGCGCAAGCTTCAATTAATACTAAAATATCTGGTTCTTCTGATAAAATTATTTTTTTACTTGCTTCAAGTCTTTCATGTTCTAGTATTGCTGGATTGCTTTTTGTATGGAATCCTTGAAGAATATTATATTCCATAATTTTTAATTTAGATTTCATGTTATTCTTATTTATCTTTTATTATTAACTCTTTGCAGTATTCCGAAGGTTTATAAATTTGATTAAGCTTCTTTATATATGAAATTTAAAACATTTATTCTAGGTGTGGGTATATTTGTGGTTTATGCTCTAGCATTGTTTCAAGGCTTAGAGACGTTTTATCCTACTCCTCAATATGATGATTATTGTGATTTTCATGCTGGTGTTCGTGAGCCTGCTTCTTGCCCTAATTTGCCTGATTTGCAGAAACGCATTGAGGCTTGCCTGAATTCTAAAGGAGATTTTGTTTACGAGTATGACTCAAATAGTTGTCCTATCGGAGGATATTGTGATCCTTGCAGGATAGATTATGAGGCTGCTTTAGATGTGCATTCAAATCGCGTGTTCATTATTTCTATAATTATTGGGGTTATTGTTTTCATTGCAGGATTATTCTTGCTTTATACTGAGCCTGTTGGAAGCGCATTGATGGCTGGAGGAATATGGTCTGTATTTTTTGGTGTTGTTAAAAATTGGAGAAACTTTAGCGATAGTTGGAGATTTCTTCTACTTTTTGTTTTGCTGATTGTTTTGATATGGGTTGCTCTACGTTTAAATAAAAATCATGGGCATGTTGTTTCTAAGATTAAGGGAAAGTTTAGAAGATAATTTATGTTTTTTAGTATCTAAATGATTATAAATACACTTTTTTGAGAGTTTTTATGAGTTCATTTAATGCTTTGATAGAAGGCAATCAAAATAATCAGTGGGAAGTAATGCGCTATAAACTGGTTGCTCTTGAAATTCCTCAAAATGTTGCTTTATTAGAAGATGGAGTTTATAGATATGGGTTGAAATCTACTACAAGAGATTTCAGGCATTTTGAAGATATTAATCCTTCCTTCGGTGATGAAGTTTCTTCTTTTGAAATTCTTTCTTTAAGCCATCTTAATGGTTTAGTTTTGCCTTACGTTGGGGGAAACGGTTTTCATATTCTAGAAAGACCAAGAAGCATTATACTTGAAGATGGGAGACTCTTTAGCAGTTTATGTGATCTAACTTATCTGAGAATATTAAAAGGTGAAATAGGAGATATAGCAAAACAAACTTTTTCTAATTCGGGTTTAGATGAATTATATAAGAGAATTGTTTTAAGGCAGACTGTTTGATTATTCTTGATAATTATAGGATAAATTGTTGTATTCTTCTGTTTTGTAAATTTTAATTCCCTTTTCATGCATTAAGATAAATTCAGATATTCCTGTGTCTAAGGCCATTTTACTGCAGATAGTGCAGTAAGGGTTTCCAGCCGGTTGCTTATTGTTATTTTTATCTAATCTTATGAAATACAGTTTTGAGTTTTTTAGTTTCTCTGGGTTTTTTGCTAATGCGTCCATTATTGCTCTTTGTTCTGCATGAATGCAACACGTTTTATCAGTTACTTTTTTATGATGTCAAAGTGTTTGAGACCACTTTGAGCATCCAAAAAACCAATCTCAAGGTTTTTTTGATAATCTTCTTTATTGTTTTTACATTTTCTTTGAGATTCTAAGTTGTTTGGCGGAGAATTGAACCCTTGCCCAATTATTTCGTCGTTGTTTACTATAATTGAACCACACTTCGCTCGCTGACATGAGGATTGTTTTGCTACTTTCACTGTCGATTCTATGAAATTGAGGTGTTCTTTTTCCATTTTATCCGAGATACTTTACTTTTCCAGGTCTGGGCTCGTAAATTGTGCCTTCTTCTAGCAATTTGCGAATTTCCTGATTAACTGTTTCTTGTTTTGCTTGGAGCTCTTCTATTAGTTTCTTTATGTCTGCTCCGCCGTTTTGTTCTTCGCGCTTTATTATATTGATTAGTTTGTCTTTTAATTCAGTGATTTCTTTTTTATCTGCTAATTGTGGTTTTTGTGAGTCGTTTTCTAATTTTCTTAATAGTAAGTACTCGGGTTGTTTCTTTTTTATAATTTCAGGGGTTACATAAACTTCTTTGTTCCATTCTCGGACCATTCCTATCGCCAGAACTGTGTCTCCTTGCTCCAAGAGTTTTAATTTTTCTATATCTTCTCCGAAAGTTTTGAGTTTTATTTGCCCTGATGCGTCATCTAATGTTACTGAAGCGAATTTTTTTTCTTCATCTTGAATGAACTTATCAACGACGTTTGCTATTAGATTTACTCGAGCCACATTTTTACCATTTATTTCTATGAATTTGAGTTTCTCTCCGTCAACTATATGGTTTCCTGCTAAGATGTCACCAATTTTTAGTTTGTATGCTGTGTGTCTTTTGAATTCGTCTGCCATTTTAATTCTTGTGTTTTTTTGTTATTTAAGCATTGTTGTTACGTCTTCTAGTATTATTTTATTTTTGAACTTGCCTTTGATTTGCGCTTTTTCCTTTTTTATGAGCTCAATATCTTCTTTTTTGTAATTATTTAAATTATATATTGCTTCTATAGTTAAAGACATAAATAATTGAGCAAAATTGCATGTCTTTCCCTAAATAGTCAAGGCACAAATGCTCAATTTTCAGTGTCCTTGACTATAATACTTCTAAAATATCTGCCAGTTCTTCCTTGCTTTCCGATTCTATAAATTCTTTAACTTCCTCTAGAAGTTTTTCTTTTAATTTATTCTTATATTCTTCATTACTCGCTATATGTGTTGAACATTTTTCTCCTTTATTCTTTATTATTTCTGGTATATTATCTCTTACTAGTTTGTTGTATTTCATGTTATAATTTCTGAATATAACCTGCTTTGGGCTTGAAGATGTCGCCTGATTTTGCTAACTGGTTTATTGAATCTTCTATTTCTTCTTTTGATAACTTCTCGCCGAGTTCTTTTTCTAATTCTACTAATGGGATAAGTTTGCCTAGACTTGATTCCAATCTTGATATTGCTTCTCTGACTGTGATTATTTTATTTCTTTTTGATGTTGGAATTCCTGTTGTGACTCGGTCGATGTCAAAAGATTGCGTTTCTTCATCGTAGCCTACTTGCATCATCGAATATTTTAAGAGTTTTATGGCTCGTCTTGTGTCTTCTACAGTTACGAAGTTACTTAGTCGTACTTTCGCGCAAGCTTCTGAAAGTCTTACTATTGCTTCTAGTTGTCTTGCAGTTATTGGGATTGGTTTTAATTCGGAACTTGACGAGCCTGCTTTGTTACGAATTGTGATATAGAATTCTCTTATTTCTTCAGCTGCTTCGTCTGTTAACTTTGGCTTAACTTTCTTTCTTGCATATGCTATATATTTTCTTAAAAGTTTTGGGTCTATTACATCGCGGACAACATCTTGTTGGTGTTCTTCTAAAACATGGCGGGCTATTGCTTCGTCTTGGACTCGGTTTGGCAAGTCTCTTAAAATAAAAATAACATCAAAACGGCTTAATAATGCTGGAGAAATATTTATTTGCTGAGGAATTGGAATTAAAGGGTCGAAACGTCCTAGTTTTGGGTTTCCTGCCGCTAAAACTGAAGTTTCTGATCTTAGTGTGGCTTGAATATTTGCTTTAGAAATACTAACAGTTTGTGATTCCATTGCTTCGTGCATTGTTGAACGGTCGTGTTCATCCATTTTCTCAATTTCATCAATGCAAACCGTTCCACGATTGGCGAGAACCATTGCTCCTGCTTCTAATGACCAGCCCTTTAGAAATTCATCTTTTATTACGCTGGCAGTCAATCCTGCTCCAGTAGTTGATTTACCCGAAACATAACGCCCCTTTGGAGCTATGCGAGAAATGAATTTTAGTGTCACGCTTTTGGCCACACCAGGATCCCCCACTAATAAAATGTGAATATCTCCTCTTGTGTTTCCTCCGTCTGAACGTTTTTTCTTTACTCCGGAAAATAATTGTAATAATATTGCTTCTTTTACTTCTTTGAAACCATATACGCTTGGGGCTATACTAGATGCTAATTTTTCAAAAGCTTTTGGGTCATTTGCTATTTTTTTTATGTTTTCTTCGTCAATGTCATTTACTTCTAAATCGTCAAATGTTTCTTCCAAAGGTATTGCATTATTTGCTTCTACTGCTAGGTCAAAACGTGTTGAAATTGAACCTTGAGGCAGAGGAACTGGAACTTCTTTTAAGACCCCTATTATTCTTACTTTGCTTCCTGGCGTTGTTCTGTCTTCCATTTTTGGGTCTACTAAATCTTCTTTTAGAAAGACATTCATTCTTCTTGGTTGTTCTCCGCCTTCTAGAGAGTCTGGAGATTCTTCTATTACTAAACGCTGGGCGTCAACCATTTCTTTAGATAGCAGTTTGAATAAGCCTTTACGACCGCATGAACATCTTGACGGTTCTCGGAACTTTCTGTCTATTTGCAAAACTGAAAGAATTGCTCCGCATGTGGGACATTCAAATCTTGCATTGACTACTTGTGGTCTGACGTCTGATGCTTGTCTTACGATGCCTTCAATTGCGATGAATTGGTCCAGGTTTTTCGCTCTGATTTCTTTTATCTTTATTTTAGATGATTCTGGAAGAGTTTCAAATCTAATTCTTGGATTTTTCGTTAATCCGGTTTCACTTAAAATTACTTCTAATAAAGATATTATTTCTTCAGGAGTTTCTATTAGTTTTTCTGAAAGCATTGGGGAGAATTTAGATAAAACATCAAAATCAAGTTTTACGATGTGTTCATTGCCTCTTAGGGATTTTCCTATTTCTTTTTTGTAACTCTCAAAGAATCTTTTTGCTTCAAGCTCTAATTCTTGTTTCTTGCCGAGCTCCATTTTAGAACTGGTGATATTTTAGTTTATATGGATTGTTATTCTTGAGATTTATTAATTAGATATGGGTTTTGAAATTTAGAGGGATTGAAATTATATTAAGAGAAATAGTTTAAAATTTAGATTGATTTGGATTGAGATTGAAAATAATAATAATAATTCTGAAAATTTTTTGGTTAGGGGATTGAAGAGAGATTTGTTGATGGATTTTTAGTTTAGCGAGATTGTGAGAGATTGGATTTGGATTAATATTTGGCGGGATATTTTTGTTTTAGAGATTAAGATAGATTTATTAATAATGCTTGCTGTTTTGTTTTGAGGTTTGATGGAATTTAGATTTAATATAAATAAGAAGCATGCTTTTATTATAATTGCTTTGTTTGTTATTTCTGGTTTTGGGATTGCTCAAACTATTCTTGCTACTCCTAATCCAGGGCATAGTTATAGTCAGATTGAAGGTGTTCCTGTTAATTGTCTTAGGGGGTCAAACTATCAATCGTGCCAGACTTTGGACGGAGCCCCTGTAGGTAGCTGGACAGCTCGCGGAGAAATTGCCGCTTATAGCGCAGAATCATATCGTTCTTTAGATTCAGATAAATTAGACAATATTGATTCTACAGGTTTTTGTCGAAATACTGCAAGTGGTTGGCAGGGTTGTCCTAATATACCTACGATTTCTCCTACTACAGTTTACAAATTGCCTGGCACTTCTAATTGCGGAGGCACGGCATTTTTATGTAAACCTTATTCTTCAGGATATGGGGAAATTCTTTCAAGTGGCTTTAGTTGGATGCCCTCTCTGTCTTCTTGGGGGTATAATCCTACTTCTCCTCAGCGGTGTTCTTGGGTGCTTTGTACACAGAGTTCTTGATTTGTTTATCCTTATAATTGCAATCAAAAAAACAATGTTTGCACTTGTTTTTTGGATGATCAAAGTGTTACGATTCAATTCAAACACTTTGACATAATCTTATAAATATGTAAAATCTTGTTGGTTTATGGGAAAAGGAGCTGGTTTTTTGGTTTTTGTTGCTGTTTTTGGACTGCTTGCTTCTTTTGTTCTATTTTTTGAGATTAATTATAATTACAGCATTTTTGATGTTATTGAAAGGACTATAACTGGAAATGCCGTATCTGATATGTCTGATGTTGGTGAAAGTGTTTATGTTAAATCTGCATCTGATTCTGAATTTGTGAACGACACTGTTGATGTTACTATAACTGGAAATGTTGTTTTAGATAATTCTTGCATTGTTGAACGTGTTAAATGGAATAGAAAAAACGCCGGTTTTGGAAATACAGTTCGTTTGAATATCTTTGGAAATGAAAATTGTGAAGGTCATGGAGTTTATGCAAGGATTTTTGAAGATGATATTTTTGGAGATGATTTTATTGATAATTATCAAAGTTACTTTATTGGAAATGTTGCTTATTTTGATTTGAAGATTGATAAGCGTTATTCTTATTTATTTGAGGAAGATTTTGAGGATGGGAATATAGAATTTTATGCTCATGTTAGAGTAGATTCTTGGGATTCTTCTGAAAAAGTTGTTTCTAAGAAAATTTCTGTTTCCTCTGATGGTTTCGATATAGATTTGGCTCCTCCTAGTGATGTTGTCGAGCTTGAAGAGACTGGGGGGACTGATGGTCCTTGTTCTTCAGTTACTCAATATGAAATTACATGGACTTTTTCTGAACTTGAAACATGCGGGCAATTTGTAAATGGGGATTGGTGGGTTTTAGCGCCTGTGACTATTACAAGCATTACTCCTACCTTTTCTGGAGGAAGAAATGGTTATCAAGTGAATCCTGTTTTGTTTACTGAACAAGGATATGATTCAAGAGGTTCTGGTTATAATTCTGCTTTAGTTCCTTCACTTCTTCCTAATGGCTTACAAATTACAACTCCTTCATCTATTGTTAAAGCTGTTTCTAATGTAGAGACTACTTGTGGATATAATGTTAATGAGGATTGTTTTCTTGATACTGCTGCTGTTCTTACTGTTCTTACTACAGCTCCCCCAAATAATGGTGTTGATTCATTTAGACCTTCATTTGCAGGGGCTCAAAAAACAATTTATAGCACATTGAATCTTCAGACAGGATTGCTTCCTTCTTTAGCGCCTCCTGTTGGAGTTACTGTTCCTACATTGGCTTCTATTGAAACAAAATTTCAACGTGTTCAATTAGATTATCCTGGTTGGGGCTTCCGCTCTATTCATCCTGATCAAAATATGAAGAATTATGGCGCAGATATAGCTTTGGATACTGGAGATGCTGCTTTACGTCTTTTATTGAATGATCCTTTGAATTCTAAGATGTCTGCTTTGATAAATTATATTCAAGCAGGGATTGATTATGCAGGCATGGTTTCTAATGGAGCAGATTATAGTAATACGGGGGGAGGAGGTCATGAGAACGGAAGAAAAGCGCCAATTGCTTTTGCTGGAATACTTCTTGATGATTTATTAATTAAAAATTTAGTCAGCAATAGTGGATTAATTGTATTTGGAGAGAATAGTATTGCTGTTTTAGATAGAACTGGATTAATTCCATTAGCTTCACAAGAAATACAATATTGCAGTGAGTTAGCTTACTGGATGGCTATATTTTTTCCTGATTATGGGGGATCAAAAGTCTGTTATGATCCATATAGGTATATTGATGGAGGAGAGTTTCCTGGAGATGGATATCAGCAAACTTTTTCAAATTCAGCTGTTGGGGGGACCTTAGCAACTATTCTTTTACCTGGCGGGTCTGCTGTGTGGAATAATGATATTTCAATTGATTATTTAGATAGATGGCTTTCATCAGGTACTTGGACTCAACCAGATCCTTGTGCTCCGGCGCCAGGGATTTGTAGCGGAGGAAGCACTTCAGGGTTTGCTTGCAGTTCTGCATCTAAATTTGGAGGAAGTTCTTGTCCTGGGGGAACGTGTTCGCTTTTATCTCCAATTTCTCAAAATGGATATGGAGTTACTTATGGTCCTACTGGTGTTGCAGGTAATTGTATTTATGATACTAATTCTGCAGATGGTATTGGAAGATTTCCAAATCTTCATTTAATAAGTCCTGGTGAAGGTTATAGCAGCCTGTTTGCAGATGCTATGTGGGAACTTTATTATCAACCTTCTGTTGGTGTTCCGAGCGCTCCTAGTGGATTAACTGCGGTTGCTCAATCTTCTACGAGTATGTTGTTAACGTGGACAGATACAAGTTCAAATGAACAAGGATTTAATATAGAATATAAATTGGTTTCATCGAGCACGTGGTTGCCCGCAGGCAGTGTTTTAGAGGGGGTTACATCATTTCTTCATTCTGGTTTAAATGTAAATACTGCTTACAATTATAGAGTGCAGGCTTATAATACTGGAGGAAATTCTGCATGGTTCCCTGCAAGCGCGCCTTATCCTTCTTGGACAACTCTTCAATTGAATGCTCCTTCTGGATTGACAGTAAGTAATTTAGCTAGACCTGATGGATTAACTCGGTTGAAACTTGATTGGGCAGATAATAGTAATGATGAAGTTAGTTTTGAAATTCAAAGGAGACAGCAAGAGACTAACCCTTCTTGGACATGGGCTACAGTTGGAAATGTTGCAGGGACTTCTGGGGTTACTGGGACTTTTACAGATATTGGGTTGAGTTCTGGAACTCGTTACGAATATCATGTAAGGGTTGTTAATACTGGAGGAAATTCTGCATGGCATCCTTTGCCTACTTCTGTTCCTAGTTATATTTCTGGCACAACTCTTTATGAATATCCAACGGCTCCTGGAAGTTTAACTGCTACTGCTTTGTCTACAACAAGTGTTAGACTTGATTGGGTTGATTCATCTTATGAAACGGGTTATTGGATTGGAAGATGCGCTGGCGCTAGTTGTAATAGTTTTGCTCAAGTAATAACTCCTTCTGGAAATGGAAATGTTCCTGTCAATTCAATTACTTTTACTGATGATAATGTAAACAATGGATTGGTTGCAAATACTGTTTATAGATATAGGGTGAGCGCATTTAATCCTGCTTCTTCTAATAGTCATTCTAATATTGCTTCAGGGACTACATTTGTTTGTGATAATTTACAGACTAGATTGTGTTCTGAACAGAGAGGGGTTTGTTTGAATTCTCGGGAGACTTGCGCTGCTCTAAATGTTTGGGCTGGATGCAGCGCTGCAAATTATCTTGCCAATAATGCAAATTATCTTTCTGTTGAAACTGGCGTTTCACAATGTGTTGATGGATTAGATAATGACTGTGATGATCTTGCTGATTTAGGATTTGATACTGGATGTCCTATTCCTTCTACTTCAGGATTTAGTCCTTCTTTGACGACGAATCTTTTAGAGATTACTAATTTTACTCACGTTTTTAATTTTTCTATTGGAGTTACTGGACTGGGAAGAATACAATTTTTAGGACAGGAAGTTTCTTTATGGAGATTGGTTTCAGGAGTTTTCCAGGCATTGAATTTGAATGAAGCAATTAATATTCAGAGTAATAGAATTGGAATTAATTCTGTTTTGTATCCTGAACTTAGTCAGAGAGCTACTTTGACATTTTATGGATTGACTTATCCTCAATCGCCTACTCCTACTGTTTTTGATTCTGGGAGTTTTGTTGTTTGTACTGAATGTGTTAGTCAAAGTTATGCTGATGGAAGTTATGTTGTAAATGTTACAGGATTTTCAGATTATAGCACTCAAACTGCTACTTGCGGGGATAGTTATTGTAATATTCATGAGACTTGTGGTTCTTGCGCTGGTGATTGTGGAACATGTCCATCTACTAGCTCTAGCAGTTCGTCTGGAGGTTCGTCAGGGGGTGGCTCTAGTAGCGGTGGTCCTCCTAGACCAAAATCTCAGTGTAACGATAAGAAAGATAATGATAACGATACTTTGATAGATTATCCTTATGATTCCGGATGTTTGAATAAAGAGGATAATATTGAACTTGATGCTCCAATTATTATAACTCCTACTGGCAATGAGGATTTGAATAATTCTGCTTCTGAGAGTGAGCAAGTTTCTGATGAAGAAGACGTTTCTTCTTTAGAGAGTGACTTTGAAATAGATTTTGTGTTCTGGATATCTTTGACTTTGCTTGTTGGTGGAATAATTGTTGCTTGGATAATGATTATGCGTTCTATGAGAAAACATAAGAGATTGAAAGAGCTTCAATATGTTCCTAATTATAAAGAGATTAAGCTTTAATGTCAAAGTGTGTCTGATGAACACTTTGAGCACAAGAAGTTTTTACATAAGAAAAACTTCTGTGCAGAAAATTCCATTCTTGAGGAATTTTCTTGCATCCCAAAGTCCAAACTCAAGGTTTTTTTGATGTTCCAAATTATAAAGAAACTTTTTAATACTATAGTTAAAGACATAAATAATTGAGCAAAATTGCATGTCTTTCCCTAAATAGTCAAGGCACAAATGCTCAATTTTCAGTGTCCTTGACTATAGTTGAAATCTCCAATATTTATATTGGAGTTAGGATTCTTGGAGATTGTCAACGGTAATCACAAAACTACTAGCAAACTCTTTAGGGTGGAGTAAAAACTCATCAGAGTTTTGTGATTTATTCTATTTGAAATCTTAATATTGCGCCTAGGCCTTTAGTCATGTTAAGGAATTGTTCTCCTTCAGGGGTTTCGTCTGAGACCATAATTACTTCAGTGCCCATGTCTATAGCCATTTTTTCAAATTCTGCTATTTTGCTTTTTGCTAACTTATTTGAAATTAAAAGTTTGTAAACTGCGCCTCGTTCTAATGCAGTTTTTGTTCTTTCTTCTCCGTAAGCTGTTTTTTCAGGATACTTTCCTAAAGTCATAAAAAATTCTTCAACTATTTTTTTTTCTTTTATTATTTCTTGTTCTGCTATGTCTTCTTGTGATGCTTCTACTAATAGTTTAAGTCCGTGTTCATCGACGTAGCCAATGTCTTTTACTGCAATTACTTTTTCTTTTAATTTAGTTACTAAAAGTCCGTCTTCCAAGAATTCATCTTTTGTAGGAATTGGTCCGCCCACTAATATTCCTTTTAATCTTGGCAAGTCGAAAAATAATTCTTTCATTGCTTCTGAAGTTCTTCTGAAGAATTCTTTTGCCAAACCTTCTGTGACTCTTGCAAATCTTTGTGACGAATTATGCACAAGTAAATTATTAGCAAAAAAGTTTTTACATTCTGTTTCGATGTCTATTAATTCTAATTTCCAATTTATTTTATTTATTTTAGAGATTATTTCATTTTTTAAGTTACTATTCATTACCATTGCCTTGGGTGAAATATTTTCAGCAAAAACTTCTATTAAATTATTATCTTGAATATTGTGAATAAATATGATGTGATCTCCAGAACAGATTAGTTTTTTGTCCTTGGTAAATATCTCTAAACAATTTTCTTTCAAATTATTCCATTTATTAATACATTTTGTAAATATTATTTTATTATTTTTTATATCCAATGCTTTTATTTTTTCTCCTATTTTCAAATCTTTAATTTTCTTTTTTCCTTCTTTAGTTTCTATTAGAGTGTCTGGCGAAAGACATTGTCCTCCCGCTCTTACTTTGCTTGGGACACCTGAAGTTAAATGTCTTAGAACTTTGATTTGTTTACCTTCTAGAAGGCCTATTGTGGCTTCTTGTCTGTCTATTACCACTAGTCCGAATATTTCGTCTGTTTGTAACATGTCTTTTAGTGGCTGGGTTACAAATGTCTGATCGCAACGGTACATTCTTATTCTTAATGGCTTTGGAGGTTCTATTGCCCATAGTTTCATGTCTTGGACGCCTTCTTTTTCCGAGATGTTTCCTGCATATAGTGCCAAGCCATTTACTGGAGTCTTTTTTGTTGCTTTTAATGTTCTGACAATTAAGTCTATTGCGTCGGTAACTGCACTTCGTGTTTGCTTTGATTTTATATTGTCTGCTGTAGAACGCTCGGCTTCTAATTGCTTAGTTACGCTGTGAATATTAAAGTCAACTGGAATTAGCACTGTGACTAGTTCTGTGTGTCTGCCTCGGACTGACTCGAGTTCTTCAATTTGTTCCTCTAGTTGAGCTTTTTGTTTGTCGTTCATTCTACAACTTTTCTTTAAAAAAGAAAAGTTCTAGGAGTCAAAAGAAACTTCTATTGTCTCCCATTTAGTTAATATAAATCATTTTATACAGTTAATAAAAGTTGGGATTGGGGTATTTGCGAGAATTGTGTTTTAAATGTTACGGGTTTCGTTTTGTTACATTCTGTCTTTCATTTTGTCTTTAGTTGTGAAAGAGCCTATCCCTTTTAATGCTCCGAATGCTTTTACTATGCTCGGTGATTTAGATTTAATTAATTTTGTTCTTTTAATATAGTCTAATTTTCCATAGCTAAATCTTGCAATGAACTCATACCATATATCAATATTTTCTGAATTTTCGATAGAAGTATAGAATCTTATATCTCCATGATATGGAATTACTTTTGTTTTTCCTACAGATTTACATTTTAATTTTCTATCTTTTGTTATTATATATAGGTCTAAAAGGCATTCAAAGTCTTTTGTTTGAAATTCTTCATTCTGCACATCTTCATTTCCTTTTGGCAATTTAAATTCACATTTAAGATAGTCAAACATTCCCATTGATTAATTTAGAATTGGAAGTATATAGTTTTTTCTGTTGTAGATTATGACAAGCTACTAAGTCACTTTCAAAGTCCTTTAAACTTGAGGGGATTTTAACATTTGAGATTGGTTCTTTCAGCGAGATGCTGTTTTCCTTTTTCTTTTTCCAGACTTCGCTGTTGAACTGCATTATTTCTTCTATTGCTTTTTTTGAATCTGTTTGTTTTTGTTTGCTTACTTGTGGGAATTCTGCTTTATGCAACGAGATATTCAGTTCATTTGCTATAACTGAAGTTACTTGAGGAATTATTGGATATAGTAAAGTGATGAGTCTTTCTAACAAATAATGCAATGTGTATTTTGCTGATTCGCTTTCTTCATTACTGAACGATTTTTTTTCATTATAAACTCTGTTTTTTATCATTTCTACATAATGAGATGCTAGAACTTCCCATAGGAAATGTCTTAGTTTTTCTGCTGGGGCATGGAAGTTGTATTTTTCATAATCTTTGTCTATTGATTCTGTTTCTGATTCTATGTAATTTATGAAAACAGAGTCTGTTTTTGTTAATTTTACTTTTGAAGGTTTTTTGAATTGCGTAATAAATCTTGCTACATTTAGGAGTTTGTTTATTGTTTTTGTTTCTGCGCCTATTCTATCCATGGAGCATTTTAGGTCTTGTTCTGCCAAGTTTCCTTCTAAAGCTGACCATAATCTGAATGCTTCTGCTCCGTGAGTTTTTAATATGTCTTGAGGGTCTATTCCGTTTCCTGCAGATTTAGACATTTTTTTACCTTGGGCATCAAGTATATGTTGATGTATCCATACTTCTTTGAAAGGTAACTCATTTGTTTCTAAATATCCTCTTAATAATGTGTAATATAACCAGGTTCTAACTATTTCTTTTCCTTGTGGCCTTAATGAAACAGGATAAGCTTTTTTAGAGAAGTCTGAAGGATATTGAATCATGTTTAATTCTGAAATTGAAGAATCAAACCATGTGTCAAATACTTTTTCTTCACCTAACCAAGTTTTATCTTTGAAGTCACTTAATTTTCCCATCTTTTCTTCATTTTCAAAGACTATTGCGTTGCTTGGAACTTGTTCATTAACTGGATTGTAATATTTTCCTTTTTCAGGAACTGCGATTAGATTTCCTGAACGCCATAATGGAATTGGAGTTGCATAAAATCTTCTTCTAGATATTGGCCAATCTATTGAAATTGAATCCATCCATCTTATTAAGATTTCTTTTGAATTCTCTGGATAGAATGTTATTTTATGTATCAATTTCTTTAATTTTGGAATTGCATCTAGTTGTTTAAGATAGTATTCTGGCATTTCTATGAATTCAATTTCTGCTCCTGACCTTTCTGATACTGGAGTACGATGCACTATGTTTTCTTGTTTTATTATTAAACTGTTTTTTTTCAGTTCATCTATTATTTTTTCTCTTGCTTCTTTGACTTTTAAGCCTTCAAATTGTTTTGCGATATTATTCATTCTTCCTTCTTTTGTAATTGCTATTTTTGGTTTTAGTTTCATCTCTCTAAAGAATTGAATGTCTGTAATGTCGCCTGCAGAACACATCATCATTAATCCAGTTCCTTTATCAATTTGGGCGAAAGGGTGTTCATTTATTGGAACTTCATGATTGAATATAGGAACTATTGCTTTTTTTCCTTTAAGATGTTTATATCTTTTGTCTTCTGGATTGTATATGACTGTTGCGCAGGTACATAATAATTCAGGTCTTGTTGTTGCAATCATTATTTTTTCTTTTGAATCTTTTAATTCCCATTGAATATAGTTAAATGTTGATGGAATTTCTTTATATTCTATTTCAGAGTCTGCTACAGTTGTTCTTAGTTTAGTGTCCCAGTTGTTTATTCTTTCATCTTCGTAAACTAAGTTTTTATGAAACAAGTCTATGAATGTGTCTTGTGTTAGTTTTCGATATTCTGGAGAATCTGTGTAGTATATGTCTCCTATTTTATCTCCTTTTTTGTATGATGAATATGAATGTCCTAATCTTGCAAATGAGTCTATGGATTCTTCTGATGCTTCTTGTAGCAGTTTTTTACAGTATTCGATGAATTCTTCTCTGCTTACTTTGAATGGTGAGATATTGAATTTCTTTTCTGTTGCCATTTCTATTGGCAAGCCGTTTCGGTCTAGGCCTAGAGGGAATAATACTTCAAAATTTTTCATTCGTTTATATCTAGCAAAAAAGTCCATATAGGTGTAAGTTGTTGCGTGACCCATGTGAATTGGAGTGTTTACGTAAGGGGGCGGAGTGTCAATAGAGTATATTTTCTTTTTAGTGTTTGGATTAAATTGAAATTGATTGTTTTCTTTCCAATATGTCGTTATTTTTTTTTCTATTTCAATTGTCCAGTTTTTGATTTCTGATAGTTTTGGTTCCATAATAAGTGCAGGTGGAAACGTATTTTAAGGTTTTTGTATGTTTCCTAACACTATCTTTCTTAGTTCTTTATTCAATTCGTCTAAATTTGGTCTTGTTTTTTCTTTAGGCGCTTCACCATCATCTTTTAGAAATGATTCTATATAATTGTCTAATTCCATTATATTTTTAATTTTGTCTTTTTCTTTACCATTTGATTTTATTTCTATGATCTCAAATAATTTTTTTATTATGTTTGAATCTATAAAATCTTTAGATTTTTGGATTGTTTCTTGAAATGAGATTAGAGGCAGAGTTTTTTTATGCGCAACCCATTTTGCATTGATAAGACCTCTAAATGAATAAAGATATCTTTTGTAAGTTACATCGTTACTTTCTTTTATATATTTTAGATAGTTATTTTTGCACAGTGATTTGTAATGGTGATATAATGAAATTTTGCTGAAATTTTTAGAGGCAAATTCTTTGAAAATTTCATTTTGTTTTCCATAATATACAATATCAGTCATTAACCATTCAATAACTGTTGGATTTGAATCATATAACATTTTAACGAATTTTTTAATATCAAAACCGCTTAAATCAATTAATGAGCCTTTTGCATCCATTTTGTTTCCGTGTTCGTCAAATGCTATTTGTACTACATCTACAGGTTTATTTATTTGAATATATTCTTCTAGCAGTCTAACAAATACAAATCTAACATCATAGTCGCTGTCTTCACTTGACATTCTCCAAGCTCTACTTCCGTTTTCTACAGCAAATATTATTTTAATATTATGTTCTTTTTCTAAGTCTTTACATATTGATATTATTTTTTCTTTCATTGTTTTTATTATTATTTAGTGTATAAATAATTTTGCAAATGTTAATTAATAGAGATGTTTTGTTTTTAACATGGAACTTAAACGTGCTTTACGTCAACTTGCTGAGTTGAAGAGGCTTGGAGGGACTATGAGGTTGGCTGCTGAGTCTTGGGGGGCAGATTGGAAATGTTTAATTGCGACTGTAATGTCTGCGCAAAGTCGTGATGAGACTACGATTCCTATTGCTGAGGAACTTTTTTCTAAATATAATTCTTTAGATAAACTTGCTTCTGCTAGATATGAAGGTGTTTTACATATTTTTTCTGGGCTGAATTATAATAAGACTAAGGCTAAGAATGTTATTGCTTGTGCTAAGATGCTTGTAGATAGTTTTAATGGTAAAATTCCTAGAGATTTAGATAAATTGATTTTGCTTCCTGGCGTTGGTCGCAAGACTGCGAATGTGTTTTTATCTGAACATGGTTATCCTGCTATGGGGGTGGATACTCACGTGTTTTGGATTTCACGTAAACTTGGATGGTCTCGTGGTAAGAATCCTCATCAAGTTGAGATAGATTTGAAGAAACTATTTCCTTCTAGGTATTGGTCTGAAGTTAATCCTGTTCTTGTGAGGTTTGGGAAGAAATATACCTCTCGCAAGGAGAAGAATCAGCTTCTTGATGAGATAATGAAAATTTAATCATTTATGTTACATAGTCTTAAAAAGAGTCTTTTTTTGTTTTTTTAATGGTTAGAAGGGTATCTCCAGAAGTAGTGGAAAAAATTCATACTTTGTTTAAGAATGAAAATTTGAGCCCATATGAAATAGCTAGGCAAACAGGAGCTTCATATGGTTTAGTGTATGTAGAAACCAGACTTCCAAAAAGAATAAATCCCGATACTGGAAGACATTTTTCTTCTACTGGGGAGTATGGTCATTATATGGCCAGACATAGGGTTCGTCCAGGCACTAAAGATTATTTTGAATCTAGGACTGAATATGAGAATTTTATGGCTAATCAGAGAAGTCAAAGAGAACAAAATATTGCTTTTGCTGAATTAATTAAAAGCAGGCTAAATAGTCTTGGAAAAACTCAAAACTGGTTGGCTGGCGAGGCAGAGACAAGCAAGCAATTGATTAGTTTATATGTTCAAGCAAAATCAATTCCTGGTAAAGAAAGATTTAGAAAAATAATTTCTGCCCTTAAAGTTGAAACGTTGCCTGACTGTTTAGAGAGTTTAATTGGTTCTTAACCAACAGATTTTTATACTGATTTTTACTTTGTTTTATATGGCTCAAGATAATCAAATACAGATGCCTGGCGCATTCGGGGG
>Ga0209542_10004845_pt1 | contig 27366 bp, 29 predicted proteins | sample RifCSPhighO2_01_FD_184028 | JGI IMG/M metagenome (GOLD analysis project Ga0209542, IMG submission 184028) | Soil microbial communities from Rifle, Colorado - Rifle CSP2_plank highO2_0.1 (SPAdes) (version 2) | ecosystem: Environmental > Terrestrial > Deep subsurface > Rock core/Sediment ...
AGGAATGTACTGGTGTTTACTGCAAAGATCAACCTATTTTTGTTTATCTTTAACATGCTTCCGATACCTCCTTTTGACGGGTTTAAGTTCTTTACAGGACTGTGGAAGGTTCTTACTGGAGCACCGTAAGGTTTATAGGGTGTGGCATTTTTCTTCTTTATTATGGGACGAACAGGACAAAGACATTTGCCATTTGACGAACACTTCTTTGACCGAGAAAGAAAGACGCCTGAGCAGTTGAAAGAGTTGTGGTATTTTCTTGGAGCTTCGTGCGTAAGCTATGCCCTGCACCTTCCCAATCGAAGAGGGAGTCATTGTAATGTGTGGGCTTCCCCGCGTCGCGAACTCATAGAAACAATCAAACGCTGTTTGAAAAGTGACCACACCCTCAGTTACCGGGATGATGGAAGACATCGAGAATGGAAACTTCAAATAGTCAGTGAATCGTTGGCAGTCAGGTTAAGTACAGAGTATGGGTTAGGTCAAAATCGTATGGAGCATGAGATACCGGAGGACCTTCCGACAACCTATCTTGATCATTTCGTCCGCGGATTGTACGATGGAGGAGGAAAATGTGCAGTGTATGCACGTACTCCGGGAAAACGGAGCATCCATGAACACGTAAGTCTGAGAATCCAATTGAGCGAAGCACTGCGAAATGAGTTGTACGGAATTCTTTTGAGAAGAGCAAATATCCCTCCAGGGATAAATGTGTATAATGACTCACCCCGCCACTTAAACTTTACAGGGGGAGCGATTCATCGCATTGCAGATTACATGTATCGGGACTGGGGATGTATTGAATCGCATGGACTGTATGTCCCTGATAAGCTCGACGATATTGTGAGTCATGCAGGTTTTCCACGACCAGGAAAAACAGCAACGCCTCCGATAGCAGCATCAGCATCACGAGCGTAACCTTTAAATATGTCCGCATCTTTCATAGCTAATGCACCAAATAAAAATTCATACGAATCATAAAAAGAGTATTGATAGTTTTTCTAGAGTGTGCTCACGTCTTGAGGTGAAGTGCTATGGCTAAATACATCTTTGTTACGGGGGGAGTTATTTCTAGTGTAGGGAAAGGGATTATTACGTCTTCTATTGCTAAACTCATGGAAGCACAAGGCTGCAAAATCACTGCCATGAAAATTGATCCGTACTTGAACCTTGATGCAGGAACCATGAGGCCGACTGAGCATGGAGAAGTGTATGTCACAGAAGATGGTTTTGAAACTGACCAGGATCTTGGAAATTATGAACGCTTCACCAACACCACCACATTGAGAGACAACAGCATCACAACCGGACAAATCTATCTCAAGGTGATCAAAGACGAGCGTGAAGGTTATTACGAAGGAAAATGCGTTGAGTTCATACCCCACATCCCCATGGAAGTGATCAGAAGAATCAAGCAAGTTGCATCCAACAACAATGCAGAAATTGTTTTGATAGAGATTGGCGGGACTGCAGGAGAATATCAACTCTTTCCCTTCCTTGATGCCATGCGAAGAATGCGCTATGACGGCGAGGAAATGGTCCATATCCATGTGGGGTATCTTCCGATTCCTTCAAAAGTGGGAGAGCAAAAGAGCAAACCCTTACAGCGATCAGTCTTTGACTTGCTGAGTGTCGGAGTTCGCCCTGATTTTATTATTGGTAGATCGATGAGGCCTTTAGACGAAGAGCGCAAGGCAAAGATTGCCATGAACTGCAACGTCAGAAAAGAACGGGTTCTTTCTGCACCGGATGTTGAGCTGATTTATGAGGTTCCCCTTATCCTAAAAGAACAAGGTCTTGACAAGATGCTGTGCGAAAAGCTGAAGATGGAATACAAAGAAGAGACCAAGGATATCCTTGCATGGAAAAAGCTTGTAGAAACCATTAAAAATGATACGCGCGACGAAGTCGTGATTGCCATTGTTGGAAAATATTTTGACACCGGAAGTTTCTCGCTCGAAGATTCGTATATTAGCGTCATTGAGTCCATCAAACATGCAGGCTGGCATCAGCAGGTAAAACCAAAGATTGTATGGGTGGATTCCAAAGTATATGAAAAAGATCCTGAAAAACTGAAAGAGCTTTCCAAAGTAGATGGGATTATTGTGCCAGGGGGATTTGGAGAACGAGGAGTTGAAGGAAAAATTCTCACTGCAAAATATGCACGAGAAAATAAGATCCCTTATCTTGGACTCTGTTACGGCATGCAGTTAGCAGTCATTGAATTTGCACGGCATGTCTGCAAACTTGAACGTGCACATACAACGGAAATCGATAGAGACACCCCTTATCCTGTTATTGACATTCTTCCTGAGCAGAAAAAGAACTTGGCAGATAAGAACTTCGGTGCATCCATGCGATTAGGAAGTTATCCTGCACGCTTGAAAAAAGGGACGCAGATCCAAGGATGGTATGGAAAAGAAGTGATTACAGAAAGGCACCGCCACCGCTGGGAATGCAACCGTGAATTCTTGTCTTTGCTTGAAAAAAATGGACTGGTGATTGCAGGAAGAAATGATGAAAAAGATTTGGTGGAGTTTGTAGAGCTTCCCAAGGCCATGCATCCCTATTTTGTTGGAACTCAGGCGCATCCTGAATTTAAGTCTAAGTTTATGAAACCAGCGCCCTTGTTTATGGGATTGCTCCAGGCTGCGAAGGAAAGAAGACTTGGTTCTCCGAAGCAGAAGAGGGCATTAACGAGCACCCCCACTGCCCAATAACTATATAAATACCCTGGCTTCCTGGCACGTTCATGGATGCTATTTCCAAGAAAAAGAAGCGCAGAGAGCTTGCCCGGCTCAAAGAGCTTAAAAAACAGGGTCTTCTCGCTCACGGACAAGCACGGGTTGCACATACACACATAGAACAGAAAACAAGCGCTGTTGAACATCAGGAACAACAAGGCAAAGGTTCTTTCTTTTCTCCATTCATGCATCCGATCAAATTGTATTATGAACACCACTACAAAAAACTCTTGATTATTCCCATGCTCATTCTGATCCTTGCAATAGGACAGATTGCATTCCAGGTTGCAACAACCGGGGATTTTATCCATAAAGGGATCTCCTTGAAAGGGGGAATCACGGTTACGGTTCCAGGAGCAACGATAGACCTTGCACAACTTGAAGAAACCATGGCCACTTCTTTTCCTGAGTATGAAATAGGACTCCGCACCTTAACGCGTGAAGGACGCGCTTCTGGTTTTATTCTTGAAGCAGATATAACCGACCAGCAGAAGATTGATGAAAGCGTGGCTCTGCTGGAAAAAGAAACAGGAGTTGCACGAGATACGTATACCATTGAAAGCGTTGGTTCAAGCTTAGGGGCAAGCTTCTTTAAAGAAACACTCGTTTCGCTGCTCATTGCATTTGTGTTCATGGCAGGTGTCGTGTTCTTTTATTTTAGACAGCCCATCCCTTGTTTAGCAGTGGTGCTTGCCGCAGGATCAGATATTATTGTAACGATTGCAGTTGTCAACGTCATAGGATTAAAGATTTCCACAGCAGGCATTGCAGCGTTTCTCATGTTGATTGGCTATTCGGTGGATACGGACATTTTGTTGTCAACGCGGGTTTTGAAGCGAAGAGATGGAACCGTGCTTCAAGCAGTGTATAGTTCAGTCAAGACAGGGATGACCATGATGATTACGACTATTGTTGCGGTTACGATCGGTCTTTTTATTACAGAATCAGAAGTCTTACGGCAAATTATGCTTATTGTGTTGATCGGCCTTATGGTCGACCCGATCATGACGTGGATTCAAAATGCAGGCTTACTGCGCTGGTATTTAGAAGTGCAGGAAGAAAAGAAAAAAGAGTCGCCAAGTGCGTAACCAAGCGCATAAAACAGAATGAATGTGTTTCCTATGATGTATAAACTCAAGCGCGTCTTCACAAGAATTCGAGTCATCATATTAGTCATAGCGCTCATTCTTGCTGTGCTTGCTATCCACCCCAAAGCAGACACCGAAGGGGTTGCTATTCGAACGATCATCAAAGAGAGCGCTGCGTATGAAGCAGGAATGCAGGGGCCCAAGGCAACCGATACTCCCACCTCACGGGAAGTTATTAAGGCCATGAATAATATCCCCATAAAAAGTGTTGAGGAATTTGGAGCACAGGTTGAAAAGCTGGAAGCAAATGACACAGTTCAGATCAAAACTGACCGCAGTTTGTATAGGCTTACGGTGAAAGTTGACAATGCTACAGGCAAAAAACAGGATCTCGGAATCAAGGTGTATCCTGCACCGAAAACAAATATCAAGAAAGGCTTGGATCTTGAAGGCGGAACCCGTGTGTTATTAAAACCAGAAACCAAGCTTTCTGTTCAAGATACGGATTCCTTACTCGACAATATGAAACAGCGATTAAACTTGTTTGGATTAACGGATATTGTGGTTCGTGCAACCAAAGATTTGAGCGGAAACCAATATATCCTTGTCGAGATTGCAGGAGCAAACGAGGAAGAAGTGAAGGATCTCCTGGCAAAACAAGGTAAGTTTGAAGCAAAGATTGGCAACGACACTGCATTTGTCGGTGGAAGAGACATTGTGTATGTGTGCAGAAGCGCAGAATGTGCAGGCATTGATCCTCAAATAGGATGCGGACCAAGCGCTGACGGGCAGTTCTTCTGCCGATTCAGGTTTAGTATTTCTTTAACACCTGAGTCAGCACAGCATCATGCAGATATCACCAAAGATATTCCGGTTGTATCGGCAGAGCCCGGAGCACGCGATGCGTACCTTGAAAAACCGCTGGACTTGTATTTGGACAATGAGAAAGTGGATACCCTCCAAATTGGAGAAGACTTGAAGGGACGAGCAGTGACAGAAATCGCAATTTCAGGATCCGGCACAGGAGTAAATAGAGAAACTGCAGTTGAAGACGCTTTGAAGAGTATGAAACGGTTGCAGACTGTGCTTATTACCGGAAGCCTTCCTGTCAAACTAGCGATTGTGAAAACCGATGAGATTTCCCCTGTTCTGGGAAGCGAGTTTATTCGCAACTCCTTCATTGTGGGATTCTTTGCATTGATTGCAGTCGTTGGTGTGTTAGTGGTTGTCTATCGAAAACTGATTATTACCATTCCGATTATGATTACGTTATTGTCAGAAATCCTCATCTTGCTTGGTTTTGCTGCACTCATTGGCTGGGAGCTTGATCTTGCAGCAATCGCAGGACTGATTATTGCTATTGGCACTGGGGTAGATGACCAGATTGTTATGATTGACGAAGCCTTATCAAAGAAGTCGCAGGAAATCTATAACTGGAAACAGCGTATTAAGAACGCATTCATTATCATTATGGCTGCGTACTTTACCACCGTTGTAGCAATGGTTCCTTTGCTCTTTGCAGGTGCGGGTTTATTGAAAGGATTTGCATTCACGAGTATTGCGGGGATTTCTATCGGCGTGTTTATCACCCGACCAGCCTTTGCCGCGTTTATTGAGGAGCTGTTGAAAGAGTAGGGGCTGTTCTAATTTTTGGTAATCTTAATAAACCACAACTGATAAGGAAAGCAATATGCTCATCAAACTCAAAACTGATGTGGTCGTTATCTCGTTAGGGGGTTCGCTTATCTGCCCTGATGGACTGGATGTTCCATTCTTAAAAAAGTTTAGAGCATTGATTGAAGACTTCCCAGAAAAGAAGTTCGGCATTGTCTGTGGGGGTGGAAAGCTTGCACGCAATTATGCCTCAGGAGCAAGCGAGATTACTGCAGTAAGCGAAAAGGATCTTGATTGGATTGGAATTCGAGCAACCCACCTCCATGCAGAAGTGGTGAGATCGTTGTTTGATGATTTTGCATATCCTGAAATTATTGTGAACCCCACCAAAAAGTTGAGGACTAAAAAGATGATTCTCGTGGCAGGCGGATGGAAACCGGGCTGGAGCACAGATATGGATGCAGTACTGCTTGCGAAGAACATCGGCGCAAAATTAGTGATTAATCTTTCTAATATTGATCATGTGTATGACAAAGATCCCAGAAAATACAAAGATGCAAAGAAGATTGTGGAGATCAGCTGGGATGCGTTCTTGAGGTATATTGTTGGCGAGAAATGGAAGCCCGGGATGAATACGCCGTTTGACCCGGTGGCAAGCAGAGAGGCAAAGAAAGCAGGGATGGACGTGATTGTAACGGATGGAAGAGATATAGAGAATCTCCGACACATTCTCGAAAAGGCAGCGTTCTTTAAGGGGACGGTGATTCATGGTTAAATCAAGAGTGATGAGATCAAGATTAGCGCCCCACATCACACGACAAAGAGTACTCATTGAGGGTTTCTATCTTATCAAAGCAGATAAAAGGGTTATTAAAAATTATTTCAAAACTATCACCAAAGAACTTAATCTGGAAATGTACGGAAAACCGATTATATTTTCTCCTGGAGGAGAGGGTAAAAAAATAAATCAGGGCTATGACGCCTTTGTGCCACTCATTGATTCAGGAATTTCAGTATATGTATGGTCAACTGCGAAATTTTTATCTTTGATTATCTATACCTGTAAGCGTTTTGATGAAAAGAAGGCTATTGCAGTCACCAAACAATTCTGGAAAATCAATGAAGTGGTAGCAGAAGCATTTTAGTAACTAATGTTTCCGTTTCTCTGTACTTCGTTTCGTGCTCTCCTTCACCCAAGCTTCAAAGTCCTTATTGGCTTCAACACGAAACTTAAGAATTGCAGGAAGATTATAGCTGTGGAGTTTACGAATGCGTTTTTCAACGGTTTTTGCAAGCGCTGAGGTTGTTTTCAAAATTAAGATGCCTTCACAGCCTTGGTAGATTCGCTGCTGCCACCAGAACATTGAGGTAGCGGGAAACGCATTAGCGCAGGCAACCAGCTTTTCTTCAACTAGCCTTCTACCGATGGCCGTAGCTTCGTCAATGTTGGCGCAGGGAACGTACAGGAGGGTGATCATAAACCCTTCTGAGGGATTGAGGTTTTTAAAGATTATCAGCCCAAACTGAAGCAAAAACATGGCAAAGATAGGGCAAGGTTTAAATATAACCAGGACTGAGGGAGAGGTGTTACTACCTACCTGAACATGGCAAAAGCCTCAAAACTAACGTATGTGAACCTTGCGGGTTCCTATCACTTTGATGAACAGTACCAGCTTCTTGATAAGACTGAGTTTTCGCTTCCCGAACAGCATGAACAGCTCCAAGAACAGGCTGAAAAGCTTGCAAAACAGCCACCAGAAGTGCCACGAGAAGTCTTCTTCAAAATCAGCCAGCAACTGTATCAGGCAAGCATCCAGAAACTAAGAACTGCAAATCTTTTTATCACCAAACAACTCATCAAATCCAGCTTTAAACCGGATACACTTGTTCTGCAGACCATCAACCATATCAAAGAGCTTGAGAAAATCAGCAATATGCTCGCAAAGCGATTGCGGGAATGGTACGGATATTATCTCCCTGAACTCGCAAAAAAAATTCAAGAACATGAAACCTTTGCAAATCTGATCCTGAAGCACAACAAAAAAGAACTGCTCAACGAACTTCATCTGAAGGATATTGAATCGATGGGTGCATCAATCAAAGAACAAGATCTCACCCCTATCAAGACCCTTGCACAACAATTTCTTGCAGTGCTTGAACTCAAGAAACAACAAGAACAGTATCTCGAACAACTCGTACAAGAACACTTTCCCCATCTCTATCAAATCGGAGGATCGCTGATCACCGCACGACTCATGGCAAAAGCAGGAAGTCTTCAAAGACTTGCCTTGCTTCCGGCATCAACCGTTCAGCTTCTCGGCGCTGAAAAAGCCTTGTTCCGTCATTTGAGAACAGGATCAGCAGCTCCCAAGTATGGAGTTTTACTCCATCACCCGCTTGTTACCCAAGTTCCGCCGAAACACAAGGGAAAAATGGCGCGGATGCTTGCGAATAAGATTTCTATTGCTGCAAAAGTGGATTATCATCAAACAGGAAAGACTGATCAGCAGATCATGAAAAAGTTTGTACAGGAGCTTGAGAAGAAAGCTGAACTCCTGCAAAGAATGAGATGAGAGGCGGAATGAAAACATGAAACTGCTCTTTATCACCGGAAACATGCAGAAAGCGGATGAAGTCAAGGCTATCCTTGCCCCTATTGAAGTCGAGCAAAGAAAACTGGATATTCCTGAAATCCAAGGAACTGCAGAAGAGATTGCCCGAGAAAAAGCACGGCTTGCATGTCAAGAACTGCAACAGCCGGTCTTTGTCGATGACACGAGTTTAGAAGTGCATGCTTGGCAAGGACTTCCAGGACCGTATATTAAAGAATTTTTAGATAAACTGAAGTCGCAGCAGTTCGCAGATATGCTTGAAAAATTTGATGATCGAACAGCACATGCAGTCTGCATGATTGTGTATACAGAGCCTGGAAAAGAACCCCTTCTTTTTAGAGGAATTGTAGAAGGAACTATTATCAAACAAGCTCGAGGAGAAAGCAGACATCCCTTAGGAAAGAACTTTGGATATGATCCTATTTTTGTTCCGAAAGGGCACACTAAAACATTCGCAGAAATGAGCAAGGAAGAAAAGAATGGACTCTCACATCGGATGAAGGCGTTGCTTCAATTCAAACAGTACCTTCTTGCAGACCGCTCGGAGAAACAAACATGATCACCAAACATCAACTGTACGGCGTCTACATCGAACCTTTGTCAAAAGGCAGAATGCGATGGTACACCAAGAATCTTGTTCCGGGCAAACAAGTGTATGGAGAAAAGCTTGTCAAACAAGGAAAAGATGAATTTAGAGAATGGGATATTCGAAGAAGCAAGCTTGCTGCGTCGCTTGCAAAAGGCGTTTCTCAGTTAGGAATAAAACCAGGGAGCAAGGTGTTGTATTTAGGATGTGCATCAGGAACTACAGCAAGTCATGTTGCTGATATCATCGGCCATGAAAACGCGCAAGGCTTCTTGTTTGGTCTTGATTTTGCTCCTCGTGTTTTGCGGGAGTTTGTTCATCTCTGCGAAGACCGAAAAAACATGACTGCAATTTTAGGCGATGCAAAACATCCGGAAACATACGCTCACAAAGTGCTTGCTGTTGATGCAGTTGTACAAGACGTTGCACAGCGAGATCAAGTTACTATTTTCCTCAAAAACTGCGAAAGGTTCTTGAAACACGAAGGATTTGGACTCCTCGTTGTCAAGGCAGGTTCGATTGCAGTTGAAAAACACCCCCGAGAGATCTTTAGGCAGGTAAAAAACGAACTTGAACAGAGCGGAAAGCTCAGCATTGTAGATTACCGCGAGCTTGAACCCTTTGAAAAAGATCACTGCATCTTTGTATGCAAGTGGAAGTAAGGTGCTGAACACATGAAAAATCACAGAAATGATCCTGTTTTAGAAAGAAATGTGAGAGAACTTGGAAAACAAGGACTTGATTTTTTGGCGATTGCTATTGCTGAAGAATTGAAGCATGCCTTTGGAGATGCATTGCAGGTAGCAACACGAAAACAAAAATGGCACCAAGAACAGTATACAGGCATCCTTGATGTTGGGTGCCCGCCTTTTTACCCGCAAATTTTGTTTACGCTGGGCATTGAGAAAAGACGACCGATCAATGGAGTGTATCCTGTTACACTTGAGGTACGGGTCGATTACGGCTCAACTATTAAAGCAGCATATGAAAATGGCGCAAAATCCCATAGTCCTTATTTAAAAGATCTCCAAGATGCAAAACATGATATGGGAAGATATGTATATTCCATGACCATACCTTTAGAATGGAATCCTGATCATCCCCCTAACCGCTATGCAGTACATACATTTGTATCATCTCGGAGCACAGAAGAAGGTGTCACGTTTTCCCATCGTTTTACTCATCGAGAAGATATCTCGACATATCTCCCTGCATTTCTCGCAATACCTGAAGCAATAAAGAAAGCAGGAGATGGCGCTTCGTTAAGAGAGTATCAAAGAATGTGGCTGCAGGCCCTGCGAATCGCAACAGAACGGAATGCTCAAGGAGTTGGTGCTTCAGTACCTTCCTCTGCACTGTTATCAACTGCACAATCTTGAAGCTGTTGCACCAGTTTCTCTTGTTCTGCTTCTGACTCTTTCAACGCTTCTTGTAACCGCTGGTTTTCTTCTTGAAGTGCAGTGCACGTACTGTCACTTATGGAGTTACCATTCATCTGCACATTCGGATCAACACAGAGCATGCCTTCTGGGCACGAGCTAGGTGAGATCGTTGGGTCGATTTCAGGACAAACCACCTCATCAGATTCATCTCTCCCGTCAAGCTTATCCAAACCTGCAGTAATCAGATACACACCGCCAATAATCAGAGCAAAAATCACTAGAAAGACGATCGGTGTCGGTATCTGAGGACCAAAGATTTGACGCGTTCTTGGATTTCTCGAAAACAGATTGGGCCAGGTTTTGATGCTCATGGATTCACCGACATATCATGGTGGAATTTAATGAAATGAGTTGATAGTTAAAGTCCTATAAATGATTTTCGCCTGCCGGCGAAAAGTTTCTCAACAAAGTTGGTTCTCATCGTGACAAAGGGTGCTGTCTCCGGTGCTTTTTTAATCGTAATCACTGCACCGGGTTTGAGGATGATCGTACGGGGATTATTGTCTCCGGCAAGCTCTGCCTGCTCCCGGTCAATTTGGATGGTAACCACATCGGTATCTTTGAGGAGTTTATAGCGCAAGGGTGTTGCGCCATTATTGAATGCCAGTCCGATGCCATGAGTAAAATGTTTTTTGGTGATCGCATAAAAGTAAGCAGTAGAACCAAAGGGGGTTGCAACAACAATACCATCGCCGATGCAGGGGGGCATCCGCGTGTTATTGATATACATGGTAAAACGAAGCGCCTGCGTAAGGTTCTTATTCCGAATCATAAAATCGTTGGAGCAGAGGAGTCGTTTTTTACCCACACGCGCTTCAAGCTTGGTATGCTTTTCAATATGGTACTGCCCTTTTTTGAGTTTATCTAAGATTACTGCACTATCAGGAAGGTGATGGGAAGGTGGACATTTGGAACAGATGCTCTTATTCCGAATTAAGAGCTTAGAAATACCAGGATAGCAACGCTCTGCATAGAGATACGTGCCGTCTCCACCCAAACAAAAGATCACATCAGGACTCTTTTTCTTGAGATGAAAACCTGCGTGCACCAGCATACGTTCCAGGGCTCGAACGGCACGGGAATCTTTTCCAATGACGAGGACGTTGTGCACTGCCATACGCTCAGAAAGGGGTGGAGCAATTCATAAAGGTTGTGATTAAAGTGATATGGCAGTTTCGTGTTGTCTAACAGTTTCGAGATAACACAGTTTAAAAGTGTTAGGAAAGTTTTATATTGCCCTCGCCCATTCTCTCGAGAAGTTATGTCTGATTGAGAGGATTACTGATGGAATACTACCCCGGTCATGGAAAAAGTTTAAGGGAATTCCTTTATGATGAACAATTTCACGAGGATCTCAAACAGAGTATGGGTCTGGTCGTTGATCATCAAACACGAACATTAATAGCAAGCCAAGAAGCCCTCGCACGAGAACAATTGACACTAAGCCAAAGTCACCCTCCCGTTATTGTCCAAGCTTTTGGTGATTCCCATACTGTTGAAATATATAATCGTCTTGATGAAATTTCCGGCGGTATAACCCGTTTAGGTTTCCTTTTTGAAGAAGGTACACATAGTATTCTTACAGAGCTAGGAAGTATTGGACGATCGCTTGAAGATATCCTTGATGTGCTTAAGACACCCATACAAAGAGATGCTTATAACCATTTTGAGATTGCCCGACAAAATTGGGAGAACGGACATTATGCAGAAGCACTAGTCCGCCTTGAAAAAGCAATTGATGGAGAACCAAATATCTCTTCAGGATATCCGGAGGGCTGGGAATTTCATTACCTCAAAGGCCGCATCCTGCTTGGGTCCGAGAAAATGGAACGGAATCCACGGACAAGAACGTTCATCGATCCTAAAAAAGCTGAGGAGGCATTTGTAAAGGCTGCGAGATACTCCAAGAAAATGACTGACTGGGCTTTGGCAAAGCTCGGCGCCAGCAGAGCTGCTGAACGAGTGGGAGATATTAATGGTGCATTAAAATATGCCACGAGGGCAATACAAGATAAACCCGGGGGCGCCATTCTCATTCGGTTAGAATATCAAGTTGCGCGGCTATATATGCTAGGTTCAGAGCATGGTATGTTTTCAGAGCCTGAGGGTCCTCATGAGGCTCGTCTCAGAGGTTTGGAAATTCTGGAAAGTATTATTGACAGAGAACCCTTATTTATGATGAAAGCAGCGGATGATGGTGCTTTCCAGAAACATAAAGGCGAATTTACGGATTTTCTTGCCCGTTATCGTTTGAAATGGGAAACATCACTGTTAGAGCAAATTGAACAACATATTCGTGTTCTCGAAGAAACCTCGAGAGAGCAGTATCGCGATTTTGACGAGCAGCCAGGCGTACAAGAACTCAAACGCCTTCACGCCAAAATACCCGGCCTCCCAACTCTTGATCTTATTCATCTTGCGAAAGATAACACTATTGAAACGACCTATAAAAACACAAGAAAAAAGATGGAAGATGCTAACAACAAAAGAGAAGCACTGGAAGAAAAACTGAAAAAACTTGATGAATATCAAGTTTTTCAAAAATTAGAGGAGGGAGAACATCCTGTTGCCAGATTAGTCTCTGAATTGGTTCAAAATTATCTCCGAACAGTTGCTTATTATCAAAGTACACAATATTCAGAAGATGCCCGTGAGATTGATGATTTGATATTTTGGTTAAACAGAATTAAAGAACCAGTGGATCTCTTTCTTCGATTTGTTAGAGATGTACTCTTGCACAATATTACTATTTATCGTTCCAGAAAAGCATATGGTTTTTATGAAATGGCCCCAAAATCCAGCAGGAAAATAGAAAAAGAATTGGGTGAAGGTTCCACAGTTGAAGATGCACTTAAGGGGGATGATCTTGACAGAAAAATAAACCTATGTTATGAATGGATGGAGAAACTAAAAGGAAATACTCTTGTTGGTGACTACACAGTATCAATAGACCTTCAAAAATGGGTCGCACTTTTGCATCATTCAGCATGGAACAGAGAGCTTATATCCGCGGTGAACTCTGTAGGTTTTTCTGTTAGCGTCAAAGTTGATATAGAACATCGTCTTGGAAAACCAGATGAAATCCAGCTCAGAAGCTTAGTAGACAGTAATGCCCAGGTCAAGCCAACTCTTATTGCGGGTACCGTCTCTTATTATGGGCAAGTAGTTGGACCTTTTTATGTACAGAGAGAAAAGCAAAGAGACTTGCTCGGTGAACGTGGTCTTCAGATTTATTTGGGTGATGATTCTCTATCTATTCCCTTCATCACCATTTCTGGAAGAAAAATAAGGGATGGGCTATTTTCTAGAGTTATTATTGACCCTTTTGAAATACAGAAAAGTTTTGTTACGCGTCATCAATGGGGTGCAGTAATGGAAATCGCACCAAAACAGATTGTAAGAACAGTATACGGCGACCTTGCCTTTGCAACCAGAGAAGAAGCAAAAGAGTATTGTGCTAGGCTTACCGAACTTTCTGGTAAGGGTTACAAATTTGCACGTCCTACAACATTACAACTGTGCGCAGCTTTTGAGCCTAATAAATTACCAACTTTAGTTAAAATACATGAGGATTATGTTGGGAGAGGACCTCTACTCTATTATTCTGCAGATAGGATTATGCACATTCCTTCTGAACCACAGTCGTTTGGATTTCGTAATGAATTCCAGTGGGCGCGTTATCACAACAGACTGGGAGAACCTCATCGATGGAATGAAACTATTCGCGCACCATTCAGAGTTGTGAGAGACTTATAATCCCGAAGCGTTCTAACTATTTTTTCATGTGCTCCCTACCCACTTCTTGTTTTCTATCGGCGTGTTATTTACCGCTCCAATGAATGAAACGGTGTTCTAAAGCAAGATACAGGGTATTGAGGGTATAACCCAACAATCCGGCAAGCAAAATCATGGCATACATCTCAGGGATATCATACAACAGTTGGAAGTAGAGAATACGTTGTCCAATGCCAAAGGTCGTTCCTGCAAACATTTCGGATAAAATGACCACAATAATAGAAATAGAGATCGCAAGGCGCAAACCAGCTGCAATATAAGGCGCAGCTTCAGGAATCAGGATATGCACCATCATTTTTAGTTTTGAAAAACCCCAAATCTGACCAACAGCATTAAAGTTTTTTGATAGAAATATCCTTCAATCCGTGACCTGTCAAGACACAAACAACAGGGCCTTTGTTCTGATGATGCAAACCGAGCTTGTGAACACCGGCGTAGCTTGCAGTACTGCTGAGCTCAGCAAACAAACCTTGTTTGCCCAGCTGTTTTTGTGCAAGAAGCATCTCTTGATCAGAGACGCTCACTGCAGTTCCTTTGGTCGCGCGGATTGCTTCTAATACCCGTTCGCCCTCAAGCGGATTTCCGCAAAGAATGGCGGTTGCAAGCGTCTTTGCCTTAGGTTGTGGTGTGATGATCTTTTTCTTGTTGCGATAGGCCTGCACAATAGGATTGCATCCTTTTGCCTGCACTGCAATAAGTCGTGGAAGTTTCTTAATCAATCCCACAATCTTCAACTCGCACATCGCTTTGTACACTGCAGAAAATAAAACTCCATTCCCAACCGGCATGACAATCGCTGAAGGAGGCTGCCAATTGAGCTGGTCAACGATTTCAAAGCCAACAGACTTCTGCCCCTCAGCCCGATGTGCATAATCTCCTGCAAGATAGATATGCTTTTGCTGACGAAGCGCACGTACTTTTGCATGGGCATCATCGTAGGTTTTTCCAGCGCGTATAATCGTTGCACCATAACTTTTGATCTGCTGGATTTTAATTGGCGAAGCAAAGTTCGGAATAAAAATACGCGCCTTAATTCCAGCACGTCCTGCATACGCAGCAACACTGGCACCCATATTTCCGGTGGTCGCGCAGGCAACTTCTTTAATTCCCAGTTCAACGGCTTTGGTAATTTCAACACTCGTGCCTCGATCTTTGAAGACTCCCGTAGGATTGCAGGCTTCGTATTTGAAAAATAACGATCCCTTTGCATCTTCTTTTGCAACGCTGGGAACAAGGGGAGTTCCTCCTTCTTGAAGCGTCACAATCTTGTCCAGCTGATTGATGGGATAAAACATGGAATACTTCCAATGAGTAATAGGCTCCCGCAGAAAGACGCTGTTGACAATCTGTCTTTTGATTTGTTCATAATTGTAGAGGATATCCAGCGGACCACCGCAGGAAGCGCAGGCAAAGAGGGTAAGTTCTGAAGAAAAGATCTTTTTGCAGTGCATGCATTGAATAGAGGTTGCGTAGGTCATGCGAACGTCAGACGAGATCAGGGGATTTTAGGTACACTCAAACACCAATCTTGGGAGGATTTTTAATGAGGGCAAATAAGAGTTGAACGGTATTATTCACATCATCAATGCTTGCGATGCCAACGCTCGAGTGGATGTTGCGCAGACAGATCCCTACCACCGTGGAAGGAAGCCCCTTTTTGTAGAGCATGATGCGTGTAGCATCGGTTGTCCCTACTTCTTCAACTTTAATTTGCAGAGGAATTTTGTGCTTTTTCGAGAGTTTTATAAGATGGTCATCCAAGCATTTGTTGGTGATAATTTCAGCATCCTTCAATACTAAGACAGGACCCTTGCCAACGGTGATCGCATCAGGAGGAGGACTAATGCACTCAGAATCTTGAGAGCTCGTCGTATCAACAGCAACGCCCCAATCCGGATTAATAGTGTAGAGAGAAACCTGTGCACCATACATACCAATTTCTTCTTGAACAGAAAAGAGGAAATACAAGTCGAGATCGTGTTTGATATGCTTAAGTTTTTTAATGAGTTCGATCACGATATAGCATCCTGAACGGTTGTCAATCGCTTTTCCGCAGAAGATTTTTTGGCTGTCGAGAAAACGAAAGTGATGGGAAGGAATGATGTAAGAACCCACTTCCACGCCATGTCTTTTTAATGCACGCCGATCAAGACCGCTGTCCACATAGAGATCCTCCAGTTTGGGAAGCATATTGATTTCAAGATCTTCATGGAGCTCAGGAAATGAAACAACACCTTCGCATGCTTGTTTTCCGTTGCGGTCAAGCACTGCAACCAACTGCCCCACCAAGGTGACAGGAGAGATTCCACCCACTGTAGAAATGCGCATCTGGCCATTGTCTTCAACGCTCTTGACCATCAATGCGATCTCATCCATGTGTGCAACAAAGACAACCTTTTCTCCCTTGCCGGTTCCCTTCTTGTGCGCAATAAGGTTGCCAAATTTATCAACAGAAAGCTCATCCACATACGGTTTAATTTCTTTCATGATAATCGTTCTCACAGGAACCTCACTCCCGCTCGGCCCTAACGCCTCCATTAATGTTTTCAGTAAATGTTCCATGGTCTCACCAGCCTTCAAGAGTATTGTCTATCAATTGTATTTTATATCAATCTGGGCTTTTTGAAGTTTTCCTGAATAATCGATAAAAACGGTTTTCAGCTCTGAAAATTCGTTGATCCCTTCTATGCCAGCTTCTCGTGTTCCATTGCCTGTTCCTTTGATGCCTCCAAAAGGAAGGTGGCATTCTGAACCAATTGTGCTGGCATTGATGTAGGTAATTCCTGACTCAAGCTGGTCAATCGCAGTAAAGGCTTTTTTCATATCTCGAGTATAAATTGCAGTGCTCAATCCATAGGCGGTATGGTTGGCAACCGCAACTGCTTCGTCAAAGTTTTTGACAGCAATGAGCGCAACAACCGGACCGAAAATTTCTTCTTGTGCGATTCTCATCGTGGGTTTGACGTCAGTAAAAACCGTTGCTTCGTAAAAAAACCCGGTGCTGCCTTTTCCTGAACAGGGTTTTCCACCGCACAGCAGTTTTGCCCCTTCTTGTTTTCCAATAAAGACGTACCGATCGGTTTTTTCAAGCGCAGCTTGGTTGATCAGCGGCCCCATCAACGTGGTTGGCTTAAGTCCATTTCCTATTTTCTCGCGATTAATCTTCTGTGCTTCTGCAACCAAGCGTTGTTCAAGTTGTTTTTTGATTTTTTCATGGACAATAACACGTGAAGCTGCGGTGCATCGCTGTCCGGTTGTTCCAAACGCACCCCAAAGAATGCCGTCAACTGCAAGCGTAAGATCTGCATCATCCATCACGATAATGGGATTTTTTCCTCCGAGTTCAAGTCCTACTTTTTTCACGCCTGCATGTTTGAGAATAAAGTCTCCTGTTTCATGTGAACCCGTAAAAGAAATTCCTCGAACATCAGGGTGCTCAATGAGGGGGGTTCCTGCTTCGCTTCCTGAGCCAGTTACGAGATTGATAACACCATCAGGAACACCCGCCTTCGTTAAAAGCTTTACAAATTCAACTGCACAAAGGGGAGTATCAGATGAGGGCTTGAATACGACGGTATTCCCACAGATCAGTGCAGGCATGATTTTCCATGCAGGAATGGCAATCGGAAAGTTCCAGGGAGTGATAAGTCCCACAACACCCACAGGTCTTCGTACCGTCATGGCAAATTTTTGAGGAAGTTCGCTGGGTGTGGTGTGGCCGAATAAGCGCCTTCCTTCTCCGGCCATATAAAGCGCTGTGTCAATAGCTTCTTGTACATCGCCACGGGATTCAGTGAGGGATTTCCCCATTTCCAGGGTTACGATACGTGCAAGGCGTTCTTTTTCCTGCTTGAGAAGATTGGCAAACTTGAAGAGAAGTTCTCCCCGAACAGGCGCCGGGGTACTGCTCCAGTTTGGAAATGCTTTTTTTGCAGACGCTACTGCACTGTCAATATCTTGGGCATCACTGACTTGGAATCTTCCAAGCACCTGCTTATTGGCAGGGTTGATGCTGGAGAAGGTTGTTCCTGTTTTGCTGGCAAGCCATTTCCCGCCGATGAAGTTCAGATAGGTCTTCACGCTCAATGATGCACACCTCTTTATAAGCAGAACAGGGCTTTATGTTATAAAAAGATTGTGGAGAGAAGGGAAGGAAAAGAAGGAGAAAAAAGAACAAAAAAGAGAAAACAAAAAATGCTCACAGCTTCCTAATCAAACAGTCCAGACCAAAGCCGGTGCATCCTTTGAATGCAAAGTACAAGGACATGGCCAACAGGGGAATGTCTTTGACTAAACCGGATTGAGTAAAGATGCCAAGTGCAAGTCCTGACAGCATGAAAATGGCAAAGAGCACGGCACTTGCCCAGGCTGTAATTTTGGTGATCAAACCAAAGATCAAGAGCAAGCCGATAATCAGTTCGACAATTGCAAGAAGCATGACGCTGGTTTCTTTGGGCATAAACGTGATGATTTTCTCAATCGGTGGAGCCTTACCCATAAAGAGCTTGCCAATTGCTGCGTAAAAGAAGAGAAAACCGAGTGTGATACGCATCACAACACTGGTCCATCCGTGTCTGCATGTTTGTTCCATAAATAAATACCCCCAAAATGATGAACAAAGGATGACAAGAGAGGTATATAAAAGTAACGAAAAGGAGCGTTCAGGTTTTATAAAGAAGGTCGGGAAGTATAGTACTGCATCAACCCCAAATCTTTTGCAACCGCTTCATACGTAATTTTGCCTTGATAGGTATTCAACCCTTTCAGAAATCCAGGATCGTGCTTGAGTGCGCTGACTCCTCCTTTTGCAAGCTTCAAGAGATAGGGAAGTGTGGCATAGGTTAATGCTTCGGTTGACTGCAACGCTGCCTGCCCGGGCATGTTCGGAATACAGCAATACACCTTTCCTTCTTTTTCGTAGATCGGATCTGAATGGGAGGTTGCTTTACTGCCCCAGATGCAGCCGCCTTGATCTATTGCAACATCAACAATCACAGTTCCTTGCTTCATGGCTTTGACCATGCTCTGAGAAACAAGTTGAGGAGCTTTTGCTCCGCGAACAAGAACAGCACCCACAATCAAGTCTGCTTTTTGGGTTGCATGTGCGATCAGTTTGGGTGTGGAATCAAGCAGTGTTGCGTGCTGTGCAAGAAATCCTAAATCTTTAACCAGCTGTGCTTTGATCTCTTTTCTTTTTGATGTACGGCGCTGGATGATTGTCACATTGCATCCCAAACCAAGCGCTGTACGCGATGCTGTATAACCTACGGTTCCACCGCCAAGCACAACGACTTCTGCAGGAGTAGTATGTGCAATGGTTCCCAGCGTTATACCACGTCCATGATACTTTTTTTGCAGGTATTGTGCTCCGTATTGCACAGCAAGGACGCCTGCAACTTCAGACATGGGTTTGAGAAGAGGGAGTTCTTCTCCTTTTTCAACCGTTTCGTATGCAATCGCTGTAACTTTGTGCTGGACGAGTAGTTGAGTGAGTTGAGGATCAACAGCAGCAAGATGGAGATAGGTAAACAAGATTTTGTTTTTGAGAAAGGGGATCAGAGGATACTCTTGTTGAATCAATTCTTTTACTTTGATGAGGATATCGGCACATTGAAAGACTTCTTTTTTAGAAACGAGTTTTGCTCCTGCTTTTTTGTAGTCTGCATCAGGAAACCCTGCGTTGACACCAGCTCCAGCTTCAACAAAAACCTGATGACCTGCATGTTTGAGTGCAATAACACTCAGGGGTGTAAGGCCCACTCGGTTTTCGTTGTCTTTGACCTCTTTGATGGTGCCGATGATCATGGATCTAGGTTTGGATTCAGAAGTTTAAAAGGTTTTTGTATCTTTAAAGAAACCTCCGAAACCTCCAAACGTTGTGCACTTACAAATGCCTCTCGTCGACCCCATCATACTGCACATCTTCATCGGCAAGTCGTCTGAATGGCTTCTCTCTTATCTTTTCTTCTGCACACTGAGCAATCAAACCCGCTGTTCTTCCGAGAATAAAGAATCCTTTTCCTGCATGCCAGTCAAAGCCCATTTCCAACAACAACGCTGCAGTGATGCCGTCAATATTCAAACAGAGTTTTTTGCCTTTTGCTTTTTCCAAAGCTTTTTCAACAGCAACTGCAAACTCAACATATATGCCAACCAGTTTATGTTTTTTCGCAAGGACTAAGAGCTCTTGTGTTCGCGGATCAACTTCATAGACTTTGTGGCCAAATCCTGGCAATCGTTCATTTTTTGCAACAGCAGCATCAACAAGAACAGAAGGAGTAAGGTTTTGTTTGACTGCTTCTTGCAAACGTCGTGCACATTCCTCAATGGCTCCGCCATGGCTTTCTCCAAGCGCAAGAACCCCTGCAGCAACACCTGCCTGCAAAGGACTTCCTCCCGAAATCACTCTTCGGGCTGCCTGGGCAGAGGGAACTGCAACACCATGATCAGCACATGCAACAAGGATTGCGTTCATGATCACTGCATGATCTTTGCTTGGAAATTCACCTTTCAAAAGCAGATAAAATACTTCTGCAAAACTTGCTTTTTTGATGAGTTCTTCTAAAGGATAGCCTCGAATCAAGGTTGTTTTGTCGGTTGCGTTGGTTATTGCCGATCTCCAGATTTCTCGCGCCATGGAACAAAAAAGAACAGGCGCAGGTATATAAAAGTGACGTTGACACAAAGCCAAAACGCGTAACAATCTTTAAAAAGAGTCTTGCCCAGAAAATCGCTATGCAATCGCACTATAAAGCATTGAGTGCAGGAATCCTTTCTGCAGGTCTTGTTTGGGTTCCTTTTGTGAATTATGCGCTTGCTGTTGCAGCTCCGTTGTATGCATGGAAAGTCTATACTCAACTGAAAAAGCGCGATTCGACCAAAAAAGGTATTGCATTCACAGGTTTATTGCTTGCGCTAGGACAAGTTGCGTTGCTGGTTGTGGGATTTTTACTGCAGCGTGCTGCAAAAGAAATGGTATTTTGAGGGACCTATGAAACAAAGAGAAGTGCTCACGGGTTTGTTCTTACAACCGATTCAAGTCATGGAAGAGGTTGCACGTTTGTATAGAAAGTATGTTGCGCTTGCAGTCGTGATTTGGTTAATCTCAGAGTTTGCAGGGAGCTATGCGTTTCAAGAACCATTCCGCACGGTGTTTCGCGGACTCATTGCCATGCTGATTTTTACATTTTGGATCTATAAAGTTCCTTTTTGGTTTGGCGGGAAAACGCGATTGAAGAATTTTATTACTTTGTATGGACTTGCGCGGCTTCCGTTTCTGCTCGTTTCCTTGCTGAGTGTTATATTTTTTATTGTCTACGGAGAAAACTGGTATATGCAAAAGGGCATCTTCATGCTATCCCTTGTTTTATTTTTCATCAGCCTAATTTGGAATGCCGTGCTCCTCGTGTTGGGAATTCGGGCAGTGTATCGACTTGATCTCAAGGATAGTATTCTTTCGTATGTTTCTGCTATTATCCTTGCGTCGTTTACGATTGGGATTTTCTATGGGATTGTTTTGTTGCTGCCGTGGTAAATGAAACAGGAGTATCAAACAAAATTAGTTTTCTGATGCTTCTTTTCCTAAGATTTTCTTCACCATCTCCCCCAGCTCATGATGCACGTCTGCAACCATGACTCCTGCATCACGGAGTGCCTTGACTTTTGCTTCTCTTCGGGCATGGTCGCCTTCAATAATCGCTCCTGCATGGCCAATACTGACATGGGGTAAAGAATCTGCAAATTTTCCGCTGATAAACGCAGCAACCGGTTTGGTGAATTCACCGTGCTGTCGAGCAAGTTTAATCCACGCTGCCGCTTCTTGTTCGTATTCTCCGCCAATCTCTCCAAATAAAACAATTATTTTGGTTTTCTTATCCTGCTCAAATAAAGGAAGCAGATCTGCAAAGGTTGTTCCTGCAATCACATCACCACCCATTCCGATAACCGTAGACTGACCAAAGCCAGCTTGCTTCACCACCCATGCTGTTTCAGAACTCATGCCACCACTTTTTGAAATAATACCCACAGGACCAGGTTTGTAGGATTTATGATATTTTCCTCCTGCAATAAATCCAATCTTGCACTTGCCAGGAGAGATCATCCCAATAGAACTTGGACCAATAAGGGCTAGATTCTTTTCGCGTGCTTTTGCGTAGCATTCCATGACATCGTGGATCGGAATATTCTCAGTAAGCACGACGATAAGGGGAATCTTGTTGTCGATTGCTTCCAGCATCGCATCTTTTGCAAATTTGGGTGGAACCACAATCGTTGTTGCATTGACTTCAGGATGATGATCAAGAGCATCTCGCACATCGTTGTAGACAGGAACGCCTTCAATCTGTTGGCCTCCCTTTCCTGGCGTGACTCCGCAGACGACCTTGGTTCCGTATTCCAACATTTCTTTGGCTGCGCGTGAACCTTCTTTCCCGGTAATGCCCTGCACAAGCAGGCGTGTGGTTTCGTCAATAAGGATGGACATGGTTAGAGCATTCCCTTTTTCTTTTTGTATTCTTTCACTTTCTCAGCCAGGATCTTTCCGCTTTCGCTCACAGGCATGGTTTCATCGTAGCAGGTAATATCCAGCTTGTGTTTTTTTGCAAGATCCTTGATCATGACAAAGGCTTCTCGGTCATTCGGACCTCCGCGTCGAATCAAGATGGGATAGTCAGGTTTGAGGTCAAGAACTGCGTTCATGAAACCTTGCAATGTTTCTTTAATATCAGTAAAGTTAGCAACACCGCCGACAACCCAGCAGCCGCACAGACCTGGTTTTGACAACGTGATTCTTGTCAACTTTTCGACTTTTTCAATGGGTGGATTGCCGGAATATTCCGTATAATTCGCAGGCTTTGCACCATAACTTAAAAGGGCATCCATTGCCGTGATACTACAGCCGCCACCCGAAGCAAGCACAGCAATATCGCCGTCAAATTCAATAAAAGTTTTTCCTGCAACACCGCGGTGGTCATTTTCATCAATGCTTCTTGCTTGTTGTTCAATAAATGTCGGCTGTTTTCGCACGCCAATGCGCTGAGGAAAATTCCACTGCGTCTGGCGATAGAGAGCATTATCATCCATGATTGCGACGCAGTCTGCCGCAACAAGCTCAACCGGTGTTGTTAAGGATTGCTTGGTGGTTCTCACCAGCGGATTGATTTCAATCATCTTCAAATCGTTTTGGACAAAGCACGTAAAGAGCTTGTTGATGAGGTGAGTTAAAGGATCGTGCAGAGATGCGTCAAATCCTGCTTTCATAAACAAGGTAGAAAGCTGAATGGGATCAAGACCGTACGTTTTTGCACTGAGATAATCCAGGGGTTCTGTGATAACCTGTTCAGGATGGTTCTTTTTGGTTTCTTCAATATCAATGCCGCCTGATTTGCTGACAATGAGAACCGGCGAACGAATTTTTGTGTCAAACATGATGCCGACATAGTATTCATCTTGAATACTGAGCTTTCGTTCGATAAGCACTTCTTCAACAATTTCTCCTTTGAGCTCTGAGCCCAACAGCTTTGCAACAGCACCCTGAAGTTCCTGCTCGTTTGAAGCAAAAAGAATACCCCCTGCTTTTCCTCTGCTTCCTGCGAGGACTTGGGCCTTGACTGCAAAGGCGTCAATAAACTGAGAAAGCTCGTTGAACGTGGTGCGAACTGCATCAGATGACACATGGGATGGTTTAAGAACTCGACCAAAAGGGATAGGGATTCCTGATTTCTCCAACAGCATCTTGCCTTCATATTCGTAGAGCTTCATCGCGAAGTGTGGGAGAAACACTGGCTTTTTAAGGTTATTGATGCAGAGAGTAAATCAGGCAGGCAATCACAGAAAATTTTAAATACTTAGTCTTTCTACCCAGTGGTTATGGAGCTAAAAAATGTATGCAAAAATGTGATTGCATCTCTTTTTGTTAGTTTGCCTGCTCCGCAACCCGTACCGGCACTGTAAGTGTGCCTCTCATCATTTCTTTTATTCCCCTATAACTTAGGGGTAATAAATTCTCAAAAATGAAACGGAGGTAAGAACATGAGATCAGACCAAAGACTACAAACAACAGGGAAAGAAGTTGAGGATAAAACCACGATGTGTGGTGATTGTCTTCCGCGTCGAAGATAGCACGATTGCAATCCTTGGCGCAGGAAGTTTAGGCACGAGAGTGATTGATGCCCTGTATCAGCGAGGACACCGAAACATCATTGCAACAAGGACAAATAGAGAGAGATTAGAAGAGATACGGCAACAATTCAGAACTGAAACAACCACCAACAATGTTGATGCAACAGAAAAAAGCGACGTTGTTGTTATGGCTGTGAAGCCGTATCGTTTAGAAGATGTCTGTCAAGAGATCGCTTATGTAACAAGAGAAAAACTCGTGATTTCGCTTGCTGCCGCAAGAAGCATCGCACAGATTGAAGCAATTTTAAACGCTTCTCGCGTGTGCAGAGTGATGACCGGCATCTTTGTTGCTGATGAAATTGCTGCATACACCCTAGGATCGCGATGCACAACTGAAGACGCAGGAGTGATAAGATATATCTTTGGTGATCGTGCAAAAGAAGTCAAAGAGGATGCTCTTGCTGATAGAACCTGGATTGCGTGCGACACGGGATTAATAGCCAAAGCAATTGAATACCAGATTGCAGCACTCCCAGAACTTCAACACGATGAAGCGAGAAGGATGTATGGAGCAACGCTTGAAGGGATTGCAAAGCAGTTCCAGAGAGGAATGACGGGCCATGAGATTTTTAGTGCTGTTGCAGGCCCTGGAAGTTTCACAGGGAAACTTCACGAGAGTCTCCAAGATGCAGGAGTATACGAGAAATTAATGGACTGTGTGAAAAGAACTGTGGAGGCATGCAAACCAAAAACATGAGAATCCTTACCAACAACAGTTTACGTCGAGCAGGAGGGATCAACCGGCGATTAAAAGAAATGAAGAGACAGGTGCACCACTATCCTGATGTTCATTTGAGTATCGTGTATCTCTCTCCGCAGGAAAAGCACCGGACTGATGGACGCATCGAACAGCATGGTCTGGTTCCTCCTGATTTTAATTTTGAAGAACCCTACTCAGGCCTTTCGACAACAAGGGAGATGGAAGAACGATATCAGAGACTTTCTGAGATGTTTGATCCCCTCATTGAGAAAACGCAGCCTGATGTGGTTCTTCTGATGAGTTCGTTCTTTATCCCTTTTGCACTTCTTTTAAGTGCAAAGCGACACGGAATTCCCATTGTCCATTTGTATGTGGGAAGTGCAGTTACAGAGTTTAATCCGCCACGGGTAGGTAAACTTGCCACAGCCTATTGGCCGTTAGAAAAAATGTTTCTTCAGTCAGTTGACCATACTATTTTCAATTCACAGCATACGGTTCGTGCAATTCAAGATCTTTTTGGAGAACTGCCTCCCCAGTACTCGGTGGTATGGAATGGTATTCCTGAAAGTATGTTTATCGGAGAACCTGCAGAAGATCGTTCTGGAGTGGGGTATGTGGCAAGATATACTGAGTTTAAGAATCCTCATTTTCTTTTACCTCTTTCTGGCTATTTGAGGCAAAGAGGGGAAGAAGCGCCATTCCACATTGTTTCCAATATTACCCCGTCTGCAAAACATTATCATCCATGGAAAGAAGCAGGCTTCGAAATCCGCGAACAGGAGGGTCATGATGGAAGACTGCGCGAGTTCTATCAATCGAGAACAGCACTTATCTGCCCATCACATTTTGAGACATTCGGAAATGTTCCTCTCGAAGGAATTGCCGCAGGCATCCCCTGTGTGACGAGTGCAGGCATGGGTGCAGCTGAAGTGTTTGCATATCTGGGACTTGATCATTTAGTCGTTGATACAACAAAAGTGGAGCCGGCAGGACAACTTCTTGTTGATCTGCTCCGTACACGTCCGGTAATAGGAACTGAGATAAGGAGAGAATTGAAACAGATGTGCAACTGGGAGTATGCGATTGATGCTTATTTTTCGTGCTTACAGCAAATAGCAAAAAAATGAGAAAACAAAAAGATACAAAAGTAATAGACTAAATCTTCAGCCTCAGCGCCTTGGCAACTGCCTGTTTGTCAAAGCCGACGATAACCGTTCCGTCAATGTCAATCACGGGAACACCCATCTGGCCTGATTTCTCAACCATTTCATTGGCTTTGTCCTTATCTTCTTCAACATTGTATTCAACGTACTTGACGTTGTTCTCTTTTAAGAAATCTTTGAGCTTGATGCAGTACGGACAATGTGATGTTGAGTACACGATGACATTTTTTGCCATAAGACACCTCCAAAAGGAATATAGGGGGAAGAGGAAGATGGAGTATTTATAATGTTTATGGGTTCATGCAGTTATGGTACTATTGTGCGTTGAACGTGCGCCAGGCAACGCGGGTAAAATACCAGCGCGCCCAAACCAGTGCAGGAAAAAACAGTAAAAAACCGAGAATGATCGTGAGAAGAGGAAATTTTGCAAAGGCGAAGAGAATAAGATTGACTAGCACGAAAGGGATGAGTGCCAGCAAGAAAGCAGGAAAGAGGATGTGAAAACGCTTCACGCCAAACACTAGCGTTGGAATCAACGAATGGCGTGCAGTGTCGCGCGCAATACAGGTATAGGAGATTACTGCAAAATAGCCGATAAGAACATAAAGGAGTGTGAAGATAAAAGGATAGGGAAGCGCTCCATCAGAAAGTCCTGCTTGTCGTTGGGCAACTAACGCAAAGAGCGAATAAATATATAATACCACTTGAAGCACGATAAAAAGGAAATACCAGGGAATGTTGATTCTCAAAAAGCGCATCAAGTAATTGTACAGCGGAGGCTCGGACTCTTGTTTGACTGCTGTGCGAACTGTATACCACCACGCCAAGCCTTGGAAAAAGACATACAGGAGATACACACTGACAACCCAAATAAGGAGCAAGATGCCTGTTTTCCAAACATACGGTTGCATCGAAGTATTTTGAATGAGCGTCGTAAGGGCCTGGTTTTGTGCATCGGAATTTAAACTGCTGTACCTGCCGATGGCCTGGCCGATGAAAAAGAGATAATCGGTAATTCGCAGAACAAGAGGACTGCTGACAAAACCAAGGACCAGCAAAAACAAGATGTCAAAAAGGATCACAAGACCGGTTCTTTTGTATTCGTGTTTCATCCGATGCAGTGCCTGCACCATCGGCGAAAAGAGGAGTTGAAGGTAGGTCATACTCGTCATGCTGTGCGTTGGGGTCATGGTTTTTCCTCTGAGGATGTTTGCTGCGCCTTTGCCAAGGCCTGATCAATCATTTGCTGAAGTTCTTCATATGACTGCACACCAACAAAACGCTGGCCGTTGATAAAGAAGGTTGGCGTTCCTGAAATCATCAGACTTTGTGCTTCGGCAAGATCAGTTTGAACAACGCTCTTTTTTGCGCCAGAAGCAAGGCATTGATTGAACTGAGAGATCGAGAGTCCAAGCTGTTGTGCAAGTTGAGAAAAGAGTACTT